>Ga0256833_1002313_pt1 | contig 13495 bp, 23 predicted proteins | sample 356284metaG_FD_190535 | JGI IMG/M metagenome (GOLD analysis project Ga0256833, IMG submission 190535) | Hydrothermal vent microbial communities from Mid Atlantic Ridge, Atlantic Ocean - 356-284 | ecosystem: Environmental > Aquatic > Marine > Hydrothermal vents | place: Atlantic Ocean: Mid...
ATATTACAAGCTGGAAATTAAAATATAAAGACGGGGATGCTTCTAAAGGCGAGGCGTTTAAATTTAGCACAACGCTATTAGTTATGGTCACAGATGCACACCACTTCTTTAAATTTTTAGGAATACTATTGTTTGCAATAGGACTTAATGTTTTAGTATTTTATGTTCCTTTGCAAATTATTTTTTATAGTTGGATTGTGGCATTAGCTTTTTATAAAATGGGATTTGTTATCAGTTTTAAATAGTATCTTTTTTGCAAAATTTTGCGAAAAACAACTATTAATTAGATGCAACAAGGTCAATTGATTCAATATCACCACATTTTGTATAATCTATTTCTACTTCAATATTAGTGAAATTATTTTTAATTTGTTTGTTTAACCATTTTTGCAAACTTAAAATAGGAATATCAAAAGTATCTAACATAAAGACATCTCCTACATCAAATCGTGTTAAATCAGCACTATTTGTGCGTTGCAGCAAATCTAATAATACTTGCAATTCTTTGTGTTTGTTAAATATTGGTTCTAATATTGAAGCAAATGCTTTGTTATCTACTACTTCTTTTGAAGATTTGTCCCTTGGAATTTTTTCAATAATGTTTATCAATTTTTGAAATGTCGGACTTTTAGGTGTTGGTCTAAATTTGATATTTGAAATATCTAATTCTTCTATTGATATAGTCTTTCGTTTTGATTTAGTTAGAATATCTTTTAATTTCAATTTTTTGTTTTTTGCCATTTCTTTTGTTTTTTAATCTTAAAATAGTATCTTTTTTGCAAAATTTTGCGAAATACAACTATTAACAATTGTTATTTAAATCTTGAAAACGCTGAATAGTATCTATTTGTTTTAAACCTTTAAAATTGCTAAAATCAATAATTTCAAAAGCTATATAAGGCTCTTTGACAATTTCTTTTTCAATAGTTATTTTAAAAATTTGATTATCGTTAAATCCATATTGTTTTTGCAAAATATCAATAAAGGGTTTTTGAACATTGTCAATATCACTGCCACGTGAAGTGAATCCTACTTTTATGTTTAATGCTATTTTTTTATATATTTCAATATTTTTAGGCAATAACCATTGAATATTCTTTATATATGCTTTATATTTTTTTGTTTTAAAACGTTTGCCTGTATAGGCTTCATTTATTGATAATGGTTTTATTTCTATTTTATACATTTTATTATTATTATTATTATGCAAAATTTTGCGAAAAGAAACTATAAATTGTTGTATATTCTATATACCTTATGATATGATAAACCAATTGTATCTGCAATTATTCTAACTTTTTTATATTTATGTACAAGCATTGCTATAGTTGCCCTTATTTTTAGTTTATGTTGTCTTGGTGTATTATTTGTTATGGGTTTTTGCAAAAATTTTAAAGATACTTTTACTTTTTTTAAATCGGCAAGGATATTTGTTTTTATTTCTTCAGTAGTTAAATTTTCAGCATCTTTTTTCTTTTGAAATTCTGATTTATATTTTTCTTTAAAATAGTCTGTTATTGACAATCCTTGTTTTTTAGCAGCATTTTTACTTTTATTTAATTGTTCTTCTGTTAAATAAACAGCATTGTACTTTCCGTTTATCCTGAAAACAATCTTTGTCTTATTTTTATTCTTTTCTTCCTGTATCTTTGCTGCTCTTAAAGCATCTCTACGTATCTTGTTTTGATATTTTTTTACATTACTCATTTTTGTATTTTTTTTAAATTTAAAAATATATTCTTTTTGCAAAATTTTGCAAAAGAGACTCTATATAAAAGAACCTTGACGTTCAGTTTTTAATGGAATATAATGCAAATTATCTAATTGTTTATTATTCTTTTCAAAATAGTTCCTAACACGTCTTTCTGCATTTTTAAAATTAAGAGATTCAAAATATATTGTATTTGATTCAAATACAACCGAACCATTAACTTCAATTTCTTTAAGGTCGAGTGTATTAATATTGAAAGAGAACATCCTCAATCCTTTTCGTTTTCTAAATTTTTTTGATTTTAACATATATAGTTTTTAGATTTTAAAATAATGTGTTGATGTTAAAATAATACAATTTTAACCCTTTTCTTTTTCTGAATTTTTAAAATTTTTGCATAAGAAATTTTTTGTCAATATAACTTGATTGTAACGATAACGTAATTTTACACATATTTTTTTCCCGATATGTTTTTCTGCAACAGCATTTAACTCATCCACAAAACTATCAATATCGCCTTTGTATCGTGGGAGGTCTGTTTCTCCAAAATATTGCAAAGGCAACCATAAAAACTGTTCAAAGATTTTATTTTTAGGTGTTATCGGATGGTTTATAAAGCCTATTTGGAGAAAGATACCATTTTTACTTCTCATATAGCCAATAAACTCCATTTCTTTTTTGTTGCCTTTATATATTTCCGGAAGTTTTTTGTAATTATTATTGGTTAAGTGGATTGATAGTATTAAAAAGAAATCCTTTTTTTCTCTACGCTTTATTCTCCTGCAACTATATGTTACTTCATCACCTTTTTTTATAGGATAATCTATATTTGGTATTATCCTGAATATATTACTTCCATATACATAAAATATAGTACTGCCCCATTTTGTTTCTGATGCAGGATAAACATATTTTATTTCTCTTATTTCTATCATTTTTAAAATTTTAAAATAGTTATTTTCCGCAAAATTTTGCAAAAACACCTATATTTCAATAGATTATAAAAAAAATACGTATATATATTTGTTCATTGTAGCGCATTAATCACTACTCAACTTATATGCTTTTATAATTAGTATTGTTAGCCAAAGCATTGCACAAACCCAACCTAAAGCACCTATGTATAATTCTTTTTCATATTGCATAAAAGCAATACCAATTGATAAAAACCAATTTATAATATATAGTATTTTCATAATTAAAATATTTTTCACAAATAAGTCTTAAAAAATCAAAATCAGTGGGGCTTTCCCGCTCAATGTCGTAATTTAAGTATAAACAAAACCGCAATTATGGCATATATCAGCTTCATCAGTTTCATTAATTAATGTAGAGCCACATTGACAACATTCATTTTTTGGGTCTGTGTAATAAGCAGATTTTATTAAATGAGAATAATCATTACCGTCAGAATAAACTACCTCTTGCACAGGCTCATGATTATTAGCCTTAGCGTTTGATAATTTTGAAGTTTCTTTTTTCATATCAATATTAGTTTTAAATTTTAAAATTATCGTTTCAATTGTGGCAATGTTTTTACGACATTGAGTGAGAAAGCCTCTCTGTTTTAACGGGTGGATGAAAGCGAAAACCTTTTATAATAATTGCAAATATACGGAAAAAAAAATACAATAACAAATATTTTGCAAAAAAAATAAAAATAATTTAAAAAAAGTTGTAAATTTGCATTATTAACCAAAAAATAAATAAAAATGCCTCACAAAAAATTAACAAAACAGGAATTAGAAGACTTAGCGTGGAATTTAATACTTGAACTTGAAACTTGTCCACAAGGACATATTATTTCGCCTGAAGATGTTGTGGAGTGTATGGTTAAATTTGCTCGACAGATTGACTGTTAAAATTATTATTATTTCGCAAAATTTTGCAAAAACATTATAATTATGAAATCTAAAAATAAACAAAAAAAGATTGTAGATTATCCTTCAATGGAAGAAATTAGTGTATGGTTAGAAATTGCATTATTAAAAAATGAAAATAAATTATTAAAAGAAAAAATAATTAAAATTCAAGATAAGATAATGCAACTCAATAAAATATTCATTAACGAAGAAGACAATATTGATATTGACATTAATACTATTTTAAATAAAGATAATATAGATGTCGCTTGAATTGATTTAGAGCAACGGATAGCAATATATGGCGGTTATTAGCACAAAGTTAAATGCGAGGTACAAACCTTTTTCTTTTCTTTTTGTGCGGTGGCAAATATTAATTTGAAAAATTAAATAGTATGAAGTATATGGGAAGTAAAAATCGGATAGCAAAGGAAATACTGCCGATTATTTTAGAAGATAGAAAACCTGAGCAATGGTATATTGAGCCTTTTTGTGGAGGGCTTGGAACAATGGATAAAGTCAAAGGACATTGTATAGCAGCAGATAAAAATAAGTATCTTATTGCTATGTGGAAAGGATTGCAAGAGAATAGAGAACGCCCAACAGAAATAAGCAAAGAGTTATATAGCAGAGCAAGAACAGAATATAACAATGGAACTAATATAGAATTTGATGATTTTATGATTGGTTGGATTGGTTGGATGGCTTCTTATAATGGTAGATTTTTTGATGGCGGATATAGTGGAAAATCAAGTGGGAGAAATTATATTGATGAACAAATAAGAAATACTGAAAAACAGATTGATAAAATACAGCATATTGATTTTAAAGTTGGTTCTTATAATGAAATTGAATATCCAACAAATAGTATAATTTATTGCGATATACCATATAATAATACAAAACAATATGCAACAAGTAGAGGTTTTGATTATGATAATTTTTGGAAATGGTGTAAAAATATGGTTGTTGAAGGACATAAAGTATTTGTTTCTGAATATAATGCACCAGATGATTTTGTTAGCGTTTGGAGTGGAAATATAAAATCTTATATGAAAGCAGGTAGAAGTGAAAACGTAACAGAACATTTATTTGTTTTGCGTGGGAAAGAAAAAATAAAAGAAAAAGAGAATAAGCAACAAACTTTATTCGGAGATACGGATTGAGACATATTGCTTACAACATTGATATAAACGTATCTTTTTTTGTAAATGACTGAAATAGAGGGTTTTCGCAAAATTTTGCAAAAAAACAATTATTTATTAAAATAAAAAAAAAGATGAAAGTAGATATAAAGAAAAACTTTTGGGTATTAAATCCTGAATTTAACACACTAAATGTATTTCAAGAGTTAAAAAAAGTATATGGTAATGCTAACAGTTCTATTATTATGTGGGCTATTTATATGGTTTTTCATCCTGACGGCATTATATACAAGGGCGTTAAAGAAAAATACAGAATTAAAAACATTGAGGAATCTTGGTTACATAACAAAGTATTGCCTGATTGGAACAGTAAACTTATAAAAGATGTTATTGATGTATTTTTACAAATAACAGTTTCCGAGCATAAACGGTCATTTATGTTTATGGAAAAAGCATTAAAAGAGTTTAATTATAAAATCTCACGAGAAAAAATGACAGAGGAGAAAATTAAACTTTTAGAAAAATATGATAAAATTATAGAAATGTATGCTAAAGCAAAAAAATTATTTGATGAATCTGAAAAAACTCGTAAAGTGCTAAAGGGAGGAACTTCTCTTTCTGCTGTTCAAGACCCTACTACACTATTTACGAAAAAAGAATTGGATAATTTGAATTAAAAATAGTTTCTTTCTTGCAAAATTTTGCAAAAAACCACTATCATTATGAGAAAGTTTATTGAAGATTATACTCTTATTGATTTATTCCCTTATAAAATTAAAAATAGGGAGGCATTTTATTTTAGAAATCATCCTAAAAATTTAGTTCCTGATACTGATGCTTATAAAGAATATTGGAAAAGACAAATTAAACGATGTGTTGTTGGTCATTGGATTAATGATAATGGTACTTGGGTTTATATGTTTCCTGCTCTTTATTGGTATATTAATATAACTAAAATTTCTACTAAAGGTAAAAGAAAACGTGGCGAAAAAGGTATTATTAGTCCAAGACTTAGAGATAATGAATGGATTTATTTTACTTACGATATGTGTACTGACGGTTTTAGTGGGTTTGAATTAGACGAAGAAGTAACTTGTAATGAAATCGTAGGTAAAATTCAAAATGGCGAATTTGTAGATGAAATGGAAATTAAAAATCTTTCGAGTTATGTCTATAAAAAAAATGGAGATTTTAAAAAATATATTAATCCGTGGGATTATTTAACTAAATATTACCTTATTGAAAATCCTCCTGATAAACCATTGGGTAATCCTCTTTACGAGAATAGTCTTTATAATGGATTAGTTGTTACTTCGAGGGGGTTGGGAAAATCATTAATGGCTTTTCCGGGAAAAGCTCTTCATACTTTTACTTTTAATGGAATAAAATATTGGGAAGATTATAAAGATATTGAAGATAACAGTATAATTGTTTTTACAGGTTCACCACGTGAAGATAAAATACGAAAATCTTTGGAAATGATGAAATTGGCTCGAAGATTGTTGCCGGGGTCTTATACTTATTATGATGAAAAAGGAGATAAAATAAAAATAAATTCTCCTTTTTATGTTAATACTAAAGGTAGTTGGCGTGTAGGGGAAGCAATTGTTAGAGGGTGGAAAGAAAAGGGACAGTCTGCTTCTGATGATGAAGGTTCTGGTACGTCTATGGAATTTAAGTCAATGAGAAGTCACGATGTTGCTACAGGAGATAGATATTATTTAGTATTAGTGGAAGAAGTCGGTCTCTTGAAATTTTTAAGGGATTTTTATTCTTCTGTTGATGACAGTATGAGAGTTGGAGATAAGATAGGTAAATTGTGGATGATTGGAACAGGGGGAGATATTGAAGCAGTACAAGATACTAAGCATTTATTTCAAAATCCTGAAGCATTTGATATTTTTTCAATTCATAATTATTGGAATCCAACGAGTAAAATTAAAAAAATAGGTTTGTTTATTCCATTGCAATATCAAAATGATGCTTATAAAGATGAAAATGGTAATACTGATTTAGAAATGGCTCATAAAGCAGCGTTAAGATTGGCAGAGAAAAAATATAAGGGAGGAATAAGTGAATATAAGAAATTTTTGCAAAATAATCCCTTTATACCTAAACATATATTTTATTCCAATACTTACTCTGTCCTTCCTTCTGAAGAAGCATCTAACAGAGTAGCCGAATTGGAATCTGGCGAATGGAGTAAAAAAGCTCGGATAGGTTGGTTTAAAGACGACCTTAAAGCAGAATATGGAGTTAGGTTTATTGAAGACCCTGATAATTATATTCCGATTAACAGCTATTTAAATAAAGACCCTGAAAAAATGGATAAAGACGAACAAAGGGGGGCTATAGTTATTTATGAGATGCCAATACATCCTATAAGTAAGGGTCTTTATAAAATCGTTATTGATACTGTGGCTAAAGCGGGTACAGGAACTTCTTTTAATTCTGTTATTGTATATAAAGGATATGACGCTAAAGGGGGAATGCAAAATACTATTGTCGCTGAATGGCTTGGTAGAATTGTAGATGGAAGATTAGAGGATACTTATAATATATTCATTCAATTTCATAAATTTTTTCAAGCAAAATTATTTCCGGAAGTAAACCTTGATGATTTTGTCAAACACGCTATTTATAAATTGAAAATGTACAATATATTTCAAAGGCAAGCGTACCTTGTAGAGAAAAGTATATTTTCAAAATATAGTAAAAATCAATATGGGGTTGGATACAGAATGAGAGGAAGAAAAGACCAACTGAAAGGCACTACTGATTTATGGCAAAAAGATTGGTTACTTGAAGAAGTTGAACAGCCTGATGAAAACGCTCCTCCTATTAGAGTTATTGATACAATTTATAGCATTAGATACTTAAATGAAATTGCTAATTATACCGAAGACGGCAACTTTGACCATATATCAAGTGCAAGAGGACTTATGATATGGCTGCAACAAGAACTTATGCAAACAGGAAATAAAGATGTCGAAGCTCCTATTGATGATGATGAAGATAATGAAGAATACGAATATTTTGAAGTTGAAAATACTTCTCCCGGAATTTTTAATTATTAATTTTTTTTTAATAATTGAAAAGGGATTGTTTCGCAACAATCCCTTCAATTAAAAAACATATTATGAAACTAAACTTCTTTTTCAATTAACAAAATAACCTCTTCCATTGTTTCTAAAATTTCTTTTAATTTAACAATTTTATCTTTTGCTTTTAAGCCATTAAAAGAACATTGCCAACTATCTGACCTATTGTTGAAATTGGTTTCGGCATTTATTATCTTTTGTTCAATTCTGTCAATTAATAATTTCTGTCTCCTGATTGTTGTTTGCATTGTGTTTTTGTTTTGCGTTTTCTATTAAATTATTATAGTCTTTTAAAAATTTTTGGTGCTTGTTTATTTCTTTAGTGAAACATAGTTTCCTTTGCAAAAAATTAAGAAATTGACATATTTTTTTCATTTTCAAATTTTAAAAAAGCAGGAGCAAAATTAACCAATTTGAGCAAAATCGCTCACTCCTGCTTATATTCTTTTTTAGAATTTTTGCGAAAAACAATATATTTAACATCTATCACTCCTTTGTTAATATCTTCAAGCATTTTGACTACTCCCCCGACTAAAGTTCGGGAGATTCACTTTCTTCAAGCATAGCGAGCTGAATTAATTCAGAGTTACCGCTACTAAGAAATTCGACATAGCCCTGCCGAAGTATATTTTTCATCCCCCCGTTAAAACAGGGGGGCTTTCCCGCTCAATGTCGTAAAAGCAGCCATAGATAAATCAAAAAGTCTTTTAGGATGCTGTCGAAGTGGTATTAAAACATTTCCAACACTATCCATTTTAAATGCACCTCTATCGTTAATTCTAACAATTATATATCTATTGTTTTTGGGATTAATTAACAAAACTTCTGTTCCAAAAGGCAATGTGTTGTTAGCTGCTGTTAATTTATATTTTGAAAATATTTCCCCTGATGCTGTTTGCTTTTTGTGAAAATGTTTGCCATACCAACTAACTTTTGCTGTGTTTTGACTATTGATGTTATTGGTTATTAAAACAAAAATAATAACCTTTGCAAAAATTTTAAAATAGTGGCAGATTGCTCCACCACTATAAGAAAGACGAAATATGGAATGGCAGATTTTCAAATTATTTATTTTTAATTTTTGTACAAGGTTTCTTTTTGCGAAATTTTGCAAAAAAGAATTTATAAAAAATATTAATTAATATCACAAAGATAATACTGAAAACTAAATAATCCAAATATTTGTTAGAAAAAATATTCAATAATTTAAAATTAATAATTAAACCAATTATTAACGACAATCCAATTAATATCTTTTTAACCAACTTCGTCATTGATGAATTTTTGTCTTGAATATTGTATTCCGTCAATAGTTATAATCACGTGTTGCTTTGTGAAATACTCTAATTCTTTTTTAACACGTTTTGCCATTTCTTTCAATGTGCATTGATTATGCTCTATATCTATCCTGTTGTTTGTGTTTGTTATTATTGCTATCATTTTTTTAATTTTTTTAAAATAATTGATTTTTGCAAAATTTTGCGAAAAAGAAACTATTTTAAATTTAATTATTCAGCATTTTCATTACATTTTTTTCGGTAGATATTTCAAAATCAAAATGGTCACTTGTTTCTGTTCCGAAACTTAATGTGTAGAGAATAGTATCTTTCAAAACTGTTATTGATGTTATTAACCTTTCTGATTGATATGGGTCTGTGTTTAAAAATACTGTTTGTCCAATTTGAAATTTGTTGTCTATTTGCATTCTTTTTGGTTTTTAGTTTAAAATAATTTTTTATTCGCAAAATTTTGTGAATATACTATGTTTCAGTTATTTATAAAAAAAGATACGTTTATATCTTTGTTATAGCCAATTAAAGCAAGTGAGTTATATTAATTTTATTAAGCATGTCTTTATAAATTTTAGTTAGGTGGCTATGGTAACGTTTCCTTCTCCAAAAAGGTTTAGTTTTATGCTTTATAAAATCATCTATCAAGTCACCTAAATTTGCTTTATATTCATCATAGGTTATTTTTATTTCTTGCTTATCGGGAAGTACACCTATCCCATCTAATTTTTTACCCGTTGCAAATTTTTTTAGTTCTTTATACATTTTTTCGTTTATTTAAAATAACTGGCTATAATAACGTGTGTATAGTTAAAAAGCCAATTAAGGTTATTGACTACTCCCCAGACTAAAGTCATGGAGATTCACTTTCTTTTTCCAAAATCGCTAAATATTTTGGCTATTAAAATATTCAAAGACAGATAATTTTGCAGCAATCACTCTTTTTCTCATTTTTATATTATCTTGCAATTCTTTATTAGTTTTGCCGATTAAACCTTTTATGATTGTTTCTTTATTTTCTTTATCAACTTCAATAGCTGATAATTTTTCGGCTTTCTTTTTATAACTGTCTATTTTTTCGTCACTTAACTGAATAAGTTTCCTTTTAAACGCTAAAATAGTAATATACCACGGAATATCAAAATAATTTTCATATTTTTTTATTTCTTTTATAATATCTTCATCAGATATTGATTTAATTTTTTCTTTACCTTTTCTTTCTTTGTATTTCTCCAATTTTTGCAAAGAATCCCTTTTTTGTTCATTAATAAAACTATTAATAATATCTCTTCTATGTTTTTCATATTCATTAAGAATACGATTAAGTATTAAAACATTAAACACTCCTCCATACATCTCGGTTGCTTTATCTCCTAATTTTCCTAAACTCCACATATTAAAAGCTGCATCAATATCTTCTATACCATAGTGCATAAAATTTTCTTTAATGCTATTAAGACAGGCTTTTAAAATAAAGTCTCGTTCAGCCAAATTATTACCAAATGTGCCTCCAAATGATTTTACTTTCTCTAATATTATTGCTAATACTTTATTTTTAAAATCTTTCTCATTTAAGTTTGATATACTATTGTAGTAGCCTTTTATTGCTTTTTGTTCAATGTCATTATACTTCGTTAATAATGGAGCGTACTGCTTCAATATCTTCACTCCATTTTTTTGTTTTGCTATTCTTTTTTCCATTTTGTAATGTGTTTAAAATGTTTGGAATATTTTTTGATATTTCTGATATTAATAATTGTTTCTGATGAAAACTGTCCCAATGGTCGAAATTGTCAAGCATTGTTTGAAAAATGTCTATGGATTTAAAAGTAGTATCTTTTGCAATTTTTTCAAAATAGTTGATTATTTCTTGTAACGCTTTATCTTCATTAGAAGTCTCTTTATATTCAAATCCGGATTTTTTTTTGTAAAAATCTTTATAAATTTTTAAAAATAAAAAAAATAGGGAATCTTCTTTTTCTTCTTCTGCGTTATCGTTACGAAACGGTTTGGAATGGTTTCTGAATGGTTCAGAGAAGTTATCCTTCTTTTCTTCTATACTTCTTTCTTCTATACTTCTTTCTTCCTTTGTCCTTTGGGAATGGTTCGGAATGGTTTCGGAATGGTTTGTTTTTCCTGTAAAATGATTTTCTATCGAGTTATGTATCAACGTCATAGCTTTTTCTATATTATTCTTATGCAAAATTTCAGAAAAACCTCTTACCGAATTTGGTAAAGAATTGAAAATTGAAATAACCGCCTTTTTCATATTTGGATTATATCTTTGATTTTTCAAAAAATTGCGAAAAATCACATAACCGTCAATAAAAACAACTTTACCGTCAGCAATAAAACGTCTCCAACCATTAGCGACTTCATCATTAGATAATCCTGTTTCAAAAGCAGCCCTACGTACCGATACTTTAAAAATACCTAATAAATTACTTTTTTTATTTGTTAAAAAGTTTAACCATAATAATTTTTCGTGCGGGGTTAATGTTTCAATCCATTCATCGTCCCATAACTCTGTATTTATACTTCTTAGTGATAGTGCCATAATAATATTGTTTTTTATTAATTTGAAATTCTTTTAGTTAATTTTCCTTTTCGACATAGTTTTTAAATTATTTGATATATTTTATTTTTATATTTTAATTTTTTATAGTTTTTTGCAAAATTTTGCGAAAAAGCCCCTTTGAATTATATAAATAAAAAGGGGCAAAACACAATATTAAAACGGCAAATCATCCTCCTCTACTTCAGGTGGTGAATCAGGAGTATCCTCAATCGGTAAATCGTTATTTGATTCATCAGACCTATTGAATTTAGATTCTACATTTTCCTTGATATAATTTTTAAGAAATTTTTCTACTTTAAGAAAATGTATTTTCCAATCATCTTTATCATAGTTTTCATAATCTTTAGGAAATTCAGGATAACCGAGTATTCTTTTTTTATTTTCAAAATCATAAAAAGCATCATATATTTTATTCCCGCTATCTAAATTTATAACAGATACCCCGGCATACTTTTTCTTACCCTCTTTTGTTGTAAAATCATCATAAACTCTTAATTTAATTTTATCTCCCAGATGTAAATTAGGTAATTTCTCCATTATACTCCTTCCGTAATTAGAATTAGTACTTGCAGAAATACCAAACATATAGTTACCGTCATCAATATTAAGTGATATTACTGTTCCAAAATTAGTATCTCGTATTTTAACTGCACTAAGTACACCGTCTAATGTTTTAGCTTGAAATTCATAAATAGTTTTTTCATTGCCGTCATCTTCTTTGTAAGTACGTGTTACGGCTGTTTTTCCAAATCTCTTTTCATTTGGTGATGATGCTTTAATTGTAAAAAATCCGTTTCTTATATTAACAAATATTAAATCTTTGTTTTCATTGTTGTCTCCAAACATAATTATTTTATTTTTAAATTAGTTAATAGTTTTTCTTTTGCAAAATTTTGCAAAATCAAGTTATTGATAGCGATAACTTCATCAGAAAATTGACTTTGCTCTCCAACGCCATAAGTTTCTAAAAACCGTTCCATTATCAATCTTTTTATTTTTTTTGGAATATCGTTGTTTCTGAAAACGCTTTCAATTGCTTTCTTCATTCCGAAAACCATATCGAAAATATCGTTGTGTTTTAATATAGATTTCCCTGTTAAATTTTTTCCGTTATAGTGAATAATGCAATCCGTTTTTCTTCCTTTGTTGTTCCACGTTATTATTAAGTTTTTTTTGATTCTTAATGTGGGATTTAATGTTAATTTTGTGTTTTTCATAATTTTTATTTTTTTAAATTAATTAATATAATGTTATTTTGCAAAATTTTGCAAAAACTCCTATTTTCCACTACTACCGTGACCTCCATTCCCTCTATGTGTATCAGAAAGTTCAACTACATATTCAATTTCAATATCATTATACGGTACAAGTTCAAATTGACATACTCTGTCACCTACTGAATAAGGAAAAGGTTTATTTTTGTCAATTCTCGTGAAATAAGCAAGATACTCACCTCGATAATCATTATCTCCTATTCCTATACTATTTGCTAATATCCAACCTGTTTTTGAAATTGATGAACGTGGATATAATGCTACTCTATATCCTTCTTGTGGCTCAATAGCAACGCCTAATTTAACTTTATATAATAAATGATTCACCATTATTATTTCTCTTGCATATAAATCAAGACAAGCTGAATTAGGTGTAGCCTTAAATGGTTTCTTCCCTCCTTCTATTAGCTTTATTTTTGCTTTTATTGTTTTCATTTTTTTTTGTTTTTATTTTTATTATTATTCTGCAAAATTTTGCAAAAATCTCTATTCTCCTAAAAATTGCTGAACACTCATTCCTGTTCCTTCATAATCT
>Ga0256833_1002314_pt1 | contig 13492 bp, 10 predicted proteins | sample 356284metaG_FD_190535 | JGI IMG/M metagenome (GOLD analysis project Ga0256833, IMG submission 190535) | Hydrothermal vent microbial communities from Mid Atlantic Ridge, Atlantic Ocean - 356-284 | ecosystem: Environmental > Aquatic > Marine > Hydrothermal vents | place: Atlantic Ocean: Mid...
TCCTCTGAAGGGGAACCAGTCATATCCACGGTGGTCTCGTCGGCCATAGAAAAAAACCCTGAATTCAGGAGAATCATTTACGGCCCTTCTCCCCTATAGCCTGCGGATTTGCCGACTGATAATAGTCGCAAAGATGCGGGCTGTAATAAATCAATCCGGTCAAGCCGGGGTGTGTTTGAAACAAAGTGGATTTGAAACAAAGAGGATAATAATAATGAAAGGTATACGAAATATTGCGCTTGCCGGTTGCTCGCTTTTTCTCCTCTGTCAGTGTGCTACTCAGGATGATTTACGTAAATTAAATTATCAGGTACGGGCCGTTAATCAGAAAGTGGAAGAAGTGAAAAATTCCGCAGTGGAGAATTTGCAGAAACGACAGGCCAGCTCGGTCAATAAGCTTGATCAGGTGGATGAAGAAATAACCCGCCTGCAAGCTCGTCTTGAGGAGATGGCCCACCGGCAGAAACAGGCGCAGACGCAAAACACCCAGGCATTGACCGACCTGCAGACTCTCCTGCAGGAACGACTGGTTAGCGATGAACAAAAGATCAGTGAATTGCAACAGCAGCTTGACAGCTTGACCGCCGGCATTGATTCCATGCAGCAGGCCCGCATCCGTGAGGCTGAAAAGCGGGCACAGGAAGCGGCCAGAAAAGCAGAACTTGCCAGGAAGCGAACCGTCATGGCTGCGGCAAGTCCTTCCTTTGTCAGGGTCCTTCCGGCCGGGAAAAAAGTTCGGGTCGGCAACGGTCGCATCAGCGGGACGTCGGAAACAAAAGCGACTGTAAAAAAGACCGAACAGACAGCGGCTGCGTCCAAAACAACCCGGAAAAAACCGGTCCCCTCCGTTAAAACAATACATGCAGATGATATTGCATCAGGACCATTTGATAAGGCAATGGCTGAATTCAAGGCCAAAAAATACAAAGCCGCCTATGCCGACTTTGAAAAGGTACTCTCCCGCAACCCGCGAGGGGAGCAGGCTGCCACAACTCTTTTTTATATGGGAGAATCCCTGTATAATCAGGGTGAATATGATCTGGCCATCCTTGATTATCAAAAGGTTATTTCCAATCATGCCAAGGATCCCCATACTCCTGCGGCCCTGTTAAAGCAGGGTATGTCTTTTGAAAAATTAACCGATAATGAGACCGCTAAAATTATCTATAAAAAGTTAATCAACGAATATGCCGGTACTCCGGAAGCTACCAGGGCCAGGAAACGATTGGCAAATCTTTAATTTTGTTTCTGACCTCTTCCTTTGTGACCATGGGAAGTTCCCACAAAAAACGATTAGACACCTTGCTGGTCGAACGTGGATTTGCAACAACACCAGCGGCGGCATCACTGCTCATCGAGGGCGGCCGGATACAGGTTGACGGTAATCCCCTTGTCAAGGCCGGGAGTCTCTACGGACATGAATGTCGGATTATTCTGCGGCAGGATGCCCCCTTTGTCAGTCGGGGGGGGAAAAAGCTTGCGGCAGCACTGAAGGCGTTTACCCTTGATCCGACCGGCCTTGTCTGCGCGGATATTGGTTGTTCAACAGGTGGTTTTACCGACTGTTTATTGAAAAACGGCGCCGGCAGGGTATATGCCGTTGACGTGGGATACGGCGTTCTTGACTGGAAGTTGCGAAATGATGAACGAGTTGTGGTGCTGGAACGGTGCAATGCCCGCTATTTAACCACAAAGGAAATCCCGGAACCTCTTGATCTGTGTGTGGTGGATGCATCGTTTATTTCGCTGGATCGATTACTTGGCCCCTTGACCGGTCTTTTTTCTCATATCGGCGGCGTCCGTATTGTCGCCTTGGTGAAACCGCAATTTGAACTGCCCAGGAATCAGGTTGCCAGGGGTGGTATTATCCGTGATCGCCGGTTACGGCAACAGGCCCTGGAAAAAATTGAACTGTTTGCTAAACGTCTCGGACTTGAGTATCGGGGCGCAATCCCTTCGCCTGTAAAGGGGGCCAAGGGTAATCAGGAATATCTTATGTATTTAACAGGGACCGATATGGTGGAAAATTCGGTTCCAGCTGCTTGAAGGAGAGTGCAATGAGGAGTACAGGTCTTAAGAGCATCATGAAAGGTGTTATGGTTGCCGCATCAATCATGATTTTTTCGACAACCACTGTTATGGCAGCCGAATTTGTCAGTGTGGTAAAGGATGGTGTCAATCTTCGTTCCGGTCCGACAACCAAAAATGAAGTCCTGTTTCAACTGCCGGCAGGCTATCCGCTGAAGGTTCTGGCCAAAAAGGGAAAATGGCTGAAAGTCAGTGATTTTGAACAGGATAAAGGCTGGGTTTTCAGCTCTCTTGTCAACAGCAGCCCCCATGTTATCGTCAAGGTAAAGGAGTGTAATGCCCGCTCCGGCCCCGGCACCGGTTTTAAAAAAATAGGTACCTTTGCCCGCGAAGTTATTCTGAAAAAAGTCGGTCGTAAAGGCGCCTGGATAAAAGTTTCCCACCCTCAGCTGACCGGATGGGTCCACTCAAAACTGGTCTGGCCGTAAAAAACATGAACTGATCGGAAGCGGATGCCGTTTTTTTCTCCTGCCGTAAGTTGTCGTGCCTGCGGCAGGAAACCTTGTTTTACGCGTAAGCGTTCACCGAGATGGTGTTTCGCCTCCATCACCTGCATAATGTTTACTTTTATGCTACGGCCTGCTTTCGGCAAGCAGTTCGTTGACGACCCGGGTAAAATTTACCGGCAGACGGACCACCTTGCCCGCCTTATTGGCAAAGAGTAAGTATTTTTTTCGGAGACCGTGGAGAAAAATATCTCTGGTTATGCGCACATCCTGTTCACAGTACTTTTTAATTTTTTCCATTTCTCCCTCTTTATACCAGGTAAGTGCCTGCAGACCGTTTGCCGATTTTTTTACTCCCAGGGTATGTTCGGCCAGCCGGTCAAGACTCAGGCGATATCCCAGCTGCATGAAGATCTGTTCCAGGATGTCGAAAGAGGGCAGGGCGCTTATTTTTTTTGCGGAATAAGCGGCAAGGACCCTGTTGTCAAATTTTTTATTGTTAAAGCCGACAACGATATCCAGCGTAAACAGATGCGCCAGCAGTTGCGGAACCTGTTGTTCCTCATACGTGAAAAATGCATCCCGGTCGGCATCGTAAATAACTCCCACGGAAATACCCATCTTGTCGGCTTTATGCCAGCCGCCGACTTCGGCGGCGGAACGTTTTGTCTCCAGGTCGAAAACCCCCCATTTTTTCGGCAGTTGCAATGAATTCCGGATAGCCTCTTTTTTGGGTTGGGCTTTCTTTTTTATGCAAATGCCCGGGGATGGCGTTTTGTTGCTCCTCCCTGCCTCTTCATCCATGAGGAGATATTCAAGCAGCCGCATGCAACCATTTTTATCAATGGGTCGATTACCGGATCCGCATTTCGGCGAATGTACGCAGGTCGGGCAACCAAAATCACAGCCGCATTCCGTGACTACCTGTTGTGTGCGGACCAGCAGTTGTATCAGAAGCGGAAATGCCCGTTCACACAGACCTATACCTCCGGCATACCCGTCATAGATAAATATCGTTGCTTTCCTGGTTTCAGGATGCAGGGGAAAGGATATGCCGCCGATATCGTTACGGTCGCAGAGAACAAACATCGGCATCATGCCGATCATAGCGTGCTCAAGGGCGTGGATACTTCCCATGAAGTGTATTTTTTCCCGTTCCAGTTTTGTGCGGATCTTTTCAGGTATTTCAAGCCACATTCCCCTGGTTTCGAAAACGCGCGGCGGAAAATCAAGGGGCAGTCGGGCAATGACTTTTTGTTTACCGATGAGAATTTTCTGATAGGCGTATATCTTTTCCGTAACCAGGACGGAACCATAATATCCGATTACGTTACCGCATTTCATCTCCGCTGTTATGTGTACTATTTGTGTATCTTTCTCGACCAGGGTTCTGGTATAATAAGGAGGATCGGCCGCCCGCAGCAACACTTCATGGGCAGGCAATGAAAGTCGCTGTACTATCCATGTCCTGGCCATGTGCAGGTAAACCGCGCCTGTATGACATTCCCGGCAGGCACGATATGCGTCGATTTCACCAAGCAATCGGTGGCCATCGGCATCAAATAACAAAAATGACTCACCAGCACCCCGGAGGCTCACATGCCGTTGCGGGTATTTTCGTGATGAAAACCAGGTGTCGCCATCGGCAGACTGCAACAGCTTCCCGTTTGTGGTCATGGAGGAGAGCAGGGGTAAATAATCCCCGGCTTGCAGAATCCCTTCATCCATGGTCAACGGCGATTCCGCTGCCGCACAGAGAAGGTGGGAAGCAGCTATATTGCTGTTTTCCGGGTCCAGTACCACGGATTCGACGTTGCGATCAAAAAAATCATCGGGGTGACGCATGAAATTTTGATCAAGGGCATCTTCGTGGCCAATGAGCACTGTCAGGGATTCCTGCCCGGCCCGGCCGACTCTGCCGGCCCGCTGCCGGGTGGCCATCATGGAACCCGGGTAGCCGACGAGCAGACAGATATCCAGCCCGCCGATATCAATTCCCAACTCAAGCGCGGACGTGGAGATAACCGCTAACAATTGACCGTCGGCAAGCTTCCGTTCAATTTTTCTTCTATCTTCAGGGAGAAAACCTGCCCGGTAACAGGCGATTTTATCACTTTTTTCCCGGCATCTTTTTCTGCACCACAGGGTAATCAATTCCGTCAGTTTTCTGGAACGGGTATAGACAATGGTGCGCAGATTTCTATGCAGGGCAGCTTCCAGAAGCATGGTCGCGGCAACAGGTGCGGAATCAAGCGGATTCAAAAGGATAAAATTTCTTCTGGACCGGGGCGCACCCGATTTGGTTATGACATGTACAGGTCGACCCAGCAGTTTTTCTCCAAGTTGTCCGGGATTACCTGTTGTTGCCGAAGAGAGAATAAAAACAGGATCACTGCCGTAAAGCGAACAGATCCGCTGCAGACGACGCATGACCCAGGCCATGTGCGAGCCGAAGACACCGCGATAGGTATGTACTTCATCTAAAACGACATGGGTCAATTGAGAAAAAAACGCGGCCCAGAGATGATGATAGGGAAGCAGAGAGAGGTGCAGCATATCCGGGTTGCTGAGAAGAATGGCCGGCAGGTTGTCCCTGATCTTTTTCCTCTGATAGCCGCTGGTATCGCCGTCATAGACTGCTGCGGCCGTGAAGTTCTTTAAGGAAAAATAATCGGGCAGCAGTTCCGCCCACCGGCGTATGGTTTTCAGTTGATCCCGGGCAAGTGCCTTGAGCGGAAAAATATAAAGAGCTTTTGCCTGGGTATTGACAAGTATTTCCTGAAAGACGGGGAGATTGTAAATCAGACTTTTACCGCTGGCGGTGGGGGTTGCGGTAACAACATCCTTTTTTTTTCCGATATATCGTATTGCTTCATGCTGATGGCTGTAGAGGCCGGTCATCCCCAAGTGTTCCAGCAGGCCGATAAGCGGTGGTTCCAATTCACTGTCGGCACCAAGCAACTGTTGCGGCACGGGCGCAAAAATGCGATGAGCAACCACTTGAGGTCCAAAACGTTCCGAGGCTTTCAGGGCCTTGATATAGCTCTTTAGCCTGCCTTGTCTGCCGGTCATGTGGAAGTTACAGGATTTTTAATCTTTAACTTAGGAGCCGTCCGGAAATTGAACGATTTCATTTGAAGTCGGCGCGCAGCGAAGCTTACCTGCAACACTTTATAAAAAAAACATTTTACAATCATTTATCTTTTTGTAGGTTGCAGACGAGTGAAACGCTCAATTTAGGTTTAATAATTTGAACATATACTTTATTGTATACGGGTTTTGCTGTTTTTCAACGGGTAACGGCACACGTACCCCGTAGAGCCGGGATCACGATACTGCCATGGTGCGTTGCACCGCGGCGCGAAACCATATTTCATAGATGGAGTACATACCTTGTCTGCGATAACCGTGGCCACCACAGGGCCGAAGAAATCCCATGCCTGGATGGCGGCAAGCCGTTATGCGCCAGGTGCGGAAATCGCGCTCTACCCGCATATTAGGGCGCTGGTCGAGGCCTTTACTGTCGGTGAGGCACAGCTGATCGTTGTTCCGATATATAACACCCGTGAAGGGGAGAATAAACCGTATTTCCGTCTTTTTGAGAAAATAAAATCCGGCTATTGGATTGATAATATCGTTCTGCCGGTACAGATCTCTCTCAGTGCGCTGCACCCCGGCGATGAACGGCAGGACCTGCACACCCTGATCGGAAGCCAGCGGGTATTTAAACAATGTGAAGAGTATCTTGCCAACAACCTGCCGGACGTTACCCTCATGGGGGTCAAGAATGTTGAACAGGCAATCAGTGACAGAAGAGGAAAGACCCATGCCGGTTTCGGTGCCCTTGAAGGCGAGGAGTTGTTAACCGATCTCGGCCTTCCCATTCTTGAACGGGATGTGGCCCCCCATAATCGCACCAGATATGCCGTGCTTGGACCCGAACTTGCGGTGCCGACCGGCTATGACGCCACCGTCCTCATTACCGAGCCCCTTGATGACAGGGTCGGGATGTTGGTCGATATCCTTGGGGAGTTTACCCGGCGTGGGATCAATATCCTGGATATGCGTTCTGAAAATGATATTAAGACTCAGAAATTACAGGTGTATATCGAGGTTGAGGGCCACATTCAGGATGAGGTCATAACCCAGGCGGTTCGGCGTATAGAAAACAGGGTGATCCAGCAGGCAGGCTGCCTGCGGCTCCTTGGGAGCTTCCCTCGGGTGGACATGCGGACCAAATTTATTCAATCATTTGGTTTCATCGGTACCGGCGCCATGAGCGGCTGGTTTGCCGACCGCCTGGAAAATGAAGGTTATCGCGTTCTCCTGTCAGGTCGATCGACCCCGCTACGGCCGGAAGTAATGATTACCCAGGTGGACGTCCTGGTAATCTGTGTGCCGATATCAGCGACGGTGGCAACAATAGAACGGTACGCGCCCCTTCTCGAGGACGGCAAGGCCTTGATCCTGCTTGCCGGGGAAGCGGAATCCACCGTAAAAAGTGCGCTTGCCGTAACTTCTCCCGGAGTGGAGGTGATGCTGGTTCACAATCTCTGGGGACCACAGGCCGCAGCTATGAAAGATAAAAACGCCATTGTGGTGCGGACACCACGTAGTGGTCGTTTTTGCGCGGAATTTGAGGCTTTTTTATATAAACACGGCGCTGATATTTACCATGATTCTTCGGAAAAACATGATCTGCTCATGGGAATCGGCCAAAAGTTGCCGACAATCATTTCCGTTGCCCTGGCCATGACCCTGGAGATGAACAACATTACTGCCGAGGATATTGCCGGACACTGTACGCTCACCTCACTGTATCCGATTCTGGCCATGGCCAGGGTACATGCCCAGAATGCACGTACTTATGCGGAAATTATGGCAACAGCCGGTGCGAGTCGCAAGATTGTAGGTGATTTTGCCGAAAATCTTGCCCAGGTAATCTCCATGGCCGATTCCACTGATATCAAAAGACTGTCCCGTCTCATTGAAGGCAATGTTGAACATCTGACCGATGAGTTCATTCAGGCCCGTATGGAGCAGGCCAAAGCAGTGGATGAAGTACTGGGCCGCATTATCTGAGTAGATTACCGCCTAAATTGAGGAGCTGTATTGTTACTGTTGCGGTGGTGGCTTGACGCACCCGGCAACCATGCTTACAATACTGATGATTCTTGCAAAATATGGAAAAATCGTCAGCAGGACATACACGCTTAAACAGCGAGGAGGAGAAATCCGTGCCCCACCCCCATGAAGTAGTTGAAACGGTAACTTCATGAAAAACAAGTTGAGTCCCACCCGTTTTTTTTTATTGCTTGCCCTGCTGTGGGCGGCATTTTTTATCTATCAGTCACTGTATCGACCGCGTTCTTTGTGAAATCCTTTTCCTGTTGCGCCGGTCGGCGCACACCAATGTACAACAGCAAAAGATCTCAAATAACGGTTATGTTTTTTAATTTTTATTCAATCATTTACTGTATTTTCCCCTTGCCCCCGGGCAACTGAAATACGTCATCTTATAATACCCGGTGTACGGGTTGGAGTAAAAAACATCATGTTGACAACTATTTTAAAATACCTTGAAGAGGAGCGTGTCTGCCCCCACTGTAAACAGAAACTGACCCTGTGCAATGCCCCTCCGGTTCATGTGGGTGACGGCCTGGGCTGGGGATCGGAATTTTTATTTATATGCCTGAACAATGAATGCTCACTTTTCGCAAATGGTTGGAAATATATTGAGAATCAATACGGACATGTGGGATCCTACCGTTATATGGAAATACCCGGCAGTAAGGAAACTTATAATATGATGGTTGCCGGGCGTGATGCCTTTACCGGCAGTGTCGTTGATGTTGAAGCGCTAAAAAAACAAAACAAAAGGTACCAGCAGGAAAAAGAGGCTGAAGCCCTGCTGCCTGATTGTCTGGAAGAAAAAAATCTGGAACCGGTCCTTTTTCTTCTGCTTGATGAGGCGGCAAATATTGATGTCCGGAAAAAAGCAGCCGCCATGCTGGTTGACTTGAATGACCTTGAATGTATTGAGCCGTTACGTAATCATAAATTTCGCAACACATCACTTGAGCAGGCAGTTAATATGGCGATTTCAGCTATTTTGACAAAGCATTTCATGAAAGAGTGCCCCTTTTGTGCCGAATTGATTAAAGCACGGGCCAAAGTCTGTAAACATTGTTCAAAAGAGCTGAAGTAGCAGCAGACTTTCTCCTTGCCAAACGGGCAACATCCGGGTATAAAAGCGTCGCACATGGTGAGCGTAGCTCAGTTGGTGGCAGCACCGGGTTGTGGCCTCGGAGGTCGTGGGTTCAAGTCCCATCGCTCACCCCATGAAAATTGGAAGGCGTTTTAGAATAATTTCTAAAACGCCTTTTTTTATTTGTTTTCAGCCCCACCTTCCTTCCTGCGCTAATTCATTATTTCGATAAGGTTGCTTTTATTTTTTTAAAATCCATCGAGTAAAATATCTTAAAAAAAACGGGTCTTTATTTTGTCGATGACAATTTCAAGTTCAGGCAGTTTGAGCAGATGAAGCGTTATAGCGTATACCAGAACTCCGGCAACAATTATGAATAATACGGTCGGCAGTTGCATATAAAAAGGACCATGTAAAAACATGGCACAAAACTTTCGTAACCACCAGAGTACCACAGCCATGGCCGTGGTACCGCCTAATATTTTCGCAAGCCCCACGCCCATATAGGCCAGCGGGTATCCCGCCAGTTTCTTATACAGTACACCGGCCAGAAACAAAAAATTTAAAATCATTACACAAGAGGTGGACAGGGCAATTGCCCTGTGCTGAAATGTATTGATCGTCAGGCTGATGATGATGACATTTGCGGTAACAGCAAGGAAACTGCCGAAAACAGGATATTTTGTATCATTAAGGGCATAAAAAACCGGCACCATTATTTTCACGGCCGAGTAGGCGAAAAGGCCGTATGCGTAACATGCCAGGGCCGCTGCTGTCTGGGTGGTGTCGACCGGTGTAAAGACGCCGTGTTCAAAGATGAGGCGGATTATAGGTTCACCCAGGATGATAAGACCTGCGGTTGCCGGAATTGTCAGGCTGAAAACCATCAGCAGAGAGGAGGTGAAGGTCTGCCGCAATCCAGGCATATCTTTTTGGGCAGCACATTTTGCCATTACCGGCATGGCTGCAATTGAAATGGCAACGCCGAATATGCCGATGGGCAGCTGTACCATGCGAAAGGCATAGTTGAGCCAGGAGACCGATCCCTGCGCACAGCTTGAGGCAAAATTGGTGTTGACGAAAATATTTATCTGGGTAGCGGATAAACCAACAGTTGCCGGCAACATGAGCAAAAGGATTCGTTTAAGCCCTGCATCGTTCAGCTTGAAGCGTGGTATAAAGACAAAACCTGTTTTTTTAAGCGTCGGCAGCTGAATGAGCAGTTGCATCAGGCCACCGATCAGGGTGCCCCAGGCCATTCCGGCAATGGCCGGCAGATTTAATCGGGGAAAGAGAAGGGCAAGAGCGACGCCGCCGATGATCGAGCCCAGATTGAAAAAGGCCGATGAGATGGCCGGGATAAAAAATTTACCCTTGGTGTTGAGTATGCCCATGACAATTGCGGCCAGGGCGACAAAGATCAAAAAGGGAAACATGATCCTGGTCAGCAGGGTTGTCAGCTCCGTTTTACCGGCAATCAACGAAAAATCAGGGGCCAGCAGATGCACTATCGGCCCGGCGAAATAGATGCCGACCAGGGTAAAAAGACTGAGGAGAATTGTAAAAAAGGTCAGTACCGTTCCGGCCAGCTTCCAGGTTTCTTCCGGATCGCGATTGGTATCATATTCTGAAAAGACGGTGACAAAGGCTGCGGACAGGGCACCTTCGCCGAAGAGGTCACGCAGAAGATTGGGTATCCGGAATGCCACCACAAAGGAATCATAGGCAAAACCGGCCCCGAACATTCCGGCAAAGATCTGTTCCCGGACCAGACCAAGTACCCGGCTGCACATGACGGCCACGCCTACCGCACCTGCGGCGCCGGCTATTTTATGGGTGGAACCACTTGCTTTTTCAGGTTTTTTCCGGGGATTGCTCTGGGGGTCCATGATTGATGTTATCGCTTGACTTTACAAGGTTAATGAGAATATATAGAGTTCACTGACGATCTTGGAAAAGATGGTTACCATCCCTGATGCAAAAGCGAAAGAAATATTCATGTATTCGCTGTTGTCATCAATAGATATGGCCATCCCTTTATCAATCCAACCCGCGCTACCGGAGGTATTCATGCAGGAAGTACAACATATCAGGAATACGGTGATTTTAGGCCATGGCAACAGTGGAAAAACCACGCTGGCAGATGCAATGCTTTTTACTTCCGGTGCCGTCAACAGGTTTGGAAAGGTGGATGACGGCTCGTCGGTAATGGACTTTGAGCCGGAAGAAATCAAGCGGCAGGTAACCATCAGCACCGCATTTCATCATCTTAACTGGCGGAAAAATGAAATTTTCCTCAGTGACACTCCTGGTGATGATAACTTTGTTAATGAAACCAAATTTGCCTCCCAGGTTGCTGATTCCGCCATTCTGACCGTCGGCGCCGTCCTCGGGGTCAGGAGCCAGACCGAGCGTTTTGTTGATTTTGTCGGCGACCGACACCTGCCCTGCCTGATCTGCATCACCAAAATGGATAGAGAGCGCGCCAATTTCCAGAAAACCGTCGATGAATTGAAAGAATCATTTAATCTTAATCCTGTCATCCTATATCTGCCCATCGGAGCAGAGGACCAATTCAAAGGGGTTGTTGATATTGCTGCCGGCAAAGGCCTGTTTTTTGCCGAAGACGGCTCCGGTAAGGTGACCGTTGGGGATATTCCGGCGGACATGGTGGATGATGTTGCCGCTCAACGCGAAAATTTGATGGAATATGTGGCTGAAACCGACGATGATCTTATCGAAAAATTCCTGGAAGAAGGTGAGCTGTCTGCTGAAGAGTTGAGTAAGGGTCTGGCTGCAGCCGTGCGCCAGGCCAAAATTGCACCGGTATGTGCGGTTTCCGCCTTGAACAATGCCGGAACCACCGTTGTCCTTGACGCCATTTCCGAGTATCTGCCCTCTCCCGATGAGCGTCCTGCCCAGGTAGGCACCGACCCCCAGGGCGAGTTGGTAGAACGTAGTGCCTCTGTCGATGAACCTTTCTCCGCCCTTGTTTTTAAGACAATGGCCGATCCCTTTGCCGGGCGTTTGACAATTTTTCGTGTCTATTCCGGAAAATTGAGTGGCGACAGCTTTTATAACGCCACCAGAAAGACCAGTGAGCGTTTTGGTCATCTGTTTATCTTGGAAGGAAAGGAGCAGCAGCAGGTGGACGAGGCCATTCCCGGTATGATTGTTGCCGTGGCCAAGCTGAAGGAAACGGTTACCGGCGATACCCTGTGCGATGAAAACCACCCTGTTCTTTATGACGTTCTTGAACCGATTCCGGCCGTGATTTCCTATGCGGTCAATGCCAGAAAAGGTGATGAAGAAAAATTATTCTCATCCATTACCAGAATGCTTGATGAGGATCTTACCCTGCAGTTGACCAGGGAAGAGCAGACCCATGAAGTATTGATGTCCGGCGTGGGGCAGGTACACCTCGAAGCAGTGGCTGAAAAAATGAAACGAAAGTTCGGGGTGGAAATGGAGCTGCGTCTGCCCAGGGTGCCCTATCGGGAAACCATAAAAAAATCGGTTACCGTCCAGGGAAAACACAAAAAACAATCAGGCGGCCGCGGGCAGTATGGTGACTGCACCATCGAGATGTCGCCGCTGCCCAGGGGTGAAGGATTTGAGTTTGTTGATTCCATTGTCGGTGGCGTTATTCCCCAGCAGTATCGACCTGCCGTGGAAAAGGGAATTGTTGAGGCAATGGAAAAAGGTGTTATTGCCGGTTATCCCTGTGTAGACGTCAAGATCAATTTAATAGACGGTTCTTACCATAATGTGGATTCTTCGGAAATGGCCTTCAAAATTGCCGGCTCTCTGGCCTTTAAAAAAGGCGCCCTGGCTGCCGATCCCATTATTTTAGAACCTGTCCTTGAGTTGGAAGTGCAGGTTGACAAGGAACATGTGGGTGATGTTATGGGCGACCTGAACAGCCGTCGCGGTAAGGTACTGGGTATGGATGCCACGGAGAAACATGAAATCGTCAGGGCACATGTTCCCCAGTCCGAAGTACAGCTTTATGCGCCTGATTTGACATCCATGACCGGCGGCCGCGGCAGTTTCACCGTCAAGTTTTCCCATTACGAGGAAGTCCCGGCCCATCTGGCGGAAAAGATCATCGAACAGAATAATAAAGAATAAAAAAATAATGGCGGACTACAGCGTAGGGATTCTCACGCTCAGTGACAAGGGCGCCCGAGGTGAACGTGAAGACACCAGTGGCGCCATGCTGAAAAATATGTTTGATCGGTTACCGGAGTTTCGGGTGGATCGCTATTTACTCATAGCCGACAATCAGGAACTGATAGTGGAGACACTCATGCACTGGGTGGATGAAAGAAAGATTGACTTGATAGTCACCACCGGTGGTACCGGGGTATCTCCAAGTGATCAGACGCCGGAGGCAACCAGAATGGTAATTGAACGTGAAGTCCCGGGACTTGCCGAGGCCATGCGACAGGCCAGTCTGACAAAAACCATTCAGGCCGTCTGGTCACGCGGCATAGCCGGTATCAGGCAACAAAGCCTGATTATCAATCTGCCGGGCAGTGAAAAAGCAGCCAGGGAAAATATTGAGGCGGTACTGCCGGCACTTGCCCATGGCCTCTATAAACTCAAGGGCGGACAGGCCGACTGCGGAGTTATTGTATAGTAAACCTAATCCGGATAAACCGGAAAATTCGAAATAAGAAACACCAAATTCGAAACAATATCGAATAACCATAGAACAAATGTACTCGACACTATGGGCTTGTCCTCG
>Ga0256833_1002315_pt1 | contig 13492 bp, 12 predicted proteins | sample 356284metaG_FD_190535 | JGI IMG/M metagenome (GOLD analysis project Ga0256833, IMG submission 190535) | Hydrothermal vent microbial communities from Mid Atlantic Ridge, Atlantic Ocean - 356-284 | ecosystem: Environmental > Aquatic > Marine > Hydrothermal vents | place: Atlantic Ocean: Mid...
TGCAGACCGCGGGATATTATCTCCTTCCCCACCTCGTAATGAGAACTCGTGGGGACCACGCAGCTTATGGCTTCCACATCTTTCAGGAGTTGCTCGAGTGACCTGTAAGCCCTCGTTCCCCATTTCTTTGCCACGAACTCTGCCCTTTCAAAATCAATGTCAAAGACTCCAACGAGTCTGGAGTTCTCAAGCTGGTGAAAGATCCTCGCATGCTGGAAACCGAGGTGACCCACACCCACGACACCCACATGCAGAACTTTACTCATCGCTCTTTTTTAAAACTCCTCTCCGGGATTTTTTAACAAATTCCACGAACTCCAGGGCGTCAGGACTGTCTTTAAACTCTTCGAGGATCTTTTCAATGGCCTCACCGGTGTTCAGATTTGACCTGAAAAATATCCTGTAAATCTCCTTGATAATGCGGATCCTGGAGTAATCGAAGCCCTTCCTTTTGAGGCCCACGATGTTTATCCCGGTTGCCCTTGCCGAAACCCCCTGTGCAATGACGAAAGGCGGTAAGTCCTGAACCAATTTGGAATTCGCACCGATGAGGGAATATCGTCCGATTCTCACGAACTGGTGGACGCCCACGAGGCCTGAAATATAAGCGTAATCTTCCACCTCCACATGCCCGGCAAGCTGGGCCGCATTAACTATGATTATGTTGGATCCGATCTTACAGTTGTGTGCTATATGCGCATAGGCCATGATAAAGTTATTGTCTCCCACCACCGTGTAGTTCCCCTCACCTGTTGCCCTGTGGATAGAGGCATATTCCCTGATTATGTTGTTGTCTCCTATAATCACACCAGATTCCTCGCCTTTGAAGGCATAATCCTGGGGTTCAAGTCCTATCACAGCACCGTGGTATATGCGGTTATTCTCTCCAATTGTAGTTCTACCTTCAATTCTCACAGATGATCCGATCTTCGTACCTTTTCCAATCTTCACATCGGGACCGATGATTGCATAGGGGCCAATTTCAACAGATGGATCTATTTCTGCCCTTTTATCCACGATAGCGGTCTCGTGTATCATCTTTTCCTCTCCACGATGCTGGCCATCAATTCGGCCTCGGCGACAATTTGACCGTCAACCCGTGCAAAACCTTTAAATTTCACCATGCTGCCACGCTTACGGATCAATATGGCCTCAATTTCGAGCCTGTCCCCGGGTTTCACAGGCCTCCTGAACCGTGCACCGTCAATTCCGGCGAAGAAAACGAGCCTGTCTTCACGATTTTCAATGTGAGTCAGAAGCAAAAAACCGCCCGCCTGCGCTATTGCCTCTACAATTAAGACACCGGGCATCACTGGCTCAACGGGGAAGTGACCGACGAAGAAAGGTTCGTTGTATGTCACATTTTTTACTGCAATGACCCTCTCATCCTCAAGGGATACGACCCTGTCGATGAGGAGAAAAGGGTACCTGTGTGGAATGTACTTTAAAATTTCGTCAATATTGAGTTCCCTGCCATACACTACGCAGCTTTTCAGCTCCTTTATAAACTCAATGTGATGCTTATGACCGGTTCTTTCTGCAAATACGAAAAACTGAAGGTAGCCCGTGCCGAGGAGAGCGAGGTCGCCGAGCAGGTCAAGAATCTTGTGTCTCACAGGCTCGTCACGGAAGGACATAATTTCCGGATTTTTTATACCTTCATCGGTAAACACGATGGCGTTTTCAAGTGATCCCCCACGAGAGTATCCCATTTTCAGAAGTTCCTCAACATCCCTTTCGTAAACATAGGTCTTTGCCGGGGCAATCTCCTTGATGTAGGTTTCAGGAGTCACTTCAAGGCCGAGGAACTGCCTTCCTATGACATCATCCTGATAATCAACGGCAAAGCTTATCCTGAGCCTGTCATCGGGATGAGCGGCTATCCTTGCACCTCTGTAGGTTCTAAAACACGACCTGGAAAGTCTCCATATCCGGGCTTCTTTACCCTGCTCAGTGAGCCCCGTTTTCTCTATCGCCCGGGCAAACGGCAGGGCAGACCCATCAAGAGCCGGTACCTCCGGACCCTCAACTTCTATTACTGCATTATATACCTGCATCCCAGCGAGAGCGGATAACAGGTGCTCAACGGTTCTCACCGTCTTCCCGTCTTTCGTCAGGTCAGTTCCCCTCGTGACACTGGAGACAAAATCCACACGGGCAGGTATTTCAACGCCGTCAACGATAAACTTTATACCGTAATCCTCAGGTGCGGGCTTAATGATGACTTTTGTTTTCTCACCTGAGTGTAGTCCAGTACCTTCAAAAAAGATTTCACTTTTTAGAGTTTTCTGTTTCATCACCAAAAACTTCCTTTTCGAGTCTTTTGAGTCTCTCGACGAATTCTGGTAATCTATCAAGCAGGGATCTTGTCCTTAGGTAATGCCTCCTTTCCCTTGCCATGTAACCTTCGTAGATTTTTCTTTGTGGAACCGATTTGGAAACTCCGGATTTTGCCATAATTATGGCTCTGTCTCCAACCTCTATGTGATCTGCAACTCCCACCTGACCGCCCATCATCACCCATTTGCCGATCCTCGTACTGCCGGCAATACCCGTTTGAGCAGCCATCACCGTGTGCTCTCCAACGGTAACATTGTGTCCAATCTGGATGAGGTTATCCAGTTTTACACCCCTTCCGATTCTCGTTTCCCCAATGGTTGCCCTGTCGATGGTGCAATTTGCACCTATCTCCACATCGTCCTCTATAACCACCCTTCCCACCTGCGGTATTTTGATGTAACCATCTGGAGTCTTTAAGAATCCAAAGCCATCGGTTCCAATCTTCGTCCCTGAGTGGATGACCACCCGGTTTCCTATAACGGTGTCATTCCCTATGTAAACGAATGGGTAAATTCTGACATCAGAACCTATTCTGACATTGTCCCCGATAAAGACATGGGGGAAGATCACCGAGTTGTCACCGATCACCGTGCCTGATCCAACAAAGGACCACATTCCCACGGTTACATTTTTACCCATTCTGGCTGTTTCTGAGATATGAGCCTCTCCTGAAATACCGGAACTGATTTGAGTTTCCCTGACAAACAGACCGAGGACATCAACCATGTATCTTCTGGGATCTGAAACGATGATAAGTGCACGGGCAACATCTCTGTCGGGTTTTTCTCTGCATACTGCTGCTCCGGCTCCCTTTTCCGGGATGTTTTTCACTCTCCCTGGCTCGAAGATAAAGATGAGCGAATCCGGCGTCGCAGACTCCGGCGGTGATACTCTTTTTACATCCACATCTTCCCCTAAAAGGGTTCCACCAAATTTTTTAACGATTTCCGATACCTTCAAATTTCACCTCTTACAAGGGATTGACAGCAGGGACTTTATTTTCCTGTATTCTGGTTGAGATTATCAACGATTTTCAGGAGTTCAATGATATCGTCAATATCGTAATCGGCTCCAGAGTTAAGAGTTCCAAATGTGTCGCCGTACCGGGCGAAAACTGTTATCATGCCGATCTTGGCGGCTCCTGTTATGTCCCTTTCTGCCCAATCGCCCACCATGACCGTTTCACGGGGTTCGAGACCCATCTGATCGAGAACAAACCTGAAGGGTTTTGGTGAGGGTTTTCTCTCCCCCGTATCTTCAAATGCCACGACGACCTCAAAGAAGTGGTGGAGACCGACCTGCGCGAGTCTCGTCCAGGCCTGAAGTCTTGGCGCGTCGGAAACCACGGCAAGCCTCAGGCCCCTTCTTAATAGTTGCATGAGTGTGTACTGAACATGGGGGTAGAGAACGAGTGCAGCCTCTTTTGCCCTCCGGTATCCCACTATACCGGCTGCAAGAATCCTGTAGTCTATGTGTCCAAAGTTCTCCAGGAGAAACTTGTTGAAAACCTGCTGGTCCTCTATACCTTCCCGGTCGTAGATCTCGAAGATCTTTCTGTACGCCTCCTCCTTTGTCATGTTCAGCCCTGCGTCAATCATCGCCTCAATGGCGGAGTTCACCGCCTCTTCCTTCATCCTCATAAAATCCACAAGGGTATTATCGAGGTCAAAAACTACCGCTTTTATCATCATAAACCATTATAAATTCGCAACTTTCCAATGTCAAACCCCCACTCGAGGGTGTTCGAAAAATCCCCCCTCCTTTAGGAGGGGGACAGGGGGATGTATTCCGCTTGAATTTTCAATCTTCATCCGGACTCAATTTAAATTACTCAGGAGTTTCGGAAAAGTGTGGCATGGTTGAAAATTGTATGTGGGGAATTTAAAATAAGCGAGATGGAAACCATTAAATACGAGGTCAGGAACGGAGTTTTCTGGGTCACTTTAAACAGGCCGGAAATTCACAACGCATTCAACGATCAGATGATAGGTGAACTCCGTCAGGCCCTGAAGATTGCAAGGGAGCAAAGTCCCCGTGTTCTCGTTCTTACAGGCGAGGGGAAATCCTTCTCTGCAGGTGCTGACCTCAACTGGATGAAGAGGATGAAGGATTTTTCTTACGAAGAGAATTACAGAGACTCCCTTGAACTTGGCCATCTCCTTTACGAGATATACACATTTCCAGCTCCCACTATAGCCCTCGTAAACGGTCATGCCTTCGGCGGAGGCGTGGGTCTCATTGCAGCCACTGACTTTGCCATTTCAGTAAAAAACGCAAAGTTTGGACTGACAGAAGTGACCCTCGGGCTGGTTCCCGCAGTGATCTCACCCTATCTCCTCAAAAGGATGGGTGAGAGAAACCTGAAAGAACTCTGCCTCACTGGCAGGAGAATAACTGCAGAAGAGGCCCTGAAATATGGACTTTTAAACGAAATTTCAGATGACATATACAGACGGGGTGAGGAGTTGATACGGGAACTCAAAAAAGCATCTCCCAATGCCCAGAAAGTGTGTAAGGAACTTGTAAGAAACATTTACGAGATGCCCCTTGATGGAGCCCTGAGGTACACATCAGAGGTCATAGCAAAAATCAGGGTTTCCGAAGAGGGTCAGGAAGGCATGAACGCATTTTTTGAAAAAAGGAGGCCCGGATGGCAAGAATAAAGAAAGTTCTCGTTGCAAATAGAGGGGAAATTGCAGTAAGGATTATAAAGGCCTTAAAAGAACTCGGTATCACATCAGTTGCCGTCTATTCTGATGCAGACAGGGATGCCCTCCATGTGATCCTTGCAGACGAAGTTGAGTACATTGGGCCTCCGGAACCGCTCAAAAGTTATCTTGACATTGAGAAAATCATAGATGTGGCCAGGAAACGCGATGTGGACGCCATTCATCCAGGATACGGATTCCTTGCAGAAAATCCAGAATTCGCACAGGCGGTCATCGACGCAGGCCTGATATTCATCGGCCCGAGACCTGAAACCATAAGACTCCTGGGTAACAAAGTGGAATCCCGCCAGAAGCTCGTTGATGCCGGTGTTCCCCTGATTCCCGGTATGCTCGCCACAGGATTATCCATGGAGGAGTACAAAAAAGAGGCAGAAAAGATCGGATATCCAGTGATGATAAAGGCCGCAGCAGGAGGTGGCGGTAAGGGTATGAGAATCGTCTATTCCCCCGACAAACTTGAAAGTGCCATCCAGGCTGCACAGAGGGAGGCAAAGTCCGCCTTCGGAGATGAATCAGTTTACATTGAAAAATACATAGAGAACCCCCGTCACATAGAAATACAAATCCTCGGTGACAGGCACGGAAACTATGTCCATCTCTTTGAAAGGGAATGCTCCATACAGAGACGGCATCAGAAGATTATAGAGGAAACACCTTCAACCGCTCTCACCCATGAAAAAAGAATGGAAATGGGAGAAACCGCCATCAGAGTGGCCAAAACGGTGGGTTACGAAAGTGCAGGAACTGTTGAATTCCTCTTCGATAAGTACGGGAACTTCTACTTCCTTGAGGTCAATACCAGAATACAGGTGGAGCATCCTATAACCGAAATGGTCACATGCAGGGACCTGGTGAAGGAGCAGATCAATATCGCGGAAGGAAATCCCATCTCTTTTAAGCAGGAAGATTTAAGGCAGCACGGTCACGCCATCGAATGCAGAATCTACGCCGAGGATCCGGAAAAGGATTTCATGCCTTCACCCGGTAAAATCATCTTCGTAAGTGAGCCTTCGGGACCGGGTATCCGTGTGGATACAGGTATTTACTCGGGCTTCGAGGTCCCACCTTACTACGATCCCATACTCTCCAAGCTCATCGTATGGGGAAGGGACAGGGAAGAAGCCCGCAGAAGGATGATCGAGGCCCTGAAAAATTATGTCGTGCTGGGCATAAAAACCAATATCCCGTATCTCATCGACATTCTCGAACACCCGGAGTTCGTTAAAGGCAATACATTTACCACATTCATTCCGGATCACATGCAGAACTGGAAGCCAGAGACGGGTGTTCCCCTCCATGTATTCATGGCAGTTGAAGCCTTTCAGGAATCATCCTCACCTGTTAGCGTTTCACAGGACGGACGAAAGAAAAGGATCTCTGATCCCTGGCTTACGGTGGGGAACTGGAGGATCGTAAAATGAAGGAAACAACCTATGTATATGGAAAGGAAGAGTACAGGGTAACATCCGACTCAGAGGGAAACATAAGGATAATCACCGTTAATGGTAAAAGGGTGAAGTTCAGTTACAGGAAGGTACAGGAACATGTATTTCTGGTCGAATTTGAAGGGAGAAAAGAAACCGTATATGTTGCCGGAGAAAGGGGAAAGTTTTATGTCTGGACGGGAAAGAGGGGGTACATCCTCGAGGAAAAGTCAGAGGAATACAGTGCCTCAGGTGCGGTTAAAAAAGAAGAAGGTGTTCAATATGTAACCTCGCCCATGCCCGGTAAGGTAGTAAAGGTCCTGGTCAGGCCCGGCGACCGGGTAAAAGAAGGTCAGGGCCTCATAATAGTTGAGTCAATGAAAATGGAGAACGAATTTACTGCTGACTTCGATGGCATCGTCAAAGAAGTAAAGGCCTCACCCGGAGATCAGATTGACGCAGATGTTCCCCTCGTTATAGTCGAAGCTGAATCCAGGGGAGAATGAAAAAGTGTGGATAAAGATCTTTAAGGTCCTCCTGGCAATTGCCATAATTTACCTGGGAATTTACTTCCTCAAAGTTTCCTCCGTCATCAAAACGCAGGACCACATAAGCAGAATGTTTTTCCCCAATGAACACTATGTGGGTAAGATGGTGTCCGCCGAACTGACACCGGTTGAAAACGACCATACATCCTACAGGGTTCTTTTCATATTCAAACTTACCTTTTACAGAGTGCGTGAATTTGACAACCTCCTCGTGGTTGATGTCAACGGCAGTATTCCCGGGGGAAACCTTGGATGGAAGGACACTTACGAAGGTTATTACACATACCTGAAGAAAATCCCCCGCTACAAAAGGGTGGTAAGAAAACTGAATGTTCCCTCTGATACCTATGTTCTCGTTATCACCGAGAGGGTGAACAGGGGGATCGTCTCCGGGATAAAAATCACCGCTTACATTCTGATAATTCTTGGTATATACTTAATTTACGACCTTACGCTCAGAAGAGTTGTGAGATTGTAAGCCGGTCCATGTCAACCACACCCATTTTAAAGCAGTATAAGAGAATAAAAGAGGAGCATAAGGACGAACTTCTGCTCTTCAGAATGGGTGATTTCTACGAATTTTTCTACGATGACGCCAGGATCGCCTCAAAGATACTCGGTATTGCACTTACATCCAAACCTATGGGGAAGGGTATCAGGGTACCCCTCGCAGGAATTCCTGTCAAGGCAGCCGACGGCTACATTTCAAAACTTCTGAAGAAGGGCTACAGGGTCGCTATATGTGAACAGGTGGGAGAAAATAGCTCAGGACTCATGGAGCGCAGGGTCGTTGAAATTATAACCCCCGGAACCGTCTTTTCGCCCACCCTCCTTGAGGACAAATCTCATAACTACATTGCCGCAATCTGTAAAGATGATCAGAAGGCCGGGGTAGCATACTGCGACATTACAACGGGAGACTTCTTCGTCTTTCAGGACTCACTCGAAAGAGCCCTGACGGAAATTGAAAGGATTGGAGCCTCTGAAGTGCTCGTTGAAGAGGGAAACGAGCTACCGCTGGAAAGATTGACACCGAGAGACCCTTACGAATTTGACCTTTACAGAAGTGAAGAAACCATCAGAGAATTTTTCGGTATATCCAGACTGGATGCCTTTGAACTCGAAAAAGAAGACCTGGCCATCCGGGCAGCAGGGGCACTCATTAACTATCTTACAGAGAAAAAACCCGGAATGCTCGAACACATAAGGGGTATAAAAAAACTCAGACTCTCAAACTTCATGTACATCGATCCCCAGACCATAAAGAATCTGGAGCTCGTTGAAAAAATTCGGCCGGAATCCGAAGGACTCACCCTCTTTGACATCCTCGACAGATGCAGGACACCCATGGGATCACGGAGACTTAAAGAATCCCTCCTCTCTCCTTTCCTTAGCAAGGAGAGCATACTCGTAAGACTCACGCGGGTGAATCACCTGGTGATGAATCAGGGACTACTCAGGGAGCTTCAGAACACCCTTTCCGACATAACGGACATAGAAAGACAGCTCGGTAGAATCTCCGCCAACAAGACGAATCCCCGTGAACTTGTTCGTTTTGCCAGTTCCCTCGCCTCAATTCCAAAACTAACTGAACTTCTTGGACAGTATGAGGAATGGCAGGAGCTCGTGACCTTCCCGGATATACAGGGAATTGAAAGAGAGATTCTGGACACCATAGTTGATGATCCTCCGATAAACTTCAACCTGGGTGGTGTGGTAAGAGACGGCGTTAATCCTGAACTGGACGAACTCAGGGACATCAGTCGCCACGGTAAAGACAGGCTCCTCGAACTGGAAAGACGGGAGAGAGAAAGGACGGGTATTAACAACCTCAAAATCGGATACAACTCGGTATTCGGCTATTACATTGAAGTCACGAAATCCAACCTTCACCTGGTACCTGAAGATTACATACGGAAGCAAACATTAACCAACTCCGAGAGATTTATTACGCAGGAACTCAAGGAACTTGAAGACAGGATTCTTGGTGCCGAGGAGAGGGCAATAAGACTGGAAAACGAGATAGTTCGCAGCCTCAGGGACAGGATACTCGAAAAATCTTACGAGATAAAGAGGATTGCAGAGAAAATCGCGGAGATCGACCTTCTCGCATCCCTTGCAGAGGTGGCAATAAAAAGGAAGTATGTGATGCCGGAGATCAGAGAAGACGGAAGAATTGAGATAAAGGACGGACGGCACCCTGTTGTGGAGGCGACTCTCAGAGACGAATCCTTTGTGCCCAACGATACATTTATGGACCTGCAGGACAACAGAATATTCATCATAACCGGTCCAAACATGTCAGGAAAGTCAACATATCTCAGACAGGTTGCCATAATAACGATTATGGCACACATAGGCTCCTTTGTCCCTGCTTCAGGTGCGAAAATAGGGCTCGTGGATAGAATCTTCTCAAGGATCGGTGCATCAGACGACCTCGCTCGGGGGATCTCAACATTTATGGCAGAGATGATTGAAACTGCCCAGATCCTGCACAACGCTACCACAAGAAGCCTGATCATCCTCGACGAGGTGGGAAGGGGAACTTCCACATTCGATGGACTTGCAATCGCCTGGGCAGTGGTGGAGTACCTTGCAGACTTCGTGGGAGCAAAAACCCTTTTTGCAACCCATTATCATGAACTCTCCATCCTCGGGAGAACCCTGAAAGGTGTCCGTAACTTCACCATAGCAGTAAAAGAGTGGGGAGATGAAATAGTGTTCCTGAGAAAACTGATACCCGGTGAATCCGACAGGAGTTACGGCATACATGTTGCAAAACTCGCGGGTATTCCTGCCCCTGTAATAAGGCGTGCAAAGGAGATACTGAAGGATCTTGAAAAGGGCAGGAAATCACTCAAAGTAAAGGCAAGGGAGGAGACTCTCCAGCTCGACATCTTCAGACGGGAGGAGCCGGAGAAGGAGAACCGACTGGTTGAAATTCTCAAAGGGGTGGATCCAGATTCGCTTTCACCCCGTGAAGCATTAGAATTAATCTACAAACTCAAAGAGGAGTTAAAAAAATGAACGGAATATTCTCCAGACTGTTTCGTGGCTGGGGCAGTGAAGTTGCCGTTGATCTTGGCACAGCTCACACCCTGATTTATGTAAAGGGTAGGGGTATCGTACTGCGAGAGCCTTCGGTAGTCGCAGTGGATAAGACCACAGGCAAGGCTCTTGCCATAGGTGAAGAGGCGAAGAGAATGCTGGGAAAGACACCGGGGAACATCCTCGCCAAAAGGCCCATGAAGGATGGTGTTATAGCAGACTTCGAGCTCGTACAGGAAATGCTCTACACCATGCTTACCCGCGTGCTGAAGAAGAACCTGATAATAAGGCCAAAGGTACTGATAGCCGTTCCATCGGGTATCACAGAAGTTGAAAGGAGGGCAGTTAAAGACTCTGCCGAAAATGCAGGTGCACGCGAGGTCCTCCTCGTCTCGGAGCCGGTGGCCGCAGCAGTGGGTATAGGTCTTCCCATAGACGAGCCCACGGGAAACATGATTGTTGACATAGGAGGTGGAACCACGGAAATTGCCGTCATAGCACTCTCCGGAATAGTCACAAATACATCGATACGCGTGGCAGGAGACGAAATGGACGAGGCCATCATTAACTATGTCCGGGAAAAATACCGCGTTATTATCGGTGAACAGACTGCAGAAAATGTGAAAAAGGAGATCGGTAATGTCTTCCCGCTGATTGAAGAACAGAAGATGGAGGTTAAAGGAAGAGACCTCGTTTCAGGTAACCCCAAAACGATTGAAATTTCATCCTCTGAGATACGAGAAGCACTGAAAGGACCGGTGAATCAGATAATCGACGCAATAAAAAACGCCCTTGAAAAAACACCACCTGAACTTGTTTCCGACATAATCGATAGGGGCATATACCTGACAGGTGGAGGATCACTGATAAAGGGACTTGACGAACTCATCAGGGAGGAGACGAACCTGTATGTCAAAACAGTGGAAAATCCCCTGGACTGCGTTGCACTCGGCGCCGGCAGAATCCTCGAAAATCTCGAAAAATACGAGAAAGTACTTCTAAAACCACAGAAGCTGATCTCCCTTTAATGTCAAAAAAACAGCTCCTCTTCCCTCTTATCTCCCTTATATTCTTTTTTAAGCCGGTGAAGGTATTTATTCACACCCTGCTCGCTGACTCAGTTTACATTCCCGTGCTCAAAGCCGAAAAGTATGTGGAGGAAATCTTCTACTTCCATAGAGAATACTCAAAACTCAACGAATTACTCCTCATCACCATGGAGAACATCGAGGAGAAGAATAGGAGGGAGATTTTCGACTTATGGAAGTCCGGACTCGATTCAACGGTAATCATTGCAAGGGCACTTTACTTTGACCCTTTCGGTCAGGTTCAGAAAATCACACTGGACAGAGGAAGGGACAACGGTGTGAGGTACGGTCAGCCCGTTGTTTATCGTGGCAGTCTTGTTGGGAAAGTCTATTATACAACCGACAGACTATCCTTCGTGATGACCCTTTACAACGAAAACTTCCGTGTCGGGATAACTGACAGACGCACCGGCGTCCTGGGCGTGCTGGCCGGGGGCATACACCCTGAAGTACTTTACATCCCATTGTGGGCTGATGTTAAACCCGGTGACACACTCCTGACTTCTGGAATTGGCATCATCCGTGGTGGAATACCTGTGGGCGTGATTGAAAAAGTTGATTCTTCGAGCGACTTTTTTTACAGGATATTCGTAAAACCCTTCTGGGATTTCTCTGCCACAGGGCTTTTTGGTATCCTGAGATGAACAAAAAGTCATTTTCTTTGCTCATACTCCTGCTTGTATCCTCTGCCATAAGGGCAAAGGTTACATTTATATGGCTCCCCGACCCCGTTTTGATATTTCTCCTTCCCCTGATCTTCCACATTGATGCAAAGTATGTGGGACCGGTTGCACTCGTCTCCGGCATCCTGAGAGACGGCCTGTACATTGATATCCCATGGATTTCGCCGCTACTTTTTACACTTGCAGGAACAGGGGCAGTGATATACAGAACATTCGTAAATGAAAGTTTACTCCTTCCCAGAATCGCCTTCTTTTCCACCTCAATCGTGCTTTACTATGTGGCTTACCTGTATGCCAATCAACTTGGCATATCCATAGATTACCTTCGCGCAATAGTTCTGACCATCCTGTTTACAACACTTGTGGAGCTATGGGTACGGAAAAGCTGAGGATCTGGATCTTTGTGTCAGTAACTCTCTCAATCTTCGCAATTCTCCTGGCGAGACTCTACTACATTCAGATTACCGGTCATGAGAAGTATCTCAGCATGGCCCAGAAAAATTTTCTCAAAGCCATCAGGATACCGTACAAAAGGGGACGCATTCTCGATCGCAACGGCATCGTTCTTGCCGACTGGAAGCCCGGCTTTGCCGTATTTATCCTCAAGGAAGGACTAAAGAAAAACGAACTTAAAAATCTCCTTGACATTATCGGTCCGAAGACCAATCTGGATAGCGTGTACCGGAAGCTCATCGCTTATCCTGTATTAAGAGACCTCTCTCTGCACGACATAGTGAAACTGGAGGAACAGAGAGACAGGTTCCCTTACTTTGTTATCGGTACGGTGCCTGAAAGATATTACCACTTCTCAGGACCACTCTCACATATCCTGGGCTATACAGGAGAAGTTACACCTGAAGAAATCAGGCGTGACTCCACGCTAAAACCCGGCGAGACAATCGGGAAGCGTGGTGTAGAGAAGTTTTACAACAGCATACTCCGTGGAAAATTCGGGACACGCTTTTTTATGGTTGATGTTACAGGCCACCTCATCAAAGAGGATCCGGTACCCCCTGTCAAACCGATAAATGGGAAGGACTTATATCTTACCATTGACGCTCCCCTGCAGCTCTTTATTGATACCCTCATGAAAGATTACAAAATGGGCGCAGTGGTGGTCTTGAATGTCAAAACAGGAGAAGTTCTCGCCCTCTATTCGAAACCTTATTTTGATGCCAATAAGCTTTCTGGAGGAGTCCCCCTCAAACTATGGAAAAAGCTGGTAAATGACGAAACAAGACCGCTCCTGAACAGGGCCATTTCAGGACTCTATCCACCTGGATCAACTTTCAAACCCGTATCGGCACTGTTCGCCCAGTATGTGGGTGCCGTGACCGGGAAAACCGTTTTTTCCTGCCCCGGATATTATAGGTTTGGAAGGAGAACATGGGGTTGCTGGTTTAAATCCGGACACGGCTCCCTCGACCTGCCACACGCCATACAGAAGTCCTGCGATGTGTACTTCTACCAGCTCGGCCTGAAAATCGGATTTGGCAGATTTCTGAAACTGTTACAGGAGTTTAACATCGGTGGAAAAACAGGGATCGACATGCCTGGAGAGGTACCCAGTTTCGCCCCCGACAGTACCTGGTACATCTCAAGATATGGGGAAAACGGATTTGGACCGGGAAA
>Ga0256833_1002316_pt1 | contig 13490 bp, 15 predicted proteins | sample 356284metaG_FD_190535 | JGI IMG/M metagenome (GOLD analysis project Ga0256833, IMG submission 190535) | Hydrothermal vent microbial communities from Mid Atlantic Ridge, Atlantic Ocean - 356-284 | ecosystem: Environmental > Aquatic > Marine > Hydrothermal vents | place: Atlantic Ocean: Mid...
TGGTTCAATTAATTCATCACTAAAATGCCAATGTTTAAAAATTTAATATGTTATCTCAAGCGTAGTAGCTCCTATATATTCTTTTTCTCATTCTCCCTTATTCTCTTTAGTAAGCTTATTTATAAATTCATCAGTTTTATTTTCAAACACAAGTAACAAAGAAATTATAACTGTTCCTAAATCTAATAAAAATGCATCCGTTGCAATACTATCAATTTTTTTATTTCCTTTACACCAATTAAATGCTAATGAATTTCTTTTAATTAAAATATTGCGAAAAAAATTCTCTGAAATTTTATATGCACTTAAATCAAACTTAATATTATTTCTAACTGCAAAAGAGATTACAAAATCTTTAATAGGTGTCATACCATAAAACAGCTTGGTCTACACTTTTTATTTCTCTTGCAAATCCATAAAGCGGAGAATTAGAAACTTTTAATAGATTAGTTGTAAGCATTGAGTTTTCTTTGATTATTTTTATCAAAACTTTTATTAAAGGATTAGGATAATTTGTTATACTTTGTATTTCTAAAACACTTTTGGGTAATGTAGGTAAAGAATTTATTTTTTGAAAAATTTTACTATTCACTTATAGACCTTAATTTCTTAATAATTTTGTCATTATTTCCATATTGATCTATATAAACTGATAAAATCTTTTTTGCTTTATTTTTTTTACCTTCTTTTAATAAGATATCAGCAAACAATATCCAACTATCGGCTTTTGCAGGATCTATATTATTTGCTTTAATTGCCCAAATTTGAGATTTTTTATAATTTTTATGATTATAAAAATATTTTGAAATTGTAATTGCTAAATCATAATTTGGAGAAATATTAAACTGATTAATCAATGCATTTACATTAGCTCTGGATTCTTGTATTTTTATATCTTTTTCAGATATATTATCAATTTGTGGAGAAGACTTTTTTTCTTTATTATTAGTTATGTTTTTTTCTTTATTGTTTATTTGTTCATTTACTATTTCTAAATCTTTACTATCTAATTTAGGTAATATAAAACTTAATTTATTTAAGATGTTTTTTTTATAAGTTATATTATTATCTATATTATTTTCTTTTTTTATTTTTGACTTTTCATTTATTTTATTATTAACGATATTTTTATTATCTTTTTTTACTATCTTATTTTTAGAATAATTAATTTTCTTATTTTCCGTATTTTTTTTATGTTGATTAAACTTAAAAAATAAAAAAAATATTCCGAATATTAAAAGCAAAAAAATGAAAAGTATTAGTGATAATTTTAATAATTTTTTTTTATAATATAACTTTTCAAGTTCATCATATCTATGCATTAAATTCCTTTAAATCCATTATAGCAATTTCAATATATTTATTTTCTATCTTATCTTTTATTTTTCCAGGATATTTTTTATCAAAATAATCTAAAATATCAAACAATTTAAACATTAATTGATTCACTGCTCTAAGTGAACCTTTCGAATATTTGTAAATTTTTTTAAAATTTTTATCACTAAACATATCAGCTATTTCATTCATATTATTTTTTAATAATTTTGTAATAATAAATTTTTCTACATCTTTTTTTGTAACTTTTTTTATTGGAATAATATAATTAATTCTTGTACTAAAATGTTTTTTTTCTAATAGTTTTTTAACATTAGTATCATGAGTTGCAAATACAATAGTAACATTACCTCTGTCAGCATAAATTCTTAAATTTTCCCAAGTCTCAGAATTTAATAATTGAGCTTCATCTAATAACAATATTTGATGTACGTTTAATTCAATTTTTTTTAACAAATTCAATAAAGAATTTATTTCTAGATATGGATTAGCAACATAAAAAATCTTTTTTTTATTTTTAAGCTCAGCATAAATCTTTTTTAATATAAGACTTTTTCCACTTCCAGCCTCTCCTGTCAATAGAATCATTTTTTCTTTTTGTTCGATTGCATTTATTAAATCATTCTTAGTTTTTTCAGAAGAAGAAAGAGGAATGTAAAAATCTAAATTAACTACATCTCTAAAAAGTTCTTTTGCTTCATTGAATTTTGCCAAATCCTAAATCCCTTAATGTTTTCTTCTTTTTTAAATTAATTATATGTGGAGTTATAACAAACACTAATTCTTTTTTATTAGTTATTTTTTCTTTTGATGAGAATAAATACTTAATTAATGGTATTTCTTTTAAAATTGGGACTCCATTTACTTTTAAGCTTTGATCATCACTAATTAATCCACCTAAAACAATTGTATCATTATCTTTTACTTTTACAACACTAAGCATTGTATTATCTTTTGTATCTGGGGGCATATCTCTAACTGTTTGATTACTTATTTGATTCAAGTCTCTAAATGCACTAATTCTTGGTGCAATACTTAATATAATTGTACCATTATCACTTATTTGAGGAGTAATATCTAATATAACTCCTACAAATCTATTTCCAATAGTATATTGTGTTTGTGGATTTCCATTTTGGTCAGTTACCACTTTCGAAGCATATTTATAATAAATAGTATCACCTACACTTATTATAGCTTTTTGATTATTTAAAGTCATAATTTTAGGATTAGATATTGAGTTTACATTTCCATTTTGTGCTAAAAAGTTTAAAAAAGCTGATGTATTAAATGTAGCTGAATTAAATATTGAACCACTTCCAAAAATATATTTTGCTCTAAGTGGTACTGATGAATTAGGTAGAGATATAGATAATTGAGACCAATCAATACCTGTTTTATGGGATTTACTAAGTTCTACACTATATATTTTTACATCTATTAAAACTTCTTTTGTTAAAGAATCAAGTAAATTATTCATAAATTTATCAACAGCCTTAATCTGTTTCATATTTCCAGTAACAACGACAACTCCTGTGTCTTTATTCACTATTGGATTAAAAATTTTATTATCATCAGCATTATTTTTTAAAAGTGTCGTTAATTGATTTTTTAAAGTATCCCAAAAATTAAAATTGTAGTTATTTGAAACTTTATTATTAGTTGCATCAAGGACTGATTCACCTTTTCTTGTACTTGAAATAAAATCTATTTTATAATTTTTAGTTTTATAATAGCTAATTTTTAAAGTATTATTATTTAAACTGTAAAACAATCCTCTTTGAGTTAATATTAAATCTAAAATTTGAGGCAAAGTATAATTCTTAATTCTAACAAAAGGCATTTTTTCGTTTAATAATTTCTTAGCTTTAGCATCAGTTACAACAACATTGAGATTACATTTTTGTGTTGCTAAAACATATAAGAAGTTTTTTATCGTCAATCTATTTTTTTCATTTAATGAATTTGCATAACTAAATAATTTACCATCACAAGTATTTGCGTATATTGAAGAAAATAAAATAGATATAATGATTAAAATTTTTTTCATTTTCCTTCCTTAATTTTTATTATTTTTTTATTTAAAGTTTTAATAATTTTACGATTATTTTTACATTTTAATTTTAAAGTATCTAATGTAATTTTGACAACCTTACACTCTCCTATTTTATAACCTTTTTTTATCCATTTTTTTTCTGTTTTTATTATTTGATCACCAATATAATATATTATTTTTACATAAGCACTATTATCAAAAATATTTAATAAATCTATTTTTATTCTTTTCTCTAAACTTTTATATATTGGAAATGTTTTTTTATTTTTTATTTCAAATGGTGAATTTTTATCTTCAACATTTTTAAGAACAAAATTATAGTTTACAAGTTTATTAACATACTCTAGATAAATATCATTTTGAGCATAAATAAATACCGTTACTAATAATACAATTAACTTTTTCATCTGTCATATCCATATACAGAAAATTTAACATAAAATGTTGAAGGAGCTGTAATTTTCATTTTCTTAACCCTTATTAATTCTTTTTTATTCTCAAAATTATATAAATAGTAAATAAAATTTTTATATTTTCCTTCTAATTCAATACCTATATCCATTCTTTTACTTATTATAGGTATTTTTTTACTAATATTAGTAGATACATTTACATCATAAATTTTATTTTCTACATTTTTAACACTCATCCCTTTTTGTTTTGCATCTAATACAGTATTTTGCACTAGCTTAGCCCATTTATATTGGTCAAATTCTACAAAGTTTAATAAATTAGCTAATTCATTATAAAACATTTTTTTCTTTTTTAATGAAGCTAATTGTAAATTTTGTTGTTTTATTTTTTTATTTAAAAAAGAAACCTTACTTTTTAATACATTATTATAAATCTCTAAATTTCTAAGTTTAGTAGATAAATTTTGAAATTGAGTATATTGTTTTTTATAATAATTCGAAGCCAATGGATAAATAAAATAATAAACAACAAATGCTATAACAATAATGATTAATAAAATAGAATAAATAAATTCTTTTTTAGATTTATTGTAAAAATAATTATCTATACTACTAAATACTCTCATTCTTTAATCCTCAATATGGAATTGTATTTACCATCAATAAATTTAATTTTATCAAAATCTACAGAAAAACCATTATCTGTTAAATCTTTTACTAAATTAGGTATATTTGTTTCTTTGTATGCAAATACTTTAATAGAATATAAACCATTTTTATACTCTATAACTTTTGCATATACTTTATTTTTATTCATTAAAGATGTGATATCAACTAATTCTTGCGATTTAGGAAAATAAGAATATTTAAATTTATAAACATCTTTAATAAAAGTTTGGAGATAAAAAATATCTTTTTTAATAGAGTTAATTTTAGTATCTAAAAGTTTAGTTTTATTATTTAGTTTTTTTAACTCAAGATTTAAATTAGCGTTCTCTTTAGTTAAAACAGAAATTTGATTATTTAAACTAATATTTTTGTTTTCAAATATTTTACCTTTTATAAATAAATATAAAGGATAAATATTAAAAATAATAATTAATATAATTGTAGTTAATACAAGTATTCCTGATGGACGATAAAAAAATGTAGGTTTTCTTAAATATTTAGAAAAATTAAAAGTTTGATTATTATATTTATATGCATAATGAGTTTCTAACATTGCTAAAAATAAAAATGGATCAATTGGCAACCTATCTAAATTATATTTCTCATAAAATTCAAAAGTATTTACTTTAATATCTAAAATATCACCTAAGAATTCACTAATTCCTTCTATTTCTCCATATTCACTTGTTATAAAAACTCTTTCAACATCATTAATATCATATTTTTCTTTTATTTTATTTATTTCTCTTTCAATATAATTACCTATTTCAGAAAAAGATCTTTTTAATTTATCTAATACAACTAATTCATTAGTTGAATATTTACCTATAGAAAGACCTTTTTTAGTTATTAGTTTTTTAAATAACTCTAAATCATAATCTTTAATTTTTAATTCAGCAAGTGAATCATATATTTTATCAAGTCCACCTGATAAAGTTGTCATTGCTATTAAGTCACCATCTGAATAAAAAGTTAAGAAAATTTTATCGTACAATAAAACAATAAATAAATCATTACCTTTTTTAATAATCTCTTCTTCATACAAAGCTTTATATGCAAATGCTGGAAAACTAATATAATCTACATAACCAGTCTCTTTTAAGATATAAGAAAATTTCGTATCAATTTTTGAAGTAGGGACAATTATAGTTTCAATTATTACATATTTATCATCTCTTAATTTATCAATAATTTTATATTTAATTTCATATTCTTCTGTTTCATCCACTCCTGCTTCTTCATATACTTTTGTTTCTATAAATGATTGTATATCAACTTTATTAATTACACTTTTTTCTATTTCAAAACTATAAAAAATTGCATCTTCTAAAGAAAGAAAAGAACATAAAAGAGGTGAAGATTTTAACGAGCCTCTGTAAATTCTTATTAATTTTTTTTGAACATATAAAATATACTTATCATTATCTTTTACACCTACTATTTCATTAACATTATAATTATACTTTTTTATAAAATTTATATAATTAAAAAATTTAAAAAATGGTCCTCTATTTATTTTTTCTACTTTTTTCATTCACCTACCTCATATCCAAGTTCTTCAAGTATTTTTTTATTTTTTGTCCAATTTGGAACAACTTTTACATAAAGTTCTAAATATATTTTTTTTCCACTAAACTCTTCTAAAAGTTTTCTTGCATACATTCCTATCTCTTTAATTTTTTTACCTTTTTTTCCTATAATCATACCTTTTTGAGAAGGTCTTTCCACTAAAATTATAGCATAAATTTTATCTAATTTGTCAAGTTTTTTTATTTTTTCTATTAAAATGTCAGTTTGATAAGGTAATTCATCACCTAATTTTTCAAATAATGCTTCTCTAATTAGCTCTTTATATATATCTCTTATATGCTCAGTAGAAATTATTTCTGGATCATAATAATAAGGATGCTCTGGCAAATGTTTTACTATTTCATCTAACAACTCTTCTTTCCCTTTTCCTTCAACTGCACTAATTGGTACAATTGATAATGCTTTCCCTATTTTTTTATATTCTTCAATTTTATTTTTTATTTCTTTTTCATTTACTAAATCTATTTTTGTTAACACTACTATATGAGGAACATTTTTTTTATTAAGCTCTAAAAACCACTCATATCCATCTAAATTATCTCTTACATCAGCTAAAAAAAGTATTAAATCACTATCACTCAAAACTTTTAATGCTTCTTTTAACATAAACTTATTAAGAAGTTTATCTTTTTCATGAAGACCTGGAGTATCAAGTAAAATAATTTGATTATCATTATGCATTACAATTGCATTTACTCTTTTTCTACTCGCATTAGCTTTTGGAGAAACAAGAGCAATTTTCTCTCCAAGAAGCCAATTAAGAAGAGTTGATTTCCCTGCGTTTGGTTTTCCAATTATTCCTACAAATCCACTTTTAGGCATAAATTTCCTTATAAAATATATTTTGATATTTCTTCATTTTCTACAATCTCTTCTAATTTACTTTTTACATATTCTGCATCTATAATAAAATCTTGTCCTTTATATTCATCAGCATTAAAATTAATATCTTCTAATACTTTTTCCACTACAGTATGAAGCCTTCTTGCTCCAATATCTTCAGTTTTTTCATTGGCTAAAAATGCATATTTTGCAATTTCTCTTAATGCAGAGTCTTCAAAAATTAAATTAACACCTTCAACTTCAAGAAGTTTTTGATATTGTTTAATTAATGAATGTTTTGGTCTTGTTAAAATCTGATATAGTGCTTCTTCATCTAAACTTTGAAGTTCAACTCTTAGAGGAAACCTACCTTGAAGTTCTGGTATTAAATCACTTGGCTTGCTAACATGAAAAGCACCTGCAGCTATAAATAAAATATGGTCAGTATTTACATATCCATATTTAGTATTTACAGTACTACCTTCTACAATTGGCAGTAAATCCCTTTGGACTCCTTCTTTACTTGGGTCTTGTCTTGTATTTCCAGTTGCAGCAATTTTATCAATTTCATCTATAAAAATAATTCCATTTTCTGCTCTTTTTAATGCTTCTTTTTTTAATTCATCTTTATTAATAAACTTTTCAGCTGTTTGTTTTCTTAAAAGTTCTTTTGCTTCTTTTACTGTTACTTCTTTTTTTTCTTTATTTTTATTAAAAATTCCTATTATTTTTACAATACTTTCTTGCGCTTTTATCATTTCTGGAGGCAAATTATCATCAAGAGGATTTGATTCATCTACTTCAATAGTGATTTTTAAATGGTCAACTTCTCCATTTTTAACTTTTTCTTTCATTTTTTCAAAAGTTTTTTCATAATCTTTAAGTTTTTCTTCTGGAGCATTTTTTGGAAGAGGAGGAATTAATTTTCTTGTTATTTCATTAATTATTTCTTCTTCAATTTGAGATCTACTTTTCTCTTCCATCTCAGCCCTAACTAAATTATAAGAATTATTCACTAAATCTCTAATCATACTTTCAACATCACGCCCTACAAATCCAACTTCTGTATATTTACTTGCCTCTACTTTTACAAATGGAACTTTCATCATTTTAGCCATTCTTCTTGCTATTTCTGTTTTACCTACTCCTGTTGGACCTATCATTAAAATATTTTTTGGCAAAATATCATCTTGCCACTCTTTTGGAAGCTGCATTCTTCTATATCTATTTCTTAAAGCAATTGCAATAGTTTTTTTTGCATCTTTTTGGCCAACTACATATTCATCTAAATATTCAACAATATCTTTTGGTGTCATATTCATTATTTGTCCTCCAGTTTAAGTAAAGTTATATTTGTATTTGTATATATACAAAGTTCTCCTGCAATTTTTAATGATTCTTTCACTAATGTTTCAGGATCTAAATTAGCATGCCTATCAAGAGCTCTTGCAGCTGAAATTGCAAAATTTCCTCCACTTCCAATTGCAGCAAGTTTTCCATCTTCAGGTTCTACTACATCTCCATTTCCTGAGAGAATAAAAATGTGTTTTGTATTAAGAACTATCATCATAGCTTCAAGACGTCTAAGGTATTTATCCCTTCTCCATTCTTTTGCAAAATCTACAACTGCTTTTAATAAATCACCTTTTCTATTTTGCAAATGATTTTCAAACATATCAAATAAAATAAAAGCATCAGCAGTACTTCCTGCAAAACCAGCTAATACTTTACCATTATATAAAGTCCTAACTTTTTTAGCATTACCTTTTAATACAGAATGTCCAAATGTAACTTGTCCATCTCCTCCAATTACAGCCACTCCATCTTTTTTATAACCAAGAATTGTAGTTGCTTCTAAATTAATGCTCATTACTCACCTTCAACTTCAATAGTTAAATTTGCACTTATACCATGTCCTAATTTTACTAAAATTTTATATTCTCCTGGTGCTTTTATAGAAGTATGTTCAATTTGTTTTTTATCAATATCAAATCCATTCTCTTTTAATTTCTCTGCAATCTCTTTATTAGTAACAGCCCCAAGAAGCTGACCATTTGCCCCAAGTTTATGTTTTATAACTAATTGAATATTTTCAAGTTTTTCTTTTAATTCATTAATTTTTTTTAATTCTGTTTCAAGTTTTGCTTTTCTTTCAGCTTCTTCTTTTTCCCATTCTTTAATAACTTCAGGAGTTGCTAATTTTGCAAATCCTTTTGGAATTAAAAAATTTCTTGCATAACCATCTTTTGCTTCTTTAATCTCCCCGGCTTTTCCAAAGCCTTTTACATCTTTTATTAATAATACTTTCATTTGTTTCCTTTTTAAGTTTTTTTTAATAAAATATAAAAAATTTCTTGTATTTTACTTAAAATTAGATAAAATTGCAAAAGAGGTAAAAACAAAGGACAAATATGTCAAAAAAAATCTTAAATGAAGAAGTAACTTTTGAAGATGTAGGTGTTAAAAATAGACCAATAATAAGTAAAACAGATTTAAAAGGTATAATTACTTTTGTAAATACTCCTTTTTGTAAACTTGCAGGATATTCAAAAGAAGAACTAATAGGTAAGCCTCATAATATTATAAGACATCCTGATATGCCAAAAAGTGTTTTTAAAGAATTGTGGGATACTATTGAAAAAAATCAAACATGGAGAGGTTTTGTAAAAAACTTAAGAAAAGATGGAAAATATTATTGGGTAGAAGCTTATATAGAACCCATTTTTGATGATAATGGTAAAAAAATTGGATATATATCTGCAAGAAAACCTGTATCAAACGAAGATAAAGAAAGATATACAAAAATTTATTCTGAAATGAAAAAAAAGGAAGAGTTATGATAATAGTATTTCAAAATAATGAAATAATAGGAATTGATAGAAAATTATTATCATTTTTAAATATAACATTAGAAAATTTATCTCCTTTTATAAAAGAAATAGAATTAGAGATAAAATCATTATTAAATGAAGAAATTACAATAAATAATCAAAGTTTTAATGTAAAAAAAGCAGATATTTTAAGCCCTTTTGATATTAAAATTTTTGATTTATCTCCTAAAGAGCAACTTGATTTAAATATCGCTGAAACTAATATTGATTTGTCTAATGAATTACAACCTTTAAATATTGAAATACCTCAACCATTAAATATTAATTTACAAACAGAAGAAAATGAAACTAATCTAAATTTACTTGATAAAGAAATCAATAATATAGAAAACTTAGATCAAATACTTGAAGAACCTTCTCAAAAAAAACCAGAAATTCAAACACAAAATTTTTCAATCAATGAAGAAAAGATTGAAGCTAAACCTATTAAAAATGAAATTTCATTATCTTTTGAAGATGAATTCTCTGAAATAGAAAAAATGTTAACACAAAGTAAAGAAGAGGCTTCTAAAAATTTAGAAAAAGAATTAGAAATTGCCGCAAAAGAATTAGACATTGATATTGATACAATATATGATTTAAAAAATGAACTTTTTGAAATGTTAAAACAAGAAAAGTCTAACTTTTTTAAAGCACTAAAAACTAAAAATTATATTGAATTACATAAAATTGCCCATAAATTAAAAGGTGCTGCTTTAAATTTAAGATTAAGCAATTTAGCATATATTCTTAAACAAATAGATGAATTTTCTAAAGCAAAAAAAGATTTACATAAAATTGAGTATTTAATAAATAAATTTTATGAGTATTTAGATAAATTATCAGTAAAAAAACCAAAAAATAAAATTCCAAAAGAAATAAAACAGCTCATATTAAATACAATTGAAGATTATTTAACTACTCAAAATGAAAAAAAATTTAAAAAAGACCTAAAATATATAGAAAAAATTTTAAATAAAAAAATTAATTCGCTTGAAGAATTAGAAGAAATTATAAAGGAATAATATGCAAAAACTATTTATAATTTTATTATTTTTTACTACTTTATTTGGAATTGATTTTACTTTTACAAAGGCATATCAAAACTTTAATAAAGGAATTAAATTAATAAAACAAGACCCTCAACAAGCACAAGAATACTTTCAAAAAGCGTATATTCTTATCCAACAAATAAAAAACCATCCTTCATCTCAAGTATATTATATGCTTGGTAGAATGTATTGTAATGGTTGGGGAATAAAACAAAACTTAAAAAAAGCAGAGAAATATTTTAAAAAAGCTTTAGCCCTTGGAAATCAAAGAGTAAATTGCTGTATTGCAAGACTTTATATAAAAATGCATAAAAATAGATTGGCAAGAAAATATTTAAATATTGCAATAAGTCATAAAAATCTTTATATATATTGCAAAGACATTGATATCAAAAATCTAAAAATTAAAAAGGATAAACAATGAAAGGCTCTTTACTTAGATTAATTACAATTGCAGTATTTTTACCTACACTTATTTTAATTACAATTAGCGGTTATTTCCTCTACAAAAACTATAAAAAATACGATGAGATTCAAACAAGTCAAAAATATCTTGAATTAAGTAAAAAATTAGAAAATATGTTAATTTATCTTGGTCAAGAAAGAGGTGTTTCTTCTATTTATTCTGTATCTAAAGGTAAATATCCAAATAGTATAAAAATACTAAAACAAAAAAGAATATTATTTTCTAAAAGTATCAATCAATTAAAAAATTTCATAAATAAAAATCCTGAATTTTATCAATTAGTAAGTAACATAATCGATATTTCAAATAATTTACCTATTATAAGAAAAAAAATAGACTCATTTAAAGAAAACTATATAAAAACATACTTTTTTACATATTACACTAAACTTGAAAATGAAATTTTAAAAACATTAAATAAAATTCAAACTAAATTTCCTGATAAGATTAAAAATATTTATGAAATTAAATTGCCAATTGAAAAAATTGTTTCATATAGTGGAATTATTAGAGGATTTGGTTCATATTATATTACAGCAGATGCCCCTATGAGTGAAGATGAATATAAAAATGTTTTATTAAAATATTATCACGATACAAATATTCTATTAAAATCTCCTAATATTAAAAATTACTTTTATAATCAAAACTTCAAAAAAATAGAAAAAGATATTAAAACTGTAATGTTTTATATCCAACAAGCAAATATGCAATATTATATAAATAATACTTTTGACGGATATGCAATTGATGCTTATGATTACTTTAATTTATATACAAAAAGGATTAGTTATTTTGATAAAGCAGTATACACACTTAACACTAAAATCAACAATCAATTAAATGTAATTGTAAATAATGCAAAAAATAATCTTTTAATTAATAGTATTATTTTTATATTATCAATTTTAGTTATGCTTATTGGTATTTATATTATAAAACTTATCAAAACACATATTAATGAACTTTCAAACCTATTAACAACATTAGCTCCAATAACTGGAAAAGAAGTAAAAATTGATATTGGTTCTACAAAAGGAATCAATGACGCAGTAAAAATTGTTAATGATTCTATAAAAATCATTCAAGAATCTATTAAAAAATCTGAAGAAGCTACTAAAGCAAAATCTTTATTCCTTGCAAATATGTCTCATGAAATAAGAACTCCACTAAATGGTATTTTAGGGTTTTTAGAAATATTAAAAACAACAGAACTAACACCAGAACAAGAAGAATATGTAGATACAATTTCTCAAAGTGCTAAAAACTTATTACAAATAGTTAATAATATTTTAGATATTTCTAAAATTGAAAGTAATAAAGTAACTATTGAAGAGATAGAATTTAAAGCATTAGATGAACTTGAAAGTACATTAGAAATTTTTGCAACCCCTGCTTCACATAAACAAATACAATATGTTAGTGAAATTTCACCTAATATACCTTCAGTATTAAAAGGAGATATATTAAAAATAAAAGAAATTTTAACTAATCTTATTAATAATGCTATTAAATTTACTCCTGAAAAAGGAGTTATAAGTGTAAAAATTATTTTAAAAGAAATTAAAAAAAATAAAGCAAAAATCTATTTTGAAGTAAGAGACACTGGTATTGGTATGAGTGAAGAACAAAAAGCTAAAATATTTGAAGCATTTACACAAGCAGATGCTTCTGTTACGAGAAAATATGGTGGTACAGGTTTAGGGCTTACTATTGTAAAAAGTTATTTAGAAATGATGGGTAGTCATATTAATGTTGAAAGTGAAATAAATAAAGGGAGTAGATTCTATTTTACTTTAAATTTAGAAGTTATAGATTCTACTCCAAGATATAAACAAAATAGTTTTAATAATACAACTTTAGCATTTCTTAATACTCAAAAAGAAACATTAAGAAAAGAATATACGCTTGAATATTTAAATTATTTTGGTGTAGGAAAAATTGGATTTAATAATAAAGATGAATTAATACAAATTATGAATTCTGAAAAAATTGATGGAATATTAATATTTTTTGAAGAATCTAATAAAGAAGAAATTTATAAATTAAGCGAATTAAATTTACCTATTGTTACAATTTCATCTTTTACATATAAAGAAAATATTGATAAACTAAATCCTGATGTATCAATTTATGACCCAAATTATCCATCTAAAATATATCAAGGATTATCTACTCTTAAAAATAGAGTAGTTTCTATTAAAAAAACTGCTAAAA
>Ga0256833_1002318_pt1 | contig 13485 bp, 12 predicted proteins | sample 356284metaG_FD_190535 | JGI IMG/M metagenome (GOLD analysis project Ga0256833, IMG submission 190535) | Hydrothermal vent microbial communities from Mid Atlantic Ridge, Atlantic Ocean - 356-284 | ecosystem: Environmental > Aquatic > Marine > Hydrothermal vents | place: Atlantic Ocean: Mid...
TCAAGATAGACGGCAAGAAAGTTACCCCCAACATGACCTTAACGGAAGCTGTAAAACTCATGAGAGGAAAGCCTGGAACTAAGATAACCATATGGATTTGGAGGAAAGGCTGGAACGAGCCTAAACCCTTTACTATAACGAGGGCCGTTATAAAGATACAGAGCGTTAAGTACAGGATACTTGATGGGAACATAGGCTACATAAGGTTTACTATGTTCCAGAGAAACTCAGTGGGCGAGTTTAAAAAAGCCCTTGAAGCCTTAAGGAAGGATAAGGAGCTTCAGGGGATAATAGTTGACGTTAGGAACAACCCCGGAGGCCTTTTAGACTCGGCAGTTGCCATAAGTGACTACTTCCTTCCAAAGGGAGACCTTATAGTTTATACAAAGGGTAGAATCCCTGAGAGCATAAAGAAATACTACTCCCTCCACGACCCCCTTATTCCTTTAAATATACCTGTTGTAATGCTGGTTAACGGCGGAACTGCAAGTGCCGCAGAGATACTTACTGGAGCTCTCAGGTATAACGACAGGGCAATAGTCGTTGGAGAAAAGACCTTTGGAAAAGGCTCAGTTCAAACCCTCTATCCCCTTGACATGGGTTATGCTGTTAAGATAACGACTGCGAAATACTACATGCCAAACCACAAGTGCATAGACGGTAAGGGAATAGAGCCTGACATAGAAGTAAAGCTCTCTAAAGAGGACATAAAGGTTCTTAAAAAGGAGTTTAAGGAGATAGAGGAGCACCCTGAGAAGACCGAGGAGATTAGGAAGGAGCAGGAAAAGAGGATAGACAACCAGATGAAGAGGGCAATTGAGGTTATAAAGGAATTTCAGCTCTTTAGGAAAATCTCCTCATTGGGAGCATTAAAGAAAGCTTCATGACCTACACTCTTCACGGTTGGAGCTTTAGTAAAGAGGTATGGACGGGAACTCCCTTTGAGGAAGCACGCCACTTAGAGCTCCCCGGCCACGGGGAGTCTCACTTTAAAGAGACAGAGCTTCACCGTCTTGCGCTTGAGGTAGGTAAAGAGATAGAAAAAGGTTCATTCCTTGTTGGCTGGTCTTTGGGGGCTTCTGTTTTTGCTTTAACTGCCTACTACTACCCTGAGAAGGTTAGAGGCCTAATCCTTTACTCTCCGACTCCTAAGTTTGAGGGCCTTTCTCAACCAAGGGCCGTTGTAAAGAGGTTTTTAAGGAGGCTTGAAAAGGACTTTTTAGAGGGAGTTCTCTTTTTTAGGGAGCTCTGTGGCGGTGGGGGAAAACTGCCTTCTTTAATAGAAGAAAAGGCAAGGGAGCTCTTAAAGAGCTTTGTAAGCTCTGACCTTACTCCTTACTTTAAGGAGCTTAAACTAAAAACCCTTATCCTTGTAGGTGAAAGGGATGAGATAACGGGGGTAAGGGGAGCCTTCAAAGCTTTTAAGTTAATAGGTAATTCCTCGCTTTTGGTCTCCCCCGAGGATAACCACCTTTCAATTTTAAAGAGAAAAAATTCAATTTAATATAATTAAAAATTCAAAGATTAAAAGTGGAGGTTGGGATGGCTAAAAGTTTCAGCGACGGTTTAGCAAAGGGATTGGGAATAGGGGCAACCGTAGTGGGTCTTTACATGATGACAATGTTCTCTCTCCTTCCCCTTGGCATATTCTCTAAACTTTTAAACCTTAAAGAGTATTTGGGACTTAAATTTGCCTTGGCAGCTGTCTTTTCCTTAATAACTTTCCTTTACTACGTTAGGTACGTTAAATCTCTAAAGCTTCCTCCTATAGTCTGGGGATTTGGAACTATGATTTCAATAATAATGTCTGGAGTCCTTTTCTTCGTGGTAGTTGACGTAGCGTTAAAGATAATAGGCTTAGAGTAAGCTATGGACATAAGACAGCTTGAAGTTTTCGTTAAGGTATTTGAGACAAACAGTTTCTCAAGGGCTGCCCAAGAGCTTGGTATTTCCCAGCCTACCGTGAGCACTCACATACAGAACTTGGAAGATACTTTAGGTAAGAAACTCTTTGACAGGCTGGGAAGGAGGATAGTTCCTACCGAAGAGGCCAAGCTCCTTTACAGGCACGCCGTTGAGATTTTGAAAAAGAGAGAGGAGGCTTTAGCTGAGCTCTTTTCCTCCTCAAGGAAGACTTTAGGGACAGTTAGAATAGCTACAAGCAACATACCTGGAGACTATCTAATACCAGGTATTTTAAAGGAGTTGAATGAGCTCCTACCAGAGACCCTCTTTTACGTTGAAATATTAGACTCAAACAAGGTTATAAACGCAATGAGGAGCTCCGTTCCAAAGTACGATTTAGGCCTCGTTGGGGTTTTCCCTTCAGATGACAGGTTTGAGGTGAAAGAGCTTGTGGAAGACGAAATAGTGCTCGTAGCTCCTCCATCTTACGAAAAGGAGGAGATAGACCTAAAGGAGCTCCAAAAACTCCCCCTTCTTTTTAGGGAAGAGGATTCAGGGACGAGGAAAACGATTGAAGATGCCTTAAGGGAGGTTAACCTTTACCTTGCTGACCTTAAAATCGTTGCTTACTTAGGCAGTAATACTGCGATAAAAGAGGCGGTTAAAAAGGGAGTCGGCTTTGGTTTAGTATCAAGGTGTTCTGTAGAGGAAGAGGTTAAGCTTGGTCTCTTGAAGGTCGTTAATATTAATGAGCTTAAAATTAATAGAAAGTTCTTTGCCTTAAGGAGAAAAGACCTAACCCCTTCTCAAGCTGTAAAGACCCTCTGGGAAAACTTAGAAGGACTCGTTAAGGCCTACTTGTCTTAGTAAAGAGAGGGCGCCTTTGTATATTGGCTGGTCTATAAACTCTCCTTGATAGGTTATTCCTCCCTTTCCCTTTCTCTCTGCCTCTTGGTATAGCTTTACGATTTTCTTTGCCCTCTCTACCTCTTCCGGTAAAGGAGAGAACACTTCGTTTGCAACTTCAACCTGCTTTACTGAGATACACATCTTGCCCTTAAATCCCAGCTCCTTTTCCTTTAGTGCTTCTTCTTTGAAGCCGTCTAAGTCTTGGTAGTTTTGATAGGCTGGTGCTATGGGATGGACTCCTAAACTCCTACACTCAAATACGAACTTTTCCCTTATGTAGTTTCCTAAAGCCCCCGCCTCTTTAGATTGGGGAAGTCCTAAGGAGGCAAACAGGTCTAAAATCCCAAGGTATGCAGCCTTTACCCTCTCTGAGGCTTTAAGAATAGAGTTTAAACTGTTTAGAGCTTCTGGGGTCTCTATGGAGAGGTGAATTTTTATGAAACCCTCTTCAATTCCCCTGCTCTTTTCAAAGGAGGTTAAGAGCTTGTCAAGAGCCGCAACGTCTTCAGGAGTTTTTACTTTGCTCAATCTAAAAGCGTGGGGAAGTACAGGGAGGAGATAGGTTAGGTCTTGGTAGAAAAACGGAGAGTCAATGGGGTTTACCCTGATTACTACCTCTTTATCACTTTTAAGGTCAGAGTTGACCAAGAACTTCCTTAAAAAGAGCCTTGCAAACTCTTTGTTCTTTTCGCTTACACCGTCTTCAAGGTTAAAGTTTATAACGTCTGCTTCTCTCATAAAGGCTTTTTTTAAGTGTTTTAACCTGTCTGCTGAAACCATTAACGCAGAACGCCTAAGGGGAGCTTCAAACTCTTCCCTTTCCCCTAAGACTTCGGGATATCCTTCTAGAGCTTCAAGGGGGAGTTCTCCGTTTAAGACCTTTTCCCCTATCTCAAAGAGCTCCTCCAACTTTCTCCTCCCTGCATGTGTTGTCTTCAACCATTTTATACTGGTCTAAGCTAAATCCAAAGAGACCGAGGAGTGCAACTGGAAAAAGGAGAGGTTTTGGAACTTCAATTACCGCTCTATTAACTTTAAGCTCAGTTAAAACTCTCTTAAAGAGCTCTTTCATAGTTATAACTTCCTCTCCACAGAGGGGAACCACTCCTTGAAGCTGGCACTTTATTCCTTTTTCAACGGCTTTAACTACTTCTTCAACTTTAACAGGTTGAACTTTCATTTTTGGGGCTACCAGAATTGGCAGGAACTTAGAGAGTTTTTTAAGGTCTTCGTATAGTTTTTGTCCTTTCCCCAACACTATTGAAGGCCTAAGTATTAGGTAGGGAATCCTAGAAGACTTTACTAACTTCTCCCCTTCCCACTTTGTTTTCTGGTATTGGCTTTTCCTCTTTTCAACTCCTAAAGCTGAAATTTGAACGAACTTCTTTACAGAACTCCCTTTTGAGAGTTTTACTAGCTCTCTTACAACTTCAACGTGGGCTTTTTTGAAGGTGTTTCCTCCCTCTTCCCTTAAAATTCCTACACAGTTAACTACAACCTCTGGCTTTACGCTTTTAAAGGCGTAAGTTAGGTCTGAGAAGGAGAAAGAGGGAGCTCCCTCTACCTTCTTCCTTGAAACTGCAAATAAGCTGTGTTTCCCTTTTAGCCCTTTTAAAAGGTGAGAACCTATAAAACCTGAAGCTCCTACTATTAATACTCTCATCTTTACCTAAATGTAAAAGTGGTTCCTACAAATAGAGCTCTCCCCATAGTGTTGTATCCGTAGGCAAGCTCGTACTTCTTGTCTGTTAAGTTATAACCTTTTAAGTAGATTTTGACCTTTTCGTTTACAGGGTAAGAGAGGTAGCAGTTGTAGGTCGTAAATCCCCCTAAAGTGTGGCTTCCGTCTTCTCTGTCTGAGTAGTGTAAGAGCCAAGTTGAGAGGTTGACTTTACCTATTTTCCCTTTAAGGCCCAAAGTGTAGCTAAACTTTGGTCTCCTTGCCAGCCTTTCCCAAGAGTTTGTGGCAGGGTTATAGTCTTTTGCCCTTAAGTGGGTATAGCTTCCGTATAGGGAAACTCCCTCTGTTAACCTCAGACTTCCTTTAACTTCTGCTCCTTCGGTTATTGCTTTGTTGTAGTTCTTGTAGGTGTAAATCCCCTGCCACCAAGGCATGTCTATTAAGTTCCAAACTCTGTTTTTAAAGTAGGTTAACGAGACTTTCAGTGGAAGGAAAGGAAGCTTTTGAGAGATACCTAAACTGTAGCCTTCGCTATTTTCAGGTTTAAGCTCTCTGTTCCCGTAACGGGGTGCGTAGAGCTCGTAAAGGGAAGGAGCCCTAAAGCCGGTTCCGTACTGGGCTTTAAAGGTCGTTAAGGTTTTGCTTAAGGTATAGCCTAAAGAGAGCTTGTAGGTTGTCTTTCCTCCAAAAGTGCTGTGAAGGTCCCTCCTTAAAGCTCCTGTGGCAACTAGATTTCCGTAGCTACCGTGAACTTCAATAAATCCAGACCTTAAGTGGGCAGAAGCCTGACTTCCAAACTCTGCAACTTCTTGCCTGTAGTTTACGCCTCCCGTTATAAATAGGTTGTCAAAGAGGTAATAGGTTGGCTGAATAGAGGCGTACCTTACTATTCCGTCGTAAACTCCGTAAGGGGTATTCCTGTAGTCCCTGTTGTTCCCGAAAGTTGCACTTACTGCAAACCTTTCACTTAAGGTTGCGTCAAGCTTTAGGTCTGTAAAGAGGTTGTCGTAAGTGTTCTTTGCTTTTGGAATTGAATAGCTGGGATAGTTTGCGTCAAAGTCAACGCTTGCTCCTTTAACTTTAAGGTCTCCCTTTAGTCTCAGCCAGTCGGTCGGCTCGTAGCCAAAGGAAAGCCACCCGGTTTTGTACCTGTATCCGTCGTTGTCAGGCTCGTAAGCGGAGGATTTGCTGTTTGTTGCGCTAAAGCCGTTTGTCTTAAAGTTTGTAAGGCTGAAGGCCAGATAGCCTTCTTTTAAAGGAAGGCCAAAGTAGAGGTTTTCTTTAAATGTTTTGTACTTCCCCCCTTCAACTGATAGGCTTGCCTCCCTTTTCTTTGGCTTTCTGGTTATTATGTTTATGACTCCTGCTATTGCCTCTGAGCCGTAGAGGGCTCCTTGAGGTCCTTTTATGATTTCAATCCTTTCAACGTTGGAAAGGTCTATGTAGTTAAAGTTTGCGCTGGCTTTGGGTGTTGAAGGGTCGTAAACGGGAACGCCGTTTACCATTACCAGCACTTTTTCTGAACCTAACCCTTGAACGAATACGCTCGTTGGCTGTCCAAATCCTCCGTTTGAGGATATGAAAACTCCTGAAACGTACTTGAGCAAGTCTGCTATGCTGGTTAAACCGTACTTTTTTATCTCTTCTCTTGTTATGACTTTATAGTCTTCTGTTATTGACTCTTCAGGTAGGGGAACCCTGTTTGCCGTAATGAGGACTTCTTCTTGAGCAAGGGCGCTTTTACCTGTTAGGGCAATTAGGCTTAAAACTATTAGTCTTTTCCTCATCTACTACCTCCTTATTTTCTAACTGGCACTCAAAGAGTTCCTCTAGCTTCTCTTTTGCCCCTTTTCTCTTTTCAAAAAAGAGGAGCTCTCCCTCTTTTATTCCCAAAAAAAGATTTGAAACTTTAAATACAAAGTCAACATCGTGGGAGACTATAAAGACGATTTTCTTTTTTTCTGAGAGCTCCCTTATGTAAGATGTAAGTAGTGAGATAACGCAAGGGTCTAAGTAGGCCGATGGTTCGTCAAGGAGGTAAACTGACGGAGAGATGAGCTCAAGCCTTGAAAGGAGGACCTTTACCCTCTCTCCTCCGCTTAGTAAAGAGAGTTTCCTCTCCTTTAGCTTCAATACTCCAAACTTTGAAAGGGTAGCGTCGTCAACCTCTACCCCTGTAGATAGGTAGAGGAACTCTTTGACTTTATAGTCAAAGGTAGGGTTAAAACTCTGGGGGAGGTAGTTTACGAGTTTAACCCTCTCTCTTAAAGGTATAGACGAGAGCTCCCTTCCAAAGAGTTTAACTTCTCCCTCGTAGCTGTAAAACCCTCCTAAACACTTTAAAAGGGTGCTCTTTCCGGCTCCGTTTTTCCCTAAAACCCCTATAACCTGACCTGCTTCAGCTTTAAAGGAGATTCCCTTTAGTATCTTCCCAAAAGAGAGTCCCTTAACTTCTAGCACCTGAATACCTCCAAAGGAGGTAGAGGAAGAAGGGAGCTCCAAAGAGAGCCGAAACGGCCCCTACCGGGAACAAGTTGGGATAAAAGAGGTTCTTTGCCAAAAACTGGGAAAGGAGGGTGAAGAGAGCTCCAAAAGCAAAGGAAAGGAGGATAAAAGAGTAGCCTGACCTAAATCCAAGTAGCCTTACTCCGTGGGGAGAGGCAATGCCTACAAATCCGACGATTCCGAAGTTTGAGATGAAGGGGGAAAGAAGGAGTGATAGGCTTATAAGGAGTAGAGCCGTTGTCTTGCCCGGTTCAACTCCCGAAAAGTAGGCAATTTCGCTTCCTAAGGGGAGAAGCCCTACTTCTTTGTGAAATCTTAAACATAGAATAAGGGCCAGTAGGGAGAGGAAGAGGAGGAAGAGAGAGAGTTTTAAGCTAACGGGAGTTATAAAGCCAAGCGTAAAGTAGAGGGCGTCTTGAAGGCTTGAAGAGGGTAAAAGTGAATAGATAAAGAGGATTAAGGAGGAAAAGAGGGAGCTTAGGCCTACTCCAAAAAGGAGTAGGGATAGGGGAGTTTTAAAGAGCTTAAAAGCGAAAAGCAGTATTGCCACTGAGAAAAGCGAGAAAAGGAGAGCTCCCGCTTCCGGCCTTAACCCAAGCCAGACAGAAAGAGTTGCTCCGAGAGCACTTGAAGAGGCAATTCCTAAAGTGTAAGGTTCTGCTAAGGGGTTTCTTAAAGCGTTTTGGAAAACGGCACCTGAAAGTGAAAGGAGAGCTCCGAAAGAGAGAGAAACCAAGAGTTCTGGAAGCCTTATAAGTAGCAATACTTCCCTGCTGGGACTTCCCCAAAAGAGGAAAAGGAGAGAGAGGAGAAAGAGGGCTCCAAGGAGAGTTAACCCTTTAAACAAACTCTCCTCCTTAAAACTCCTAGTCCTTTAATTAGCAGTGGGCTTAAGTGGAAAAAGAGCTCTTTTTCCTTTGATAAATCAACGCACTTTAACCCCTTTAAACAACCGCAAAAAGATATTAAAAGGTCTGCCTTTGAGTTAATCAGAAACTCGTAAGAAACCGGGAGGAAAGTTCCGCTGGGTATTACTTTTGCTCCGGCGGTAGAAAGGAGCTCCCCTATATAGCTGTCCCTCCCTGCAACGATTGGAGGTTTTAAAGAGAGCAAAACTACGACCTTTTTACCCTTTAAACAACTCTTAAGCTCTCCTGCTCTCTCCCTTAAGAGCCTAACTAAAGGCTCACCCTTTTCTTTTGCTCCTACCTCCCTTGAGAGCTCCTTAAGGGCCACTTTAAGGTCTTCTAAACTCACGAGCCTAATTCTTAAGACTTTAACTCCAAACTTCCTAAAAAGATTGCAGACCCTCTCTGGAGTCATAGTCGTGCAAAGGATGAGGTCCGGTTTTAAAGACAAAACGGCTTCAACATTGGGGTTAACGATACCTCCAACCTTAACCTTGCCTTTACACTCCTTAGCCGTGCAGTAGTTGCTCACTCCAACTACCCTGTTTTTGGCTCCAAGGTAAAAAAGGAGCTCTGAAAGCGCAGGGGAAAGGGAAACTATCCTATCTGCCCCAGAGGCACTTAGGGAGAACAGGAGAAAAAACAGGAAAACCCTAATCACCTTAACCCTCAGAGTAAAGAAAGCTTTGTCAAGCCCGTCTTCGGCTTGCAGGTTCCTTATTACTTATGGTTGCAGAAACAGCGTCAGACTTCCCGTTCACCTGCTTAGGCTATTTTAGCAAAGAGGTTATAATAACCAATCACCTAAAGGCAACTTGGAGAAAGAAATGCCAGAGTTCCAATTTGCGAGAATAGACAGGCTTCCTCCTTACGTTTTTGCAGTAGTTAACGAGCTTAAAATGAAACTGAGAAGAGCAGGGGAAGACATAGTTGACCTTGGAATGGGAAACCCGGACCTTCCAACCCCTAAACACATTGTAGATAAGCTCTGTGAAGCTGCACAAAACCCAAAAAACCACAGGTACTCTCAAACTAAAGGGCTCTTTAAGCTAAGAGAAGCTTTAGCCTTGTGGTATAAGAGGAAGTATCAAGTTGACCTTGACCCGGAAACAGAAGTGATAACTACCATAGGCTCAAAAGAGGGCCTTGCACACCTTGCACTTACCCTAATAAACCCGGGAGACGTTGCAATCGTTCCTACTCCAGCTTACCCAATTCACCCTTATTCAATAATAATTGCGGGGGGAGATGTAAGGAACGTTCCCCTTTTAACTGAGGAAGGTAAGTTTGACGAAGAGCTCTTCTTTGAGTCAATAGTAAAAGCTTACAAAGAGAGCTGGCCTAGGCCTAAAGTTTTAATTCTCAACTTCCCCCACAACCCTACGACTGCAACAGTTGACCTTCCTTTCTTTGAGAAAGTAGTTGACTTTGCTAAAGATAACAACCTGATAGTTATTCAGGACTTAGCCTATGCAGAAATTGCCTTTGACGGGTATGTTCCCCCCAGCATTCTCCAAGTGAAAGGTGCAAAGGACGTTGCCGTTGAGTTTTACTCTTTATCCAAAACCTACTCAATGGCAGGCTGGAGGGTAGGCTTTGCCGCAGGAAACAGCCAGATAATACACGCCCTTTACAGGATGAAGAGCTACCTAGACTACGGCATGTTCCAGCCTATACAGATTGCCGCTATTATTGCTTTAAAGGGGGACCAGTCCTGCGTTGAAGAGTACAGGAACATATACCAGAAAAGGCGAGATACCCTTGTAAGGGGCCTAAATAGGATAGGGTGGCCAGTTGAGAGCCCTAAAGCTACCATGTTTGTGTGGGCGAAAATACCTGAGAAGTTCCGTAGTATGGGCTCTTTAGAGTTTGCGAAAATGCTTCTCCTTGACGGTAAAGTAGCAGTCTCTCCCGGTGTAGGTTTTGGGGAGTACGGAGACAATTACGTTCGCTTTGCCTTAGTTGAAAATGAGCTCAGGATAAAGCAGGCAGTTAGGGGGATAAAGCGAGCCTTTGAAAAGTACGGTTTAAGGAACATAAAAGTTTAAGGAGGGAAGGTGGCTTTTAAGGTAGGAATAGCCGGCTGTGGAACCGTTGGAAGCGGCGTTGTTAAGCTCTTAACCGAAAACTGTAAGTTAATAGAGGAGAGAACGGGGAAGAAGATAGAGATAGCCTTTGTGGCAGATTTAAATAAAGATAAGGTTTTAAGTTTAGGCGTTAAACCTGAAAAGTTTTTTGACGATGCTTTAAAGGCAGTTAAGGAAGTTGAGTGTGATGCGGTGGTTGAGCTGATAGGAGGAACCGGCATTGCTAAGGAGGTTATAAAGGAAGCTTTAAAAAGGAAAAGGCACGTTATAACTGCAAACAAGGCACTTCTTGCAAGCTCTGGCCAGGAGCTCTTTAACCTTGCTAAGGAAAACAAAGTTAGCCTTAAGTATGAAGCAAGCGTTGGAGGGGGAATACCTGTTATAAAAGCCTTAAGGGAAGGCCTAATAGGAAACAGGATAGAAAGAATTTACGGCATAATAAACGGAACCGCCAACTTTATACTAACCCAAATGAGCCAAAAGGGGCTCTCTTTTGACGAGGCCTTAAAGGTGGCTCAGGAGAAAGGGTACGCTGAGGCAGACCCTACCTTAGACGTTGAAGGTATTGACGCTGCCCACAAGATAGCCGTTCTCTCAAGTTTAGCTTTTTGCAGGTGGGTTAAAACTGAAGACGTTTACGTTAAAGGGATTAAGGAGCTAACCCCTTTAGACATTGAAATTGCAAGGGAAGAGTTTGGCTACAGCGTTAAGCTCTTGGCAATCGCAAAGGAGGTTGAGGGAGCCCTTGAGGTTAGAGTTCACCCAACTATGATTCCCGAAGAGAACATACTTTCAAGCGTTAACGGGGTTTTTAACGCCTGCCTTATAAAGGGAGATTTTGTGGGAGAAACCCTTTACTACGGTAAAGGGGCTGGTAGCGAGCCTACTGCAAGCGCCGTAGTAAGCGACATAGTTGACGTAGCAGTTGGAAACACCTTCTTTGCTCCAGAGTGTCTCTTTAAAGGCAGCAATTTAAGGATAAGGGAGCCAGACCAATTTACCTCAAGCTTTTATTTAAGGTTTACCGCAGTTGACAGGCCGGGAGTTCTGGCTAAGATAGCCCAAATACTGGGTAAGTATGAGATAAGTATAAAAATGGCCCTTCAAAAGGGAGTTGCCTTTAACGGCGGGGTTCCGGTTGTTATGACCACTCACCCAGCCAGGAAGAGGGAAATAAACTTGGCGGTAAAGGAGATAGACCAGCTTAGCGTTATACTTAAACCAACTTTTGTTTGTATGATAGAGGAGTTTTAATGGAGACAAGGCTCATAGTTGCCCTTGACTTTAGCTCCAAAGAAGAGGCTTTAAGGCTGGTAGATGAACTCTCTGATGCGGTGGAGTACTATAAGGTAGGGTTGGAGCTCTTTTCCCGCGAAGGAAGGGAAATTCTAAGGGAACTTTCAAAGAGAGGGAAGAAGGTCTTTTTAGACCTTAAATACCACGACATCCCCAACACTGTAAAGTCTGCGGCAAAGGTTGCAATTGAAGAGGGAGTTTGGCTTTACAACTTACACGCCTTAGGTGGAAGAAGGTTAATGGAAGAAGTTTCCCGTTTTAACAGGGAATACGCAGAAAAGCTCGGAGTAAATAGACCATTAGTTATCGCAGTTACCGTGTTAACCAGTATGGAGGAAGAGGACTTAAAGGAACTGGGAATAGAGAGGAAGTTAGAGGAGGAGGTTTTAAACCTTGCAAGGCTTTCAAAAGAGGCTGGACTTGACGGAGTAGTTTGTTCGCCTAGGGAAGTAAAGGAAGTTAAAGAAAGCCTTGGAAGTGATTTCTTAACGATAACTCCTGGGGTAAGGCCTTCTTGGGCCAAAAAGAACGACCAGAAAAGGGTTTTAACTCCCAAAGAAGCAAAAGAGCTTAAAACAGACTATATCGTCGTTGGAAGGCCTATAACGAGAGCTCCCAACCCAAAAGAGGCTGCCCTTAAAATCCTAAAAGAGCTCCTTTAGCTCTTTCTTCCCTCCTTTTCTCTCTCCTTTTTCTGACCTTTCCACTTGCATTTTCCCCCTTCTTGAGTTAAATTACTTTTAAGTGTAAATGAAATTAAATTGCAATTACAAGGAGGTATCATGGGAAAAAGGAGGAAGTTAAAGGTTAGACTCTTGGCTCAAGGAGGTAATACGTTTTCTCCTATAGAGCCAAAAGAGTACAAAGAAGCTTTTGGGAACCTTAACATTGACGAGCTAAAAAAAGACATTGAGAAAGTTCTGACAGACTCCAAAAGCTGGTGGCCTGCAGATTTTGGGCACTACGGGGGCCTTTTTGTAAGACTCGCTTGGCACAGTGCCGGAACTTACAGAATAAGGGATGGAAGGCGGGGAGCAAATAGAGGACTTTTAAGGCTTTACCCTATCTTTGACTGGCCAGACAACGTTAACCTTGATAAGGCAGTAAGGCTACTTTGGCCTGTAAAGAGAAAGTACGGTTTTAGAGTTTCTTGGGGAGACCTAATAATACTGGCAGGGAACGTTGCCCTTGAGTCAATGGGTTTTAAAACCCTTGGTTTCGCAGGAGGAAGACTTGACGCTTACCTCTTTGAAGAGGACATCTACTACGAAAAGGAACTAGAGCTCTTTAAAAGAGAAAGGTCTTTAAAGGAAAATAGGGAGCTCCCCACTGCCGCCTCAACGATGGGCTTAATATACGTAAACCCTGAAGGTCCCCAAGGAAGACCTATTCCTAAAGAGGCGGCCCTTGAGATAAGAGAATCCTTCAAGCTTATGGGTATGGACGATAGAGAAACCGTAGCCCTTATAGCAGGGGGACACTCTTTTGGAAAGTGCCACGGAGCAGGGCTTATGGAATGCTTAGGAGAAGCTCCAGACCAAGCACCTGTTGAAGAAGCAGGCTTTGGTTGGAAGAACCGTTGTGGGACCGGAAAAGGGCCAGATACTATAACCAGCGGGTTTGAACTAACCTGGACGAGAACTCCCGTGAGGTGGAGTCTTGACTTCCTTGAAAACCTTTTTAAGTACGAGTGGGAACTTACTAAAAGCCCGGCAGGTCTGTGGCAGTGGGTAGCAAAGGGAGCTCCCGAAATCATACCAGACGCCTACGACCCGACCAAAAGACATAAACCTATGATGCTAACTACAGACCTTGCCTTAAGGGAAGACCCAATCTACAGGGAAATAGCCAAAGAGTTTTTAGAGAACCCTGACAAATTTGAAAAAGCCTTTGCTGAGAGCTGGTTTAAGCTAACTCATCGAGACTTGGGGCCGGAAAGAAGGTACATTTGGAAAGAAAAGCCAAATAAACTCTTTTCTTGGCAAGAACCTTTAAGTGATAAAGAGAGGGTTTACCTTAGCGAAGAGGAGATAAGGGAGCTTAAAAATTTAATGAGAAGAAGCAATCTCCCTTTAAGAGACCTACTTTATGTAGCTTGGTCTTCTGCTTCAACTTACAGGGATTCTGACAAAAGAGGCGGAGCAGACGGAGGGAAAATAAGGTTCTCCCCTATGAAGGAGTGGGAAGTTAACGA
>Ga0256833_1002319_pt1 | contig 13485 bp, 8 predicted proteins | sample 356284metaG_FD_190535 | JGI IMG/M metagenome (GOLD analysis project Ga0256833, IMG submission 190535) | Hydrothermal vent microbial communities from Mid Atlantic Ridge, Atlantic Ocean - 356-284 | ecosystem: Environmental > Aquatic > Marine > Hydrothermal vents | place: Atlantic Ocean: Mid...
GGTTTACCCTCTTGAATTTAGGGCAATTATTCATCCTGAGTTAATGTCTTCTGGTGAAATTAAAGATACGGTTTTAACAACACTAAAAAAAGAAGACATTCAGGCCTTGGTAATAGATGTGAGCAACAAAGCCATTGATGATATTCTGCCATTTTTGTATGACTTATCTTTTGTTAAGAAGAAGGTTATATTTATAGATGCGCGTAAACTGTATGAAGAAGTGTTTGAAAAGGTGCCGTTTAGTCTAATAGATGATAGGTGGATTTTGAGATATATGCACTTATTTAAATTGAAATGGTATTCACTATTTAAACTTTTATTTGATTATTTTACAGGAATAATTTTGGGCATATTATGTATTTTTCTTTGTCCGATTCTTATTGTTCTTATCAAATTACAAGATTATAAAAAACCAGCGTTTTATGTAAGTCGCAGAGTTGGATATAAGGGAAAAGAAATTAAATTGTTTAAATTAAGAACAATGAACGGTTTGGATAGCGGGAAAAGTGCTTTGAGTTCAAAATTGAAGCCAACCAAAATTGGTTCTTTTTTGCGAAAAACAAGACTTGATGAACTTCCTCAATTTATAAATCTCCTAAAAGGAGAACTATCTTTTGTTGGTCCACGGCCGGAAATTCCGGAACTTGCAAAGGAGTATAAGGAGCAACTACGATATTATAATTTAAGACACAGTGTAAAGCCCGGATTATCGGGCTGGGCTCAGATTAAACATTCTAAACATCCACATCATAAATTAGACATTGATCAAACAAAAGAAAAACTCGCGTATGATTTATATTATATACAAAAGAGGGGTTTTTGGTTTGATTTGTATATAACCATATTAACATTAAAAATTATTTTTACAGGAAAAGGCTCATAAACTTGAGTTTAATGTTAAAATGAGTATACTAAGCGATATGTTAAAGATTAGAATTTCAGCGTTTTTAATTTTAGCAGTTTCTATATTGCTTGGATATTTTGTGTATTCTACTCACATTGATAAGCAAAGTAAATTTCCATTTAAATTGGGATTAGATTTATCTGGTGGAACACATTTGGTATATAAGGCAGATGTCTCAAATATAAAGCCTGCGGATGTTCCAGAGGCAATGTCAGCCCTGCGAGATACTCTCGAAAAGCGTATTAATCTCTTCGGTGTTGCAGAGCCTATTGTTCAAGTTGAACAGGGAGGGGCTTTGTCTGGGAAAATTGAACAAAGACTTATAATAGAATTGCCAGGTATTGAGGATACAAAAAAAGCTATAGAAATGATTGGTAAAACCCCCGTTCTCGAATTCAGGATGAAAAAAGATAAACCTAAAGTTGAGGCGACAGCATCTTCAACGATAACTCTCGATATAAATTCTATGTATGACTCAGCAAGTATAACGGGAGCTCATTTGAAAAGAGCATCAGTTGCATTCGGTGGTACAAGCGCCGGGCTTTCAAATGAGCCGGTTGTACAATTACAATTCAATGATAAAGGCAAGGAAATTTTTGCAAAAATGACAAAAGAAAATGTTGGTAAAATATTTGGCATTTTCCTTGATGGTAGATTGATTTCAGCTCCAGTTATCAGAGAGGCAATTCCAAATGGTAAGGCGATTATATCCGGTAATTTTAAGCCAACTGAAGCGCGAGAACTCGTTAGAAATTTGAATCTGGGCGCATTACCTGTTCCTATTGAGTTATTATCCAGTCAAACAATAGGCGCATCTCTAGGAAAAGATACTCTCGCAAAAGGAATAAAAGCAGGTGTTTATGGTTTTGCGATGGTGTTATTATTTTTACTTTTATGGTATCGTTTACCTGGTTTGATTGCCGGTATCTCTCTTTCAATTTATGTAATTATAATGCTTGCTCTATTTAAATTCCTGGGTATTACAATAACAGCTGCCGGACTCGCAGGATTCATATTATCGATTGGTATGGCGGTTGATGCAAATGTATTGATTTTTGAGCGAATGAAAGAAGAGTTAAATGAAGGAAAGTGGACACATAACGCAATTAAAGATGGTTTTGCAAGAGCGTGGCTTGCGATTCGTGATGGTAATCTTTCAAGTTTAATTACAGCTGTAATACTATTTTGGTTTGGAACAAGTATGGTAGAAGGTTTTGCGCTTGTTTTTGGTTTGGGGGTTATTGTTTCTATGTTTACTGCGCTCACTGTAAGCAGGACACTTTTACTTGCGTTAGGTGATTATGAAAATAATAAAATTGTAAGATTTTTATATAAATCAGGAATAAAATAATACATATGTTTATTGTAAAGTACAGAAAAATATTTTATGCATTTACCACTCTTGTAATGCTTTTTTCTGTTGGAGCGATATTTGTTTATGGTGTTAAATTCAGTATAGATTTTACAGGTGGAACTCTCTCAGAATTTTCTTATCAAAAAAGACCCGCAAAAGAACAGTTAATTAAAGAATTGGATAAGTTACAGTTGGGAAATTATTCACTGCGTGAAGCCGGTCAAAACTCATTTATTTTAAGAACTCAGGTTCTTAAATTGGAGAAACAAAAAGCTCTGACAAATAAATTACAATCTACCGGAGCAAAAATTGATAGATATACGGATATTGGTCCGACAATTGGGAAAGAATTACGCGCAAAAGCGTGGATTGCTATTGTTCTTGTTGTTATAGCCATAATTTTATTCATTGCTTTTGTTTTCAGGCATGTATCAAAGCCCGTTTCAAGTTGGAAGTATGGGTTGATTGCAATTTTAGCGCTAATTCATGATATTACTATTCCTTTTGGTGTTTTTGCGATATTGGGACACACACAAGGCGCAGAAATTGATATTTTATTCGTTATGGCACTTTTGGCAATACTAGGCTATTCGGTGAATGATACAATTGTTATATTTGATAGGGTTAGAGAAAGACTAAAAGAAAACAGAGAAGGTAATAGAAAAGAATCTTTTGAAGAAACTGTTGGTAACGCTCTTGCTCAGACAATGACTCGTTCAATCAATACATCGCTTACAACAATTATTACACTTCTTGCGCTTTATTTTGTTGGTGCTCAAGTAACTCAGCATTTTGCGCTTGTTTTGCTTGCAGGTATTATAGCAGGTACATATTCATCAATTGCTCTTGCCGCGCCATTGCTTGTCTCAATAAAGCGTTTTCGTAAGTAAATACAAAGAGGTTCTTGTGGAAACTAAACTATACACATTTTTGAATTGTGTTAGAATACTTATATGGAAAAGGTAACGAAAATTTTGTTTTTCTTGTCTGTTTTTTTCTTGATGGCCTCGTTTTTTGTTGTCGCATCTGATTTTAACTCTACTGTAAGTATTTCAAAAATGACGAATATGTTAGCTTCTGCGGTAAATTTTGATGTTGTTTCAAAAAATGATATGTCAAAGCAAAAAAAACCGGATAAGTCAATAAAAATTGTTATACCAAAATTGCCTGACAATTTAACGGGGTCAACAACTACTGCGACAACCACTGAACAAAAGATTAACATATCAAATTGGAACCTCCTTTATAGAAAGAACTTATATGATAGCGCCGGAGCATATACACTAAAATATCCTGATAATTGGGAATCATTAGAGGTAGAAGGAAAAGTTGCGCTAACTTATGATTATAACAATAATGTTTATTCTCTACTTTTAGATGAGATGGATGAATCTGTAAACATTAATGAAAAAGAATTTGATAAAACGCTGGCGACCACAACTCAATATGGTGATTATGAATTTATAAAAAAATCATATATAAAAAATGGAACAACAACTCAAATCGTATATATTCCAACATTTGCTCCCACACCTTTTGCAAAGGCTGTTGCTACCTTGCCAGCTGAAGCAAGCGCGCAATTTGAAGATATTTTTGCAAGGATATTTGAAACACTCCTTGTTGAACCTATTAAAAGACCATTTAAGATTGATTATATAAAAGTGCATACACCAGTGGTTTCATTAAAATCAAAAACAAGCATACCTACTAAACTTGTATACTCTTGGAGATTATCTCATTTTCAAAAAACTGCCAGAAATAATTTTATTATTTATTCTCAAATAGAGGATGATTATGGAAAGGTTCTATATAGATTACCAAATATAACATCTATAAATAAAACAAAAGCGCAAATTGAGCTTCCTCCAGTTTGTGAAAATGATCAGGTAATTGAAAATTGTATCCATAAAAAAGATGTGAATCAAAATAAGCAATATCGTATATCAATGGTGGGTTATGCATGTCAAGATGGTATTGATGTCGCCTTATGCCCAGAGGATATGAGAGTATATGCAACTCCGATTTATTCTGATAATTTTTTGATTCAGACTCCAAAAATATTTTCTGATTTTAAAGTAAGTTTGAATAAAACGGAATTAAAAGGGCAATATACAATAACGGCTTCCTTTAAAGTGTATTCTAATTCTCCAACTGATAAATATGTCTTACTTTTGGATGATGGTACATATGTTTCGCTGAGATATTCAGATGGCTTATATAAAACTAAATTTGTAAAAAAGTTTACAAAAGGTTCACATAAGCTCTTGATTTTAAAAACAAATACCAGTGTGATTGATAATAATTTTTATGGCGCTGAAACAATTGATGAACTTTCTTCGTATGGAAATATGATTTATTCCAAAGATTTTGATATAAAATAAATAAGACTGCCACTTGATTTTTGTTATAGTTTATGCTATATTTCGATGTGTGAGGGCTGGAAAGCTCCAAGAAAACCGGACAAAAATCCCGCCATCGGTGGGGTTTTTGTTTTTTGGTATTGCCTTTTTTTAAAAAATTGGTATTCTAATATAAGTTAATCGCATTTCTTGTGCAGGGCGGCGGCACTCACATAGGTTTTCGTTTTGGAGCTAGCACCCGCCTTGCACAAGGAATGCGATTTATTATTGAAATAGCTTTTAGATTATTAGTTTAAAAATACTATTATTTGAGCGACTTTTAGGGTATAATGTCTGGATATGCAATTATTAAAAAGGATATTTGGTGATGAAAATGCAAAGGCTTTTAAACGGGCTCTCCCAGTTGTTGATAAAGTTAATGCGTTTGAGCCTGAAATTAAGGCGTTGTCAGATGAGGTATTAAAAAATAAAACAAAAGAATTTAAAGGAAGACTTGCTGAAGGAAAGGAGAGTTTGGACGATATTATGCCTGAGGCATTTGCTGTTGTAAGAGAAGCTGCAAGACGAACTTTAAATCAAAGACATTACGATGTACAGCTCATTGGAGGAGCTGTTTTACATAATGGCGATATAGCAGAGATGAGAACAGGAGAGGGAAAAACATTGGTTGCAACATTGCCGGCATATCTAAATGCTTTGGAAGAGAAGGGTGTGCATGTGATAACTGTTAATGATTATTTATCCAAACGTGATGCCGCATGGATGGGGCAGATCTACTCATTCCTTGGATTGACTGTTGGAGTAATCAATCATGAATCGTCATTTTTATATAAACCAGTAGAACAAGGAAGTGATATTGATAAGGAAAGAGATGAGGAGGGCTCATATAAAATTGAAGACAAATTGCTTGTGCCGGCAAGCAGACAAGATGCATATAAAGCAGACATTACATACGGAACCAACAGTGAGTTTGGTTTTGACTATCTTCGTGATAATCTCTCGTATAATCCTAAAGATTTGCGTCAGAGAGGGCATAATTTTGTGATAGTTGATGAGGTTGATTCTATTTTAATAGATGAGGCTCGTACTCCGCTTATAATCTCATCTGCCACCAACGAAGCTGAAGAATTATACAAGCGATTTGCGGAGATTGTGCGATATTTTAAAAAAGATGAGGATTATACGGTTGATGAAAAACAACGAGCAATTCAAATTACCAATGCCGGTATTACAAAGGCTGAAAAGGCCCTTGGTGTAGATAATATATATACAGATAAAGGAATAAAATTTGTTCACCACCTAGAAACTGCTGTAAGAGCAAAGGCTTTATTTGAAAAAAATAAACACTATTTAATAAAAGATAACGAAGTTGTGATAGTTGATGAGTTTACCGGCAGGATGCAGCCTGGAAGACGCTGGAGTGAAGGTTTGCATCAAGCCATAGAAGCAAAAGAGGGTGTTGCAATACAAAAAGAATCAAAAACATTTGCTTCTGTTACCTATCAAAATTACTTTAGATTGTATAAAAAACTCTCAGGTATGACAGGTACCGCAATTACTTCTTCTGAGGAGTTTTATAAAGTATATGGATTAAATACAGTTGAAATTCCAACAAATAAACCAATAAAAAGGATTGACCATAGTGATTTAATTTTTCAAACAGAAAAAGGTAAATTTACAGCTATAGCCCGTAAGGTAAAGGAATTAAACGATAAAGGACAGCCGGTTCTTATAGGAACCGCATCTGTTGAAAAGAACGAACTCTTATCAGCATATTTAACAAGAGAAGGAATAAAGCATGATGTATTAAATGCTAAAAATCACGAGAAAGAGGGAGAAATAATTGCTGAGGCGGGGAAAAGAGGAGCTGTAACTGTTGCAACAAATATGGCAGGAAGGGGAGTTGATATAAAACTAGGTGGCCCCCAGGCAACAAATGAAGAGTATGAGGAGGTGAAAAGATTGGGTGGACTTTTTGTCCTTGGAACAGAGAGGCACGAAGCGCGTAGAATTGATAATCAATTAAGAGGGCGTGCTGGACGTCAGGGAGACCCTGGAGAAACTCAATTTTTTGTTTCGGTTGAGGACGATTTAATGCGTATATTTGCTGGGGATACAATTAAGAAGCTTATGGGTAAATTTGGTGTTGCGGAAGATGAGCCAATCAAAAGTAAAATGATTACAAATGCCTTGGAGAGCGCACAAACAAAAATTGAAGGAATGCATTTTGATGCCAGAAAACAAGTATTGGCTTATGATGATGTTTTAAATAAACAAAGAGCAACAATCTATAAACAAAGAATGTTGTTTTTATCCGGAACGGATAATGAGGTCTTGAAAGAGGTAAAACAAATGTTCAATGATGATAATAAGTTACTTTCCGTTATAGATAGTAAGATTGATGAAATTGGAGAAAATGAGTTTGTCTCTCTTTTAAGACATTCTTTATTACAAACAATAGATATGCTTTGGGTTGATCATCTTGAATATATGGACTATCTTCGCGCATCTGTAAGTTTAAGAGCATATGGACAAAGAGATCCACTGATTGAGTATAAAAAGGAGGCTCTGAATACATTTAAGGTATTGCAAGAACAACTCAAGTTAAATATTGCAAAATTAATACCGCAATTTAAAAAGATTGAACAATCTCAGGTTAATAATGTTGAAATAAAACCGGAAGCTGAAAAAATATCAAAACAAGGTTTATCTTCACAACATATCTCTAAAAAGGAACCGGGTCGCAATGATCCGTGCCCATGCGGTAGCGGAAAAAAATATAAGAAATGTTGCATGGCATAATTTCATTATGCCTCCCTCACTTAGAAAATTCTGTTATCTACTACAGATTATTGCATAATTTTATCTCTGATATAAAGAGTATTTTATTTTGGGTTTAAATCCGAGATACACAAATAATGGCTTATTTGTGTATCTCGGAAATACGATATTAACTAATTTTTCATAATATACTGCTTTTTACCTGTTTTATAAATAGATTTTAACTTATAGTTTGTATTCTTTGAATAAACTATTATAATTATTAATAGTGATATTATAATTACACTATTTATTATTCAATTATATGGATCATTTATCCATAAATTATAGAATACACAGCGCTATAAATACTATTCATAAAGTTTATGCACATAATAAATCTAATCTATAATATGTTCTATCATTCTCTCCAGAATAAATAATCCTATATTATATTTACCATAAAGGTATATATAATTGCGCATAATTGATACTTATTACCTAACTTTAATAAAAAAGTAGTATATAAAATACTATATTTCTTTAATATCAATAAAATTTGGATTGTCTTTTTATTCAATACTTTTGTATTTAAGTATTTTGTATAGTTTAGAAAAATAGAGGATATTATTTTCTATTTCATAATACCAAACTTACGTATTGATTATTGACAGTCAAAAGTGAGTGTCCGTGATAATTATAGTTGCATAATTACGGTATTCTTTTTATGAAAATTAAACTGTAAATTTTATTGTGTGGTTTAATCTTGTGTTATACTCATATAAAGGGCATTAATTATTAGAAATACATAAAATATATTATGTTATTAAAATTATCCATAATGGTTTTGACATTAATTGCAATTTCAGCATTCGTACCCGGTATATATGTTGCCGGAATTTATACATCCATCATCGTTGCAATCTTTATTGGTGTTGCAAATCTCACAATTAAACCAATTTTAACAATTTTGACATTACCAATTCATATCATCACATTTGGTGTATCATCTTTTTTTATAAATGCATTTATTTTTTGGTTCATTTCAACTTTCGTAAAAGGATTTTATGTATCAGGACTTGTCCCGGCATTAATTGGATCGCTGATAATATCAATTGTTGGGGCAGTTACCTCGCGTCTGTAAGGTGGCATTGTAAAATTTACTTTAGTATGATAAAGTGTTTTCATATGGATAAGAAAATACATAAACAAAACATTGAAGAATTTTGTATGGCTATAAGTAACCAAAAAATGGCTACAATAAAGGAATTTTTAACTACAATTTTGACAGATAAGGAATTAGAACAGATAACAATGAGGTGGCTTATCGCAAGAATGCTATATGCCAATTTTTCATGGCAAAAAATAGAGAAAATAACCGGTGCAAGTTCGGCAACTATTGCAAATGTGAACAGAATAATGAAAAAACGCAATGCAGGACTATATGTTATCCTCGATAAAATGTAATTTTTGAGAGTATACCTACTTTAGTTAACTAAAGCAATCTTATTTCAAACTAATTTTTTTAATTAGTATCTGTAATTTTGCACAGAAAATATTTTTTTATATAAGTTTTATATAAGTTTTATTTTTTACCAAACCTGTGATACCATCAATTGTATGAAAAAAATAATTGATGAAATAACTTTATATGCAAAAGCGGGAGATGGTGGAGATGGCGTGGTGCGTTGGGCATCTACTTATGGAAAACCAAAGGCCGGTCCGGCAGGTGGCAATGGGGGTCGTGGTGGTGATGTATACCTAAGGGGTGTAAAAGATATATTATTGCTAAAGAGATATGCTCGTGGTAATAAGAAATTTATCGCTGAAGATGGTGAACCCGGTAAGGCGAACTCAGCTCATGGAAAAAACGGGGAAGATATAATAATAGACTTACCTCTTGGTTCCATAATTAAAATTTTCAGTACTGGCAAAACTCTGGAGTTATTAGATGAGAATAAGGAAGTGTTGATATTAAAAGGTGGTATGGGTGGTTTTGGAAATGAGCATTTTAAAAGTTCTGTAAATGTTGTCCCAAAAGAGAGTACAAAAGGGAAAAAAGGCGAGTCAAGTGAGTTATATGTTGAATTAAGATTGATTGCAGACATAGGTATCATAGGTATGCCTAACGCCGGTAAATCATCACTATTAAATGCTCTCACAAATAGTGTTGCCAGAGTTGGAAACTACCCATTTACAACAATAACCCCAAATCTAGGGAGTATAGACGGTATCATACTTGCTGATATACCAGGTCTTATAGAAGACGCATCAAAAGGGAAGGGGCTGGGCGATCAATTTTTACGCCATATATTACGTACAAAAAGCTTAATACACTGTATCTCGGTTGAGCAAGATGACCCAATTTCAGCTTATAGAATGATAAAAAATGAGATGTATACCTATAATATAGATTTATCAAATAAACCGGAGATACTTCTTTTAACAAAGATTGACCTTATTTCTACAGAAAAAATACATAATATTCAAAAACAGTTTAAGAAACAACTAAAAAAAGTGGTTTTGCCTGTCTCGATAAATATGCCAGAGACAATAGCAAAACTTAAGCAAATAATCACGCACTAGTTAGTTATCCACAATCTTGTCTTGCCGAGATGCATTTTTTTGTTATTATTATACCCAATGGGAGATGTGTTATTTAAAAAACATGTTGATAGGGTTGTGTTGGATGGAAATATATTTCTTTCGGCAGCTCGTTTGGCCGATGTGCTCGATTATTCTCGTGATTATATCGGTCAGTTATGCCGTAAAAAAACTCTTTCATGTAAAATGGTTTCTGGGGTTTGGTATGTGGATCAATCTTCAGCTACTAATTATTTTTCCTCTAAAAAGTTAGATTTGACTGCTTTTAATAATACTCCGGAATCATTAAAAGACTATAGAACAGGAACGTTTATAACTGATAATCAAGATGAGTTTATTTCTACTACAGTAGCAGCGAAAATTTCGGGTTATACTCAAGATTATATTGGTCAATTGGCAAGAAAAAGGGAAATATCCGCAAAAAAAATTGGGAGAAAGTGGTTTGTTGCCAAGGATGAATTACTATTACACAGAAAATCAAAAGACGAAATGTTTAGAGAAGTACAAGCCAAATCGGCTGGATTGGATATTAATTCAACCCGAAAAACAAATAATATCTCCAAGACTGTACCAATAAAAAGACATCTTTCTGATTCAATTAATTTTCCGATTAAATATGAAAGTGATACAAATTCGCCACTCATCCCTCTGCATACAAATTTAACTGATACTAAAAATGTTTATTTATCCAGGTTGGCAAATAAGAGTAACGAGGATACAAGTTCTTATCCAGAAAATGCTACTGTGTCAAAATTATTGGATCCTACACAGAATACTAATCGTAGATTTAATAGTAAAGACAAGGATACCCCTGAAACTATGGATATCGGATATACGAGAAATGCTTTTCAGAGTAAAAATCACACAATTGCCCGACATTATTCCATCTTTTCGTTTATTTTTTCAATATGCTTATTCTTATTGTCTATTTTTCTCTTCCTTTATTCTTTAATTGCTGTGGGGGTCGCGGGTAATTTTTTGGAGAGTAATATCTTTTTCAAAGATTATGCAAAACCAATTCAAAATATATTTTGGAAAACCATCCCTCAAAAAAATATTCATATAAACGCCTCATAAATCTGACTTTAGTTATACACAGTCAAATTCTTTGTAATCCGAAATAATAAGGTAAAATATACTTATATCGTTTTTATATGAGTGATAAAAAAAGAGAATTTATTTCAGTTTTAGAGGCGTCCAAATTATCTGGATATACTACTGATTATATAGCTAAGTTATGTCGTGATAAATCAATCATATGCATTCGCAATGGAAAAAAATGGAATGTTAATAAAAAATCAATAGATGATTTTTTGATAAATCAAGAACTATTAAAAGCCAAGAGAGCAAAGCAGCTTTCCCAAAATAGAATATTGGAACGAACACAATATAATTTTAGTAATAATTCTTTAAAGAATTCGCCACTGGACAATAATTCTAAAGAGTTACATTCATATACAGTACGACCAAATTTGGTTTTAGAAAATGCAAAAAAAACCTACTCCACAAAAAAAGTGAAAACCAAGCTTAATAACACACATACAGTACATCAATATAATTCAGGGGTATTCTTACAAAAAATTTTGGCTTTCATAACAGCTATTGCGATAGTATTTTCAACATATTCATTTGCTGACGCATCTTTTGCCAGGCTTATTTACCGTCATATATCCTCCCTTGCATATGAGTTTAATTTAGATTTTAAAAATTCACTTGAGGATATCGCAAATTTGGACGACTCTATTTCAAATAAACTTTCAAAAACAGATTTTATAAATTCACCATTCTCAGCAAATGTTTTAAATGCAGGAAATGGTTTTCTTGATACTTTAATATCCGGGTTACAACTAATTGGCGACAAGATATCAGATAAATTGGCGCGTAGAGATTTATCCGGTAACTTTTTATTATCTGGCGCAGAAAAGGCCAATGTTGATATTTATATAAAGGAGTTAATGCCTAATTCTTTTGCAAAATCCAATAAGGAAATAGTTGACCATAAAAAATATACTCAATATAAATTATCTTCTGTTCCAAATATAAAAACAGTAAATAAAACAATCAAAAAAGAAATCTATATACCGATTTATAAACCTACATCTTTATCAATTGAACTGGTAGATAAAAAGATTGAAGAGCTTGAAAAAAAATTGAATGCAAAAATCTTAGAGTATACAACTTCAAATAATTTTGGAGTACAAAATAACTTTAATACAATAGCTTTAACTCAAAGAATAGATAATTTATCCGGTGTTCAAATATCGGGCTCAACAATTACGAATTCAAATGCAAATCTTAATTCTCTTACTGTCTTCGGTGATACAAATCTTGCGAACTTAAGTGTAGGTAACCTTACATTTAATGGCATAATTACAACCCCGCTCTCACAAGGGGTTGTACATACTAATTCTTCCGGAGAGCTGATTTCCGCAACGGGTACCGCATATACTCTCACTCGTTGGGATTCAAATGGAAATGCTCTTACGGATTCTATAATCACAGACGATGGAACGGTAGCAACCACAACTGGTGATTTTATTGTTACCGGTAGTACGAATTTACTCGGGAATACAACAGTAGAAGGAGAATTTTCTACGGTTGGTACGACCACCCTTGCAACCACAACAGTCTCAAATGCAACAATAACAGGAGATATTGAGGTAAAGAAAAATCTTGCAGTAGATGGTTCAAGCACACTCGCAACAACAACTGTTATCGGGGATTTAACGGTTAGCGGGACAACATCATTTGGTAGTACAGCAACCGCAAGTTCCACAATTACAAATTTACACTATACAAATGCAACGGGCACAAATTCTACAACAACGAATGCCTATGATACAAACTTATTTGCAGACAATGCAACAACTACGATATTGTATTCAACAGATTTTACATCTGATAATGCAACAATTACGGAAGCCATATTTACAAACGCAACCTCAACAAATTTCTTTACTAACGCGCTCAACACGCTTTCTGCTTCAATATCAAACACACTTACCGCTCTTAAGGGTATGTTCACGAATATAGAGGTTGCAGATACCGCAACAACGACAAATTTGGTTGCAACAGGCGCCGTTCATTTACCAAACCTTCCGAATACAGGAACTCAAAGTGATGTTGTATTGGTACGCGATGCGAATGGAGATATTAAAACAATATCAATGAATGATGTTGGAAGAACAACACTCCAAGCGCTTGATGATACAGTGTTGTCAGCGTTAGCAGATGCAGATATGATTATTTATGATGCTTCAACAGGCAAGTGGTACAACAAGCAAATCACCGGAGATGTATCAATCGCAAAAGATGGTACGGCAACAATTCAAGCAAACGCTGTGGCGCTCGGCACCGATACAACAGGTAATTATGTTGCCGACTTAAATGCTGGTTCAGGTATACAAATATCTGGAGCAGGATCAGAGAGCGCAACACCTACAATTACCGCAACACTAGGCGACTCAATTGAATCAAGCGAAATCACAGATGGCACAATTACA
>Ga0256833_1002320_pt1 | contig 13479 bp, 12 predicted proteins | sample 356284metaG_FD_190535 | JGI IMG/M metagenome (GOLD analysis project Ga0256833, IMG submission 190535) | Hydrothermal vent microbial communities from Mid Atlantic Ridge, Atlantic Ocean - 356-284 | ecosystem: Environmental > Aquatic > Marine > Hydrothermal vents | place: Atlantic Ocean: Mid...
TACATTCTCCTCCGTAGGCACTTCTTCAATGGACACTGAACCATTAGTTTCTATGAGAATATTGTGATTTTCCATAAGGCGATAAATAAGACGATATACATCCTTCTGAAGAAGCGGTTCTCCTCCAGTAAGACACACCCACTTTATTCCACTTTCCTCCACCTCTTTTACAATATCATCTATCTCCATATCCACACCCTCGCTGAAAGCGTACTGCGTATCGCACCATTTGCATCTAAGATTGCATCCAGTCAATCTTATAAAAAACATGGGCACTCCTATGTATATCCCCTCGCCCTGTATTGATGGAAACATCTCGTTTACCTTAAGCATACCCTTACATGACATCAGAGATATAACCCTTTGCCATATTCAACCATAAAAAACATGGATTATGCGGGTGCCGGGATTTGAACCCGGGGCAAAGCCGTGGCAGGGCTTCGTGTTACCAGGCTACACCACACCCGCATCGGTAGGTGTGGGGGAATAATTGTTTTGATATTTAAGGTTTTACGGCAGGCATCAATGGAAATTAGAATGCAAATCTTGAAAACACATAAGATCAGATTTTCAGGCAATTACTTGAGATAGAAATAAATGTGAACATTCGTGTAATATTTTCCATTTACATACAGATCAAATGATGCAATATTTTTTCCACTGAGATTGCTCACGGCATTGAAGGTTATGGTTGTATTTTCGCCATCATTAAGATGAACAGGAATTGATTTTACCTGATGCCCGTTCAGGGAGAAACGCACCTCGCAATTGGCAGGCCCATAATTGTAATTGGCAACATAGACACCAAAGGTAAGTGTGGAATTAACAGTTGCATTATGGGGCCAGGAAACAATGGCAATATCCACCTCCCGATAATACCCCGCATTATATTCGGCAACTCCCCAGGCAATTATGAGAATAAGCATAGCAATTATCATAACTGATGTCAATTTATCAGGCATGGATATGCGAGGCTTTTTAATATCCACCGTATTTGACAAAACAAATCCTGCGATTACGAAGATCCCGATTATTGATATAAGATAAAATGGATTCAACAGGGAAAATAATGCAAGCAATAGGGCAACACCACCCGTTGTGACTACTGAAATGCCCGGCGATAGTAAAAGGGTTTCTTCCAGAGAGGAATCCCGGTATAACAACTTGGTAAGGAAAAATCCAGGCGAGAAAAACAGAATGACACCTGCACCAATGAACCTTAACAACGGATAGGGATAGGCCAGTAATATTAGTGCTACGATTGTTATCAGCCCTACAAGATCTCTGTCTTTCATCATCCACTACCTCTTCAAGCTTATGATTGATGTGGCAACATAATTTATTCTTGGGTCATGAGTGGCAATCAGTATAGTGGTTCCCATTTCCCTATTTATTTTAATGAATAGATCCCCAATATTCTTTGTGTTCTCATCATCCAGATTTGAGGTGGGTTCATCTGCCAGAATAATACGGGGATCGTTGGCAAGAGCTCTGGCTATGGCGCATCTTTGCATTTCACCCCCACTTAAAGATGTAGGCATCTCATGTTTGAGATCCTCTATTTTTAGGTAATGTAAAAGCTCATCAACTCTCTTCTTCCATGGCTTTCCTGCAAGTTTGAGGGGGAGTGCAATATTTTCCATCACTGTAAGATCCTCTATTAAATTCATTTGCTGAAAAACTATCCCTATGTTTTCAAGCCTGAACTTTGCACGGGCATCTTCACTCATCTGAAATATGTCCACTCCATCAATGATTACCGTGCCTTTATCAGGAAAGTCTATCCCTGCAATTATGTTAAGCAAGGTTGTTTTCCCTATACCCGAAGGGCCCTCCACAATTAGAATTTCTCCCTTTTCTACATTAAAACTTACTGAATCAAGAACAGTTTTTTTCCCGTAAATTTTAGTTACTTCCTTTACTTCAATGAGACTCACGCAGACATAAAGTTAATATGGGTATATATCTTTTGCGAAATTAGAATGATTTCCCCGCTTAGATACGTGATTTCCCTGACTAAACGGTCAAAGCTCACAATATTTACCATTGCAATAGTTGTTATGTTTGTAACCTCCACCCTTGCTGTGGTATATAGCTTTGAGATGAGTAACAAAGCGCTCATAGAAAGGTTTGAATCAAGGTACTATGTGATTTCTTCAGATGAAAATCTACTTAAAAGCAGGGTGGAGATGAAGGTAGAAAACGCAGCGTACATATGGATCACCCCTGGAAAGGTTAACAATCAGACCACATATGTAATAGGAGTGTATGATCCTCACAACATACTGGGCACCTATCTCTCATGCGATGAGGACAGAATCATTGTTGGAAGAGATGTTAACACTGGCAAACATGTACACCTTCAATTTCTTGATCTTAACCTGAATCTCACCCTGGACAGAAAAATGAGCTTTTCATATTTCCCGGATTACTGGGTGATCGTGAACAACAGCTACTTCGCTGGGCAGAAGCCAAATTTTATGATAGTGGACAGAAACATCCAGGTTGAAGGATACATGACGAAAAGTCTCACCTCACTCACCACATTCTACGAAAGAACCGCTGAAGAGATAAGTTTTGACCTATTTCTTCTGGACTTGATATCAATGGTGGTCATTTACCTATTCATAAATGCCCTACTAACAATTGAAATCAGGGAAAATGTAAAGAAGATCGCAATTATGAGAGCCATTGGATCAACCAGAAAAAATATAGCGGCACTCTATCTCCTCAGATCCCTCTACATCGGAACTGCAGGATCAGTAATTGGATTCTCTCTAGGCGTTTCTCTTGCATATCTCCTAGCTGCACTCATTCCACTTTCTGGGATGCTCACTTATTTTTACATATATGTACCACCAATAGTGTTTATAGCAGATGTAATAATAGCTATCATAGGTAGCTTGATAGCCGCCATAAGCCCCATATACTCTGCTGTCAAAATCAATATCGTAAAAGGGATGAAAGGGGTGGTGAAATGATCATAGGCAAAAATATTGCAATCCCTGTATTTGTACTCTTTTTGCTTTTTACATCCATGTTCATATCACTCGTTTCAATATACAATATGCCCCAGAAAATGATGGGGGGCTCAAACATATATGTAATCACATCCACAAAAGACAGAAATCCAATAAGAAGTAACTTGGATATAAGAATTGCATATGGTCTGGAAAACATGAGCTATATTGAGGCTGTGAGCCCAGAAATATTTGTTTTTACTGTGTACTCAGGTATGCCAGTAACCGTCAGAGGAGTTATATTTGACAAATTTCTAAAACTTGAACACGGAAAAATAGTGTCTGGATACATACCTCACAGGCTGGATGGGGCCCTTATAGGCTCCGACGCTTCCAAAAAACTAGGAATACATCCGGGTGAAAGCATTACTCTATATGGCTCATTTACCACGAGTTTTGCCGTAGTGAACATCACGGGAATATACAGCACAGGTGGACCAGCAGATGATGAAATTCTAATTACTCTTCCTACCGCCAGGAAACTTTCAGGAATTGCACCGGGGAAGGTATCCATAATTCGCCTGAGATCCACACAGGTAGACAAGGTAAACAAATTACTTAGCAGCACATATCCCAAATTCATCGTGGATCTGAATTCCACATCTCAGACGTACATGGGTGAAAGATTTAATGTTACCCTTGCAATAAAAAATATTGGTACTGAACCTGGCAGAGCCAATTACAGTGTTGAGTTTGAAAACCAGTGGTTCAATGGGAGTGTAGAAATAAGAAAAGAGAAAAACATAACAATTCAGTTTAACGCAAGTAATGCTGGAAAATTCAACATAACAGCCATTGTAAGCAATGATGTATTCTATTATTCCTGCTACACTCAGATCAATATTGTAAAAAAACCAGCGCTCATTGAGGGTCCATCATTTGCGTATGTGAACAAAACAACAGAATACACGATTGCAACCATTAGCAACAGGAGTGTAAACGTGGGCAAAATAAAAGTGATAATGGGAAACTACACTAGGGAATACAATGTTAGTAACGGTCACGTAAATGTGACATTCCCACGTAGAGGTAACTACACGCTGATTTACTATGGAAAATACTACAAAAATGCAACAATGAATGTAAGCGTTTATGACAGAACAGAATTTTTCAAGATAGCAAATATTACGCCCATTAGTATCAACGGAACGATATATGTTGTTGCAGGAAGCACGGTTGGCGTCCTTACCAGCGGAGAGGTTTACATTGCATTTGACGGAAGTGGTCAGGTGAAGCGAAAAGAATTGAACATAACTGAAGACATGCGGGGAAATCACATTATCAATGTAACAGTAATTTACGGAAATCTAATGGCTCAGAGAAATTTTCTGATACATATTATCCACAACTACACACCGGAGATATTATCACCAATTGACAACAATACACCTGTGATATACGGGGAAAATATAACATTTACATTTATTGACGAAATACCAATCAAAGAAATAAGGTATGTGGTAAACGGTGTTAAGTTTAATCGGAGTGTAAACCAGAGTTTCAATCCAGACATAGAGAATTACACATATAACATAACTGTTAATGTTAATTCAACCAAGTTTTCCATTGAGATCATGTTTGAAGACTACTGGGGTCGCCATATAAAATACAGTGCAACATGCAAGGTGATACTTTACCGTGATATAATTCCACCTCAAATATATGCAAATGATGTAAAAATATGGGGCGGGAATAAAACATATGTGAAAATAAAAGACAACGAGGAGATTGCCAATGTCTCAGTGTATTTCTACGGACATTATTTCAATCAAACATTTAACTCAAAATCGGGAACTGTAGAAATAGATACCATGTTCAGAAATGGGGATCACTATGAATTTGTTCCTGAAGGTACCTATAAAGCAATAATAATTGCATTTGATAAAGCAGGAAATGAAAATACAACAAGCTTTAACATCACAATTAATAACACCCGTGAAAGAAATCCTCCCATAATCATCGGAAAGAGTTATGAGGATCTCAGCGGAGGATACACAGTATACAAGGCATATGATAACACTGGACATATAATAAGAATTGCATGCTACGAAGGGGCTACTTTAATCAAGGAAAGTTACAGTTCAACACTGAATATAACAAGCAAGGACATAAGCAACGGTTCACACCATCTTATTGTGGAAGCCGTGGATATAAATTTCAATTATGGATATATGAGCATCACAATAACAAAAAATTACACTGATGTTACCCCACCTGAAATCCATTTGGGTGCAATTAAAATATGGGGCGGTAACACAACACTCGTGTATGCAAAGGATGACGTCATGGTAAAAAAGATCTCCGTAGAGGTATTTGGAAGATATTTCAACGGAACAACCGTTGCGAAAATCAAAACTTCATTTGAGATAAATGATACAATAACCTACATTCAGCCAGGCACATATCTAATGCGGATATGGGCATGGGACATATATGGTAATGTAAACACCACCACAGCAACTCTGGAGATAAATAACAGCGGAGAAAAGAATCCACCTTTATTCATACTGAATGATTTTGAAAAACTTAACGCAACGGACAGAATAGAGTACAGAGCATATGACAATGTGGGAATACGGAGGATTTGGGTTATTTATGACGGAAATATAACCGCAGAATCATATAATGATACACTTAACTTCTCAGCAAGTATTCTACCATGTGGACACCTTACCATAACAATAGGCGCAGAGGACCTTAATGGCAATACTAACTTTGCAAATGTAACACTCGTTATAAAGGATAATATACCCCCAAGACTTACAAAGGATAACGAAACAGTGTGGAGTGGAAATATAACCATAATAACCGCTACGGACAATGTGAGAGTTGCGTACATGAGAGTTCTCCTTATGGGGCATGAATTTACAAGTAACAATGGAACTCTAAAAATAAAAACGTGGTTTGGAGAAGGGATAAATACAAAGTATCTCCCAGAGCGAAATTACAATCTAATAGTGGCCATAAAAGATGGTTCAGGAAACAGCATATCATGGCCATTCACACTCAGAATAAACAATACTGGGGAAAAGATCAAGCCCATTATAGATGGGCCAGTATATGGCGTGTTAAACAGCACTAACAGGATAATTTACAGGTCAATAGACAATGTGGGAGTAAAAAGGATGTGGATAGAATTAAATAACACCATAATTGTGGAAAACAGCAGTAATGTACTTACACTTAACCACACATTGCTTCCCGGTGGAAGATTCAACGTAACAGTATTTTCAGAGGATGTAAATGGCAACGTGGCAACAATGAATGCAACAATTATAGTAACGAAAATAAAACATGTTACTATTAAAGCAGCTCTGCAGAGCAATATAATAACAACCAAAGAGAGAGGACTAATTGTAATAGGCGTGACCAACGAAAATGTAGCAGGATACTATCAATTGAGTGTGTATCTTGATGGGAGCCTTATGTATCAGGAAACCTTATATCTCCAACCATATGAGAGAAAGAGCATTTACATATACCTCCCATACCTGGAAGAAGGGACGCATAAGATCAAGATTGATGACAAAATACTCGTGCTTAACGTGGAAAAGACCATAGCTGAAAAATTACCCACAGATCTTGTGCTCAAATACGCTAAAGATCTGAAGTTTACAGAAAGTAAAGGAGTAATATATAAAGGATTCCAGATCTCCGAGGGAAATTTCATACTCGTTCTGGCATCACTGGTAGTAGTAACAATGATGCTTTTATTTTTGGGCATATATTCCACCACAATAAAATCACTTAAAGCGGGTAATATAGGGATACTCAGGGCAATAGGGGCGAGTAACAGGCAGATATGGACCTTCTTCATGCGTGATTCAGCCATATACATCCTTGCCCCAGTGATACTGGGTATAATTGGAGGATACCTAACAATAATGTGGATTGATAGTATGAAAATGCTAACTGCATTTGGGCACACATTAATAATTGTGCCAACATGGAAGGATATACTTACAGTCACAATACTTAGCATAACATTTACCTTCATATCGCTGCTCATAATATTTAAAGGTATGATGGAGAAGCGGGTTGTGCATATGATGGGCGGGTCAGCAAATCCAAAGGTATATACACTTGATGAGATCATCTCAAGGGGGGACGAATCTTCTAAGTCGTTTAAGCATCATTAGTTTCTCCTTTTCCCCCAGTGCTGCCTCCTCTATACTAAGCTGGAGAATCTCTATACTATTATCATAGGCTATTCTGTCCACAGGTTTTGGAACTCCATCTTTGCCCCCAAGGGCGAACGAGTACTTCACAGGATCCTTCCAGGAAAGTTCTGTACCGTAGATTATTTCTGAGATGTACGCAAGAGCCCTTACAGTTGAGGGGCCAATTCCATTCACGGATATCAGCTCTTCATAGTTTTTTGGCTGAATTTCATATGCCTTGAAAAGGGCTTTCCAGTTTATTTTCCAGGGCATCGTTAGCACCGGATATTCTGTGAAGTCATGCAGCGTTTTCTGTCCAGCATTCTTTACCTCGGCCACCATTGACCGCAAATTTCGCGGGTTATCCTTCACGAGATCCACCGAGACTTTTCTTGTTTCCTCACTGATTCTTGATGTGAGATCCATAACTCTATTTTCAATTCTATCTCCAATTATTCCCTGATGAGGCTCATTAACAAAACTCTTAATTCCATAAATCCAGTGATATCGCCGGGCATACTTTGCATTTGCATTCATTCCCTGCTGTATCACAGTCCATGTTCCCTTTTCGGTGATCACAATTACATGGTGATAAAGGGAATATCCATCCTGAAGAACCGCATTATCTACCTTGGCAGACAATCTGCTTGCCTTTTTTAGCATCTCCACCTGCTGTGTGTTGAGATTGAAAGTATCACCTATCCTTTCAATTTCCTCAAGAGCGCTGCGAGAAGCTTTTCCTTTACCACCTGCAATCAGCACTCCGTCCTCCGGAGATAAGGCCTGTTTAAGGGATCCAAGTGTTACGGTAGTCGTCCCTGAGGAATGCCAGTCAAACCCAATCACACAAGAAAATGCCTGAAACCAATAAGGATCTGCAAGCCTCCTGATAACCTCATCTACCCCAAACTCAAGGGAAATAACGCGAATAATTTCTCCTGAAAGCTTCACCATACGATCAAATAGCCATCGGGGAGCATGTCCTCCATGAAGTGGAAGATTTGCTATCCCGGATCGCTCCATCTCAATCCACTATCTTTATCCCTTTCTCATATATTTCATATTTGAATATACCAACCTTTTCAGGATGATTCCTAACCTTTTTCAGGATCAGATGATTTATGAATCCTCTGGGAGTCCTGTACTTTTCAAGCTCTAAAATGATATCTGCAAGCTGCTCAATTCCGCTCTGCGTATGGGTATCGTACACATCCTTAAGCATGGTCACAAGAACTACACCACCATAGTACTGAGCATGGGCCTTTATGGTTCTAAGGGCCGAGATTACCTTGGTGGCCTCATAATTATTCAAGAAGAAATCAAGCGAATCTATTACAACGCGAAATGGTGGTTTTAATTTGAAGATCTCATAGGTTATCCTGGTGAGAAAATTAACTTCCCTTTCCTTTTTCTTTCTTGCAGGTGCAAATATCTCATTCACCGGGATTCCCTCTTCTCTGTATTTGCTTATAATAAGTTCTTTTTCAAGAACTTTGTGATAGTACTCAGCACCGATATTGACAATATGTATCTTATCAGTATTCCATCCGAAATTCTGCATTGTGGCAATTATATCCTCATCCCTCTCTGTGGTGGTAATATAAACCACATTTTCTTTATCTGTACCTGATGCAGCAAACTGTTTTGCAAATAATTCAGTACCCGATCCAGGAGTACCAGAAAGAAGAATCGTATATCCTTCAGGCACCCCATCCATAAGAGCCTTATCAAGCTTTGGAAGCCCTATTGAAACGGTATTCAGATCCAATTACTCCACCTCCTCCACATCGTAAATCTCATCACAAACCATGTTCAACATGGCATCAATCTCGGGAGTATTCTGCTCTTTCATAGCAATGAGCACCATGTATGCATCCCAGCTTCTCAGAGAGGTAACAAATATATGCAGAAATTCTGACATTATTTTAGGTCCATTATAGATGGACATTGAATTAACAGAGTCAAGGATCACCAGGATCTTCTTATCATTGTACTTTCGGGCAAGATACTCCACCTTAAGCATAATGTACTCCAGCATGGTAGGGCTTTCAATATAAAGAAAGCGATCAGATACTGTATCCATCTCCCTCATAAGATGGGATATGGTATCCACAAAGAACACACGATTTGAGTCTATGCCCAGAAGTTCAAAAAGATTTACCATATTCTTGGATGGTATGGTGGATGTCACATAGAACACATAAAGATCATGACGTGTTGGAAACACATCCACCACAGCCCTGAGAACATCAAAGTAGGAATTCACCGTAGTATTGATGGCAATTGCCGAAGATGATGATAACTCCTCAAGTTTTCCAACAAGATTGGCAGTGACACCCAATCACATCACCTCCACACTTCCACCCTTTAGAAGAGGAGCAATTAAAACACCTATGGGAGTTAAATCCAGCACATATTTTGCGCGGGAATGGGTGGTTCCCCGCATCTTTATAACCTGGATAGTTCTTAACAGATCTCCTCTCCTTTCCAGATTCCCCATAAGGATAATGCCATCTGCAATAGCCTCTTCAACCCCATACTGAGAATACCCCTTTGCAGATGGAAGAAGCTCCGAAATAAGCATGGTTGTGCATCCAAGATCTGAAAGGTCCTTTCCAAGATGGAGAATAAACTCCCGAATTTCTTCCTGAGATGTAAGCCTGTAGCATATGGATGTTATAGAGTCAATAACAAGCCTCTTTATACCCAGTTCCTTAACAATCCTTACAATTTGCTCTACCAGAATGTTCACATCCTCAAGATTGAACTCCAGTTTCTCAAGCCCAAGTTTAACATATATCTCCTGAAGATCTATCAAGATAAGCTTTTTTTCTTCAATCAATTTCTTATCAAAAAACTCGTAGGTCATCATATTCTCAATCAACTTCTCAGGGGCCTCTGTTACCGAGATATACATTGACCTCTCGCCCATCAGAGCACCATGCACAAGAAATTCAAGGCTGAGAGTTGTTTTACCCGTTCCACATGAGCCAGTAACCAAAACAGTATTTCCGCGGGGAATGCCACCATTGAGAATGTTATCAAGCCCAGCTATACCCGTCTTACACCGCTCTCTACCGCCATCAGACATCCTTAAAGTTAATGTTCAAATGGTATTTTTACTTTTCCCCATATTAATCAGGGATATGAATGAAAAATATATTATCTTTGTTTGTTATCGTGGACTGTGCTCGTGAGCATAGTAATAACCGTTAGAAACGAGGAAAGGTATATATCGTATCTTCTGGACTCCCTGGTGATTCAGGAGCAGCCATTTGAGATAATCATTGTGGATGCGCATAGCACCGATGCCACCCGTGAAATTGTGAAAAAGTACCAGGAGAGATACGATTTCATTCATCTCTATGAAAAGGGTGGGTCAAGAGGTGTGGGGAGAAATTACGGTGTTGAAAAAGCATCCGGTAATTTTGTAGCATTCACAGATGGAGATGATCTTGTAAATCCATTCTGGCTAAAAGAGATAAGAAAATCTTTCAAAGAGGGAGCTGATGTTGTTGCTGGAAAAACGATATACATAGGATACGGTCCCTGGGAAAAACTTGAAAGGGTTGAGCTTTTTTATAAGGGTATGGACGTCACGTATCCCAGCTGCAATCTTGCATACAGAAAAGAACTATTTAAGGAGATAGGTGGGTTTGATCCGTGGTTCATAACAGCCGAGGATATTGATCTTAACATGAGAGCCGTTGAACATGGTGCAAAAATAGTATACAATCCAAATGCAATAGTGTACCACCGTACAAGGGACTCTTTCTTCTCATTTGCAAAGCAAGCCTTCTGGAACGGCTATGGGAGAAAACAGCTAACCATAAAACATGGTCGTCTGTGGAATCAGTACAAACCCCAAAATATGATTAACCCCTCACAGCTCTCATTCTGGGGAACGGTACGTCTTGGATTCGCCATCATGGGATATATTGCATGCAAACTGTATGGTGATAGAAAATGAAAATAAGTGTGGTAATACCAACTCTTAACGAGGAAGATTCCATAGGGGATGTGCTTGATAAAATACCCAAAGACCCTAAATACGAGTGGGAGATAATAATAGTTGACGGAGACTCAAAAGACCGCACCAGGGAAATAGCTGAGAAAAAGGGAGCAAAGGTGATAGTGGAAAAGAGAAGGGGTTATGGAAGAGCATATAAGACAGGTTTTGAACATGCAACTGGTGAAATAATAGTCACCCTTGATGGAGACGACACCTATCCAGCGGAGAAGATCACAGAGATAGTAGAGTATCTTCTTAAAAACGATCTTGACTTCATTTCCTGTGAGAGGTTTTCTATGATGAAAAAAGGAGCCATGACACTTACACACAAAATAGGCAATAAGATACTAACAATTGCTACCCGTCTCCTTTTCGGCGTTAAAATAAAAGATTCTCAGAGTGGAATGTGGGTTTTTCGGAGGGATATACTGAAATCTCTGAATTTAACTTCCGATGGCATGCCATTCAGTGAAGAGATAAAAATTGAGGCCTGGAAAAAATTCAGGTGTGCTGAGATACCCATAGAGTACAGAGAGAGAAAAGGAGAGGTAAAGCTGAACACATGGAGAGATGGTTTCCGCAACCTAAAATTCCTTTTAAAAAAGAGATTTTCGCAGAATAAAAGAATGGGGTAAAAATCACTCCCCTTCAATGCGGGGAGCAAGAAGATAGGTGGCCTTTCCCTTGCCTCTCACAATATCAAACACTATTTTAACAGGGTAATCCTTTCCAAGATAGATGGTAAGATATTCAGCAGTATCCATTGCCTTGGCAAGTTTTAAAAGATAATCCACAGGATAAGTGCTCTTAACAGGCTCATCGCATTCCACTTCCCTGAGCATATCCTTTGGAAGATCAAGGTTTATGGTGTCTTCATCACCAATTGCAAACATATGAAACTCTGTTGGAGTTACTTCCAGAGTGATGCTGTCCGAGATAGCCTCTGCTGCCTTTATGCCATTTATAAAATCATCTTTAGGTACAACAACCTTTGCAGGCAAAGCAATATTGGGAACCTTGGGAACAGTGAGAGAGCTTGAATCAATCAGAGCCATGCTTCTGGTAAGATTTCCTATTACAAAGGTCAACTTGCCCCCGTCCTTCATGATTTCAATAACATCGCCAGAGGAGGCGAGTTTGAGGATATCCTTTACCTTATCAAGGTCCACTCCAAGTTCCTCATCTTCAGCTTCATACTCCATAAATCCATCTCTGCTAACATCAAGCACTATCATCGCTATGTGAGCTGCATCCACAGCTTTAACACTCAATCCCTCACCTGTAAACTCAAACTTCGCTTCATTTACCAAGGTCAGCAGCAGATTCGTTATCTCCTTGAGATCCTTAACATCTACCTTCACTCTCATGGCCATCCCTGCGGTTGGTATCTCATAGCATATTATAAATTTTTCTATGGCCCATTTCTATGCTCCATGCTAAAAACTAAGAGGAAAATCCAATTACATCTGTGCGACCTCTACCGCGATAAAAAAAGAGGTTGTTATTTAAATGATAAATAATTTATACGATGAAAACTACATGTTTTGGATGAATAAAAGGAGTTGTATGCTATGAAAAAATTCTTTATTTGGTTGATTTTAGCAGGTATCCTTCTCACAATGGTTGTTCAGGGAATGGATGCCACTATGGGACACTCTGAAAAAAACATAAGAACTTTAGGTTTTAAAAATAGCATAAGCCTGGATGCAATGAAAATATACGAAACAGCAAACAACCTGTACGATGTGTCGGTATATGGAGAAAAGGTTGCATGGTCTGAAGAAGTAAGTCTCGGTAATTCTACAACTATGGAAATAAAGGAGTACAGCAATGGAGAGATCATAAACTACGGAAAAACGGGATATGAAGAATACAGACCGAGTGTTGGGAGCAAGTATACAGTATGGGAAAGCTGGCCTGAGGATGGTTCCCCCGTTATAATTGATAGCAGTAAGGGAAGAATTTATCATGGGGATAGCAACTGTATGTTTCCAAAAACATATGGAGATGAAGTTGCATTTTTTGAGGAGGGTTCATCACCACATATTGTTTACATGAGCCCGGGTAAAAATCCTGTAAAAATAAACACAAATTCTACAGCGGTCGCGGAAACTTTGGAAAAAGCGTATGGGCAACGGTAAAAAATATAAAAACTGGAGAAGAACATAGTGTGCTATCCTACGACACCGGATACTATGGAGGCCTAAGTTCTCTAAGCATGGATGGATATTGGGTAGCCTGGGGTTACGAGGGAAACGGATATATTTACAACGTGCTTTCTGGGGAA
>Ga0256833_1002321_pt1 | contig 13479 bp, 17 predicted proteins | sample 356284metaG_FD_190535 | JGI IMG/M metagenome (GOLD analysis project Ga0256833, IMG submission 190535) | Hydrothermal vent microbial communities from Mid Atlantic Ridge, Atlantic Ocean - 356-284 | ecosystem: Environmental > Aquatic > Marine > Hydrothermal vents | place: Atlantic Ocean: Mid...
TCGGGAATTCTATCTGTAGTAGTGATGGGAATGGTACTTACAAATCTAAAATTTGAAGGACTTAATCATATTTTACATTTTAAAGAATCACTTAGTATCCTGTTGATATCAATACTTTTTATATTGCTGGCGGCAAATATAAATATTGAAGATCTTGAATATATTTGGAATTGGAAAGTAGCTGTCCTGTTCATTTTATTAATTTTAGTCATCAGACCCTTAATGGTATTCATAAGTACTTTCAAATCAGGACTTAATATAAAGGAAAAACTCTTTATTTCATGGGTTGGACCAAGAGGTATAGTGGCTGCAGGTATTGCTTCATTGTTCGGAATGAAATTAACCGGACAAATCCCCGGAGCAGAGTTACTAACACCCTTGGTATTTATGGTGGTTTTGGGTACTGTCTTAATAAATGCAAGTACAGCAAAAGTAATTGCAAAATTGCTCGGTGTCTCTATTGAGAAAAAAGACGGTGTATTAATTATCGGAGCATGTAAAGCATCCAGATTAATAGCAAAATATCTTCTTAACCACGGGAAACATGTCGTATTGCTTGATAAAAACAAAGTTGCTATCTTCAAAGCAAAAGAAATGGGAATAGAAGCTTTTGAAGCAGATATTTTTGAAGATGACCTTGATGAAATTATCGCATTGAATGATATCGGATACATCTTGGCCTTTACTGCCAGCTCGGATGTAAACAATGAAGTACTTAAAAAATATGAGTCCAAATTTGGTAAATTGGGAGCTTACAGACTGATAACCGCTGAAGAAATGAAACAGGGAAAAACTGAAATTGATGACAATATTTTTTCTTATCATGATGATTTTATTAATATGGTGGAAATAGCGCGTGATTATCCAAGTATCCATGAAGTATCAATAGAATCTAAAAATGATTTTCTGGAAAAACTTAAAATTATTAATGATAATAAAAATACTGTCCCTCTTTTTATTATTGATTCAAAAAACAACTTTAAAATAATCCCTCCGGATATAAATTTTGAAATACCGGATAGTTCCAAATTGGTCTATATGGGACAAAAAATTGATTTTGACAAAACTGAAACCAAATAACCAAGGATTACTAAATAAAATAACATTTATAGTAATAATATTATTAAGGTATTAATATAAAATCTCCAGCTTGTGCACTGGTAAAACTATATGGAACTTTAATAATCAATCAAGATTTATATCCTTTTTCAACAACACTTCTCATTATCCTTATAAACCAATTTAATGGTGTTATTTTTCTCATAAATAATAACATTTTCGCATCTTTTCCTGCGACATATCTCAGCTTGTATGACTTGCTGTTGGCTGCTTTCCAAACTACTTTGGCAACAAGTAAGGGACCCGGCGCTTTTTCACCTATTTTTTGCATATTAGCCAAGCATACTTTTTCATAATCATCGTAATCTGTAATTTCTTCATTTTCAAACAAATCTTGTGAGCGATCATAAAAATCTGTTTTGATAGCTCCCGGTTCAACGTTCTTCACCTTAATTCCGAAAGGCTTTAATTCATATTGCAATGATTCGGCAAAGCCTTCTACAGCCCACTTAGTACCATGATAGGCACTATATAAAGGAAAAGTAAGCCTGCCACCCACAGATGTAATATTAATAATAGTACCCTGCTTTTTATTTCTGAAATATGGTAATATTTGACGAATAACATTAAATACTCCAAATACATTTACATCAAATTGTCTTTTTAATTGTGCATCCGTAGCTTTTTCAAAAACTCCTACTGCACCATAACCTGCATTGTTTACTATTACGTCGATATTTCCAAAATCATCAATTGCAGATATAATAGCATTTTGGATACTTGATTCATCGGTAACATCCAATCTATATATTCTTATATTGGATAAATATTCAAATATATTTTTTTCAGGGTTTCTCATTGTTGCAGCCACATTCCAACCTTTTTCCGAAAAATATTCGGCAATTGCTTTACCTATCCCTGACGAGGCTCCTGTGATTAATATAGTTTTTTTCATATCTTATATTTACGATTTAGTATCTGTCCATAAAATCATTAAAACTTAAAGGTTAATAGTCGTAGAAAATACAACATACTTACAAAATATTAAGTCCAATATCTGTTTTTTAACCACACGGAAACATTAACAAGACTTATAAGTACAGGAACTTCTACCAATGGACCTATTACCGAAGCAAATGCTTCCCCTGAATTGATTCCGAATACCGCAATTGATACTGCAATAGCCAATTCGAAATTATTGCTGGCAGCTGTAAAAGACAGAGTTGCCGTTTTGGGATAATCCGTTCCAATTTTTTTACTCAAATAAAAAGAAATAAAAAACATTATCACAAAATATATTATCAAAGGAACTGCAATACGAACTACATCCATTGGTAACCTGACAATATATTCCCCTTTTAATGAAAACATCACGTAAATTGTAAATAAAAGGGCTATTAATGTCAGTGGACTAATTCTTTTAATAAATTTGGTATGATACCAAGATTGGCTTTTAACTCTTGTCAAAATATAGCGTGTTAAAAATCCTGCTGCAAAAGGAATCCCAAGATAAATAATGACACTTTTAGCAATTTCCCACACAGTAATATCAACTTTATTTCCTGTAAAGCCAAATTTTACAGGTAATACTGTAATAAAAAAATAAGCGTATAACGAAAAGAAGATTATTTGAAATATACTGTTGAAAGCTACCAGACCGGCAGCATATTCAGTATCACCTTCAGCAAGTTCATTCCAGACTATGACCATTGCTATACACCTGGCCAGACCAATCAAGATTAATCCGGTCATATATTCCGGATAATTTTTTAAAAATATAATGGCAAGAGCAAACATTAAAAAAGGTCCGATTATCCAATTTTGTACAAGGGATAGAATCAAGACCTTTCTATTTTTAAATACGTCTTTAAGTTCTTCGTATTTAACTTTTGCCAAAGGAGGGTACATCATAATTATAAGACCTATTGCAATTGGAATATTTGTACTACCATGGCTAAAATGATTCCAGAATGTAGAAATTCCATTAAACCAATATCCTGAAGCAACTCCTAAAACCATTGCAATCAAAATCCAAAAAGTAAGATATTTATCAAGAAAATTAAGTTTCCCCATCACAATTTATTTAAATAACCTTTGTAAAAAATTTAACAAACTCTTTATTTATTTCATCCCTAACTCTTCTAAACTCCGAAAGTATATATTTTTCAGAACCTTTAACTTCTGCCGGATCATCAAAACCAATATGTATTCTGTGTTTGACTTGGCCAGTAAATACAGGACAACTTTCTTTTGCACTATCACAGACAGTAATAACATAATCAAATTTTTCTTCAAGAAACTCTGAAACATTTTTCGGGTATCCATCGCTTATATCTATACCTGCTTCTTTCATAACTTTCGTTGCTAAAGGGTGGATAGTACCAGATGGTTCAGTACCTGCAGATACCACTTCAAACCTATCATCCAAGGTCTTTAAGAACCCTTCAGCCATTTGGCTTCGACAACTATTCCCGGTACATAATATTAATATTCTCATTTATTTAAAAATTTAAAATTTATTAAATAAGAAGTCACCCCGGGATTTATTAAAATATTGAATAGCTTCATTATCATATGAATTATATAAATTTATTTCCATACTTTTTGCATGAATTATTTACGATTATACAAAGATATACTGCAAGTAATAAATACCGACCAAAATAAATAATACCGCTACAATTCTTCTAAACCACAATTCAAAGACTTTAATTCTGCTGTATATAATTCCAATACCACCAATGGTGAATGCGATGACCCATGCAAAAATGATCACCGGCAAACCTGTACCAATTGCAAAAATAACGGGTAAATACAATCCTGATGCCGATGATATTGTAATTGGGATTAACATACCGAAATATAACACACCACTGTATGGGCAAAACCCAAGAGCAAATACTATCCCCAACAACAATACTCCCCAAAATCCCGATTTTCCTTTTTTCTCCATTTTTTCATTTAACTTGCCTAATCCGGGAAATTTTATTTTGATAATGTCAAGCATAAACAATCCTATAAGTATTAATACAGGACCCAAAGTTCTTTCACCATATTTTTGTAAAAATCCTGCAACCATGAATTTGCTTGCCCCAAAATAAAATACCAACCCTATTGCTGTATAGGAAATCGACCTACCCAAAGTATAAATTAATCCGTTGTAAAAAACTTTTTTCTTATTTTCAATATCTTTGCTAATAAATGCCATTACAGTTATATTTGTCGCAAGTGGGCATGGACTAATTGCTGTCATTAATCCCAAAATAAATGCTGTCAGCAATGGTAAATCAGTACTGTATAAAATCTTTTGCAATATTTCCATCCTATCAATAATTTAAATGCAATTGAGGTAAGATATCCAAATATAATACCTCCCGAAAAGTTACAATTCAATTAATTTATCCATCTTTTCTTTTACAATACTTTTCCATTTTTCAGGATTAGTAGTAACATACATGAATGCCTCCTCTGTCATATCAACAACTTTATCGCCTTTTATAAAGAGTAGTGTTTGCCCCCATATCTTGTATTTTTTAATAAGATCAATTCTTTCGTCTTTATCTGCATTAAATGACCCGAAAACCATTTTGCCATTTTTAAATTTTTCAGGATACAACTCTTGCAAATATTTATGCGTATCTTCATCAACCGAAATACAAGTATGGCATCTAACACTTCCGTGAAAATAGTAAACATATATTGAACCGGTATCCGGAATATTGTTTAGTTTGTCATCTTTTTCGGTACCTTCGATAACTAAATTATCATTAGTTGCACCGGTATTTTTTGAATGGCTACATGAGATTATCATTACGAAAAAAATAACTGTTAATATTCCATTAAAGATGATTTTCATAATTTAGTTTTTAGATTTTATTAAAGCCAATAATTCACTGTCTTTAGGCACACGACCTTTCAAAATAACTTCTTCATCAATAACCAATGCAGGAGTTGACATTATATTGTAAGACATAATTTGAAGAATATCTTTTACCATTGTTATTTTAGCATCAATTGAATTCTCGTTAACAACATTTCGTACCTTTTTTTCCAAAGTTAAACAATTTGGACAACCTGTACCAAGAATTTTAATTTCCATATTTTTAATTTTATAAGATTAAATTAAATAAATATCCCGATATGATAATGCATATTGTTACCGTACCGAAAAAAATACCAATCAGTTTCCATGTCATAACTTTTTTCAATAGCATGGCTTCCGGAAGAGATAAACCCACAACTGCCATCATGAATGCAATAGCTGTTCCCAAAGGAACACCTTTATCTACAAATACTTGAACAACCGGTAATATTCCTGAAGCATTTGAATACATAGGTACAGCTAAAACAGTTGAAATCGGTACTGCAAGCCAATTGTCTTTTCCCATGAAATCCTCAAAAAATCCTTTAGGAATATATCCGTGCATCAATCCACCTAATGCAATACCTAACAATAAATAAGGTAAAATCCCTTTGATTATGGTTAAAGCTTCATACCAAATAACAGGTAAACGCTTTTTGAAACTTTGTTTTTCCTTAATATATGCTTCTTGCTCTTTTCGAGCATTTTTTAATATTTCTATGACCCAGGAAGTAAGATATTTTTCAAGATTGAAGTATTGCAATATTATTCCCGATATTGTTCCAAGCAAGATACCACTGATCACATAAATCGATGTAGTTTTGAATCCGAATAAACCGAGAAATAAACCTACTGCAACTTCGTTTACCAATGGTGATGTTATTAAGAAAGCAAATGTAACACCCAAAGGGATACCTCCGCTCACAAAACCAATAAACAACGGCACTGATGAACATGAACAGAAAGGTGTTACTGTACCAAATAATGAAGCTGTCACATATTCAAAGCCATAAAGTTTGTTTTGTGACAAATAGTTTTTCACCCTCTCTACGGGAAAGTAACTATTTATTATTCCCATTAAAAAGATAACTAAAACCAAAAGAATTATTATTTTAACACTTTCGTATATAAAGAAATTCAAAGCTTTTGCCAAATGACTTTTCTCAGATATTGAAAAAATATAATAAACTATGTAATCTGCTATGTTTTGAATCCAGTCAAACATAATACTTAATTATTAGCACAATCGATACAAACTTTTTTATCACCTTTTATTCTGCCATATTCCATCACTGTCATTTCACCGCATTCCTCACATACAAATCCGTTGAAAGTATGTGCCGGTTCCTGCCAAATGTATTCAAAAACTTTAGAAATATCCATAATTTTTTCTTCCGGTGCATTCATTACCATTTGTACTAATGGTTCCACTACTTCATCAGGAACACGGGTAGGCGGAACACCTTTCATGCGATATTCGGTAAAAAATTCCGTTCTTTTATTAGCAAGCATTGCTTCTGCTTTTGGCGTAACTCGTACAGCTCTATTTGTTTTTTTGTCTACTAATGTTAAACCCCATTTTCCTTTGTGTGATTTTGTAATATTCCCCTTGCCAAAAGTACAACCTGTTATCACTTGTATACCATCGGCAAAACAAGTAGCACAATGATTGTCACCAAGTTCAAGAATGGCATGTAAAGCACTGTCTCCTGTGCGCTCAACTCCGAGTGCATTCATAGCTGCTGCACCTACTCTTAGACCGTTTGGCATTGCAGGACATTTATGTCCATGAAATTTTTGTCCGAATTCTAACCAATTTTTTGCGTTAATCATTTTTTTTAATTTTAAATGTTTATAAAAATTTTCCCCCTTTTCAATTTACAAGTTTTAGTATTGCATATAGCTCCAAATTCTATCATATTTTTATACCGGTTGTTTAGTTTGCTTTCCTTTATATCTGAATTAACTTTAAGTAATAAATCATTTTTTCATTTTAATGGAATATTATTGTGTTTTACCATGATTTTTGCAGATTTATATCCTTTTGCTACTATTTTACCATTTACTATCACTGTAGGAAACACCCATGTCTTATATTTTATAAAATCTTGAAGTCCGGTTAGTATTATATATTCTGTTTCAATATTTTTTTTATCGGTAAAATATTTCATTCGGGTAATTAATTTCCTGGTTTTCCAACAAGCTTTGCCAGGTGATAATATTTCTATTTTATTCTTCATAAATTACTTAAAAAACATTTGTAATTGAATACTAACTAAATAATTTTCTATATGCCCATTGATAACTTGAAAAAAGTTATCGAAGAATAGTTTTATCTTATTGCCTTTAAATAAGTAATTGTATCCTAACCTATAATATGGATAATTTGTCATATTTATCAAGTCATTGTAATCTTCATACCCTAAAACAATTTGATTTTTATTTAAATTAATTACCGATAAAACATAAAAACCATCTGCCTTTTGACCATCAAAATCAGCAGTTAAATATTCGATTTGCATATCAAAATTTTTGCTATTATACAATGCAAATAAATTGTACCTAAAATCTATTCCAGTAAACAAAACATCATCACGTAAAACTTTTGGTATTTTTAAATTTTCCGCTCTTCTGTACTGAACAGAATATCCAATTTGAAATCTATTTTTATTGTTAGAAATTGTGAAAGCTGTTTTATGAGAAATCATGTATCCTTTATTGTCAAAGCGGTATTCTTTTATGCCATATCCATTGAAAACTCCCAGATGACTTTCTATTATTTCGTTTTTAGAATGAAAATTTGCTTGTAAACCAATATCTCTAACACCAATAGAGCCATCGGTATGTAAGGCATTTATGACTTTTGCTCTTTCTATTGAAGGAATTAAATAATCGGGTTGTGTCCATTCCAAACTGTATGCAGGTACAAATTGCCCTAAATCAAAAGAAAACAAGCCTGTTTCATAATTTATTTTAGCATCTTGCAGAAAAAATTTCTCCTGATTCTTACTTGTAAATAAAACTTGTACTTTGTACGACCAATGATTTGAAAATTCCGATTTGGATTTTATCCAAAACTTTAATCTACGTATCATGGCTGAAGAGTAATCATCAAAATTTGAGTTAACTCGAATCTGTGCATATCCGTTCCAATCTATTTTCTTTATTGCTGATTTAATTTGTGAAAATAGATTGAAGCTGCAAAGAAGTAATACTAATATGATTAAACTTTTTTTCATGCTAAATTAGTTTATAAATGAAGCTATAGTATTCCAAGAAAATTTAACAGCAATCACAATAAGCACTATGGCATATATCTTTTTAATCATTTTAGGTTTTGCTTTATCACTCATGAATTTAGCACCGAATTGCGAACCTATTATTACAGCAATAATTAAGATTGTGGTCAACGGCCAATTCATATATCCTTCTGAAACATGAGCTAAATATCCTGAAAATGAAGAAAATGTAACAATAAAAGCCGTAGTAGCAGCAGCTTCTTTGGTTTTATATCCTAACCACATTAAAACGGGAGCAAAAACAAAACCACCTCCTATACCAAGTAATCCACCCAGGAATCCTATTGATATACCAACTATTATTCCGGTGATTATTCGTTTTTTTAATGGAGCTTTTACTGCCGGTTCTTTTTTATTTGCTTGCATCAGCATTCTGATAGCAGCATATAGTACAACTACGGCAAAAATGAGTTTCAAATCTTGCCGATTTATGTATTTTGAAGTTATTGCTCCGATAGGTGAGCCAATTAAAGCTGCTCCTGCCATAAAAGCGCCTCCTTTCCAGTCCACTAATTTTTTCTTATTGAATTGTATTGATGCTAGAGCCGTATTTAATCCGTTTAACAACAATCCTAAAGGCAATGCAACAGTAACCAGATCATAACCTACCCAGTTTAAAACAGGTACGTAAACCATCCCACCCCCTAAACCAAGCATTGCAAATAAAAAAGATGCTAAGAGAATAATTATTCCAATTATTATATTCATTGTATTTTGGTTTTAATAATTTGTTGATAAATTTTAAATTACCTAAAAATACTTTTTTGATTTCAGCTTCAGAAGGATATTCGGAAATGGCAGCATTCAGCATTTGAGTTGTATTTTCATCATTTTGCGGACTTCCATATATCGCTAATACTTTCATTTTAATATATAGTTTATCGCAGATTAGCGATATTATTGCTAAAAAATTTTATATAGAACAAGAATCTTCTTTAAAATCAATATCAAAAAGATCACAGAATAACGATTTTGCTTCTTCCCAATTACTGATATCAATGCAATATTTAATCTTTGGAAGTTCCAATTCGCCTTTTATAAGACCTGCACTTCTCAATTCTTTAAGATGTTGTGAAATTGTAGATTGAGCCAAAGGTATAGTCTCCATCAACATACTGGTATGGCAAGAATTATTCTTGTTCAGATATTTAAGTATCTTAATCCTCACCGGATGACTTAATGCCTTAGCATAAGTAGCCAGTTTTTCTGTCCCACTTTGATATTCAATGATTTTATTTGTTCTCTTCATTACTGTTAAATCTTCCTTCTTTATTGTACATCGCAAATATACGATATTATTAGATAATTCCAAATAAAATTTAAGAAACCACTGCTATTTGCCAAAAGGCGACATATATTTTCTGCAAATCATACTATTAATTGATATAACAAAGTCCAAAATAAATTAGAATAATTTTTTAAGTTCATGCCAAAAAACATTGGCACACCCTATCACGACTTGGCGTAAACCTCAGCTATGTCAAGTACTTCTAACGAAAAAATTGTAAAAATAAAATGATTTATTGGCCATTTTTGTATTGATTAATGGTATTGATAAGGTAACGTGCTTTTTAAATTGAAAAAAAAAATTGATATTTTATCCAATTTATTTTAATAATTTGAAAAAAAATAATTTTATCGTCAAATCACATACCAAGCTAATAAACAAGACAATACACAATAGTATTTTCTCTACATATATGTTTACAAACGTTTACAAACGACTATAAACGACTACATACGTTTAATTTTCGCTTTACTTATCAAGCCCGCCTCATCTTTGCAATGTCAAAGGACAAAAACATTATTTAATTATTTAATTATTTTTTTATTTAATCCGGTATGTAACAGTACCATAAAAAAATCAGATATGAAAAATTTAAAAAACTTTGTACAGTTAATTGGAAACCTTGGTCAGGATGTTGAATTAAGAGAATTCGACAATGGGACAAAAAAAGCTAGTTTCTCACTTGCCACAAATGATTTTTATACCGATAAAAACGGAGAAAAAGTGGAAAAAACGGAATGGCACAATATTGTTGCATGGGGTAAACCTGCAGAATGGATGAATGAATCTTTAAAAAAAGGAGATTTCGTTTTAATACAAGGTCAGATCACATATCGCAAGTATGATGATCAATCAGGTAATACAAAATATGTCACTGAAATAAATGCCGGTGATTTCATGAAAATAAACAAAAGCTAATATTATTTGCAACTACTCAAGTAGAATTATATTATTTAATCATTTTTTTATTTAATCCGGTATGTAACAATACCATAAAAAAATCAGATATGAAAAATTTAAAAAACTTCGTACAGTTAATTGGAAACCTTGGTCAGGATGTTGAATTAAGAGAATTCGACAATGGAATGAAAAAAGCAAGTTTCACCCTGGCTACTAATAATTTTTATACAGATAAGAAGGGTGAAAAAATAGAAAAAACCGAGTGGCACAATATTGCAGCTTGGGGTAAACTTGCAGATATTTTAACAGATCATATTGGAAAAGGTGACCAAGTCTTAATTCAAGGTCGATTGAGCCACCGAAGATATGAAAATGAAATAGGAGAAGTAAAATACTTTACCGAAATAATAGCAAAAGAATTCATGAAAATAAATAAAAACTGAATCAACCGGCTATCTTTCATTTAGTGTATGTCTATAAAGTGCTTGATTTTTAAAAAATAAAAATTTTTGATAAGATTTTTGTCTTTCTGAGAATTAGTGATGCCTTAGCATCAGTAATTTGAATAACGTGAAAATATCGCAAAAAGATTATTTTTCAATTTTAATGACTTTGTGGACATACACTAATTAGTCCGGGTTGATCATAGATTTCAACCCGGATCTATTCTATTTTCATACCGGATATATATTCGATAAATTTCATTTATCATCCGGTATTAACCGTAAAAATCAAAATATTATGTTATTCAAAACTTTTGCCAGTACACTAATGGGAGTAGAAGCAACTACCATTACAGTAGAAGTAAATGCAGGAGGAACAGTTCCTGCGGGACATCAATACTACCATTTATTAGGATTGCCCGATAGTGCTATTCGCGAAGGATTTCAAAGAATAGAAGCTGCTATTAAGAATATTAAATACAAAATGTATAGAGTGAAATTGGTAATAAATCTTGCTCCGGCAGATTTAAGAAAAGAAGGTTCTTCGTATGATCTACCAATTGCTTTAGGAGTTTTGGCCTCAACGGGACAAATGAATGGAGAAAACCTGGATAAGTATGTTATAATGGGAGAATTATCTCTGAATGGAGATTTAAGATCCATAAAAGGAGCTTTGCCTATAACAATACAAGCCAAAAGGGAAGGTTTCAAAGGAATATTATTACCATATCAAAATGTCAAAGAAGCATCAATAGTAGAAGGTATAAATGTATATGGCATAAAAAATCTATTGGATGCTATTCAATTTTTCGATGGTACAAAGATCCTTAAACCGGAAAAATATAATATCAAAGACAATTTTTACAAAAATTTCAGTGATTATCCTGTAGATTTTTCAGATGTAAAAGGTCAGGAAAATATTAAAAAAGCATTGGAAATAGCTGCTGCCGGCGGGCATAATGTCATTTTAATAGGTCCTCCCGGTGCAGGTAAAACAATGCTCGCTTCAAGATTGCCGACCATACTTCCTCCCCTGGATCTGGACGAAGCATTGGAGACAACAAAAATCTATAGCGTTTCGGGAATGTTACCTTCAGACAAAGCTTTAATATCAACCAGGCCATTCAGATCTCCTCATCATACAATAAGTGATGTAGCATTAGTAGGTGGAGGTTCCAATCCGAATCCCGGAGAAATTTCTTTAGCTCATAATGGCGTGTTGTTCCTTGACGAATTACCTGAATTTAAAAGAACGGCACTGGAAGTATTGAGACAACCCATGGAAAGTAGAAAAGTAACGATATCCAGAGCAAAAATCAGTGTAGATTATCCGGCTGACTTTATGTTGATTTCATCGATGAATCCTTGTCCTTGCGGATTTTACAATCACCCCGAAAAAGAATGCGTATGTTCGATAGGTGCCAGAAAAAGATATCTAAATAAAATATCAGGACCTCTTCTTGACAGAATCGATTTACATGTGGAGGTAACACCGGTATCTTATGAAGAGCTATCAAAATTCGAATATTCTTCCGAAACAAGTTCAATGATACGCGAACGTGTTTTAAGAGCCAGGGAAATTCAAAAAATACGTTTTGAAAAAGAAAAAAAAGTATTTAGTAATTCACAAATGCCAAGCAGACTGGCAAGAACTATTTGTAAATTGGATAAACAAGGAACATCAATTTTGAAAAATGCAATGGAAAAATTGCAATTATCAGCTAGAGCCTATGACAGAATATTAAAGGTATCAAGAACAATCGCTGACCTGGATGAAAGTAATGATATTAAACCGCAACATCTTGCACAAGCTATAAATTATCGAAATCTGGACAGAGAAGGCTGGTTGGGATAAAAATTATTCTACCTGAGTAGTTACAAAAACTCTTATAATTTTACTTTATATATAAGTTTTACTACTTTTGCAAATAAACTTTAAATATTATGAAGAAATATAAATTATTATTTTTTATACTATTATCTGTTTTTGTATTATTTGTTTCCTGTAAACAAGATGCAAACAAAAAAGAAGACAGTTATGATAAAGCTATAAAAGCTGAAAATGATCTTATCAATACCAAAGAATTTAAACAATATTTCCAATTGTTTTTTCAATTATCAAATAAAAACACCAAAACAGATTTACCTTATGTAAATAAGTTTATGAGTGAAAACAAACTTTGGAAATTTTCCAACATTTGTGATCTTTTGGAAAATGAAAAAATAAAAAGCGATCAAAAAATCTACAATTACTGGAAGGTCAGATGCGATTTTCAGACAGCTAAAACCACATTGATGAACAAATACAGCTTGGACAAAGATTCTTTAAAAATAGTAATGGAACATGCTTTAAGTTCAAAAGAATTTACTCCCGAAAGTGATAATAAGTAATAACAGTAATACAAAAATTAAAATTTCTATTATCGGAAGTGGACCCTCAGCTCTGATTCTAGCTGCCGAATTGGATGAAAATATATTTGATATCCATATTTATGAAAAGGGTAATGCTGCCAGTAGAAAATTTCTTGTTGCAGGCCATGGAGGTTTTAATCTAACACATTCAGAATCACCGGAAACATTTATCCATAAATATAATCCGGTAGAATTTATCAAACCCTTTTTTATTAA
>Ga0256833_1002322_pt1 | contig 13475 bp, 8 predicted proteins | sample 356284metaG_FD_190535 | JGI IMG/M metagenome (GOLD analysis project Ga0256833, IMG submission 190535) | Hydrothermal vent microbial communities from Mid Atlantic Ridge, Atlantic Ocean - 356-284 | ecosystem: Environmental > Aquatic > Marine > Hydrothermal vents | place: Atlantic Ocean: Mid...
TGAAGTACTCGCAAGCTTTCTTTTCCTTACCGGTTATAGCTCCAAAAAACTTGACCCACTCCACCCTACCAAGCGGCGTATTTTCTTTCCACTCGCTGTCAACAACGTATGGTATGTGCAGCTCCTTTAGCTTTTCTTCAACCTTAGACGTTCCCATTGCCACGTATATGACAACTAAGTCGGGATGTAACTCTAAGATCTTCTCGTAATCTGGGCTATAGGGTTCACCAACGTTCACGATTTTTCCTTCTTTTAATTTTTCAGCTACGTCTTTGAAGTAGAGCTTGTAATTTCCGTACATAAATCCAACTACGCAGTTAGTTGCGTTTATCGCCTCCAACATCGCTATGTGCGTTGATGACATTACAACGAGCCTCTTTACTGGAATTTTTATGTAAATAGGATTTTTCAGAAAACTTATCTTAGGTTTCGTTCCGTTGTAAAGCACGTAATCAGTCCAACCATTTCCACTTTTAACGTATAACAAATAACCAGTGCAGTTTTCCGACTTAAAAGGCATAAGTTTAAAGTTTTTTGCGTAATTTACCATGTTTTTCCCAACTACTATCGAAACGTTGTTAACTTTAACTTCTTTTGGCTTTGAGCAACCGGCAACAGTAGCTGTTAGTGTTACCAAAACCAGTAACAGTGCAACATTTTTCACAGTCATTGACATTTGCTCAAAATATCTTGTCTTTTAACTTTTTCGCGCTACAATAATCAATAACAAATACAAATAATATCTATATATGTAGTATAAAAATATAACTATAATTTTAAAACTTTTATATATAGAAATCAAAAACCAAAAGCCTTAACCTCACTCGACATAACCAGTAGTGATGGTCACAACTCTCGATAAGTTCTTTCCCCTCTTTGAGGAGGAAGCAATAACTGATAAAAGAAGAATAGTTTTAGTTGAAGAAATAAAGCGTTATCACGAAAAGCTGCTAAAAGAAGTTGAGAGAGCGTATGAAGTAGCAAAAAAAGCGAGAAGCAAAGCTCTCGATCCAAGCACGGAAGTAGAGATACCCATAGCGAGAAATATGGCTGAAAGAGTTGAAAGGTTACTCCACATAAACGGTATAGCAAAAAGAATTGAAGAATTAGAAAAAAGTGGGATGAGTAGAGAAAAAGTTTGCTTTCAAATAGCAGAAGACATAATAGATGGAAAGTTTGGAAAGTTTGAAAGATTAAGAGCAATAGAATTGGCAATAAGAAGTGCCGTTGCAATTCTTACTGAAGGAGTAGTAGCAGCACCAATAGAGGGAATAGCTAAAGTAAAAATAGATAGAAACGATGACGGATCAGAATTCTTGAAGATATACTACGCAGGGCCGATAAGAAGTGCTGGAGGTACTGCTCAGGTAATTTCGGTTCTTGTAGGTGATTTAGTTAGGAGGAAGCTCGGAATAGATAGGTATAAACCAACAGAGCAGGAAATTTTAAGGTATTGTGAGGAAATTCCACTTTATAAAAAAGTAGCAAATTTACAGTACTTACCGGGAGACGAGGAAATAAAACTTATAGTTTCAAACTGTCCAGTTTGCATAGATGGAGAACCTACAGAAGATGCTGAAGTTTCAGGTTATAGAAACTTGCCGAGAGTTGAAACGAATAGAGTGAGGGGTGGAATGTGCTTAGTAATAGCTGAGGGAATAGCACTAAAAGCCCCAAAACTGAAAAAACTCGTTGATAGTCTTTCCATAGATGGGTGGGAGTGGCTCGACAAGTTAATAGTTAAAGACGAGAAAGAAGAGGAAAAAGAAGAAAGTCAAGTAGTAAAGCCAAAAGACAAGTATCTCTCAGACATAGTGGCTGGAAGACCCGTTTTCAGTCATCCTTCTCGTAAGGGCGGTTTCAGGTTGAGGTACGGTAGAGCGAGAAATTCTGGATTTGCTACTGTTGGAATAAATCCAGCTACGATGGTAATAGCCGATTCGTTCATAGCAATAGGAACTCAACTAAAAGTGGAAAGGCCGGGAAAGGCTGGGAGCGTAGTTCCAGTAACGAGTATAGAGGGGCCTACTGTAAGGCTCAAAAACGGAGATGTACTCAGAGTTGACAGTTTTAAAGAGGCTCTGTCGATAAAAAATGATGTCGAAGCTATTATAGACATGGGAGAGATTCTGATAAATTTCGGAGATTTTCTTGAAAACAACCATCCACTCCTACCTTCTCCATTCGTTTACGAGTGGTGGAAGCAAGAGTGTGAAGAAAAGAACGTCCCAACTAAGTTTTTAAAGAAAAAATTAGACGAAAAAACCGCCTTAAAGTTGTGCGAAGAATACGGCGTTCCATTACATCCGGAATACACTTACCTTTGGCACGACATTAGTAGAGATGAAGTAGTGTATCTGAGAGACTGGATTAGTACGAAAGGAAAAATTGAAGGAAATATAGAACTTTTAACAATAGATTTAGATAAAAAAGGTAAGGAAATCTTAGAGAAACTCTTAGTTCCACACAAGGTAAGAGATGGAAAAATAATAGTTGAGAAGTGGAGAGTTCTAATAAGATGCCTCGGGCTGGATGAAAAGCTGAAAAAAAGAGTTGAAGTTCCCGAAGGCAGTTCAATCGAGATAGTTAGAAAAATGTCCGGTTTAGACGTAAGGGAGAGGTCTCCTTGGAGAATTGGGGCGAGAATGGGCAGACCGGAAAAAGCAAAAGAGAGGAAAATGAGCCCTCCACCGCACATACTCTTTCCTCTTGGACAAGCTGGAGGTAAAACGAGAGACATAAAAAATGCCATAAACTACACTTCTTCTTATAACTCCTCTAAGGGAGTTATTTCAGTAGAAGTCTCAGTTAGAAAGTGTAAAAAGTGTGGAAAAGAGACGTTCTGGTTGAAGTGCGATTGCGGTGGGTTAACTGAACAAGTTTACTACTGTACGAAGTGTAGAATAAAAGTTGGTAGCGAGACTTGTCCGAGGTGCGGAAGTGAAACCATAGCTTACGCTAAGAAAGACGTGAACTTGAGAGAGCTTTATGAAAGAGCAATTGAAAACTTAGGCGAGAGAGACACGTTTTCTACTATAAAAGGAGTAATGGGAATGACCTCAAAATTAAAGATCCCTGAAAGATTAGAAAAAGGAATTTTGAGGGCAAAACACGGTGTTTACGTTTTCAAAGACGGAACTATAAGATTTGACATGACTGATATACCGCTGACGCACTTCAAACCTAAGGAAATAGGAGTGAGTGTTGAAAAACTCAGAGAACTTGGATACGAACACGACTGGAAAGGAAATGAACTGAAAAGCGAAGAACAAATAGTAGAGTTGAAGCCTCAAGACGTAATTCTATCAAAAAACGCAGCTGAATACTTAGTTAGAGTTGCAAAGTTCATAGACGATCTTTTAGTTAAGTTTTACGGATTGGAACCGTACTACAATGTTGAAAAACCAGAAGATTTAATAGGCCATCTCGTCATAGGATTAGCCCCTCATACTTCTGCTGGAGTTTTGGGTAGAATAATAGGATTCGCAGACGTTTTAGCTGGATACGCTCACCCTTACTTCCACGCAGCCAAGAGGAGGAATTGTGATGGAGATGAGGATTGCGTCATGTTGCTCTTAGACGGATTGCTAAACTTTTCAAGAGCTTATTTGCCAGATAAGAGAGGAGGAAGGATGGACGCTCCATTAGTTTTAACGACCATAATAGATCCAAAAGAAGTTGACAGCGAAGTACACAACATGGACATAGTAGAGGAATATCCCTTGGAGTTTTACATTGCTACTAAGAACTATCCAAATCCAAAAGACCTCTGCGGAATTATAGAAAGAGTCGAGGATAGGTTAAACGATTGTAAAGACTGCTGTTTGGGGTTCACTCACGATACAGAGGATATTTCTATTGGAGTAAAAGAGAGTGCATACAAATCGTTGAAGTCTATGCAAGACAAGGTAAAAGCTCAAATGGAGTTGGCTGAAAAAATATTAGCAGTTGACGAAAACGACGTTGCTGAGAGAGTTATAACGAGACACTTCCTGCCTGACATAATAGGGAATCTCAGAGCTTTTTCAAGGCAGGAGTTCAGGTGCGTTAACTGCAACGCAAAGTATAGGAGAGTGCCGTTATCGGGTAAGTGCTTGAAGTGTGGAGGAAATCTAACTTTGTCGGTACACTTCGGATCAATAAAAAAGTATTTGGACATATCAATAGAGTTGAGCGAAAAATACAAAGTAAGCAATTACACAAAGCAGAGGTTAAAGCTCGTCGAAGTGGAAATAAGGTCTCTATTCGAGAGCGACGTTAAAAAGCAAGTTAGCATAGCCGAATTCTTCTAATTTTGTTTTTCTTAGTTTTTTAGTTTAGTTTTTTAGTCCGGTCTCTTAATTTGCAAAAAATGTTAAGAAAAAATAAGTTATCTTAAATTAAAAATTAAATTCCAAGTTTTCTTCTTCTGTCTTCTATGTGAGATAAAATTACTTCCGCAGCTTTTTCAGCGTTACACTCCACTAATAACTTTCCTCCAGTTAAATTGGGTAGATCCTCCGTTAAAACCTTAGTAACGAGTTTTGATCCGCTGACGAATGGATCTGGGCAGACGTGCAGCAAGAAACCACTCGCCAAAGCGAAAGCTCCATCACCCAACGCCTGCTCTTCTAACCACTGAGGAGCTGAAACTGCTACTGGTAAATCTGGTAAGTCGCATCCAAGTTTTTCAGCTAAACTCTCAGCTACACTGACAATTCTCGCAACACTCATGCATATCCCGAAGTCCCAGACGGGGGGCAACCTTAGCTCTTCGCACACTTCTCTCAAACTACTTCCACATTCGTCCAGTTTTTCTTCACTCATAAATCCAAGGCCTTGCAAAGCGTAAGCAGTACATCCAGCAGTCCAGACTAAAACATCTCTTTTGAGCAATTCTTCTGTAAGATTTCTTATCAAAACGTCATGACCTCCACTCACCAAGTTAGAACAACCAACAACTGCAGCTACTCCCCTAACTTTGCCATTGGCCAAAACTTCTAAGATCTTTTCCGCGTTGTCCTCAACGAACTTCTCCGTGAATCCGACGGTTGCTTTCTTCGTTCCACCTATTTTTTCTCCTCTCTTTCTAACTTTAAACGCCTCTATTGCCTTTTCAAGAACTTCCTTGGCTATCTCCTTAGCCTTTTCTGGACTCCAGCTGAGCAACTCCGCTCCATCTATAAAAGCAACGTCATCTATAGCAATTAGCTTTATTCCCTCTTTTTCAGATATCTTAGTTAAACCGGGGAACGTGCAGTTGAACTCCGAAACTACTGCGTCTATTAAACCGCTTGCAGCCAATGGTTCTGTTCCAAAGTTGTTAGAGCATTGACCGACAAAACAGCCTATGGGCAACCTACTCTGCAAATCCTGTCCAACACACGTAGCACCAACTACGTTTAAGCCATCAGCTCCAGCGTCTCTTGCTTTCTTCTGAAACTCCTCTTCCATTGCAAGCTCTATTACTGCGTGTTGTAAGGCACTTTGATGACCTGTAGTCATAACGTTGACTGCATTTGGATTTATAGCACCAACACCCGTTTCAACGCTTTTAATTTCAGGTTTTCCAAGTAATATGTCGTTCATCCATATGTTCATTCTAAGCGCAACGTAACCCATAACCAAACCCAGCTTTAACACGTGTAAAAGTATGTCGTGAACGTTTGCGTTCAAGTTAGTCGAGCTTTTTACTATTGCATCAACTATCTCCGCTTTAGCGCCTCCGGGGATTATGTCTAACTTTTCGTAAACCTTCAACCTTTTTTCTGGAGAGAGTTTAAGAACTATTTCGTTTTTCTTCCATCGGGGATCGTGCAAGTTGGATATGACGAATTCAGACAAAACCTTGGCATCTTTTTCAATTCCAAGCTTTTCACAAACAAGACTTAAAGTCTCTTCATCCCTAACTTTACCATTAGCTAAAGCCCTTGCAGTATTCTCGCAAACATGGACGTAACAAGCAACTCCAGCAGCAACGTGTCTAAGCAAGTTCTTCGCAACTATTTGATCCGCATTCAAACCACAAACTCCGTAAGGATGTTTCTCCGTTATTCTACATGGCCCTTCAGAACAGACGTTGCAACAAAGCCCTTTCTTTCCAGTCTCACATATCGATGCTTTCTCTCTCCTCGTGTGGGGCGTTTCCAACCCTTTTTCCTTTGCCAGTTCAACCAGTCTTCTAACATCGGGATTTGCGATTTCCATGATTTGAAGATTATCTAACAGATTTTAAAATTTTCTAACAAATAGGTTAGCCTAATTGAACGACGTCTTAACAGACCTCAACAGAAAAATAAAAACAAATAGTTAAATATTATTTTTTGCTAAGGTGACAGCAATAATTACACGTGTAGTTCTCTGGCAACTTTATGCCTTTCTTTAAGTGGCAGTTTATACACAGGTTAACGTCGTAAGTCGTGTTGTTTAACTTAGCTTTTGGAATAGGCTCACCAAACATGTGCAAGAAGTTACCAGTCTCCGTAACGTTAAGCCCCTGAAAAACTTTAACCCACCCTCCGTGAAAAACTATTACTGTCGGTACCCACTTTATCTTAACGTGATTCGCTAACCACTTACACTCTTCAGAGCAGTTTTTCATGTCGTAAACGTTGCAGAAGTAAAATTTCACATTTTTATCAGTTTTTCTCAGCAGTTCCATGTAGGGTTTTACTTCTCTACAATAAGGACATTTGGAAGAGTAGTAGAAAAACACTTTCGTGGTAAAACTAAGAGTAGTGTTGTTAACGGGCATATTTTTCGGCATTTTTGCCGTACTTTTCAAATTAGCTTTTCTGCTCTCGTTGTTTATGTTAGCACACCCGCAGATAACGGCAGCTATTATCAAAAAAGTGAGAAATTTTACAGCCTTCATGTTCATTCAAATTTACATCTGTAAATATCTTTTGCGTTTTTTCACTGCGTAACGCTGTGATACCATCTAAGTATGTACTCCGGCAATCTCAGTCCATGCGATGCAAGCTTTTCCACTACGCTCAGAGGTAAAGGACTTAACAAATAAGCGGCGTAGCAGTAAAAGTCCTCGTCTCTACATTTAAGCACAAAACTCTTCGAAATAGACGAAAGAGTGGATTCCCTACCTACTATCGAGTAAACTTGTACACCACTCCTCCTCATGTACTCACACCAGTTTATCAATGCTTCGTTTTCTCCGCTACGAGAGATTAGCAATAGCACATCTCCAGCTCTTGGGTGAGGAGCTAAAGGACCGGAAAGATAAGCTTCATCCGCAACACTTCTTTTAACGTGCTGTAACCTTATAACCGTCATCATCGCGACTTCTCTCGCTATACCAAGACCTCCAACTGTAACGTGACTTCTCCTCTCTATCGCATCGACTAATTCAGAGTAAACATCACTTTCAACAAATTCGTTTACGTTTTTAAAAATTCTCTTAAAGTCCTCGTCGAATTCGAAATCTCCATCGCCGTTAATTACAAGTTTCATTTTGTGTACTAACATAAGGCTTCCAAGCTCGTATATGTCGTTCATAATTCCAAGTTTCGTGTAATCTTTTTCGTTTCTCGGTTCACTTTCTCTACCCTTAAGCACTATGGTATAGCCAAAATCTTTTTCACCAACTCTTCCTATGCTCGAAAGCGGATTAGAAACTATCGCGTTTATCGTGTAGTTCCTACTACCACTCTTTTCCACGTATTCAACTATTTCTTGAACGGTTTTCTTGGGAATTAGAGTTTCACCACTTCCAGAATTTACAAGAATGGCTACTTTACCGTACCTCTTCTCCAGTTTTTCTGCCGCCTCGTAAACACTGTTTCCGGGAAAATCTACGTCTTCAGAAGTTTTAACAGCTTTATTTATCCTACCCAGACCTATGTACAAAGCACACTTAGATCTACCTTCACCAACGGGAAGTATGCAATTCGCCTCTCTAAGGTTTTTCAATACCTTATCCACTTGATCTTTTTTTACGTTCTTTACGTTTTTGTAAACCCTGTTTAAATAGGGTATTTTGCATTTCATATCTGTGTAAAGTTCTTAATATTATTTAAGCTTCATTCCCAGAAAAGTCTGGCGTTTTTCTGTTTTACAATTTTTCTTTTTTCCTCACCTATCAAACTTATCCATTTCTCCCATTCAGATGGAGAATCCCTACTCATACCACCGTGAGTCGTTAGCCTTTCCCTAACTCTAATCATTACAGGAGCGTTGATAGCTACACCAGAAACTATAGCTTGTCCCTTCGTCAAACCGGGAAGTTCGTCTAACATATCCCTACCTATGCTTTCTATACTACTCTTCACGTTTTCCTGATCATAGGGGTTTACTATTCTCATAACAATTTGAGTCATGCACTGGCTCAGTATGTCCGAATCTATCTTCGACGGCCTCTGACTTATAAGGCAAACGCCAACTCCAAATTTTCTACCCTCTGAAAGTATAGTTCTCATTATATCGTAGCTCTTAGAATCCTTAGAAGCGAACCTGTGAGCTTCTTCAACTATAACAAAGACAGGATATTCTAACATTTCGCTACTCTCTTTTCCTTTCTCTGCAGCTATTCTCGCGTTGAGAATTCTGTTTAACAAAACTGAAACTAAGACTTGTTGCTCCAAATCGCTCATTTCGTAAAGTTGTAGAACGCTCAGCTGGCCAGGTTTAAGTATGTCTTTTAACTCCATGTGGACGTAGTCGTCTATAACATCCATGCTTTGTATGTACCTCTTTATCCTCCATATCAAAGCTCTCGAAGTATAGCTTTCGGAATCGACTTCGAGAATTGCTTTTATCAAATCTTCTGAAGTGAACTTATCGGGCAGAGTTTCGTAAGCGTTCTTAAGCATGGCTTCCATTTTATCACTTAAATTCGGTAAAATGCTTACCAGCTCGCCGTATTCTAACTCACACAACCTTATTTTTACGTCGTTTTTTCCAAATATCTTTACTCTTGGCCTATAACTTCCATCTACGAATTCTTCCATACCTTCTATTTCTTTCAAAGTGTGGTACTCTCCATGGGGGTCAAGAATCAAAAGTGCTGCTTTGTTGTAAGGTTTCATGAACTCTTCCGCTATAACTCCTGAAAGGTAGCTTTTGCCACTTCCAGTAGATGCTAATATGCACAGGTGTTCGCTGGCAACAAGGGAAGCGTCTAAGGTTACGGGAACATCCTCATCTCTGTTGAGCAAGTAACCTATATGTAAAGACCCCCTCTCCCCAACTTTTTTCTTCATAAGCGTTTTTTGAACCTCCTCTCCCTCAGCTAAATAAATAGGTTCTCCCGGCGGTGGGGGGATTCTTGGATTTACGAAACCAAGCTTTTTATCGTAATACCCCATTACGCAGGCTTTTACTTCGAAGAGCTTTGCAAAATCTTCTATCCCTAAGGCTTCCATTACTTTTGAAGGATGTATTTTCGGATTCGAAAGAAAAGAATCGGGATAAGTTCTCAAAGGACTTCTCTTGACAACCCTACACAGAACTTTTTTACTATCGAGTAAGTAGTAAACGAACTCACCTGTTTTAAGCCTCTTACTATCAGATGTCACAAAAGTAAATTCGCTCGTGCCTACTGGGCACCTAACAGTGCCTACTGGTTCCATGTTTACAAGACGGGCTATTTGTATAAAAGCTTTGTATTCCGCTTTGTATTAGGCTTTGCATTAGGGATTCAGTATGCCCTAAGACAGTACACTGTGAGCAAAAACAATAAATAACTTGATAGCTCTAAGTGTAACGAGCGCGGGTAGTCTAGTGGTAGGACAACGCCCTTCCGAGGCGTTAGCCCGGGTTCAAATCCCGGCCCGCGCATTAAATTTTATCACTTGTCTTTTCATTTGCCTTTTTCATTTCTCCAGACTCTAACGTGAAGTCTGTCAGAGTAGTTATATCCGTTTTCAACGCAGAAATTCCATATTTCCTTAGCTAATTTGTCTTCTATTTTTCCTTCAACAGTTAAAGGCATTAACCATACTACTTCTTTTGGTATCCCGTATTTTTCTACTATCTCTTTTACTTCCTCTAAGCTCCAAGATTTACAACCAACGACGAATTTAAAGTTAGAAGACAAGTTCATAGCAGCTCTTATAGAATTCCCGGAAACGTGCCCCTTCTTAGGGCTTACAGTTACTTCACAAAGCTTTAAAATGCGCAATTCCTCTGGACTTAACCTGTTTATCAGCGTCCCGTTAGTTTCAATCATAGTTCTATATCCACTACTGACGAAAATCTTTACCATAGAAAGGCAATCGCTTTTCTGCAAAAGAGGTTCTCCACCCGTAATAACCACTCTATTTATCGTTTTGGACATGTTTAAAACTTTGCTGACCACATCTCCAAATTCCATATCTATCGCTGGATGCCTTTCGTCACACCACTCGCAGGATAAGTTGCATCCGCTAAACCTGACAAAAATAGCTGGCCTTCCCATCCAGCTACCTTCTCCAGCGATGCTGAGAAATATTTCCGCTATCTTCGTCATTCTCTTTTAACTTCGCTTAACTGTTATTTATCCCTTTTTTAGGTTTAAAGAGTTCAAGTTTAAAAAGTTTAAAAGCTTCAATTAAAAGCTTCAACGCCCTTCGAGAAGCTTTAAATAACATCCTCACCATCTTGAGTTATGGACGTTGTAGAAGAAGTAGTTGACCAGATTAGATTTGGTACTCCGCTAAAAGCGATATCTATCGTATCAGAAAAAGGTCCTGAAGAAGTTAGAAAAGTAGCTGAAAATCTGTTCTCTGACCCGAACTGCGTTTCTGAGCTAAGTGACGAATGGAAAAACCTCATGCTCCTCGTTTACTTCTCTCACTACTCTTACATGGCAGAAGGTAGAGAAGACGAGGAAAGCATATCAAATTCGGCAGTAGCATCTTTAACTGCGGCAAAACTATGTAGAAGGCTTGGAATTCCAGATTTGGAGGCAAGATTTCTAATAAGTGGTGGAAGGGCAATATACAAAATGAGAATGAAGGACAAGGCAGAAAAGATATTTAGAGAGGCGGAAAAAATCTTAAGAGAGTTGCTAAAAAACGAGGATTCCAAGGAGATAAAAGCTATGCTTGCAAGAGTTCTAAACGAGCTATCTGTTCTTTACATGGATATGGACAGAAAAGAGGACGCTGAAAAGTGCTTAGTAGAATCCCTAAACCTGAGAAGGGATGTAGGAGATAAAGAAGACATAGCCGAATCCCTGTACAATGCCGGAACTTATTACATGAGGGCAAAGAGACTGGAAATAGCTGAAGGATACTACAAGGAGTGTGAGGAACTTCTTTGGGAATTGAGCGAAGAGAGAGAAGAAAACTTACCCAAACTCGGAATGCTGTTGAACAACATGGGTGTGCTGTACAGAAAAATGGGAAAGTTCGAAGAAGCTGAAAGATACCACAGAGAAGCTCTGGAAATATTTGATAGGCTATCTAAGGAAGACGAGAGGTGGAAGAAGTACGTTGCCGATACCTTTGGGTACATAGGTACTATGTACAACGACATGATGATGTTTGATGACGCAGCAAAGTATTACGAGGTGGCGAAGCAGATGTATTCCGAGCTTGAAAGGAAAATGGTAGATGATAGTAGCAGTAGCGAGAGCGAGAAAGGACGCTAAGGCTTTATCTCACGCTCTAAATTGCGAAACGTTAAGCTTAGGAGGAGTAAGAAGTGTCAAAGAGGTAAATCCGGAATTACTGGAAAAGTTAAGGGATAAAATAGTTCTTTTTTTTGCCGGAAAAAGCGAAGAAAAAGTTGCAGAAGAGTTCTTAGAAGTAGCGTCGGAAAAAGCTCCGATAGCAAGAATTGTAAAACTGAGTAAAAAAGCGGTTAGAAACACCAGAATGGAAGAGGTAAGAGAAAAGTTTGAAATTGAAAAAGCTAAAATAAGACTTTTCTTTAATTTCGAAGATGTTTTCTATTTTTCCAGTAAAAATGGGTTAAACGTAGATTTACACCCCGATTACGACGCTTACTTTATCCTATCCAAAGAGTTCGCTGAAAACATGAAAGAGTTTTTTGGCGTTAATTTTGGAGAAGGAAATTTAATAATAAGAAAACTGATGAATGAGGAATGGATATACTCTCCAGAATTAATCGCAATAGTAAGCAAGAAAATAGGCGAGAAATGCAAACTAATAGAAAAATTTGAAAGAGAAGTTTCAGACATTCCTATTAAGAAAATAGCAGAAAAAAATAGAAGATTTTTAGAAACAATGGAAAAGATTTCTACTGCTTTCCTAAGAAAGTTCAGAGAAGAGAGTATAGCCGTGCCGTTTAGCGGTGGAAAAGATAGCTTAACAGCATTAATACTGGCAAAAAAAGTTTTTAAAGATGTAACTGCAGTTTACGTTAAAACTAATTATGAGGTTCCGTTTACTGAAAATTACGTTGAAGAAGTTTGCCAGAAATTGGGAGTAGAATTAAAAGTAGTCGAAGCTAACTTAAGAGAGTCGGATTTTTCCCTTGAAAGTAGGTCGTGCACAAAAGTAAAGATGGACGCTTTAAAAAAAGCTGTAGAGGACTTTTCAGTTTTGGTTGTAGGAGATAGAGAAGCAGAAAGTAGAGTAAGAAGGCTTAGAGGAGAAGTCGTGCAGAGAATAAAAACGGAAGTATTTCCAATAAAGTACTGGAGCGGTGCCATGGTCCAACTTTACTCGATTTTGAATGGATTTAAGTTGCACCCCCTATACTACTCAGGCTTTTACAGACTCGGCTGTTCTAATTGCCCATCTATGAGCGAGTGGGAGCACTTCGTTTTGAGAAAAGTTATTGAAAGCAATTAATTTATACTAGCAGAAAAGAACTCGAAGCGATGTTGTTTAGGCTAACCTTAACGCTAACGATTCTAATGATCTTAACCCTACCCTGTTGCGGTGCTTTAGTTCACGGAACTGTTTACAGCTGGGAGAACCTAAAACCTCTACCAAAAGCGATAGTAGTCGTGAATTCAACACCCATTCAAAGAGTTGTTACAAAAAACGGAAGTTATTCATTTAACTTACCTCCGGGTAACTACGTTATAAAAGCTTACTACTACCAAAATGGAAAATTGATGCTTTACGACGAAGATAACATTACTATAAAGAAAAATGGCAGCTACATAGTTGATTTAATACTCTTCCCACCACTGAAGTTCAACATTTCCCAGCCAAACGTAGAGTTTGAAGTGCCTCAAAAATCGAGTAATAATTCCATGATAGTACTCGCAGTATCACTCGCAGCATTAATTGGAGCAGTATTAACTGGATTGTACATCGCAAGGCTAAAAAGTAGAAAAGAGAGAAAAGTCGAAAATTCTCAAGTTACTTTTCAAACTACCTTAGAAAACCTTCCAGAAGATTTAAAAGAAGCTCTAAAAGAGATAGTTAATTCAGGAGGTAGGATAACTCAAAAAGAGCTGAGAAGTAGGCTTAAATATTCAGAAGCAAAAGTAAGCCTAATAATTTCAGATTTGGAGAGAAGAGGTATTGTAGAAAAAGTAAAAAAAGGCAGAGGAAACATTATATTTTTGAAAGATGAATACA
>Ga0256833_1002323_pt1 | contig 13475 bp, 9 predicted proteins | sample 356284metaG_FD_190535 | JGI IMG/M metagenome (GOLD analysis project Ga0256833, IMG submission 190535) | Hydrothermal vent microbial communities from Mid Atlantic Ridge, Atlantic Ocean - 356-284 | ecosystem: Environmental > Aquatic > Marine > Hydrothermal vents | place: Atlantic Ocean: Mid...
TCCCCGCTGGGCCCGGCCCTGGGCCCGGGCGCTGTACCTCAAGGCCCTGTGGCTCCCCCAGTGGCCCATGGCGACCTTCCATCCCTGGCGCCGCGAGAGTGTGCGCCGCCTGGCCGCGCTCAAAGACCGCTACCGCGGCCACCGGGCGTTCATTTTGGGCAATGGCCCCAGTTTGCGACACACCGATGTGCAAAAACTGCGCGGGGAATTCACCTTCGGCCTCAATCGGGTTTATCTGGCCTTCCCCGAATGGGGCTTTCGTACCACTTTTCTGGTCAGCGTCAACGACCTGGTCATCGAGCAATGCGCCGCGGACCTGCGGGCCTTGGACATGCCCAAATTCCTCACCTGGCGTGCGCGGCGCTGGCTGCCCCTGGATGCCCACACGACCTTCTTGTTCACCACTTACATGGACCCCACTTTCGCCACCGACGCGCGCGGCCGCCTGTGGGAAGGCGCGACCGTGACCTATGTGGCCCTGCAGCTGGCCTTCCACATGGGCTTCGACCCGGTGATTTTGGTGGGGGTGGACCACAACTTCAAGACCCGCGGGCCGGCCAACCAGACGGTGGTCTCCCAGGGGGAGGACCCCAACCATTTTTTGCCCCACTACTTTGGCCGCGGGTTCCGCTGGCAATTGCCGGACTTAGAAACTTCGGAATACGCCTATCGCCTGGCCCGGCAGGCTTACGAAAAAGCCGGCCGCCGGGTGTTGGATGCCACCATCGGCGGTCGGCTGCAAGTGTTCCCCAAAGTGGATTACGACGCGCTGTTTGCCGCGCGGTAAAGCCGTTTACGCCGGCGCGGGTTGCAAGCGCGGGCGGAATTTGTAGCCGTAGACAATGACGCCCCGTTCGCCCTGGTCCGTGCGCAGGCGGCGGGTGACCATCTCCACGGGCATGCCGATGTAGGGCGTTTCGTCGCCCAGGTCGGTGAGCTGGGCCGTGAGGGTGGGGCCCTCTTCCAGGCGCACCAGGGCTACCACATAGGGGGCCTGGTCGGCAAATTCGGCGGGGGGTTGGGTCACGGTGGTGAAGGCCAGCACTTCCCCGCGGCCCGAGAAGGTGTAGAGGGTTTTGGCCTCGGCCTTGCACACCGGGCACACATCCCGCGGGGGAAAGAGCTTCGCGCCGCACGAGGGGCACACTTCGCCCACCAGCGCGTAGCGTTGTTTCTTGAGCCGCCAATGGCGAGGGACTTCCATATCCGCACCTCCTGAGGCCAACCTGCACCCAGGGTTATAGGCCGCGGCTTCTCTCAAAAACTCTCAAGTTGGCCTCAGCCGATGACCGGCGCCAGGGGAACGGTTTTGGGCGAGGGTTCGGCCGCGGTCAGCAGCCGCAGGCGGGGAATGTCGCTGAGCCACACCGCGGTGCGGCGCTGATAGGCGAAATAGCGTCGCTGCCACCAGGCCAGCAGCCGGGCCGAAGAGCAGGTGCGCAACGCCGGCTTGCCGCGATAGGGCTGGGGGAAAGCCGGGTCCAGCAGGGCCCAGCGGTCCGTGGCCGGGTCATAGCCCACGACCACCATGGCATGAGGAACCCCGGTGTCGCCCACGCCGTAGAGCATGGTGGGGTAGCCCAGGATGAGGTGGCGTAGCAGGCGGTCGAAGTGCAGACGGCCGCGCACATGGACGCGCCAGGGGCGCGGGTGGCCGTGGGCCACGAACGCCCGGGCCAGGCAGCGCAGCGCGGCCGCGGCCCGGCCGGGCGGCAGCGCGCCCACGAAAGGCACCCGGTAGAACCCCAGGCCGTAAAGGGGCGCCCGGTCCAGGGCCCGGGCCAAGCGATGGTAAGGTACTTGCACATCGTGATAGCCGGCCAGGAGCAAGGCCTGGTGAATGAGCATGGCCATGCCAGCCACCGCGCAATCGTTGGGCGTGGTTTGCCGGCCGTCGAACTGGTGTTGATGGGTGAGCAGCAAGGTCCGCGGCGTCAGGCCGCCCAACCACACCGGCTGGGGCGGCACCACCACCAGGGCCCGCTCCAGCGGCCAGGGCTGGCCGTACCACCAGGCGTCCAGCCACGCGGCAAGGCGGGTCTTCCACGCTCGCAGGTTCATGCTGCCTCATCGGTCTCGGGGGTAGACGCCGGCGGTTGGGCTTCGGCTGGGGTGGAGGTGGCTTCGGCCGCGGCGTCCGTCATGGGGATGTCGGCGAGGTCCTCCCGGCGCATGCCCGGCACCGGCGTGCCGCAGTAAGGGCACAGGTTCCACGGCAGCTCCAGCAGGCGGCCACAGTGGTGGCAAACCTTGCGCAGGGTGGTGTGGCAATGGGGGCACACAATCCAGTCCGGTTCCACCCGGCGGGCGCAGCCGGGGCAACGGCGCACCTCGTCCAAGCTCTGCAGCAGGGCTTCCTCTTCCAGCGCGCGGCGGTATTCTTCTTCCAAGGTGAGGGGCGGACGCAGCAGCCGGTAGACCACCACCCCGGGCAAGAAGAGCACCAGCACCAGCAGCACGGCCAAAATGCGCAGCAGCGGGTCCCGGGTGCGTCGGCGCACATCGCGCCAGGTCCACACCAGCACGCCGACCCACAACGCGGCCACGAAGGCCGCGGCCCACGCGGTGGCCACCAGGGCCAGGGTGCGCCAGGTTTCGGGGGGGACTTGCGGCAACATGCTTCACCTTCCTGGATGGGTCACTTTCAGCCCCTCACCCTTACGGAGTTTATTTTTAACACATCGCGCCATCGAGGGCGAAGAGCATCCGCCAAGGGCCAAAGGTGCGGGTGTGGATTGCCAAAACCCCTTCCCCTAATCCCTTCCCCTCGTAGGGGAGGGGGATTTGGCCGCCACGAAGGGCCGGGGCTGCGCTCAGCCCCTCCCCCTTACGAAGGGGGAGGGGTTGGGGAGGGGGATTGTAAGCTCCTTGGCCGCGCAAACGACCCGCCTTCAACAAGGGTGAAGAAGATGCGTGTAAAAGTGCGCTTCACGGCAGGGCCTGGTACAGGCGTTCGGCCAAGTCCCGGTCGGGCGCAATGACCCAGGCCTGGCCTTGCTCGCCCTGGGGGGCGAAGATGACCACGCCCCACGGCGTTTGCGTCCACATCCAGCGGCCCTGGGCGTCTTGCGTGCCGGGGCCAAAGCGGGCCTGGGCGTAGGCCAAAAATGCGTCGGTGAACTCGCGCGCGTCGTCGGGCGTATCCCACACCCAGCGTTGCACCAGCACCGCCGCGCCGCTGTCGGGTTCCCAATAAGTGGCATACACATCGCCGCCCCAACCCTCGGCCGCGGCTTTGGCCTCGTCTTCGTCTAAGCGCCAGGCCAGGGTGTCGCTTTTGGCCAGCATCAGGTAAATCCAGAATTCGCCCAGCGCGTTTTGCTCGGTGATGGGCTCCCAGGTGGAACCCAACAGCGCGGCCAGGTCGGGCAGGGTGAGCCGGACGGGCTGGTCCTCGGGGTAGCGCTCGGGGTGCATGATTTGTTCGGTGGAAACGGGCGGGTCGTCATAGGCAGCGTTGACCGCATCCCAACCGTCGCGGCGCAGCAGGGCCAGCACGAAATCCTGGCCGTAAACATAAGGGAAGAGGATGTCCTCTTGCATGAATTCGGGGCTGGCGTCCCAGCCGGGCATGTCGAGGTTATCGTAATAGTCCTGAATGGCCTTGCGTTCCGCGGCGGTGGCTTTTTGGAAGAACCAGAAATATTCGGTCACCGTGGCGTCGCCTTCGATGAGGGCCTGCACCCCGGCGCAGTATTCCGTATCCTGGTCACAGGTTTCGTCGTTGAACCCCAGGCCCTGGTCCAGGTCCCAGGTTTGGTCTTGCAGCGCGTGGGTGTACTCGTGGGCGTAGGTCATGCGGGCGTGGGGCGGGAACCCATCGGACGCCACCACATACATTTTCTCTTCTTCGTCGTCGTAAAAACCGGCGATGCCTTCCGAGAGCATGGTCTTGTGAATCTCGAAAAGGTCCGTATCCCGGTCCGTGAGGCCGAAGAGCCACAACTCCACCGCGTCTTGGGCCGCCTCTTCGGGGGAATAATCGGCCAGAAAGTCCTCTTCCACCTTACGGGCCAGCTCTTCGGGCGTGATGATGACCTTTTCCACCGGCCGCGACGCGGTGAGGCCGCGGATTTCTTCCACCTCGCGCTCGATGCGGGCCATTTGCTCCTGCACCCGGGGCGCGAGGGTGAGGGTGGGGGCCGGCGTGGCTTCCTGGGGGGAACCGGCGTCGGCCGCGCGCTCGGGTTGGGTGCGGGTGGGGGTGGGGGGCAAAGCCGCCTGCGTGGCGGCCTGGGTGGAGGGCGGCGGAGGGGTGGCCGTGGCCTCTTGCGAAGCGACCAGCGCAGCCCCCGGGCCGAACAGCACCCCCGTTAGGCTGCAGCCCATGGCCGCCAGCCCCAAAAGCACGGTCCAAAGCCAAAACCGGGTTCGTGGCATGTTACACCACCTGCAAAGGAGATGCAGGGATTATACCCGAAGTGCCGCGCGGCCGCGGCCGTGTTGGGCCCAGGGCTTTTTCTTTTTCTAACACCGACAGCATCAACAACGCTGAATTTAAATTTCACACGGAGACACAGAGAACGCGGAGAGGATAATTTCTCTCGCTTCTCTGTGTTCCCCGTGGCCCCGTGTGATTTTATGGGTACTTGGAAAAGCCCTGGTGTTGGGCCGCCTTACACTTTGCCCTGCGGCCGAATTATGGTATAAACACCGCGATGCGTTGCGCAATTTTCCCTGCGAGGTGATGCCATGGGCTACCCCAAACTGCCTTCGCGGCAAGAGAACTTTGCCGAATGGTACAACCAGGTGGTGCTGCGCGCCGAACTGGCCGATTACGCGCCCGTGCGGGGCTGCATGGTGGTGCGGCCCTACGGCTGGGCCTTGTGGGAAAACATCCAAAAGGCCCTGGACCAGCGCTTCAAAGCCACGGGCCACCAAAATGCGGCCTTCCCCCTGCTCATTCCCATGTCGTTCTTTGAGCGGGAAAAGGAGCATGTGGAAGGCTTCGCGCCCGAGCTGGCCGTGGTGACCCACGGCGGCGGCAAGAAACTGGAAGAACCCCTGGCCGTGCGCCCCACTTCCGAGACCATCATCGGCTACATGTGGTCCAAGTGGATTCGCTCGTATCGCGACCTGCCCATGCTGCTCAACCAGTGGGGGAATGTGGTGCGCTGGGAATTGCGCACCAAACTTTTCTTGCGCACGCTGGAGTTTTACTGGCAGGAAGGGCACACGGCCCACGCCACCCGCGAAGAGGCCGAGGAAGAAACCCTGCGCATGTTACGGGTGTACGAAGACTTCGCGGTCAACGAAGCCGCCATCCCCGTCATTCCGGGGCAGAAATCCGAAAGCGAGAAATTCGCCGGCGCGGTGCACACTTACACCATCGAAGCCATGATGGGCGACACCAAAGCCCTGCAGGCCGGCACTTCCCACTTCTTAGGCCAAAACTTCGCCCGGGCCTTCGACATCCAATTCCTCGACGCGGACAACCAGCTCAAGTATGTGTGGACCACCTCGTGGGGCCTCTCCACCCGCTTCATCGGCGCCATCATCATGGTGCACGGCGACGACCAGGGCCTGGTGCTGCCCCCGCGTTTGGCCCCCATCCAGGTGGTCATCGTGCCCATTTGGCGCGACGACGCGCAGCGCAGTCAGGTGCTCGAAATGGCCCAACGCCTGCAGCGGCAGTTAGGCCAGCGTTTTCGGGTGCACCTGGACGACCGGGACCATGTCACCCCGGGCTTCAAGTTCAACGATTGGGAATTGCGCGGGGTGCCCGTGCGGGTGGAAATCGGCCCCCGGGATGTGGCCAACCAGGTGGTCACCCTGGCCCGCCGGGACCAACCCGGCAAGGCCGGGCGCACCACCGCGGCCTGGGAAGGCCTGGAAGACCGCATCGCGGCGCTGCTGGACGACATTCACGACAGCCTGCTGCGCCGGGCCACGGCCTTTCGTGATGCCCACCTGCACCGCCCCGAGACTTACGACGAGCTGGGTCAGGTGGTGCAAAACGGCTGGGCCCTGGTGGGTTGGTGCGGCCGCGCCGAGTGTGAGGCCCGCATCAAGGCCGATTTCAAAGCCACCAATCGCTGCCTGCCGTTCGTGGAACACCGTCCCACCGAAGCGCCGACCCGCTGCATCGTCTGCGGCGAACCGGCCAGGCATTGGGCCATTTTCGCCAAAGCCTACTGACGCCACATCGGGGCCCCCGCGCGGGGCCCCGCGGAGTTTTCCATGACCGCGGTGCGTTTGCGCGACCTGCGTCGCCACATTGCCGAGCTGCTGGCTCAACCGGCCGACCCCGAGGCGCGGGCCGCGGCCCTGGACGCGCTGCTGGCCCGCTACGCCAATCGCGCCTACCGGCCCGGCGCGCAGCCCGACGCGGACGAGCCGGCCTACCACACCGCGGCCGTGGTGCTGCCCGAGGTGTGGCGCGGCCTGCGCCACGCGCTCCCCGCGGAGCCGACCCGGCTTTTGGCCCTGGCCGATGCCCTTTGGGCCCGCGGTGTGCGGGAGCCGCGCATCCTGGCCGCCCGGGTGTTGGGTCAGGCCCCGGCCATCCATGCGCCCCAGGTCTTCCCCCGCTTTTGGCGCTGGCTGGCCGTGCGCGACCGCCGGGTGCGGGCCGCGGTGCTGGAGCACGCCGCGCAGCCCTTCGTGGCCGCGAGCGATGTCTTCCTCAACGCGCTGCAGCCTTATTTGCCCCCCCAAGGCCAGGGTGAGGAAGCCGCCCGCGCGCTGTGGGCCCTGGCTCGCCTGGCCCGCGCCGAGGCTTTCGACAACACCCCGGCCCTGTTCCGGCTGGTACGGCAGGGCCTGCAACGCCCCAACCCGGAGCTGCGGCCCGACTGGGTTCCCCTGCTGCAGCACATCACCCGGCGTTGGCCCGCGGAGGCCGTGCCCCTGTGGCGGCATTTGTTGTGGGAAAGCCGGGACCCCGCGGGGGTGCAATGGCTGCTGCGGCGGGTGTTGCCCACCGCGCCCCCGGAATGGCGCCCCCGCCTGGAACATTTGCTGCACGAAGCGCGCCTTTTGACCCGGGAGCGGGACGCGAAGCCCACCCCCTGACCGTCCGACGACCATCCAACCCGCGACGCTATTGTCTTGGCGTTCGATTTCTGCTATTGTGAAAACAGGAACACGGCATCCTGGCCGGTTCATGTAGGGGAGCGTAGGGCATCATGACCACATCTACAGGGTTTGAACCCGAAACCTCGGCCTTCGAGGCCCTGGCTTTGCCCGCGGCGGTGCTGGAAGATTTCGAGCGGCTCATGGCCGCGCTGCCGCAGCATTTCACCGAAGCCGAACGCGAGCTGGTGCGGCGGGCGTTTTTCTTCGCTGCCCAGGCCCACGCCGGCCAAACCCGGGCTTCGGGCGACCCTTACATCACCCATTGCCTGGCTGTGGCGCAAATTCTGGCTGAACTGAACCTTTCGGCCTCGGCCATCGCCGCGGGGCTGCTGCACGATGTGGTGGAAGACACCGACATCACCTTGGACGATTTGCGTCGGGAATTTGGCGATGAGGTGGCCCGCTTCGTCGATGGCGTGACCAAAATGAAGGCCCTGCCTCGGGTCAGCCACGCGCTGCACGACGACGCCAACGGCGAGGGCACGACCCCCGACAAGCGTCGGCGGGCCATCCTGATGGAGCGGCGGCTGCGCACTTATCTCAACATTCGCAAAATCATCATCGCCATGCTCAACGACCCCGAGGTCATCCTCATCAAGTTGGCCGACCGCCTGCACAACATGCGCACCCTGCACCATTTGCCCGAGCGTAAACGCAAGCGCATCGCGGAAGAAACCCTGTATGTCTTCGCGCCCCTGGCGGGCCGCCTGGGCATTGGCCGCCTCAAGTGGGAACTGGAAGACCTGGCCTTCCGCTATGTCAACCCGGCGAAATATAAGGAAATCGCCCGCAAACTCGAGGCCCGCCGCAGCGAGCGCGAGGCCATGATGCAGCGCATTCTGGAGAGGATGCGCGGGGTGGTGCAGCGTGCGCTGCCGGACCGCCGGTTCCACATTGAAATTCAGGGCCGGCCCAAGCACATTTACTCCATTTACCGCAAGATGCAGCGCAAAAAGGTGCCCTTCGAGCAGGTGCTCGATGTGCGCGGGGTGCGGCTCATCGTGGAACTCAAGCCCGAATATCGCCAGCGCCTGACCCCCAAAGCTGTGGAGGAACAAGAGAAGGGCATGTGCTACACCCTGTTGGGCGTGGTGCACACCCATTGGCGGCCCATCCCCGGCGAGTTCGACGATTACATCGCCACGCCCAAGGACAATCAGTATCAGTCCCTGCATACCACGGTGATTTTCGACGATGGCAAGCCCTTAGAGGTGCAAATCCGCACCCGGGATATGCACCAGGTGGCCGAGCTGGGCATTGCCGCCCATTGGGCCTACAAGGAAGGCATCCACGACCCCCGGGACCGGGAGGCGCTGCTGCGCAAGATTCAGTGGGTGCGCCAGGCGCTGGAATGGCAGAAGGATGTGCGCGACGCGTTGGAGTTCATGGCCGGGGTCAAAAGCGACCTCTTCCAGGACCGCATTTATGTTTTCACCCCCAAGGGCGACATCATCGACCTGCCTGCCGGCGCCACGCCGGTGGATTTCGCCTATTACATTCACACCGAGGTGGGCCACCGCTGCCGCGGCGCGCGGGTCAACGGCGAGCTGGTGCCTTTGACCTACAAACTCAAATCGGGCGACCAGGTGGAAATCATCACCGCCAAGAGCGGCGGCCCCAGCCTCGATTGGCTCAACCCCGCGTTGGGCTATGTGACCACCCAGCGGGCGTTGTCCAAAATTCGCCGTTGGTTCCGCCATGAGGAGCAGAAAATTGCCCGCCAGCGGGGCGAGGAGCGGCTGCTCAAAGAACTGCGCCGTTTGGGACTGCGCAACGCGGACCTGAGCGAAGTGCCGTCCCGGTTGGGTCTCTCGAGCCTCACCGATTTGTATGTGGCCATCGGTCGGGGGGAAGTGGACACGGCCAAAGTGGTGCAAATTCTGGCCCAGGAAGAAGCCCCCCAGACCGAAGAGGATGTGGACCTGGCCAGCCTGTTCGCGCCGCAGGAGGAGCGGGGCCCTGAGGTCAGCGAAGACAATTATGTGGTGCAGGGCCTGGATGGCCTGCTGACGCGTAAGGCCCGCTGTTGCAACCCCGCACCCGGCGACCCCATCGTCGGCTATGTCACCCGGGGGCGGGGGGTGACCATTCACCGTCAGGATTGCCCCACCGCGTTGGCCTTGCAGGTCAAAGAGCCGGGCCGTTTCATCGTGGTTTCGTGGGGCCCCAAGGCCCGGGAGCGGCGCTACGAAGTGCCTATTCGCGTCGAGGCCATCGACCGCCCCGGCCTGCTGCGGGATGTCACGGATGTGATTGCCGAAACAGGCATCAACATCATCAACGCCAATGTGGATAGCAAATCCCCCGCGTCGCACAAGGCGCGCATCGATTTTGTGATTGGCGTGCGCGATATTGCCGAGCTGCAGCAAATTTTGGTGCGCCTGGAAAGCGTGCGCAATGTCATTCGGGCCTTTCGCCCCACCAGCACACCGCTGAGCCTGCGCGGTGAGCGGGCCGATGGGCGGGAAGCGCGCGCGGAGGCGCGCAGCGCTAAAACGCGGCGGCGCAGCAAGAAGGGCGCCCGCGGACGCCGGCGTTGACGCCCGCCGAGCAAGGAGGTGCACCATGACCCAGGTCATGCCCCCCAAGTCGGGAACCACCTTGGGCGAGGTGTTGGACCAGCTCACCCGCCCCGGCGAGCTGTACGAGCGCCTGGAGGGTAGCAAGGTGCGCTGTTACGCGTGCGGCCATCGCTGCCTCATTCGCCCGGGGCGGCGGGGCATTTGCCAGGTGCGCTTCAACAAAGACGGGGTGCTCTATGTGCCCTGGGGCTATGTGGCCGCGCTGCAGGTGGACCCCATCGAGAAAAAGCCCTTCTATCATGTGTGGCCCGGCCACGACGCGCTCACCTTTGGCATGTTGGGCTGCGATTATCACTGCCCCTATTGCCAGAACTGGCTCACTTCCCAGGCTCTGCGGGACCCGGCCAGCGACGCCGCGCTGCGCTTCTTGCATCGTGTGACCCCCGAGGATCTGCTGCACCTGGCCGAACGCGAAGGCGCGCGGGCCATCGTTTCTTCCTACAACGAACCCCTCATCACCAGCGAGTGGGCCATGGCCATCTTCAAACCCGCCAAGGCCCGGGGGTTCGTCACCGGTTATGTCTCCAACGGCAACGCCACCCGCGAGGTGCTGGAATACATCCGCCCCCATACCGACGCGTACAAAATCGACCTCAAGACCATGCGCGACAAGAACTACCGCCAGTTAGGGGGCGTGCTGCAGCGGGTGTTGGATACCATCCGCATGACCCACGAGATGGGCTTTTGGGTGGAAGTGGTCACCCTGATTGTGCCTGGCTGGAACGACAGCGAGGACGAACTGCGCGACGCGGCCCGTTTTTTGGTTTCGGTCTCCAAAGACATCCCCTGGCATGTGACCGCGTTCCACCCCGATTATCGGATGCAAGACCCGCCGCCCACCACGGTGCAGCAGCTGGTGCGGGCCGCGGAGATTGGCCGGGAAGAGGGCCTCAACTTCGTCTACGCGGGGAACCTGCCGGGCCGGGTGGGGCCCTTTGAGCACACCTGGTGCCCTAACTGTGGCGAGCTGCTCATCAAGCGTTGGGGGTATGTGGTGCAGGAATACCACCTCACGGCCCAGGGCACCTGCCCCAAGTGCGGGGCCCGCATTCCAGGCCTGTGGCCTTCGGACCCGAGCCAGGTGCGTTTGCACGGCCCGGGCCTGCCCCGCGGCCTGTGGTAATGCGGTAGGGGCGCCGCGTGCTGCGCCCGGCCGGTAGGGGCGCACGGCGGTGTGCCCGGAGGGATGCAACCGCGGATACACGCGGATAAACGCGAATGAAATGAAAAAACCACGGAAAACCACGGAAAAACACGGAGGAAAAACAGCAGTCAGCAGACAGCAGGGAGCAATGAGCGGGGAACGGTGAGCGGTCAGCAGTCAGCAAGCGTGCCCCCCTGCCAACTTCCAACCACCAACCACCAACTACCAACTACCAGCCTCTAACCTCCAACTTCCAGCCACCAACTTCCAACCCCCGGCGGGTGGTTTGCCCCAGCCCAATGCAAACGGCCCCCGCGACGCAGCACGCGCCCGGGGGCCGGCGAGGAGCCAGGGTTGCATTGCCTTCAGGCTTCGGCCGCGTCCGTCGCGCCTTCGTCGGCCGCGGAGCCTTGCCCGGCCTCGTCGGTGGCTTCGGCCGGCGCGGGGTTTTCGGCCTCGGCTTCGGCCCGGGCCGCAGCTAACTCCGCGTCGGCCTCTGCCAGCGCCATTTGCATGTCCAGGTCCGCGTAGGCCAGGGAGTCGACCTTCTTGACGCTCAGGCCAATGCGCCGGCGGTCGGGCTCGATGCGGATGACCCGCAGGGTGATTTCCTCACCCTCGTGCAGCACCTCTTTGGGGTGCTCGATGCGGCGGTGGCTGATTTCCGAGATGTGAATCAACCCTTCCAGACCGTTCTCCAAACGGGCAAACGCGCCGTACTTCTCCAGGCGGGTGATGGTGCCCCGCACCAGCTGGCCCACCCGCAACTGCGACGCCTTGACCTTCCACGGGTCCTCTTGCAGCTGGCGAATGGACAGGCCAATGCGCCGGCGTTCGGGGTTGACCTCGATGACCTTGACTTTGACCCGCTGGCCTTCTTCCAGCACATCCGAGGGGTGGCGGATGTGTTCCCACGAGATTTCGGAGAGATGCACCAGGCCGTCCGCGCCGCCCAAGTCGACGAACGCGCCAAAGTTGGTGATGCGGGTCACCCGGCCCTCGATGATGTCGCCCACCTGCACCCGTTCCAGCAGCTTGGTCTTCAAAATCTCCCGGGCTTCTCGGGCCGCGGCCCGCTCCGAAAGGATGAGCCGGCGGCGGTTGGGTTCCACCTCGACAATCTTGGTCACAATCTCATCGCCCACCGCGTTCTTCCACGCGGCCGAGGGGGTCACGCTGCCCCACATGAGCCGATGGGCGCGCAAAATATGCGACACGGGCACGAAGCCCCGCAGGCGGCCAAAGCGCACCACCACGCCGCCTTTGTTGTACGATTCAATCTTGGCGCGGTAAATTTCGCCCCGCTCCATGAACTCGCGGGCTTTTTCCCAATCTTCCTGCTCCAGGGCCTGCCGATACGAAAGCTGCGGCGTGCCGTTGGGTTCCATGCGCTCTACATAGACCGACACTTCCGCGCCTTCCACCAGGCGCTCCCGCTCTTCTTCCGACAGGTTTTCCAATTCTTCCGCGGGAATCAAGCCGTCGACCTTGGAACCCAGGTTGACCCAAACGCCTTGCTCCCCCACCGTGGTCACCACGCCACGGTACACTCGCCCCCGCACAATGGGGGCACTGGAAAAGGTCTCGGATTGCAAGAGTTCCTCCATGGACGGTTCAGACGGCTCCTCCTCCTCCACCACGGGGCGGGTGTCTTCATAGGAAGAGGGCTCAAGAGGATGCATCATCATCGCTAATACTCTCCGAATACGAAAATGTGGGGCGCAAGCCCACCCCAAGGGGCAATACCCCTGGGTTCAGGTATTATAACAGGAACCCCCAGTTTGGCAACGGTGAATGCCTTTTTTGGTAGGGTAATCTTGAAAGTTGTCCACTCCAAATTTTGTCATCATTCTAAACATTGTCAGCCGCCCACACCGCCGCGCATCCTGTACAATGGAAACACACAACCCGGGCACGCGCCCGGAACGGAGGCCGCCATGAGTACCTCGCAGGTCATTACAGCCCTGGCTCAGGCCGTAGAAACGGACCAACCCGTGGCTTTGTGCCTCATCGTAGCCACCCGGGGCTCCACCCCGCGGCGGGTGGGTAGCAAAATGCTGGTCTACCCCGATGGCCGCATCGTGGGCACCGTGGGCGGCGGCGAAACCGAGCACCGGGTGGTGCAAGAGGCCCTGGCCGCGTTGCAAGACGGCCGCCCGCGCCTGCTCACCTATCGCCTGGTGGACCCCCAGCGGGGCGACCCGGGCGTGTGCGGCGGCGAAATGCACATCTATGTGGAACCCCTCCAGCCGCCGCCTACCCTGGTCATCGTCGGCGCGGGGCATGTGGGCCGGGCCCTGGCGCATCTGGCCAAATGGCTGGGCTTTCGGGTCCTCGTCACCGACGACCGGGCCGAACTGTGCACGCCCGAGGCCTTCCCCGAGGCCGACGCCTGCCTGGCCGTCGCCGCCCGGGACCTGCCCCAGCACATCCCCCTCACGCCGCAAACCTACATCGCCCTGGTCACCCGGGGCAGCCCTGTGGATGTGGAAGCCTTGCCCCCCCTGCTGGACAGCCCCGTGGCCTACATCGGCGTCATCGGCTCTCGCCGGCGCTGGCTGACCACGGTCCAGGCCCTGCGGGAGCGGGGCGTGTCCGACGAAGCCATCCAGCGGGTGCACGCGCCCATCGGCCTGGACATTGCCGCGGAGACGCCCGAGGAAATCGCGGTC
>Ga0256833_1002324_pt1 | contig 13473 bp, 18 predicted proteins | sample 356284metaG_FD_190535 | JGI IMG/M metagenome (GOLD analysis project Ga0256833, IMG submission 190535) | Hydrothermal vent microbial communities from Mid Atlantic Ridge, Atlantic Ocean - 356-284 | ecosystem: Environmental > Aquatic > Marine > Hydrothermal vents | place: Atlantic Ocean: Mid...
TCGATATTTCATGTCCTTTGAATCTCGTATATGCTTTGTCGCCTTCTACCTTGATTATTTGGAAGTACAATCTTATGTGAACCTGTGTTATATCGCCTGTAATATCATATAATGTTGTCTCCATAACTCTGCCAATGAGTTTTAATGGATCATCAGCGGGCGTAGTGCCTATGGATATTTCGCCAAATATTGGTGGTGCGATTACGGTATACCATTTCTTGAGCTTCCATTTATCACGTATAGCAAACTTTCTCCGAGCGGGCATAATCCTTCCTCTCACACTTTTACTTACTAAGACTCTTACCATTTAATTGGGGCTATATAAGACTTTATGAGTTTTGCCTTATTTTGAGATATTTGATCATCTCTTCGATCAGCTCGAACATACATGCGATATCATCGAGGGTTCCTCTAAGGCTATCAAAATGCTTCGGTGAGCTATCCTTTATCTTTATCTTGATGATGTATTCATTTTCGGATATCTCTTCATTGATCTCCATGAAACCTGGTGTTACCATGTTGTCTGGATGTAATGCTTTCCATGCAGCATGGATTTTTCTATTGTCTTCAACTCTTATTCTGAAATATGCTTCAAACAAATATACTCAACCTCATATTTCACACAATTGTAGTTCATCACAGGCAGATAATGTATGCTCAACATCTTTTCCGGCACGAAGTAGTTCTCTTAGAACAGTAACATTTCGTCCATTACTAATTATATTTACCGGCTTCTGATTTAGCAATCCTAGGCTCCTTAATATGTCTACATATATATCGGGTCTCTCAATTCGATCGGTATCTATGCTTCTGCCACTTAGCCATAATCTTATTCCATGTGAAATTTCATTTGCAAGCATGTCTATGTAATAATCGTAGAGCGAGATAATGTTGTATAGGATATTAGGATCAAGTGATAAATTGGATAATAAGTTCACAGATCCTTGCTCTAGCGATTCGTAGATTATCAAAGAACCAAGTGTTTCAAAACTTTCAAGCCGAGTATCTCCTATATAAAAATAGTATGTGAATCCTATGAGTTTCAATAGGATGGTTTTGCGTGTGTTTTCATCTATTTCTAATGCTTCATAAAGAGCTGCTGCGAATTTCTTGGCTCTTTCCGGCTCCTCTTCGAGGAATATTGAAGATGAATTTAATGATTCGACGTTTTCTGTGTTGAATAATTTCTTAAGAAAGGCCAGTACTTGATCGCGCTCGCCAGTTAGGCCTGGAAGGAATGGTATTAGTGTACGAGTAATCATTTCAACCAAACTTCTTTTTCTCCAGCCCCAGAATCTGAAACCAAAGTCTATCTCGGCTTTATCGTTGTCGATAAGTTCTTGTAGAAATTTCTTTTCAGTCCCTTGAAAACCTTCTTTGCCTAGATCTCTCTCCTTGTAAATCCCTGCTAGGATAGCCAAAATCTTGTCATAATCTGATACTATCCAATAGTTTTCAAGGCCTGTAACAATGTATGAGGATAGACTGCTATCCTGTTTATCCCATACGAGTTCTTGGCACCACTTTTTCGCCTGTGATGGTTTAGGAATATTGAGAAGTATTGTGGGTTCATCGGTCTCTAGACATGTTTTTACATCAAGGTTTATTACAGGATATATGTCGTGTTCACCAAGATTTCTTGCCAGAATACTTGCAGCAATCAATGAATCGATGTCAGTTAGTGGTACTATTCTCAAGAAACCATATTCACGGGCAGTGTTGATAAGTACGGGTATACTCTTCTCCAAGAGGTACAACCCTTGTATTTATATACTAATTGTTAATTCCATTATTGACTTGCAAAAATATCTTAGCATCTTTGCTTGTTATTATGGTTTTTAGAACGAATTTATTTAATTAAAAGTAGCCGTGTAGCAGCGCTAGATGTAGCTTGACACTATTAATCTTGCCTGTTCGGGTGTATACTTCCAGTCTGGTGGCAGTTTTCCTATTCTCTTATAGTATTTTACTAGCCTATGTATCTTAGACTCTAGATCCATTAATCCTTTTTTAGCATGGTAATCCTTCGGATGTTCTTCTAGATGTCTCCTAAGGTTAACTGCTTTCTTCATTAGGAATAATAGGTCTTCAGGTATTGGTAGGTTGGCACCGTGTTTTTCGAGTATTTTCGCTAGTTTTTTACCTGTTACCTGTTTAACTAGGGGTATTCCGTACTGGTCGCGAAGTATTATTCCGATCATTGATGGTGTATAACCCTTCTTAGCTAGCTCCACAACAAGTAGTTCTACATCGTTAGGGCTCATATCGAGTTTTAGCCATTTTGGCGGCCCAGCCCTAGCCGGTCGTGTTGAGTGTGATTGTCCCTTGTCTCGTTTCTTGTTCACGGCTAAGCACCAGTATTGTTTTATTCCTCACCTATCCCGGTTAATAGTTTACGGGGCATTTAAATTTATGTCGGACAATGCTTCTAATAGCTTTCTTAGCTTATATAATGCTTTTCTCACAGCTTTTGCTCTGTGTGAGAAAACGTTTTTCTCGTTAACACTCATTTCTGCAAAGGTTCTTTCTTCTCCCAAGGGGATGAATATTGGATCGAAACCAAATCCTTTCTCTCCTCTTTTTTCGCAAGCTATGCTTCCTCTACATTCTCCTCTCTCCGCAATGATGAAGGGTGGATATATTATGGTAACCACTGATCTAAATGTTGCATATCGCTCAGTCTTGTCCATCATCAATTTTAGTATTCCATCACATCCAATGGTTTTGTATACATAGCTACTATATGGGCCGGGAAAACCATTTAGCGCGTCAATGAATAGACCCGCATCTTCGATCATTAGGGGTTTCTTCAAATGTTTATATGCCTCGATTGCTGCTGTTATGCTTATGTCTTCGAGACTATCTGATTGGATCTCTAATTTGTATCCAGGCTTCATCACTATTTTGAAGCCTAGGCTTCTGGCAATAGGTAATACTTCACTATATTTGTGTTTGTTACCTGTTATGAATAATATTTCATTTAGGTTACCTATATCTTTCATGTTCCAGCCTCTTTTTCAGTCTTTCCTCAACATATCTTCCTCTCAGCTTAATCTCATGGACTCTGTTCTTAATCTCATGTGCATTTTCCCCATAACCCTCCATATAACCCTGCCAGAAACTTTCAACGAATGATTTGCTTAGCTCTGGTGCCAGCGCATTTATACTTCTTTCAATCAGATGTATATCAATAGCATATTCTTCGATATCGGTGCTATATCCCGCAAGTCCGAAATCGATCAGAAAAATACGGCCAATGTTTTTACTATAGAGGATATTTGCTAGAGTGAGATCACCGTGATAAATGTTTAAGCGATGCATTTTTCCCACATATTTGCCGAGACGATAGGCGATCGAATTAACAACATCTTTATTCAGCTGGTAGATTACATCTGATAGCTTCTTACCCGGCACATATTCCATTATTATTATAGAGTTAAATGGATCGACAAAAAGAGGGGCAGGCACTGGCAAGTTTGAAGAATATAGTTTCGAGAGGACTCTTGCCTCAGTTTTTGTCCGTCTTTCCCTAAATAGTTTGTCAAATAGCGGGTGCCTATAGGGCTTACTGATCCTATGCTTAACTATGAGTTTTGTGTTAAAAACCTCCAAAAGATAGATTTTTGCCTCGGCCCCTTCGCTCAACAGGATCAGTCTAGAAGCCATGGAAGCTCGACCTCATCGAGACGCCATCTCTGCTTGATAAATGCTTTTTCAGGCTCTATGGTTGTACCGTGCTCATATAGTAGCAGGCCTGTATAAGCAATCATGGCACCATTGTCTCCAGAAACCTCTGGCGGTGTTCCCTCGTAGCGGGCTCCATGCAGGGCGGCCATTGTCTCGAGTTTTTGTCGCAGAACGTTGTTGGAAGCAACGCCCCCAACTAACAGAACCTCTTTCTTCCCGGTAAGCAGTAAAGCCCTCTCCGCGACTTCGACGATCATATCGAACGCTGTTTCCCTTAGACTCAAACAAATATCTCCGAGTTCTTGTCTGGCTTTGATTTTTTCAGCATACTTAAGGCTAGCCGTTAATAGTCCTGAGAAGCTTAGATCTATTCCTTTCACCGTATAGGGTAGATCTATGAAGTTTTGACCCCGCTCACTACATATGTCAACCTGGTGCTTACCATTGACAACATATGGTGGAGCCAATCCAACCTCGCGTGCAAATGTATCAAGGAGATTACCTAAGGGTATATCTAGAGTTTCTCCCAGAATTCTGTATCTCTTTTTCCTTTGAATAGCGACTAATGTATTTCCACCAGAGACATATATCACTAGAGGATCAGTGAATCCTGCAACAAATTTACCTATCTCTATATGGGCGACGGCATGATTAACAGGTATTAGGGGCTTGGAATAATAGGAGGATAAAAATCTTGCAAGGGTTGCACCTACACGTAGACAAGGGCCTAGACCAGGACCCAAAGCCACAGCTATGGCATCAACGTCTTTAATGCTTATTCCAGCCTTATCCAAGGCAGATTTTAGTACGCGTGGAGCCTCCCTGGCATGGTGCAGGGAAGCCTCGCGAGGATGTATCCCTCCCCTGACAGGTATATATTTCGAACACTCATTCGCCAGAATTCTTATCCCATAGTAATTTCGCTGTACAATACCTACCCCAAATGTATGGCTTGTCGATTCGATCCCTAAGACTATCGTCAATTCTTATCTACTCTACTTTAATGCTATTAGTGTTGGTGTCCAATTAGTTTCTGATAAGGAGATAGTTGATCAGAAAACTACTTGATAACTATTTATTATTTCTTATCTCTAACATACTCAACATAACCGCATTTGCCGCAGTGCCATCTGGGAATTGGTTTCTTATGGAATGCCATGAAGCTGCCGCATTTGGGGCATTTCTTATTCTTCGGCTTTATGGTGCCAGTGTTATAATCAAATTCGTATAGTTTGTGTACGTGGGCCACTTAGTTCACCCCATACCCTGTTCTTTCATCATTTGTTCAAGCTGGTAAGACTGAGTTGCATACTCGTTCCTTTTAATTATATGTGGTGGCTCGAATGCTTTTGCTCTCTCAGGGCTATCGTATATGTGGACTTCAGCATCAGATACGCCCATACCATATTCTGTATCTATTCTTCTCACATAAACTCTTTCAACATCTACACCATATGCCTTAGCGAGCTCTACACGTATAAGCCCTCTAGAAGGAGTTGTTCGGCCTATATGCGCTATTCGTACAATGATCTCTTTTCTCTTAATTAGCGGGTTATACCATTCTTTTACTATCTCGGCGGTGTAATCCCCTAGTTGTAGCTGTTTTCCCAAACCATTATCCCCCTATCTCATTTTGTTTATCTCTCATTATGGTTCCAGTATTCACCTTATTTAAGAACACTATGTCTGGTTTAAATCTTTTAAGTAATCGACGTGCTTTAATGATATCCGAACACGTAATAACTGCTCCATAACCTGGGTATCCATATATAATTATTTTTTTCTCATCGGCCAGTGAGATGGTCATTGTCAGTAGGTCCTCTTCTCCATACACTATGTATTTTTTCTTCTTCATCAATATTGTGAGGGTTCGAGAGTTCTGGGACACTGTACCTCGAGGATTAATTATCAGAATAGAATTGCTCAGATCCACGTCGGAGGGCTCATATTTCTTTGTTCTACGTGTTTTGAAATCGATTACTCTGATGTCTCCGTGAAATTTTTGTGATACTACATCGCCTATTAGGTAATCGCCTCTTATATTGCATGTAAATAATGTCCCTGCTCTTTCACCAATGATTAATGTTCCGTGAGGATAAGCGAAGTAATTTCGCAGATTAATAGGTAGCTTTAAGACAGGTATAGGTGTTTTGGGGTTATGCAACCTTGATCGCGTATCTACCTGGTTTTTCTATCCCAAGCGTTTTAGCGACTAAGGATTTTTCGGGATCAATTATTATTATTACTCCTTCCCACTCGTCAGTAAAATCGTTAGAACCACACACCGGACATATTTCTACATCTTTATCCACTAGAGCCTTGCATTTCCTGCATGCTTTGAATGGTTTTCGCTTGATAGGCAAATGTCATCACCCCTTCTTCTTGAGCCATTTGAGGTTGCCTAGATATGGTTGTCTCATTGTCAGTTGGACTCTTAGCCCTTTGCCTGGAAGCGGTGCAACGTTGTAAACTCTTGCTCTTACTATGTCGCCTTTTTCAACCATTCTCTTAGAGTCTCTGAGCAGAAGCGCGGGACGGGTGGGATCATATTCTATTCTCTCGTCTGCTATCTGGTTAATGTATACGAATCCATCAGATGCCCCTAGGTCAACGAATACACCGTTTTTAACAACAGTATTTACCTCTCCCTCTACGACCTCTTTGACGAAAGGATAGAATGCAAGGATGGTAAATTCTACTTTATGATATGTCGCACCATCTCCGGGTATTATCTTTCCTTGGGAATCAACATCGACATCAAATACCGTCACTATAATGCCCATATTTCTTGTTATTACGCCTTCATACTTTCTTCTTAGCTCCTCCCACGCCGCGATATCGAGTGGTTTTCCGAACTTATCAGGTGGTATTCTCACTACGTCTCGAACCCTGTAGATTCTATAGACCAATTCATTCCACCGTGATCTATCCCTTGTTTAGACACAAGTATTATTTACAGTTGAATAAAAACCTAACAAATATAATGATTTGTGTGGTGGTTAATACTCTATTCCCTCTATATCAACCATCATTTTTTCTTCACGGAGATATATTTCGGGTATACCTTCTTTTCTAAGCTTTTTACGTAGTTCTCTATCATTGGTCGCAACGCCGCATTTGTTTTCTTTAGCGTAGTATAGGATTAGATCATCCGTAGACATATTTTTTATCTCTATATTGATTACTTTACAGTACATACGCGCTATTTCTATTGCAAGCCTTGCTGGTTTTGATATGCTAGGCTTATTGGTTTTTGCAAGTTTTTCGAGCTCTTTTATAATCGGTGTTAGCACGATATAGTCGGGCTTAGTGTCGATTATGTCCTCGATCTGTTCAAAAACATTGATTCCACGGGCAATAGTCATTAACATATTTGTATCCAATACTATACATGGTCTTTTCTTCACGGTTTCGCCTCCTCTACGATGCCCCAGCCTGTCAGCCTCCAGCGTCCTAGCACTCTCCTGCTAATGGCTATTCTAGACCCTTCCCAAGCAACGACGGGATCTCGTAGTTTTAGCTCGATATAGTCACTGGTTACCTTCATCACTATGGCTAATCGAATCGCCGTTCCCGCGGTTATAACTATTATTTCACGAGGCTGTATGGGTTTTACCTGCATCATTTCTTTCATTCCGACAACGCGCTGGAGTAATTTATAGTTTACCTTCAGATATGTGACGGGCTCCGGTACTTTCCCTGGTATGCCTACGACATTTCCCACCAAAGCATCAGCTTTCGTTAACGAAGGATCTAGCTTCGTACCTATCGCTAATAGTCCTCCTGGTTTTGCCTCTTCTACTTCTAGGTTTCCGAACCTAAGTGTTACGACCTCTGTCACTATGGCTTCGTACTCGTAGCGGCCAGGTGCTATAGGTTTTCTTACGCCTGGCCTTATTTCGATCTCATCGCCGACTCTAAGTACTCCCTGCATCAGAGACCCACCGATAACTCCTCCCTTTAACTCATTGGGTTTTGTACCTGGTTTGTTCACGTCAAAGCTTCGTACAACATACATTAGTGGCGGTTTAGATAGTTCTCTCTCTGGTGTTGGAATGTATTCTTCGATTGCTTGGAGCAGGACATCTATGTTCGCTTTATGAAGCGCACTAACGGGTATTATGGGGGCATTTTCAGCCCATGTACCTTTCAAGAACTCCCTTATTTCTTTGTAGTTTTTCTTTGCTTGTTCCTTGGACACTACATCGATCTTGTTCTGTACGACCACTAAGTTTCTAACACCGATAATGTCTAGTGCTACAAAATGCTCGAGAGTCTGTGGCTGGGGGCAGTGCTCGTTAGCAGCTATTACGAGGAGGGCTCCATCCATAAGTGCAGCTCCGCTGAGCATTGTCGCCATAAGAGCCTCATGTCCAGGGGCATCTACATAGCTAACTCTTCTCAGTAGACGTGACTCCGAACCATCCGGGCATATTGGTTCCGTAGTGTATGCTTCTGGAGACTCTAGCCCATCACAATAGGCTACGTTTCCATCAGCATAGCCCAGCTTAATAGTCATTCCTCTCTTGAGCTCCTCGCTGTGTCTTGCAGTCCATATCCCTGTAAGTGCTTGTACTAGTGTTGTCTTCCCGTGATCAACGTGTCCTACTACTCCGATATTCACTTCGGGTTGTTTTTCTTCCCAAGGCAAAACGAATTCACCCCAAATACGATTCTATATGTATTAAACCATATTTATGATAGGTTATAGGAAAAACAGTAGAGCTTCTAGCTTCTTGGATTACTATTACTATATTATGTATGTGACTACGTTACTTATACACGATCTTGGTGTTTATCTGAACTATATCTTCGGTGATCATGTTTCCGCGTACCATTTTTCTACGGCGCTCCCCTTTTTCACGTGGATGGAATCCTGGCGGGCCTGATAGAAGTACTCTCTTCTTAACTCCACCTATAACGTCGGGTCTCATCGGAAAACCACTGTTGTCGCTCCCACCGGTTATCTGGATTTTAACGCCCTTAAGCCCTACAAGCTCTCCATTGAATACGTCACCTATTCTTAAACTAACAATTCTCTTTGTACGTTCATCGTTGATACGTATCTGCCATGCACGTGCTCTGAAGATCTCGCCTTCTATCTCGTTGGCCCCAGTCTTATTCACGAGAAGCTCAGCATTAACGTGTGCTTCTGTTTCAGGAACATTGTTATCTATTACAAGTCTCCCCGTTATCTTGACTTTATTCTTCGTGTCAGGTTTGATCATCCTTATAGTGGCTATCCCATGTATAGCCTTTATCTTCTCAGCCAATTTAGCATTAACCTTAATTATCGGTAGCTCGAAACCTTCCTTCATTTTATCATTGTACTCGATCTCGCCGTCACCGACGACCTTGACCTTCTCTATAATTTCTAATTTGGGCGCCTCTGGATCGGATATAACTATCTTGAAGTCGGCCATTTCTTTTCACCACCAGTTGCCCGGTGGTTATTTCAAACCTATCGGTATATAGGGGTATTTATATTGCTAGGTCTAACCAGTACAGGCTTAATAATATACTTAGTATATAAAGGCGTTGGAACATAGGCGGATAAGGGGATGGTCATGATATTAAGTACTGGAAAAACAACCAAGCAATGGGTGAGACAGCCAATAGTTGTTGTTCTGGGACATGTTGACCATGGAAAAACCACCTTACTTGACAAGATAAGAGGTACAACTGTCGCTAAGAAAGAGCCTGGTGAGATAACACAACATGTGGGTGCAAGTATTGTTCCGGCATCTGTACTGGAGAAGGTAGCAAAGCCTCTAAGGAAATACTTCCCAAAACTCAAAATAGAGATCCCGGGCCTGCTATTTATTGATACTCCAGGCCACGAACTGTTTACTAATCTGCGCAAAAGAGGGGGTAGCGTAGCTGATATAGCGATCCTAATAGTAGATGTTTTGGAGGGTTTCCAACCCCAAACATGGGAAAGTATAGAGATACTTAAGGAGAAAAGAGTACCATTCATTGTGGCAGCAAACAAAATTGACCGTCTATCGGGATGGCGTCCGAACCCCGACACTCCTTTCCTAGAAACTATTAGGAAGCAGGATCCACGGGTAGTTAGCAGACTAGATGAATTGATATATAGACTTGTAGGCCAATTATATGAAGCAGGATTTATGGCTGAAAGATTTGATCGCGTGAAAGACTTTAGAAGAACAGTTGCTATCGTGCCTATTTCTGCTAAGACAGGAGAAGGTGTTCCAGAGTTGCTTGCACTCCTAGTAGGTCTAGTACAGCAGTTCATGAAGAAAAAACTCGTAACTAGCAACGAGCCGGCCAAGGGTGTTGTTCTCGAGGTTAAAGAGGAGCCAGGACTCGGAACAACAATAGACGTAATTATCTATGACGGCATTCTTAGGAAAGGAGACATAATAGTTATTGGCGGTAAAGGTGAAGTCATAGTGACTAAGGTCAGAGCACTCCTAATGCCACGACCCCTGCAGGATATGCGTGCACATGAGGGTAAGTTCAGACAGGTAGAAGAAGTAGTTGCAGCTACTGGTGTAAAGATATCGGCCCCCAATCTTGAGGGGGTGCTTGCAGGATCACCAATATTTGTAGTGCCTAACGAACAGTTAATCGAAGAATACAAGAAGAAAGTATTGGAAGAAATAGAATCTATCAGAATTAAGACGGACAATATAGGTGTGGTGGTTAAAGCCGATACCCTAGGCACACTCGAGGCCGTTGTTGAAGCTCTCAAAAGAGAGAACATACCTGTCAGGCTCGCAGATGTAGGACCGGTATCAAAGAACGATATTATTGAGGCCTCCGTCACGCTTAAACAGAACAAGTTATATGGTGTCGTCGTGGCCTTCAACGTCAAGATCCTTCCCGAAGCAGAGGAGTTAGCAAGACGTGAGGGTGTAAAAATATTTGAGCATAATATCATTTATAGATTGATCGAAGAGTATGCACAGTGGGTAAGAAAGATAAAAGAAGAGGAGAAACGCAAGGAACTAGAATCTCTTGTACGTCCCGGCAAAATAAGGATACTCCCAGGCTATGTGTTTAGGAGAAGTAACCCAGCTATCGTAGGCATCGAAGTGCTTGGCGGTGTGATAAAGCCGGGATTCCCGGTGATGAGAAGTGATGGTCTTAGATTAGGAGTTATAATGCAGATCCGAGATCGTGACAACATCTTGAGAGAAGCCAAGGTAGGTCAAGCCGTCGCAATAAGCATTAAGGGCAAGATACTGATTGGTAGACATGTTGATGAAGGAGATATACTCTATACTGACATACCCAAGGAACATGCACGGCTATGGCTGACCAAGTATAAAAGCGAATTGAGCGACGACGAGAAAATGGTGTTGAACGAGATAATAAAGATCAAGAAGAAACAAGATCCGTTCTATGGTTTGGTGTTCTAGACGATCACCAGTCAATAATTTCTTCTTCGCCAAATATAACCCTAATCTCTCTTTCAGCGCTCTCTGGACTATCGCTAGCATGTACTACATTCTCTGACTTTGAGAGAGCGTAGTCGCCCCTAACAGTTCCAGGAGGTGCTTCCCTACCATCAGTAGGCCCTATCATTAACCTTACCACAGATATTGCCTTATCTCCTTCAAGAACCATTGCTATTATCGGCCCAGACGTCATGAATTCTATTAGGGACTCAAAGAAGGGTTTCCCTTTATGAACGGAATAAAATTCCTCTGCTTTCTCTCGAGTAAGCCACAACATTTTCAGGGCTTTGATCTTGAGTCCTTTCTTTTCGAATCTTGCTATTATCTCACCTATAAGCCTTCGACGTACACCGTCAGGTTTTATAAGAACCAATGTACGCTCCATGTTTTTCACCAGTTATATGACGTATTATTTTTGAGTTTTAGAATATTTTTCGGTAAGGAATAGAAGTTGTTTACTCAAATACGGTATTATTGGGCATGATAAACAGGATATATTGAAACAGCTTATCTCATCTGCTTACCATACTTCAGCGTCCACTTTAGCTTTCTAGGATCCCTCCTCAATACCAAGTAGTTCTTGTAACATTTCCTGCTACAGAACCATAGGATGGAACCATCATTGAGAACATGCATTAGCCCTGTACCAGGCTCTATTTCCTTGCCACAGAAGCTGCATCGTGTTAGCCTTGGCAATTCTTTTCACCTTTCCATACCATCTTGTCAACTACGGAGTGGTTTAGGATTTTTATCCTTTTAAGCTTTGCCACAAATCTTATAAAAATGGCTTCTCTGGTAAGTATGAGTGAGCTAGGATTAATGATATAGAATAATGGTGTTGACCATGTCGGAGGAGAAAAACAAGATCTATGTAGAGCAACCAGAAATAAACGTAACAGAGGAGATAGGCTTCCCAGCAGAAGTTATACAGATTATCGGTAGAACAGGCGTTACTGGTGAGATCACCCAGGTCAGAGTTAGAGTACTTGAAGGAAGAGATAAGGGTAGAATAATCACTAGGAACGTTAAAGGCCCTGTACGACTAGGCGATATCTTAATACTGCGTGAAACCGAGCGTGAAGCTAGAAAGCTCTCTGGTAGAAGATAAGGAATATTTCATTAGTATAATTCATTATCACTCATTATTAATGGAGTGTTTGAACAATATTCTTCTTTATTATCTAAGAATAAGGGATAGGATAATGATGATTTTCAAAAAGCTTTATGAGTATTAGATGTTTCTTTAACTAGATTACTTAGCGGCCTTAGCCTTGAGTTCCTGTACCTCTCTAATTATTTCTTCTACGAGGTCCTTAGCTCCAGCAGGATCAATTATTGCTGCACTAGCTGCTGCAACCTCTATTCCAGCGGCTTCGCCTAGCCTCTTCTTACTGGGTACGTAGACGTAGGGTATCTTCTTTTCCTCGCATAGAAGTGGCAGGTGCGCAACGATCTCCGGTGGATCAACGTCTTCTGCTATTGCAACAAGTTTTGCCAGTCCTCTCTCCACAGCCTTGGTTGTTTCGTTAGTGCCTTTCTTTATCTTGCCGCCTGTTTCTCGCGCCTTCTTGAAGGCTTCATATACCTTTTCAGCTAATTCTTCTGGTACCTCGAATCTTACATAGAACGGTTTGGACATGCTTCATCCTCCTCCCGATTAGGTCGTCTGGTCTAAAGCTACTGTCTATATCTGGGTATATTAATGTTTTGATAGTTTATGTATGTGAAAATATTGCTACAATTTTGTCCTCATTGATAGAATCTATTCTAGCAAACCCAATCCTATATAGCTGTATGTGATTCCCTGGTTTTTCTCTGTCAATAATGTTTTTCTCTACAAGCATGTAGCTTCTCCTTATCTTCATAGCCTCAGGTATGACTAGCTCTAGGTTGGTGCTCTCGGCCAGTAATACCCATTGAATGATCGGTGCTCGTAGCTTCTTTGCATCTTCATGTGATAAGCTATGTAAATTCAATACAGCGATAATTTGATCTTCTGTGATTTCTATATTTTCTAGAACGAAATTACCAAGTCCCATCAGTCTCACTATTTTCTTATTAATGAATAGTTTGAGATCATTACCTGAAAATGCTACTGTGGAATTTGGTTTAATGATATATTCGTGATAATCGTTTTTATTAAGAAGACGTGGAATTCTAGCTTTTATATTGGTGGAGAAGCCCTTAAGTATGGCGTATACTGGTTTTTCGACACTCATGTATCTTGTAGCAATGGGATCAATTATTGACCTATTAATTGAGGCTAAATTCACATAGCTTATATGTGCATCTATCGCTTTCGTTCCTACATCTTTTATAATTTCCCATAATGCCTCTTTAACTATTCCTCTTTTTCGAA
>Ga0256833_1002326_pt1 | contig 13471 bp, 13 predicted proteins | sample 356284metaG_FD_190535 | JGI IMG/M metagenome (GOLD analysis project Ga0256833, IMG submission 190535) | Hydrothermal vent microbial communities from Mid Atlantic Ridge, Atlantic Ocean - 356-284 | ecosystem: Environmental > Aquatic > Marine > Hydrothermal vents | place: Atlantic Ocean: Mid...
ATTTGATAAAAGTGCTGTTGATTTTTTAGAGCAGTTCGAGCCAAGTGCCTATAAAATAGCCTCTTTTGAGATTACAGATTATGAGCTTATTCGCTACACTGCCTCTAAAGGGCGACCGATGATAATCTCTACTGGAATAGCAACTATTGATGAGATTCAAGATGCCGTTGATATTTGTAAAAGTGAGGGAAATGAAGATATAATTTTACTAAAATGCACCTCGGCTTACCCTGCTCCACTTGATGAGGCAAATTTGAAAACCATTCCTAATTTAGCCGAAACCTTTGGCGTAGTAAGTGGATTTTCAGACCATACTTTGGGTTCAACTGCTCCAATCGTAGCTGTAACATTAGGTGCAAAAGTAATTGAAAAACATTTCATAGTAGATAAATCCATTGGTGGGGCTGATGCTGATTTTTCTATGGATAAAGAAGAATTTTCAACTATGATAAACGCGATTAGAGATACCGAAAAGTTACTTGGAAAAGTAGATTACGCTATGACAGAAAAAAAGAAACAATCAAGACAATTTTCAAGAAGTCTTTATGTGGCTAAAGATATAAAGAAAGGAGATCTTTTGACAGAAGAGAACATACAAAGTGTCCGACCTGGGTATGGAATGCATCCTAAGTATTTGAAAGATGTTTTGGGTAAAATTGCAGATAGAGATTATGAATTCGGAAATCAATTTTATATGGATATAGGAGAAGTCACTAATGACACAGACAGTTAAGGAATTACATCAAAAAAGAGTTAAGATATGGGAAGAAAGTATGAAGAATCATGCGAAGTATCTCGATACAAATACTGGTATATTTTTGAAAAAATATACTGAAAAGAGGTTATGTCCAGTATGTAAAAGCAATAATGAGATTGAGATTTTTCATAAAGAAGGTGGACGATATGTTAAATGCAAAGAGTGTACGATGGTATATATTAATCCTGTTTTTACAGATAGTGCCATAAAAGAGTATTACGAGGGGAACCATACGGAACAATCGGAAGTCGTTGAGTCTGATACTGATGACTTTTATGTAAATATTTATAATGGTGGTTTAGATAGCATATTTAAGAAAGTAAGTAGTGTTAAAAATATTTTAGATATTGGTTGTTCTTCAGGTACTTTTTTGGAACAGGCGAAAGCTCGTAATATCAATACCTATGGAATTGAATTAAATCAGGCTGAATATAAGTTGGTTGAAGCAAAAGGGCATAAGGTATATAACGACTTGTTAGAAAATATAAATTTTAATGTTAAATTTGATTCCATTACTATGTGGGATGTTTTTGAGCATATTAAAGATGGAGAATTTTATCTTAATTTGATGAAAACACATTTAACAAAAGAGGGTGTTATTTTTTTGCAAATACCAAGTTCAGACTCTTTAGCAGCTAAAATATTAAGAGAAGATTGTAATATGTTTGATGGATTGGAACATGTTAACTTGTATGGAGTAGAAACCATAAAAATGTTAGCTAAGAAATGTGGGCTTGAAGTGTTAAGTTTAAAAACAGTTATATCGGAGATAGGGGTTATTAATAACTATTTAAATTATGAAGACCCTTATTTAGGGAGTACCACAAATAAAGAGTTTATCCCTAATGTTATAGATGAACAACAAATACATGAGACATTACAGGGTTATAAACTTCAAGTAATTTTGGGAAAGAAACTATGAAAATATGTACCAAATGTGTAATGCCAAACACTAAGCCAGACTTACACTTTAATGAAGAGGGTGTATGTGATGCTTGTCAATCGCAAGAAGATAAAAATAGTGTTATTGATTGGAATGCAAGAGAAAAAGAATTTTTAGAATTGGTATCTCAATATAAAAATGATTCAGGCTATGATTGTATTATTGGTGTTAGTGGAGGCAAGGATTCCACATATCAAGTCATTAAAGTTTTAGAGTTAGGATTAAATCCATTATGTATCTGTTTTGAGCCAACTATTCCCACTGAAATTGGTAGAAAAAATTTAGATAATTTAAATAATTTGGGTGTAGATTTAATTCATATTAAACGAAACCCTATTGTCTATAAAAAATTAGCCAAAGAGGCATTTGTCAGAACTGGTGATAATGAATGGCAAAACCATCTTGGCATATTTACAACTGTTCCTAATTTTGCTGTTAAATTTAATATCCCTCTTATCATTTGGGGAGAAAGCCCTCAGATAGAGTATGGGGGTCCAGCTTCTAGTAAAACTAGAAATACTCTTGATAGACAATGGCTAGAAGAGTTTGGTGGACTACTTGGTAATAGAATTTCAGATATGATAGGGGTAGAGGGGTTAACTAAAAAAGATCTATCTCTCTATACTTACGCTTCAGATGAAGATATTCACAGAGTCGGTGTTACGGGTTTATTTTTAGGCTATTATTTTAAATGGGATTTAAGAGAAGTTGTTAGTAAAGCAAAAGAGTATGGCTTTTCTGTTCAAGATAGACCTGTTGAGACAACTTATGAAAACTTTGAAAATTTGGATTGTTACTCTAATCATCTTCACGATTATTTAAAGTATGTAAAATATGGATTTGGAAGAGCTACAGACAATGCTTGTTTAGACATAAGGTTAGGGTATATAAGTAGAGAAGAAGGGGTAAGATTAGTAAATAAATATGATGGTATTCCTCCTAAAAAAGCGATAAAAGAGTATTTGAACTATACGGGATTTACAGAAGAAGAGTTTAACAAAATAGTAGATTCCTATACTAATAAAAGAATTTTTGAACGAGATGACAATGGTAAATTTTTAAGAGACATTGATGGCTCTTTGGTAAGAAAGGAAAAATATATTGTCAAATAGTGAAATTGTAATTATAGATTATAATATGGGGAATTTACGTTCTGTGCAAAAAGCTTTTGAAAAAGTTGGATGTAATGCTGTAATTACAAATAATCATGAAATGATAAAAAATGCATCAAAAATTGTTTTACCAGGAGTGGGTTCTTTTGCAGATGGTATGCAACATTTGAAAGAGTTGGACTTAATAGAACTTTTAAATGAAGAAGTTTTAGTAAAGAAAAAACCATTTTTAGGGATTTGTTTAGGTATGCAATTAATTGCTACAAAAAGCTATGAAAATCGTGAAACTTTGGGATTAAACTGGATAGATGCAGAAGTAATAAAATTTGATTTTGCACAGAATAGCAAAAAACTAAAAATTCCACATGTGGGATGGAATAATGTAAAATATCAAAATAAAAATATTTTATTTCAAGATATTCCAGAGAATAGTGACTTCTATTTTGTACATTCTTATCATTTTTCAACGAGTGAAGATGTTATTAGTAGTAAAAGTGATTATGGTTTTGATTTTATATCATCGGTTCAAAAAGATAATATTTTTGCTTTTCAATTCCATCCAGAGAAGAGTCAAAAAGTAGGGTTAAAAATTTTAGAAAATTTTAGAAAATTAGGGGAAAGTGTATAGATGTTAAAACATAGAATTATCCCTTGTGTCTTGTTGAAAGATTGGCAGTTGGTAAAGAGTATTGGCTTTAAATCTTTTAGAACCATTGGTCATCCAACTTCAACAGCAAGAATATACAATGCACGAAATGTAGATGAATTAATTGTTTTAGATATCGATGCTAGTTTAGAAGATGAAGAGATAAATACAGAGATTATTAGAGACATAGCTGATGAGTGCTTTATGCCCCTTACCATAGGTGGAGGAATTAAAAGCATAAATGATATATATACAGTACTTAATGCAGGAGCTGATAAAATAGCTATTAATACAAAAGCATTAGAAGACTTAGATTTTATAAGAAAAGCCTCTTACTTATTTGGCTCACAGTGTATTGTTTGCTCTATTGATGTGCAAAAAATAGATAGTGTATATAAAGTATATAATAAAAGCAAAGGTATATTAGATTTAAATCCTTTAGATTTAGCAAAAGATTATCAAGCTCATGGAGCAGGGGAAATTCTTTTAACTTCTGTTGATTATGAAGGTTCTACTTTAGGGTATGATATTGAATTGATACAACTTTTTAAAGATGAGTTAGAGATACCTATTATTTTAAATGGAGGTATGGGTAAACCTAAAGATGCTGTTGAAGCAATTCAAAATGGAGCAGATGCTGTTGCAGCTGCTTATATATTTCATTTTTCTCAGTTTACTCCTGATGATATTAAAAATACTTTATATGAAAATGACATTGCTGTAAGAGCTGAACATGTTATTTGATGATTTATTAAAAATTGAAGATAGCAAAGCATTGTTTTCTTATCAATTTAAAGGTATTAATGTACCAATATGGTTTTATATTAGAAATGAAATATTAAGAGAAATAATAGATTGTGAATTTTCACAATCAGACCCAAGAGTATTAACAAATAAAAATAAGACTATAGAAATGTTAAAATATTTTTTATTAACTTTAATCAAAAATCCTTTTTTTTCTAATCAGAAAGATATTTATATTTTTGGAAGTGATGTTGTTAATGTAAAAGAAAATGGAAAATTCATTAATCGTTTATATAATGATTTTTATGAAACCTTTCCAAATAAAACACAAATTCTAGAATCTTCAACGAATCGAAGATATCAAAGACCTAAAAAGCATAAATCAATTTATTATTCTGATCTTTTAGACCTTTTTACTATTTTATTATCAAAGTTTGTACAGGTTAAAAAAGAAGACAAGTTATCTATTTCTGAGTTAATTTCTTTTTTAAAAAAGAATGTTAAGCACGAGAGTTTAAATGATTTATATTTTATTAAATTAGAAAAAATATTAATAATTATCTCTAAAAGAGTTAGATTCTCATCTTTTATTTATAAATATCTATTTAAGATAAAAAAACCAAAATTAATAATTTTGGAAGATGCTTCTTATGGTTCAATGGCTCATATTATTCTTTTAGCTAAAGAGTTGGGAATTGTTACAGCTGAATACCAACATGGATATATTGGATTATCCCATAGGGGATATAATCATAATTTAAAACACAAGCAAAATGAAAAATATTTTCCAGATTATTTTCTGCATTATGGTAAATACTGGGGACGTCAATGTCGATTATTTTCTAAGAAAGTTGCTATAGGTTCTCCAAATATCTCTAAAACACTCAATAAATATAAAACTAAACAAAATGAGTTAAAAACAATTTTATTTATTTCAGGAGGAACATCACCTCAAGAAGTTACACAATTAATTATTGATTTAAAAAAAGATAGTCAATTTAGGGAGTATCGAATTTTATTTAGACCACATCCTGCTGAGAAATTTTTTTTAGATACTCGTTACGGATTATTAAAAGATTTAAATATAGAAATCCATGATAGTAATCTTTATGATGCTTTGGTTTCTGTTGATTATGTTATTTCAGATGGTGTATCAACTGTTCTTTATGAAGCTTTGTACTTTATGAACAAAATATATATGATGGATACTAGATTTACAAAGTTTTACGAAGAAAATTCTATTTTCCCTACTTTTAAAACATCTAATGAATTAAAAACATTAATTTTAGATAATGTTGAAGTGCAACAAGATAGAAATGATATTTGGGATAAAAATTGGAAGTTAAATTATGAAAATTTTATCAATGAAGTATTAGAGTTAAAATGAAAAAAATAGTTATTTTAGGAGATAGCTTAGGGTTACCACGTGAAGAGTTAACTTTTGAAGAAACTTATCCTTATCTATTGCAATCAAAATTTTTAAACAGTTTTCAGGTTATTTCAAAACATAAAAGAGCCAATGACAGTAAAAGACAAAGTTTTGCACTTTATGATGATGTTGAATTGTATAAGCCTGATATTGTAATTGTTCATTTAGGGATTGTGGATTGTGCTCCTAGACTTTTTTATCGTAAAGAAAAAATATTAATTTCCTATATCAATAAAATAGTACCTATTATTAAAATAATGTCTAAATATAGATTTTTTTTAACAAAGTATTTCCCTAAAGTATATGTGAATGAGCATGAATACAAAAATAATATATTAAAAATAATTCACTTTTTAGAGGAAAAAAATATTAAAATTATATTAGTAGGTATTGCTACTACCAATTTAAAAAATAAAGAAAAATCATTTGCTTATGATGAAAATATTAAGAGATATAATAGTATTTTAAAAAAAATAGTAGAAGATAAAAAGGAAATTGATTTTATAGATATGTATCAATATGGAGAAGATGTTTTACTGGATGATGGACATCATTTAAATCCAAAAGGTTCTTTTTTATTGGCTGAAGAACTCTTTCAATGTATTCAAGATATTTCATGAGTAAATTTCTAAAAAATTCTGTTATTTATGCTGGGGGAGATATAGTAAACAAAGCTGTTCCTTTTTTAATGTTACCCATATTGACTAGGTACTTGACACCAGAAGATTATGGTTTGATGGCATCATTTTTATCTCTTGTGGCTTTTTTATCTATATTTATAGGATTAAGTGTCCATGGTGCTGTAAATGTTAATTTTTTTAAACTCTCTTCTGAAAAGCTAAGGGTCTATATGGTTAATGCTATTTTGTTGTTATGCATTAGCACAAGTGTGGTTTTTGCTATAGTATTATTATTTGATACACCCATTAGTGAACGGCTACTCTTAGATAAAGAGTGGATATATATAGCTGTAGTGGTTTCTTTGTCACAGTTTATAACAACACTTAATTTAACACTTTGGATAGCAGAGGAGAAGCCTAAGCCTTATGCTATTTATCAATTGCTACAAACAGTTTTAATTACACTATTAAGTTTGGTACTTATTGTTGGTTATGAGTTTGATTGGAGAGGGCAAGTTCTGGCTTTTATTATTGGAACTGTTAGTTTCGCTATGTTAAGTTTACTGATGATGAAACAGAGAAACTATTTTAAATTAGAATATAATCGTGAAGATATGAAAGATTTATTGAGCTTTGGCTTACCTCTAGTCCCACATCAATTAGGAGGATGGTTAAGCACAAATGCTGATAAACTTCTTTTGATTACAATGGTAGGAGCTACCTCGACAGGACTTTTTACAGTAGGGTATCAAATAGGAATGATGATGGGGATAGTAGTAACAGCTTTAAACAAAGCATGGAGTCCTTATCTCTATAAAAAACTGAGTTCAAATCCTACTATAAGTGAAAAAATAAAAATTGTAAAATTTACTTATCTATACTTTATTGCTATAATTGTTTTAGTTATTATTTTAGATTTTATTTCAACTTTGATATTTAAATATATGCTCGATGAATCTTTTGCTTCGTCACAGGAGTTTGTTATTTATATTCTTGTTGCTTATGGTTTTTCAGGTATGTATTTTATGGTGGGAAATTATATTCTTTATGAGAAAAAAACAAAACTTTTGGCGAGTATTACATTGTCAGTAGCTATAATTCAAGTTGTATTGAGTTATCTATTTATTAATATGAATGGAGCAATAGGGGTAGCATATAGTAGTGCTATTTCATTTGCTATGACTTTTATTTTGGTATTTATATTTAGTCATAGGGTTTACCCTATGCCGTGGAGATTTTGGAAAGTAGAGGATAAAATATGATAACAATTATTGATTATGGTATGGGTAATCTTGGTTCAATTGCCAATATGGTAAAAAAAGTTGGAGGACAAAGTTTCATAACCTCGGACTTAAATGAAATAAAAAAAGCAACAAAGTTAATATTACCAGGTGTTGGTTCTTTTGATAACGGTATGAGTAAATTAAGAGAGTTAGATTTAATTGATATTTTAAATAAAAAAGTTTTAGAAGATAAAGTACCTATAATGGGAATATGTTTAGGTATGCAACTTATGACAAATTTTAGCGAGGAAGGTAAACTTGTAGGATTAGGTTGGATAGATGCTCAAAGTAAAAAGTTTGTTTCAGATAAATTAAAAATACCTCATATGGGATGGAATATTATTTATCAAAAAAAAGTTTCTAAATTATTTGATGAACTTACAAGTGAAAAAAGATTCTATTTTGTCCATAGTTACTGTGTAAGTTGTAACAAAGAAGAGGATATCTTAACAAAAACCTCTTATGTTCATGATTTTGTATCTTCTTTTGAAAGAGAAAATATTATAGGCGTTCAATTTCATCCTGAAAAAAGTCATAAGTTTGGTATGGCACTTTTTAAAAACTTTGTGGAGAAGTATTGATGTTGAAAACGAGAGTCATACCTGTATTATTAATGAAGAATAGAGGCTTATATAAAGGGGTGAAATTTAAAAATCACAAATATGTAGGTGACCCTATTAACACAGTTAAAATTTTTAATGATAAAGAAGTTGATGAATTGGTGTTGTTGGATATAGAAGCTTCAAAGTATAATAAAGTTATTGATTTTGAGTTCATTGAAGAGATTGCTACAGAAGCTTTTATGCCTTTGGCTTATGGAGGAGGCATTCGTAGTTTAGAAGATGCGAGAAGACTTTTTGGGATAGGCATTGAAAAAATAATCTTAAATACATCTGCCATTGAAAATATGGACTTACTAGAAGTGTTAATTAGAAATTTTGGTTCACAAAGTATAGTTGTTTCCCTCGATATTAAAAAAAGTATATTTAAGAAATATAGAGTTTATGCCAAGAGTGCTTCACTTAAAACTAGATATAATCCTATAGAATTTGCACAAAAAATGCAAGATATAGGTGTAGGTGAAATAATAATAAATTCTATAAACAATGATGGTATGATGAATGGATATGATTTAAAGATTATTAAAGAAATTAGTGATACTTTAGATATTCCTGTTATTGCTTGTGGTGGTGCAGGAAAGTTGGAACACTTTGTTGATGCAATAAAAAATGGTGTTCATGCTTGTGCAGCAGGAAGTATGTTTGTTTATAATGGCGTACATAAAGCAGTTTTGATTTCATATCCAAAATATGAAAGATTATGTCAATTATTTAAGGAGAAATAGGTGGAATATCAGCAATGTAATAGATGTGTCATGGACACAAGTGCAGAAAATATAGTATTTGACCAAGAGGGAAATTGTAATTTTTGTACAGATTTTTTGAATCGTTTAGAAAAAGGAACTACCAATTTATCAGATAAGTTAGATGCTTTTATAGCTCAAATCAAAAAAGATGGTCAAGGTAAAAAATATGATTGTATTGTAGGGGTAAGTGGTGGAGCAGATAGTAGTTATGCATTATATTTAGCCAAGAAAGATGGATTAAGAGTTTTAGCTGTACACATGGATAATGGTTGGAACAGTGAACTTGCAACCAATAATATTGAAACTATTATTTCTAATATGGAAGTTGATTTATATACGCATGTAATCGATTGGAATGAATATAAGCAGTTAATGCAGAGTTTTTTTGATGAAGATGTGATTGATATTGAACTTTTGTATGATAATGCCATGTTAGCAGTAAATTATAGTCTAGCTTCTAAATATGGAATAAAATATATTTTATCTGGCTCAAATAGCTCTACAGAAGGTATGGCAATGCCTACAAACTGGAATTGGTTCAAGTATGATAAAAGAAATATTAAAAATATTGCTAAAAAGCATCAAGTAAAAATTAAAACCTTTCCTATAATTGGCACATTAGATTACTTATATTATAGGATAATTAAAAAAATATCATGGGTACCCTTTTTGGATTATGTAGAGTATAATAAAGAAGAAGCAATGCTGTTTCTAAAAGATAATTATGGCTTTAAACCTTACCCTTATAAACATTATGAATCTGTATTTACCCGATTTTATCAAGGCTATATTTTACCTGAAAAATTTTCTGTAGATAAACGAAAGATGCACCTCTCTTCATTAATTTGTTCAGGTCAAATGAGTAGAGAAGAGGCTTTGTCTGATTTGAAGAGGTTACCATATGCTAGTCAAGAAGCATTAGATAATGATACGGAGTTTTTTTTAAAAAAAATGGGTTGGCATAGAGATGATTTAGAAAGCTATCTGAAAAGAGAAGAGAAATCTCATCTTATACATGGAACAGAAAAACCTTTATGGGATTTTTGTTTACAAAGTTATCAAAAATATGTTAAATAGATGAAAAAACTTATTGCAATAATTGGAATTGATTCTTTTTTAAAAAAAAATTATAATCAGATTAAATGTCTTAATCACAACGGTGTCTCTGTTGAAGTATTAACCAATAATACAATGAATACTTCTGTAGAGAATATGAATATTATTAATAATCAAACTAAAAATAAAAATAGTATTATTTTGTTAGAGCCTAAATTTCTTTCAAGGGTTAAGCAGATATATGACTATTTAAAAAAGAATAAAAGCGTTTTAAATCATATAGAGGTTTATCCTGCTGGTCGATTTACTTTTATTTATGTTTTGTTAGCGAGATTAATAGGAGTAAAAATAGTTTGTATTGAAAGAGGAGATATTGGAAAATTTGATAGGCATACTTTCTTAACTTCTATTTCCATGAAATTAACATATCGGTTCTCTACTCTGGTTATATATAAAGAACTATATATGAAAAGTCTTCTTTTATCATTACATGCAAAGAATATTTCATTACTTTATAATTGTATTGATAATTTTGTAGAATTTGAAAATTTAGCTCATCGATCCTATTCATTTCTTTGGGTAAATAGATTAGTTAAAGAGAGAAAAATTGAGTGGGTTGTTGATTTAGTAAAAGAAGGAGAATTAAATTCTACAATTAATATATTAGGGATTTTGGAAAATAGAGATACTTATATTCAAACTAATATTAACTTAGTAAATAGTTTAAAAAACTATGGGAATGTAGAAATCTATGGCTATATTAACCCTGAAAATTTTTATAAAGAAACTAAATTTTTTCTATTACCTTCAGATATTGTATTTGTGAATAATGCATTGCTTGAGGCTATGTCTTATGGGGTAGTACCTCTTATCTCTAATGTTAGTGGAGCAGATAAAATTATTGAAGATGGGATAGATGGATTTATTTTTGAACATACCAAAGAAGGTTTTAAAAAAGCAATTGAACGAGCATTGTCTTTATCTGAAGAAGAAGTTCAGCGTATGTCACTTGCAGCAAGAGAAAAAGTAAAAAATAAATTCTCTTGTAATGAATGGTGTAAACGTTATATCTCTATTATAAATGGAAAAATTTAATGCTCTTTAACTCCTACATTTTCACTTTTGCTTTTCTTCCCATAACATTTTTAAGCTATTTTTTTCTTCTAAAAAAAAATAAAAATAGAGAAGCAAAAATATTTTTGATTTTTTCTTCATTATTCTTTTACAGTTGGTGGAATATCCTCTATTTACCTTTAATCTTAGCCTCTATGTTTCTTAACTATTTTTTAGGTGTTCGATTAAAAAGGAAAAAAACTTTACTTACTTTAGGGATTGTTGTAAATCTTCTTCTCTTGGGCTACTTTAAATACAGAGATTTTTTTATTGAAAATATTAACAGTCTATTTTCTACAGAGTATGGATTACTTCACTTAGCTCTTCCTTTAGCTATTAGTTTTTTTACATTTCAGCAAATAGCATATTTGGTAGATAGTTACAGAGGAGAGACAAAAGAGTATAACTTTTTAAATTATGCACTCTTTGTTACTTTTTTTCCTCAACTCATAGCAGGTCCGATTGTACATCATAAAGAGATGATGCCTCAATTTATGGATGTTAAAAATAAAATTAAAAATTATTATAATATTTCAATGGGACTTTTTATCTTCTCTATAGGGCTGTTTAAAAAGGTAGTCATAGCAGATACTTTTGCTATTTGGGCAAGTGATGGATTTTCCCATAGTGAAACTTTAACTTTTTTAGAGTCATGGGCTACCTCTTTTTCTTATACTTTTCAACTATATTTTGATTTTTCAGGATACACAGATATGGCAATAGGCATAGCATTGCTTTTTAACATAAAACTGCCTATAAATTTCAATAGCCCCTATAAGGCTACAAATATACAAGAGTTTTGGAGACGATGGCATATGACATTGTCTAGATTTTTAAAGGACTATATTTACATACCTTTAGGAGGAAGCAGAGTGGCAACTGCTCATATCTATATGAACTTGATGATTACATTTCTTCTAGGTGGACTTTGGCATGGTGCAGGGTGGACTTTTGTTTTTTGGGGATTTCTTCATGGTTTTGCTTTAATTATTTATAGTTTATGGCGAAATATAGGCTTTAAACTTTGGAATTGGTTTGCTTGGTTCTTAACCTTTAATTTTATTAATATCTCTTGGGTATTTTTTCGAGCAGAAGAGTGGTCTGATGCTATTAATATAATATCATCGATGTTTAGCTATGATACACAAAAGATAAATCCAATATGGATAGGATTTATCTTGTTAGCTTTTTTTGTCGTGCTGACTTTTAAAAATAGTATGCGTTATTTAGAAAAATTTTGTTTTACCAAAAAATATGTTTTCTTTATGGCATTTCTTTTAACCTTTTCATTTATAGCAATACGTTTAATAGGAGAACAGAGTGAATTCTTGTACTTTAACTTCTAAACAGATTAAAAAAAGATTGATATATAGTTTTATTTTAATTATTTTATTGATGGTAACTTTAGATGGATTATTATATTTTGTAATTGATAGTAGGACAACAAAATATAGTTTTGTTGAGGAAAAACAATCTAAAATCAAACATTTTAATTTGAATTATAAAGAACATAGAGATATTATTTTCATTGGAGATAGTAGGACAATTTTTCATATCTCTTCTAAAATTTTTAAAGAAAATGGTTTAGATATTTATAATTTTGGGGTTAGTGGGAATGCTTTAGTTGATTATCCTGCTTATGTTATTAATGCTATTAATCAACAACCCAAAATGATAGTTTTAAATTTAGCTTTAGAAGATTTATATACTCCTATAGGTAAGGCAAGTAACCCTTCTCTTTCAGATATATTATTTTATAAAGATATAGGAAATAGTGAATTATTTATGGAAAATATTTATAAATGGTTATTTAGTTATCATATGGTTTATAATTATTCTGAAGCCTTAGTTATAAAAAGTAAGTTGCTATATGATAGTTTTGAACCTCAAATTAAAATAACAAAAACTAATAGTTCATCGGTAAATAAGTCAAGTAAAATAGAATATGATTGCACCCCTTTTATTATCCAAAAAATAAATAGAAATAAAACCATTGTAAAATGTAAAAATGGAGATGGACTTTTACTTGGAAATATCGATGAACTACCCATACGAAAACCCAAAACCCTAAGAGTATTGAATAAATTAAAAATTACCATTCTAAAAGAGTTAATTCAAGAAGCCAATGATAAGAATATAGAAGTTGTTGTTATTTTTGAACCTATTTTGTATAATCAATATATTATTGAAAATAATTTATTTGATGAGTTAAAGGGTATAAAATTTTTAAACTTATCAGACTACTCTTTAGACAAAAAGTTTATTGTAGATGCTGGACATTTTAATGTTTATGGACGCAAGGTCTATAGTGAATTTTTAGCAAAAAAATTAAAAAGTAAGTTAAATGACTAAAAAAAGCCTATCCATTCTAATTTACTCCCTAGCAGGTGGGGGAGCAGAGC
>Ga0256833_1002327_pt1 | contig 13466 bp, 14 predicted proteins | sample 356284metaG_FD_190535 | JGI IMG/M metagenome (GOLD analysis project Ga0256833, IMG submission 190535) | Hydrothermal vent microbial communities from Mid Atlantic Ridge, Atlantic Ocean - 356-284 | ecosystem: Environmental > Aquatic > Marine > Hydrothermal vents | place: Atlantic Ocean: Mid...
GTTCGCCGGAGCCCTCTACACGGTGGCTTTTGACACGGTGATGCCTGATGGCCGCACGCTCCAGATAGGGACTGTGCACCACCTTGGACAGAACTTCACCGTGCCCTTCGAGGTGAGAATACAGCTGAGAGACGAGACCCTCGACTACGCGTGGCAGACGAGCTACGGGCTAAGCGACAGGGTAGTGGCGACACTGATAGCCATTCATGGTGATGATAGAGGCGCTGTCCTCCCGCCCAACGTTGCACCGATACAGGTAGTCATAGTACCGATCCCCGCGGGCTCCGAGGAGGAGAGGAGAGCTGTTAGAGAACACGTAGAGAGCGTTGCCGAGACCCTAAGAAAGCAGGGCATAAGAGTGCACATCGATGACCGGGACGATGTTAGGCCTGGTAGGAAGTTCTACGAGTGGGAGGCCCGTGGAGTCCCTCTGAGGATAGAAATAGGTCCTCGGGAGGCCCGCTCCGGGACCGTTGTCATAGCTCGGCGCGATACCCTCGAGAAGATAGAGGTTGATGTGAAAGAGCTACCCGGGAAGCTAAGAGAGCTAATGGATGATGTTAGGAGGAGCCTCCGGGAGCGTGCATGGAAGTGGCTTCAGACCATGGTGAAGCGGGTTGAAAGCGTTGAAGAGGCTAGAAGGGTGCTCGAAGAGGAGAGGGGGATAGTGGAGCTACCCTGGTGCGGTAGAGAGGAGTGCGGGCTTAAGCTGGAAGAGCTCGTGGACGCGGGCGTGCTCGGCTCTCCCCTGGAGAGACCTAGCTGGGTTAATGGTAAACGCTGCCCTGTATGCGGCCAGCCCGCCGTGACAAGTATAAGGCTTGCAAAGAAGTACTAGACTCTCCTAGCTCTAGGTAGGTTCTCAACGCCTTTTCAAGAACTCTCCCAATATCCCCGTGTCCTTCGCGCTCCGCTATCTCTTCAAGTGCTCTCGCTTCATCCTCTTCCAGGGCGACGGCTACGAGGATCTTGGCCACCGCTCTCGCCCCCGGGTAAAACTACTAGCTAGGTACTACCCTAACAAGCTACTAGCCCCTAGCCTGACAGGCAAAAACCATTAACTCGATCAACGAGACTACCGCTAGTGTTACCAAGCCCTTCACGGGCTTACAACAGCGCGCCTAGGCTCCGTATAGACAGGTCCTAGGTGACGAGAATACCTAGCGGGAGTAGCTCCTCCCATATTACCGTCTACTCGGGGATACCCAGTAAGATAGTGCTCAGCGGCCTGGCTCCGCCCATCGGCTCCACGCTCTAAGGCCGCTTTTAACCCTCATCACTGCTCCAGCACTTATGGTGAATCACTGCACTCTCTTATACTTAAGCCGCTAGCCACTAGTCCTCTCTCGGGGAAGCGTTTTGGCGCTCGCTAAGACCTGGTTGCTCAGCGGTGCGCGCTTCGATGAATCGGATAAGAGGATAGCGGTTCTACCAGTAGGGAGCTTTGAGCGCCACGGTGACCACCTCCCCTTAGGGACAGACACTCTTGAGGCTAGCTATGTGGCGGAGAAGGTGGCGGAGCGGCTAGGCGCCCACCTATATCCTCCAATATGGTATGGGTGCTCTAGGTCTCTTGAACGGTTCCCCGGCACAGTAAGTGTTGACGAGGAGCATTTCCGAGCATACGTAGAGGACGTGCTCAGAGGGATAGCGCGTAACGGCTACAAGCTGATACTGGTCGTCAATGGGCACGGAGGCAACACCAATGTGCTCAAGCTGGCAGCTAAGCGTGTAAGCAGCGAGGTAGGCGTAGCAATAATCGTTGTTGATTGGTGGCGTGACGTGGCGCAGGATAAACGTAGGCAACTATTCGGGTCGCCTGGCCACGCGGGAGAGGATGAGACAAGCGCAATGCTATACATAGCACCGGGTAGTGTTGACATGGATAAGGCAAAGGACTACGAGGCCCCATGGTTCCCCAAGTTGTCCGCCTATTCCCCGTTACTAGAGGAGATGCTTTACCCGGAGGCGGTTCTGGGCAGGGCTACACGGGCTAGTGCAGAGAAGGGGAGAGAATGGCTAGAGGCGGTTGTTGAGGAGATCGTGGAGGCTACTAGGGAGATCTATGATAGGCTTGCTGGAGGCGGATAAACCCTAGTCTGACAGCATTTATGAAGGCGGCTACATGGCTGGCCAGATAGCTATAAGGCCCAATAGAGTACACGCTACTAGCCTCGCGTAGAGCCCTCGGAGGCGGGTCGAAAAAGCTGCCAAGAATGACAGCCGCTCTCCCACTAAGAACGCTTGGATCAATATACTTAGCTCCCTCCCTGAAACCGATCACGTGGTAACCGTTCCGCTTTAGAGCCCTAACAACATAGAGAAGAGATACATCGTTAACTGAGCTGCACCTATCCCCGCGAAGAGCTTGGAGGAAAAAGCCACCTATCTCGTGCTCATACACAGCCCTTGGGGGCAGACAGTCAGGGCCCAGCAGGACGAGCCTCCCCGATTCACCCTCTGAGCCCCTATCAAGGAAGAGGGCGAATAGGGATCCTCTAGAAACGCTTCCGCAGGGATAAAGAGCTGCTAAAAGCACTCGTACAACTACATCAAGTCTCTTATGCCCAACGAGCCCCCTCCAGCTACGGGGGAGAGAGCCTGGTTCCCTCCCATAGACAAGCCATACGAAATCGTATCCTGATAAGCGTTTCAGCAAGTCCTGACTCTTCTCAGCTAACCTAGTAACACCCCGGCCCCCGCTAGGTAACCAGTATCTTTCCAGGGTACTGGCTATTTGAAGGCAGTAATGATGAGCAGTTATGGATATGATCGGGGGTGTGGGGCTAAAAACTCTGTGAAGAAGACTAGACCACGGGTCCTCTTACTGCTTTCCTCTCCTCCTCTGGTCTTACTTTCACTAAGCCGTAGTGAACGGCGCAGCTTATACAATAGCACTTCTCCACTGGGTACTTCATTATTATAGCGCCTTTCTTTTCGAGCTCCCTGGCTAGCTGAGGATCTATAGGTGTATACATCTTTGTTATGCATATCGCTTTATCGCGTGGAACGAGTCTCCCACAGTTATCGCATTGTACTAGCCTAGTTCTACCCTTTGAGCCCTTGTGCCTTCCCCTGTTCTGCCTCTTCTTAGGCATCTCTAAGCCCCGTGCATAGTTCCTAACCGGGTAGCGCCTATTTATCTGAGCCGCTCAGTTGATGACGCGCTAGGCTCAAGCGCATAGTGATACACGGTCTATGAGAGTGGGTTTATTACGTAGAGAAAGAGGAGTGGAACCTACTACCTGGATACACGGGATAGGTGAGAGGAGCAACTATTACTGGAGGGTTGATGAGGTGCGCATATGTGGTAGTGTTAAGAGCTTTAAGGACCCTGTCCACGGCTATGTCGATATATGCGGCGCGTTAACAAGCATCATTGATTCCTGGATAATGCAAAGACTCCGCTCAATTAAGCAGACAGCCTTCGCCTACATGGTTTACCACGGGATGGAGCATTCCCGTTTCAACCACAGCCTTGGCTCAGGGCACCTCGCGGGCGAGGTAATAAACTTCATAGCAGCTAATACGAGGCTGTATTTCCGCAGCGCGGGTGGCGGCGAGTTCGCTAACACTCTTCTAAGCTCCGCAGAGGTCTTCCAACTAGCAGCGCTCGTCCACGATGTCGGCCACCTACCCTATAGTCATTCAAGCGAGGTCGGTGTAACAGAGGCTCGGCTCATCTACAAGCTAAAGGGTTTTGAGAAGCTCCCCCTACGCCACGAGGCCTATACCTACGCCCTCCTAGGGATCATAGGCGAGATGGCTGAAGAAGCTGGCGTCGAGCCGGTTTTCACCTCCTCGGTGCCGAACGATTTACGCTTAATACTACAGGGCTCTGGGACACGCGCATCCGCTCTAGACTATGGTAGTGCGTGCGCTGCGAACGTGTTGCACCAATTAATAGCAGGTGGACTAGATGTTGATAGAATGGACTACCTCATAAGGGATAGCATATACGCTGGCGTGCGTTACGGCATATTTGACGTAGATCGCCTCGTGAGGGTGCTGCTCGCCTCCCCCCTCCTCCTAGAAACATCGAATAAGTCATCGGTAGAGGTGAGCAAGAAAGCATGCCAAGTAATGGTTCTCGACAAGGGGGTAAGCATAATAGAAGCCTTCCTCCTAGCAAGGTTCTACATGTTTAGCGAAGTCTACCTACACCGCGTCGTCGAGGCATACAACTCCATATATGCTAGGTTATTCAGCGTACTAGCCCGTGATGGACTAGTATCCGTGGAGACAAATGCTGGCGAGATAGACATACCCACCCCCGAGAGCATCGAGAAGAAGAAAACATGGGCTCTCGAGGCGTGGAAAACACTTGACGACGTATCAATTAGCTGGCTGATACGCGGCGTGTATAGCAACAGGTACAGGGTCTCGAAGGAGGCTAGACAGCTTGCAACAATGCTGGTTGAGAGAAAGCACCCAAAAATATACCACGTCATAGAGGATAAGCAGCTATGGGGGCTCTATACGAGCTACCTATACGAGGGATACGCGCCAGAATGGGCGAAACCCCTCCTAGACGAGCTCCTAAGCCTTCAAAACGAGTACCCCTTACTCATGGTCCGCCCCCTCAGAGTCGATGTGATAAGCCTCAGCCAGCTCGGGGTCTATAACCGCTCAGCGAGATCCATAACAGCGCTAGGCTCGGTAGAGAACGGGGGAAGCCGCGAGCTAAGAAGATTACAGACACTCGCCGAGCTAAGCTTGTACAGGATAGTAGTTTTCTCACAGCCAAGCTTGGAAAACGTCACTAGGAGAGCTATGCAAATACTACAGGATTTAAGCAATGAGGCTGGAAAGGAGGAGAGAAAATAGGATCCCAGCTAGTTCGCCGACTCCTCGTAGCCCCGGTCCATTATTAGTAAGCGCCCCCTCCTCCTCACAACACCAGCCGCCTCAAGCACGCGTATAGCCTCCTCGGCATCCGGGCTCCATAGCTCACCGCTTGGGTGGTGATAAAGCCTCATGACCACTCGTTCACCCTTATTATTCTCGACGTATTTATCCCATACCTTGACGAGCACGGTGTCCAGCTCGGCTTGCCCACCCAGCTCTCTCAGCACCCTCTCTATGGCGGCGGCCAGCCCCAGGTATCTAGGCCTACCATCTCTTTGTTTTCCTAGGACCTGCTGTGCCAAGAACAGCCCCTAGACTATACTAGTAAGTGGTAACACTATCTAACGGGCAAGGGTCGTGGCCAGGGCTCGTTGTGTTAAATACCCCAAAAATACTAGGAAACGAATAGGCCTATGGCGCGGCGGGATTAGCTTCAGCCCCACAAGAAGGCAGTGATAACAGTTTACGAGGTAGGAAAAACACCATCGTTCCAAAATATTTGCCAATAAGTCATGGCCGTATGTTACTGGTCTCCAGCTGGTCGAGGAAACGCAGCCTCTTCGGTATCGGTGGGTGATCGCTGAACACCTCCTCCGAGGGGTCAACCTTAGCGTGTTTTAGCTCCTCGACAACCCTATCAATATCGTAGAAGCTCGTCCTCCCCCATCCCGGATCGTAGAAGGGGTTCGCGAGCGCTGAGGTGAACGCGTATATGAATAACGCCTTGAGACTACTCTTATGTAGCTCTTGTAAACGTCTCTGCCCCACCGAGGTAGAGTAATATAGGTGTATCTTCGCTAGCGCTCTCTGCATAGGCCTAACACCTGCAACGAAGGCCCCGTGGGCGTCGGCATAGTATTCCCTAAGCCTGCTGAAAGCGAGCACAGCCACCTGCATGACAAAGCTCACGACAACCCCCAGCACGCCGAGAGCTGCTAGCACCAGCCCGCTGTTGCCTTCCTCGCGGTCGCTCCCCAGAGAGCCCCAGAGACCAGCCCGTATCAGGAAAACACCCATGTAGTAGAGAAGGCTCGGTATAAGCCCCAACAGCATTATTATGACCATGTCGCGGTGCTTGTGATGCCCGAGCTCGTGGCCCACGACGCCCAAGAGCTCTTCGCGGCTCAGCATCTCGTAGAGGCTACGAGAGACAGCCACGTAGCGGCCCGCTAGGAAATTGCCATAGGCGAACGCGTTCGGCGGCCCCTCCACCATGACCGCTCTCGGGGGGTTGCGCATACCAGCTCTCTCAGCAGCCTCGTTAACGATCTCTTGTAGCTCTGGGCTGGGTTTCGCACGATAAGCTAGGTTTATCATCCATGGAGCGAACAAGTAGCTAACAAGGCTCATAGCCAGCAGGAACCCCAGCAACCACTCAATGTAGAAATGATACCCATAGGCCGCTGCCGCAGCGTATAACGCGTAAGCGGTTAACGCGCCACCACCAATAACAAGCAGCGCTGTCAACAACATGGCTGTGTAGAGGCTCATGCGCCCAGCTAGGCTAGCGGCTACGCGAGGCGCCACCTTCATAGCTATGAACTGTAGCGCCACGAACCCAACAATATAGGCTATCATTAGCGCTATCATTGTTAAGGGGTCGTAGAAGAACCAGAACAACATGGGTTCCACCTATCCATTCCTACTCATTGCTCCTATAAACAAGGCTCACAGAGGAACCCGCTTATATTAGTACCGTGTAAAAAGCCATAGAGCAGTATTTATCGGGTCTCTAGCAACGCCTTAGCCTGCTCCAAAGCCCTACGCTCCATCGCTCTCTTCTTGCCGAAGTGAACGGCTACGTGCAGGGGCGCGTAGAGGCTCAGCCCTATAAGAACCATGCCCAGCCCGGAGGGGTCCGGCGATATTATTGCACCGACTATCATCGTGCCGAGGAATATGTACTTCATAGTTGTTGGCGTGAAGAGGTCTGGGTCGAGTATCCCGTAGGATAACGCGAGGTAGATGACTATGGGTAGCTCGAATAAGAGGCCGAACGCGAAGGCAAGCTCGAGAGTAAATGATACTACATTGCTTATTGCCACATTAATTATTGTCTTATAGCCCTCGGGGACGAATAGCGGGTACAGCTTATACATCATAAGGTATATGAGAGGGGCCACGATATAGATGGCGAAGAATACCCCCACGAAGAAAGATGCCGTGAATAACGCTATGTAGCGCTTCATAAACCTCTTCTCATGGGGATATAGCGCGGGCTCAATATATTCCCAGATCTCCTTAGCGGCTACTGGTGCGGCTCCTATTATGCCGAGGAGGGTTGCCGAGTAAGTCAGTATCTCTATTGACTCGAACTCGGAGCCAGGCATGACAGTTGTGTAATATACTTTTCCGTTGAAAGCAACTATTCGTCTAGGCACGACGTGTTTGAATATTATCTTCGGGAATACGGTTATGAGAGGAGTATATAGTTTACCTCCCTCGAAGCCAGCGGGTAGGGCTGAGAGTATAGCTGTAGCTATTATAAAGGCTATGACTATGCGGCGTAACCTGATAATGAGTTCCTCTAAGTGCTCCCATATAGTGGCCTCCTTATCCCTTGGTGGCTTATCGCTCATAGCTGGCGCACCAGCGTGTTAAGCCTAGCTCTCTATATTTCATGAGTGCCGCGTTCTTATCGTTAATCGCCCAGGACTCGGTGAAGCATCTTAGGGGCTTAAAGAAACCAATTGGCACGATGGCGATGCTGCTATAATCATTCTTAGTTGGCTTCAACCTTGACGTCGGATATTAGGCCCTTTTTCTTCGCCTGAGCTATGATCTCTGATATTAGTTCGTCCTTCTTCTTCTCCTCGGGTTTTTCTACGCCGAGTTTCTCGGCAAGCTTTCTCAGAGTCTCCTCGTTAACGTTTTCGAGGTTGCTTCTGGTCTTTTTCTCGTCTTCCTCTACGAGTCCTTGGGATGCTTTACGAAACTCGTGTATCGCTTGCCCCAGCCCCCTTGCTAGCTGTGGTAGCTTCGTTGGCCCGAATATGAGTATTATTATTAGCAGGATTATTGCCCATTCGAACCCGTTGAGGAACTCGAACACTACTTACCACGCCCCTTTAACCACGATCATTCCTTATTATCACTGGGTGTTTCTCTCAGGCTAAGGGTTTTCGCTAAGTCTCTAATATTAATTCTGCGCCTATAGTGTACGAATAGCCCCTTAAGCTGGTTCTCCTGGGAACGAGGCCACGCCTAAGGGGAGAAAACACTCCGAGCAGTACTTAGCAGGAACTGGTGGCGGCTACATGTACCGTTTTCCCCCAGCAGCTGCACTAGTAACCGCCTTTGTTGGCATCTCTTTTGCAGCGCCCTTGGCAAGGCTGGCGGGGGTGGATGGGTTTACGGCTGCTTGGTGGCGTTTAATGATAGGAAGCTTCGTGACAATAGTGCTCGCTTCCTGGGCCAGTCAGCTCCCATCCCTATGGCTTGTCCTCCGCGGGGTGCCTAGCGGGGTGTTCTTAGCGCTGCACCTCGCGTTCTGGCTTGAGAGTCTCCGCCACATGAGCATAGCTTCTTCAACAGGTATTGTGGTCTCGTACCCTGTCCTAATAGGGCTCTACGAGGCGGTTATTGAGAGGAGCATTAGTGCGCGTGGCTTCCTAGGAGTTGTTCTCGGCTTCCTGGGGGTCGCCATACTCTCTACACCCTGGGCGGGCGCCACGATCCTCGGCGCAGCCTTATCGTTTAGCGCGGCAGTGTTCGCGTCAATATACTTCCTCATAGGCAGGTGGCTACGAGTCCGTGGAGCGACAACACTAGAGTACACGAGCGCTGCGTACCTAGCAGCGTTCCTAGTCCTCCTAGTGATGATCCCTCTGACTGGAACTAGGCCCTGGAGGGCCCCGAGCCATAGCATACCCTATCTCGTGCTCCTAGGCCTGGTGCCGATGCTCATGGGGCACAGCATGATGAACTACGCGCTGGGCTACTACCCAGCAGCAGTGGTGACCGGTGTAGCTCTCCTAGAGCCCTATGGTGCTAGTCTCCTAGGCTGGCTCCTCCTGGGAGAGAAGCCGCCCCTAGCTAGCCTGCCCGGGATGGTGCTCTCGGTGACTGGTGCCTGGCTAGCAGTAACAGCTCACCAGTCAGGGAGGGCGAAGGAGAACCGGGGATAGAGCCTACCTGTGAACAAGGCTGTGAAGTATTGTGGCGCGCGCTAGGTCCTCGAGAACCTCGAGCCTATCAACAGCCTCGTATACTGCTTGTACGGGGTCCTTGCTCGTACCGATAGCGACTGCTCCGTGGCCCTCGAGCACTGCTACATAGCACCTCTTATCCCCTAGAGCCTTCGCAGCCTTCTCGGCAAGCTCCCACGTCCCCGGCTCGGTCTCCGGGACAAATGCGACACACTCACCGAGATAATAGCGGGCCTCCACGCCTAGGAGGCCCGTGTCAAGCCTTAGGCCTAGACGCCTAGCAAGCACGGCTAAGGGGTTATGAGCGTGAACAATGGCCCTGGCATCTTCTCTCCCTCGGTAAATGGCTAGGTGTAACCTATACTCACTACTAGGTCTCCCCTCGTACACGTTGCCGTCGAGATCCATGACAGCTATATCCTCTGGGCTCATTAATGGTTTCGCGACACCACTAGGAGTAATATAGACGAATATAGCCTCTTTGGAGAAAGGGTATAATGCACTAGCGTTTCCTCCACGTAGATTGATTAGCCCGCGCTCGTGAAGAACCCTCATGGCGTCTACCAAGGCTCTCCTAATCTCTAGCGGCAAAGCCTTAGCAGTGTCTTGCATAGCTTAAACCCTCCCCGTGCAAGAGAAGAGGCTGAGGCCTTGGACTTAAAAGAGGATTGGTGCACGGCGACCCGGTACCTACCATACTCCGTAGGAGGGCGTGGCACTATTTCTTAGATACCTTTGGTATTCTCGCGATCCAGGAGGAGGCCTCGGATGCGGTGTAAAAGAGTAGGCTGAAGTACAGAAAACTGCTATATGGTTCTAGGCTTCTGCGCTCACAGTGCTCGATTGCTGCGTTGATGGCGCCTCCACGCCGCCTGGTAGACGTGTCTCGTACAAGTATTTCTCTAGGCTCCTGAAGCTTATCCTCATTATCTGTCTCGCCTCCTCTAGTACTCTCCGGAGCTCCTCGGCGCCGTTCGGCTTCACCACTATGTCGCTGAGACTTGGTTTACCCAGTGGGGCACCGCATCTCGGGCATATCCCGCCGAACTGGCTTGCTAGCTCACTGGGGGTGGGTACCCCGTAGCTATTCTGGCCTACTCTGACAAACACGTGTAGGATGAAGCCACAGCGATGACACCTATAGACAATCGGCATGTTGGGAGAATCACCCGGGTCTCTAGTCTACTATGTGTTAACTAGCTCTATTGTATAGGGTTGGTAGTCCAGCGGTGGGAACAGTACTACTCTTTAATCACCCGCGTTAACAGATTCATAGTATTCTCTCTCATCGTGTTTAGTATTACTTCTCAGTAGTACGGGATTACCCTAATCCGATTAACACGCGTAACCGTGGGCGTATAGCCCCTCAGGGCGGAAAACTGGTATTGGTGTTACTTTGTAAGCCGTCGCCCTCATTGAATCGTGCCGGTTATGGCGGGGTTGTCGCGCTTTAGATTATCCCAGCCAGCGCGCCTAACCACTTTGCCTCTCATGAGCACCTTTGTCCCAGGCTTCTCCGTGACATACCCTAGCTGGGCCACGCTTACCCCGTTCCGTCTCGCCGTGCCCTCTACTTCGTGGGCGCAACCCGGCCTAGCTGTGAAGACTACCTCGTACTCCTGGCCACCATAGAGGAGCAACGCGTCATAATCTATGCCCTGGTTTTTCGCGTACTCCACTGCCTCCTCTACTAGCGGTAACTCTCTCAGCTCGATCACACGACTGCTCTTCTCAGAGAGCTGGTAAAGAGTCTCAGCCAGGCCATCGCTTATATCGAGCGCAGCTGTTACGCAGTCACTGCCCAGCTCGCGGTAAAGCCCTAGGAACCCTAGCCGAGCCACGGGCCTCGTGAACTCCTTGAAAGCCTCTGGGAAGACTTGTCGAGCACTCTCCCAGTCACCAGTTGCTAGCGAGTGGAGAACAAGCCCGCTTAACCCGAGCCTACCAAGCGTGACGTACACCAGGTCTCCGGGCTGGGCCCTCCTCCCAGGAGCGGGGAGGCGAACAACTCTGCCAAGGCCAGCAACATCTACCCAGCCATCGCCACGAGAGCTATTAGTATCGCCCCCGCCTAGCCACGCCCCATGCCTCTCAGCGGACTCTATGGCCCCGCCTACTAGCTGGTACAACGAGTCCTCTTCGAGCCCGGGATCAAGCCCAACAGACAGTAGGAAGATCAGTGGCTTAGCAGCCTTTGCCACAAGATCGCTAGCAGTAGCGGTTACCCATTGCCAGCCCAGATCAGCGTAGCTCATCCAAGGAGCCAGGCTAGAGCCGATAGAGCCGCCATCAATTTTTACCACCAAGTCCTCGAGACCCTCTCCGGCACAGACAGCGTCATCGCCGGGCCCTAGGCCCCTGCACCGCCACTGCGGCGCCAATAGGCCCTCCACTCTTCTTAGAACAGCTCTCTCTCCCAGCTCGCCCAGCCTAGCCAAGACACAGACCCGGGGCAACCACACCTAACCAATAACTAAGAGGTAATTAATGAAAGGGGTCGAGCAGAGACAGGGGGTGTTCAAAGCCTCTATGCTTCATAGGGTTCTCCTTCCTAGCTCCGAGAACCCCGTCTCCTCCAGAGCCCTGACCAGCACCTTCCACGAATCAGTGCTAGAGGCTGCTAAGACGCTGCCCACTCTCTCGACGCGGGTGAGCCTAGCCTCGGGGTTCTCTACAGCGACTATGGCTCCAGCCTCCTTGGCGAACCAAATAGAGGCGGCCACATCAACTATTCTCAAACGTCCACGAACATCTATAAAGACGTCAGCACGGCCCATACCAACCCACGATACCTCGAGACTAGCGCTACCCAGTGCACGCACACTCCTCTTATCACCTAGTAAGCTGAGGTACGCGTGAACAACCCTTGCCTGGTCGAGGCTCTCGACATAGGCGAGGACGAGCTTCTTCACAGGCTTGCCGATCCTTATCCTAGCTCCTCCCTCAAAGGCGCCGAGGCCCTTAGCGAAGCTGAGAACAGGGAAGGGGAGTATGGGCGCCACGGCGCCAGCAACAACGTCTCGGAGAACCGGCTCGCGGCCACTAGGTAGGGGCGCGATAGCTATGCTTACAGAGCTCCAAGGAACCATGCTAGCGTAGTTCTTGCTCCCATCAAGAGGGTCTACAACAGCCACAAAGGGGTCCTCGCCGAGCCTCACAACACCGTGCTCCTCGCCGACAAACACTCCCCTAAAACCCTCGAGGCGTAGAAGCTCCATAACGTTCTCCTCAGCGTCGTAGTCAATAACCATGCTCTCGTCAGAGTCGTAGCTGTGAACACCCCTAGTCGCGAGCAACTCCTCTAACCCGAACCGGTCCCTCAGAAAAGCAGCAGCCTCGCCAGCAACACGTACAACGAGCCTACGAAGATCCTCAAGCTCTCGCCGCGAAACATACTCCACGAGATAATCACCCGCTCTTACTCGTGGAGAAGAGCTTAAGCTTAATAACTCTAGGGGGCGGGAGCTGTCCTCGCAGCAAGAGCACTCTCTCAGCCACTGCTCTTACGCGCCGCCTCGTGGTATGTATAAGGCATTTCTCTCCAGGAAACCTGTGACCTGGAGGGAGCGCGTATAGTGCCCAGCCTCATCAAGACCCCGGCGAGGCGGCTTAACGCGGCTCCCTGGGCAATTTCCTAGGCACTGGCTCTTGTAGGATAATTGTGCCGCCGCGCCCTGCCAACCGAGGGGCGTGGAGAAGCCTTTATGATGTGATTGCCCCGCTTAGCGCTACATGTTGGAGACTTGTCTTATGCACTATGCCCTTTTCTTGCCCCGTTTCTACTAATAGGTACCCGGCCCAGTAGTCTAGTATCCTAATGTTTTTGCCAACTAGTTCCTCGGGCCGGAGCGCCTTGGACCCCGTGACCCAGCCGGGGTCCCTGCTCCTTGGCAGCACGGTGTAAGCCCTGTAGTCTCCTCTGAGCCCCAATCTGTATAGGAGCGAGGCAAGCCTCGTAGCTATCTTCTCTGGGCTGCTCAGCAGCCTGCGCAGAGTAGTGACCGAGGACTCGATGCGCTTATTCATCCTAGCCGCCGCTCCCTCAGTGGCTAGGGAGCTTCTTCCAAGCCTCTTCTCAAGCTCCCTGGCATCTAGGAGGCCGCCGTGGAAAACTGCCGCAGCTGCTACGTGGGGCTGCTCACTTATCCGCCACAGAAGTCTCCAGCTCTGAGTCAACCCGGCCTTGACTATCGACCCCCCGTAGTCGAGCACGTATACAGTGAACTCGTATCCCCGGAGAAGCGGGGCAACGGATACGCACGCGGAGTCCACTCCCTGCGCGCATTTCTCGTAGAGAGCCCTCCAGCTCCGCTTATGGATCTCACAGTAACCGTCACGCGTCACAGCCCTACGAGTACAATACCTGTGCTTCTCGGGCTCGCCCCAGGGGCCCTCGTGGAACCGGCATATTGGTTCACCCATCCTCTCTATCTGTAGGACAGGCTCCCAAGCCGCTCTCACGTTCTCCTC
>Ga0256833_1002328_pt1 | contig 13462 bp, 10 predicted proteins | sample 356284metaG_FD_190535 | JGI IMG/M metagenome (GOLD analysis project Ga0256833, IMG submission 190535) | Hydrothermal vent microbial communities from Mid Atlantic Ridge, Atlantic Ocean - 356-284 | ecosystem: Environmental > Aquatic > Marine > Hydrothermal vents | place: Atlantic Ocean: Mid...
TTCCTCCGCCTTCGCGTAGAGTTGCAATCCCCTAACGGGGCTTTTTCTTTTTCGACTCTACCATCAAAGAACTACGTAGGCATCGCAACGCCGTGGGACGCTCTAAAGCACAGCGCTCATCGAGGCGAAGCACGCGGGGGAAGGAAAGTAAAGGCTTGTAAAAAACCCGAAGCCATCAAGCTGGAAGGGCCTTTCTCATATTGCAGATTGTCAATGAGCTCCGGGCGCCGTGCGCCCAGCCGTAGTATAGCCCAGCCATGCGGTTAAGCTACGTAAAACGTTTCTTCTTCGGTTGCCACCCCTGAACCCAAAACCAAAGCGCTTTTCCGAGGGGCATAGATGCGGATGCTGTCCGAGGCTGGATCCATCTTCCCGGTCAGAAGATCCTTTAGTTCTTCCAGTTCTTCAGGCGTAAGCCAACACTCGAAAACCGAAAGCTGTACACGCTCGCCAAAGCTCTTGAGAACATTGGCAATCTTCACGCGCCTTCGATCGTCACCAATGTCGTAGGTCACCACTAAGAATTGTGCCTTGGTACGATTCATCTCCTATCCCCGGACAGCGAGAACGCTTGGTACGCTTTTCCATGCACGATAGCCCCCCCGAGGCGTTCCGCTTGATGAAAAACGAGCTCCAAATAGGTGACCCCACGAGGGGACGGCGATGCCAGGCGGCGTTCGACGCGGGAAATCACTACGCGTTTCGCCTGCTCCGTAAGCATTACGCCCCGCTCCGCCACCAAGGCATCCGTCCGCTTAAGTTCCCCTTGGAAGAAGGCGGAAAATATGGGGATATCTACCACAGGGACTCGGAATTCCTCCATAAGATCGAGTGCCAAGGAAGGACGTCTGCGCCCCGTGGCGTGCAAAACGCCTATTTCCGGGTGCAGACCCGCGTGGGTCACTGCAGAGAGTGCGACGCTCAGCAAAATCGCATACGCGTAGGATAACGCAGCGTTCACGGTATCCTTTGGCGGCCTGCGACGGCGCGCCTCGAAGCCAAGGTTCGGGTGCCTGAGGGCCATGGTGCGGAAATAGAGCCTTGAACCCAACCCCTCAAGACCCCGTAACCGGTCTAAGTCCCTGGCATGCTGGACCCGGCGTAGCAACTCCTTCCCCCACCCCAATTCCGAGGCAGGAAGCCCGCGCCTGCGAAGATATTCAAGCTGAGATGATAACTTCGCCCGTACTATTTCCTTTGCAACCTCAAGGGCTCGCGGAGAGCTGGAAAAGGAAAGCTGGCGGGCGATTCTCTCGGGCGAGGGCCAAGGCCAACTAGAAGCCAAACCGTAGAGGCGCCCGTCGGTGGAGATAAAGGCGATCTCCGCCCCCCGTTTGAGGAGATACACGAAAGCGGGTGTGGTTAGCCCTACGTTCCCATGAACCACTACCCTCCGAACTTTCCGGGCTGGAACACTCTGGAGCTCCTCTCCATCCCGGTCGGTTAACAAAAGCCTTCCCGACCTGATCCTAAGCCGGGCCCCCTGGTGCACCAAGTGCAGCGTGGGCATTAATGCTAACCGCGACCTCGCTTTTCCAAAAGGTTTGCCACCCTACTGCAAAGCTCCTCCGCCTGTTTACGTACGCTTTCAGCGCTGCGTGGGTTTTCCCGGAAACCCGCGTGATCTACGTCGTTTCTGAGGTCCGCGAGGGCATTCCAAAGCTCGGCGTATGGAACCAGATCCTCAGAGGCCGGACGGCCGTTCAACAGGAGCACTTTCGCGGCAGCGTTGATTTCCTTCTCAGCGGCCTCCCGAGCCTCCCGGTTAAGCGGATCGGTGCAGTTATCTAAAGTCCGAAGGGTTACAAGGGCTTCCCTGGTCAGGGTGATCGCTTGCGGATATTGTTCGAGCTCAAGGTATAGGCGAATCATTCGGCCAAGCACGGGTAAGCCATCCCAAGAAAAAAGCGCTTCTGCTTCCCCTAGCGATCGGTAGCGCGCGATCGCTTCCGTTAGGAAACCAGCCAGCGGCCGCAGCTCTGGCATCGCCATCAAATCGGCTTCAGCTTGCTCCGATAGCCGCACCAGCCCACGGGCCGCCTGATGGGCCTCGACCGGCCTGAGCAGGGAGAGCGCCTCGGCAATCTTACCGAGCGCGTCTCCCAGACCCACGAGCCCGGTGGGCCGGTAATCCCGCCCCTCTCGGTAGGCCCGCCCGCTCGATTCGCGAAGAAGCACGCGGAGAGGCTTGGCGTACCCGTAGCGCTTGAAGTCGGCGAGGGCTTGGCTCCACGCCAGGAGGTCGAAAAGGGCGGTGAAGTCGAAAAAGGGAGCCCTCCCGTCGTCACCTCTCGCATCGAAGGCCCCGTAGAGCACGCGCTCTGCGGTTGCGTGCTCCAACTCGGTCAAAAGCCCCATGGCGGCAAAGACCAAAAGGGGCTGGGTGCGAAAACCGTGGGTCACATCGAGCACCACCGAGGCCCCCTTGGGAACCAGCTCCACGAACTGCTCGATCGTGGCCCAGATCTCACCCTCGGTTTTGCCCGAGGGGATCTCCACCCGCTCGGGCACCGGTTTTTTCAGTTCCCGAAAAGAGGTCTCGACCAACCCCCAGTTTTTCTCGAAAGCCTCGCGGGTGGTCAAAAGCACCGGGCGGTGATCCGGAAAAAGCGCGCTAAGGGCGGCCACCGAAAGCGGGGTGGGCGGTGCCTCCTTTCCGTCCAAGACGTAACGCACGTGCTCGTAGTTGCCCGTACCCAGGAAACCGATCAGGAGCTTTTCCATCCCGTTCCTCCTCTACCAAACGGGCCAGGGTTCCATCGCCGAAAGATCCAGTTCCTCGAAAACCTTGCGGAAAGCCTGGTAATCTTCCCTGCCCACCGGCTTACTACCGTGCGCGAGGATGCTCTTGTGCCGCCGTTCGAGCAGGGGCTCCAAGGTTCCGAGCATGCCCCAGATCCTCTGCCCCAAGCTCCCCTGGTGCCCTAGCCGGAGTTCGATGTCGAAAACCAGATCCAGGACACTCTTCAAGCCCGCAAGCTTGCGGGCGCGTTCCCTGAGATCATTCCCAAGGGTATCCGGCCAGGTGGCCGGGTCCCTCAGGACGACCCCCGCATGGTGGTAGAGATCTGCCTCGGCCGCAAGTTCCAGGGCCCGGTAAAGCCGGGCCAAGGCGTCGTCGTAGCGCCCCGCGGCCGCCCGGCGCTCCGCGTTCGCAAGCAGGTCCGCGAGCAGGTGGAACGTGGGCTTACCTTCTTTTTCGACCAGCTTACGAAGTGCCCCTAGCCGTCCCTCGAGCTCCGAAAGCACCCGCACCTTGGCCCCGTGCCGCCACGCCTCGGCGATGGCCAGGGCAATGGGAATATTGCCTTCAAGCTTCTCAAGGGCACTCCGGTGATGGAAGCGATCCCACGCTCCCATGCCCACGGCGACCTCCCGTAAATGGCCGTAGAAGCGCTTCTCCGACGAACTCAAGGTGGGTAGGCGGAGGATCCGCCCGAGCACCTCGGTGGCGGTGTCCATCCGCCAACCGTTCCAGGCCGATTTGAACGCCCGCCACTCCGCTTCCAGATAACGCTCGGTGGGGTCTTCGAGCTGGCGCACCCGCTCGGCGCCGGACTGCACCCGCCCGGTCACGGGGTCCCGCCGCTCGCCCCCCACGTAGCTAAACACCACGCCAAGCCCCGAAAGGGCAAGCGTGAGCCCGGCCGTCATGGGCTTGGTGCCCCCCGTGATGTCCGCCACGATGCTTTGCGCGCCGCGTTCTCTCGCCTCGAGGTAGACCCTTCGGGCGAGCCGGAAGCTCTCGCGCAGGCTCTCGGGGTCGTCGAGAAGAAAAGCCTTGACCTCAAGTTCGGGGAAGGCTTCGCGAAGCTCTGACGCCACGCCCATCGTGTCCTGGCTCGCAATCAGCAAGACCAATTCGGGAGCGTGTTCGAGGATGCTCGCCTCAACGGGATTCCTGGTCCTCCCCACGGTCGCGATCAGCGCTTGTTTGGGCTTCTCCCTCACCTCGTCCATCGTGCCCCCCACCCGCGACACGGACCTTGAGCGGGCGCACCCGCCCAAAACCCAGGCTCGTCTTGGCACCGACGCCGGCAAAAAAGGAAAAGCGCCACAACGCGGTCAACCAACGGGCTTCCCGCTCGGAGGCCTGGGGAAGGTGAAAGACCGCACTCCCCGAAAAGCCCACCGCGCGCACCTCGTGCACGATGGGAACGGTACGCAACCTATAACTGCGAAAGGTGACCCGGGCCAAGGCCTCCTCCAACTCGCCCGGCACAGGAACCCGAGCAAAGTCAACGAACCTGCGAAGCAGTGAATGGAAAACCAGCAGGGGCTCGGGTAGAGGATAGTGCACACCCTTCCGTTTAAAAAACGTGGGGCTGGCGAATTGCATGGGGTAATCGCGCGTCACCGCGCCCTGGAATAGCCGGGGATAAGTAGTCAGCCCAGCCCAAGGGTGCCCCGACTCGAGGAGCGATCGAACCCGGAAGACGCGCGCCCCGAAGGCGACCTCCTGACCGACCAAGCTCCACAAAATAGGGCTCATCCGGGCGTGAAGCCCGCCATCGAGGAACGTAATCCGTAGAGCAGAAGCAGGCCCAGGAAGAACCCCAAGCGTGAACGGCCTCGGTCCCTCACGGTCGTGGAGTTCCGGGTCCGCTTCCCGCAGCATCCGGTAAAACCAGCCCTGCACGTGGCGGGCTTCCGGAACGCCCTCCCCCTCCAGGGGTAAGACCATCGCGGCGAGCAGCATCCCTATTCCAAAACCTCGACCAGGACCCAGCCCATCGGTACCCCTTCGGCGAGCTTCCGGCTTGCGGGGTCAATGCGGCGCATGCGCGCGTTTTCGTACTCGACGAACTCAGAAAGGCGGAAGCTGAGCTCACCGCTTCCAAAACCAAGCCGGAGGGGAAAGCGGTAGGGCTTTCTCATCCGGCCCTCGTCGTCAAGGCATTTTTCAATCACGTCCAGCACACGCTCCATCTCCCTTGCCGCCCGGTGCCAGCCCCTTGCTTCGTAGAAATCAAGCTCGCGTTCTGCCTGCAACACGTAGCGCTCGTAGGCCGCCACCGCAAGCGCCCGGAGACTCGGTGGGTGTGTCGAAGCGGGGGTAGCCTTGCCCTCGCGGTCCCTCCGCACGTGCAACGCGCTCCCGGGGTGCTCCTGCATTCCCCGGTGAATGCGCAGGTCCACCTCCACGCTTCCCTTCCGCCAGGTTTCCGCGAGGATGCGAATACCCGTAGACCCTTGCTCCGGGCGCCTCCTCGAACCGTGGACCTCCACCACGGAAAACGCGGTGGTGGGAAGGGGGCTGCTATCCCCGACCAGGAGGGTGCGGAAGGGATCGCGGGAAATCTCGGCCTTTCCCTCCTTCGAGCCTGTGCCACGATTGGACTTTTCCAGGTAATTGCCGAGCAAAAAGGCTTCGAAGCTTTGATTCGGGGAAAGCGCCTTGCGCCCCCTTAACGCCCCCGCCGGGATTCGAATCCTACCGCTACCCGGCGCTTCAAGCTGCCAAACCCTTCCGCGGTAGCGCAGGTCCCGCTCCCCTTCCCACTCGAAGGCGCCCTCGTCGAAATCGGCGGCCAGCTCCTCGCGCGAGCGGTCAAAGAGGAAGACGGTGCGAAGGGCGCCCTTGAGGCTGGAACCCGGAAGGTAAGGGCCTCTAAGCGAGCGGGGGAAGACGCGCACGCCGAGCTCGCCGCGTCCCCTTTCCAGCGCCTCGGAGACAACGTCCTGAAAATCCTCGCTAACCGGCGCCCGCCAGGCCACGGCGGAACCCAGGTCGTGGCGCGCGGCCAACTCGAGCAACGCTTCCCGGGCGCGGAAAGGCCCCTTCTCCAAGGCCTCGAGGTAACGATCCGCTGCCCCCTGGGGAAGCGCCTCGAGCATGGCGACCGGGTCCAGCACCCAGAGTTCGCCGTCCCGAAGCAGGTAAGCGTAGGGCTCGAGCAGCTCGCCGCTGCCTACGTGCACCGGGGTAATGGGCGTCACCCGCAGGCGGAAGGTTTCGAGGAACGGCCGCTCGCTCATTCCACCACCCCTTCCGGAACCGGGAGCGTAAGCGGGGCCAGGTACTCGTAAACCCGGGTCTCGGAGTGGGGAGCCTGGGCTGGGGTGACGTCCAAAAGCTTCGGCTCAGGGGACCGCAGCACCGAGCCCTCCTGGACCCGTAGGTAAGGACGCTTGAAGGGAACCGGAGCGTGCGCGTAGACGTTCCCAAGCCTCCCCCAGTAAAGCGTGGCCTTCCAGTAGCCCCGGGCCCCGGGGGGCAAAAGCGCGGGGCCGAGCAAGACCTCGGCCTCTCCCTGAAGCCTGGGCAGCTCGGCGGGTTCGGGAGGGGAGACCTCGAACGCCCCAAGCCCCACGCTCGCGCCACCCCCGAACCCGGTGCTCCCCACGTAGACGAGCAGGTGGAAGACGCGATCGGCCCAGGCGCTGGATTCCACCTCGGCGTAAACGTCGAGGGAAGCTCGCACCCAGTAGACGGCGTCTTCAAAAAGCTGGCCCTCGGCCGCCGTCCCGGTGCTGCGGTTCATCGCCACCCGTGTACGGGGGAGGCGAAGGAAGGGGTCGTCAACCGACATTTTCACATCTGCTGAGAGGGCCTCCCGTAGCGCTTCCTCCCCGCGGGAGAGCATGGCGGCGAAGAGCTCAGGACGAACCCAGCGGACCGCTTTCAACCGCTTGCGGAGCTCCGTCTCCTCGACGCCTAACGGCTTGAGGATCGGGCGGGGGAGCAAGCCCTGGGGAAATGCGCTCGAAAGGCGCAGGGGCGGGCTTGTCCCGTTTTCGATCGCCGCCCGATGCACCTCGATCCAGTCCTGGAGCGCCGACTCACCCTCAAGCTCCCGAATCGCCCAGCTCAGGTGCCCCCAGAGCATGCTCGCGCTGGGGAGGCTGCGGAAGGGCGCCCCCGGTCTTATCCGGTAGCGGACCAGGGGCATCTCACGCCTCCTTGGGCAGATGCCCCCTGGGATCCACGGTATCGATTTCGTACTCGAGCCGGATCTTGCCGTAGCCCCGGCTGGTGTGGCCGCCGAGGGCGTCGAGTTCGAGGAGCTCGAGCCCGCGCTTCACCACCTCCTCGAAGTAGCGCTCGTCGATCGCTCCGCCGTCTCCCATGTCGAAGACCTTGTAGATCATCTCGAAGGTGAACTCGGCCCCAGCGGGCACCCGTTCGGTGGTGCGGGGGTTCGCGTCGCCTCCCAGCCGGGGGACGAACACCTCCTGCTTCGCCTCGGTGAAGAGTAGCCCCTTGGCCTGGCTCATTCGCTGCAACTTCTCGCGGCTTTCCTCAGTAAGGTGGGCATCCCGGACGATAAGGCGGGTGGGTCCCCGCTCGGGAACCTGCACGTTGGCGGCGGAACCGAAGACACGGCAGATCGGGCATTCAGGATCGTCGCACTGATGGGCGCTTTTTTTCAGGTCGGCCTCGGCGCTGACCTTCCCCAGCGCCCACTCCATGAGCGCGCGCATCTTCCCCTTGATCGAGGAACCCGGTATGTAGGGCTCGTTGGTTAAGGGATTGCGTACCACGGGGTTATCCACGCCGCCGATCTCCATTTCCCCGCGCTCAGCCCCGATACGCAAACCGCTTTCGGCCACGAGCTTCCCGTGAATCCGGAGGATCTTGACCAGTTTCATGGGCTTCCCTCCTACCTCGCCCTCGGGGCGTAGTAGGCCATCACCGCCTGCACCGCGTCCATGACCACGTCGAAGTCGCGTCGCGTCTCCACCTGATCGAAAAGGCCGCGAAGCAGCGCCTCGAGCGCCTTGTAGGCCTCGGCCTTCTTCTTTTCCCGGGTCTGGTAGTGGACCTTTGCCAGCAGCAACTTCAGGTAAGGGCGAACCCGCTTTACCGCCTCGTCGTTATCGCCGAGGGTGCGTACACGGGCTTCCAACGCGCGGAGCTCGGCGAAGAACTTGCGAAACTGCGACGAGGGAAGCCCGAGCTTGATCAGCTTCTCCGCTTCCCCCTGGGCCCACTCGTCGAAGAGCTCGGGGTTGACGACCCCTCGCTCCGCATCCTGGTAGAGCTTTGGCACCTTCATCACCTCCCCAGGTACATCCCGTACTGAACCCATACCGGCAAATGCCGCATCGCCGGATCCTCGTGGTTCATTAGCGGGGCGAAGAACTGCTCCCAGTGCTTTTCGACCCCCTCGTTCCGGCGGAGGTAAAAGAGAAGCGGCTTGTACTTGAGACCCTCTGGGTCCGGCCCCGCCTCGCCCTCAGGCTCCGCCCACCGACGGTAGAGTTCGTAGAGGCCTAACAAGCGGTGCCCTAAACCGCGCGGAAGCACGCCGTCCCTGATCAGCTCGTAGAATCTCAGGCCACGCCCGATCAGCGCCTCCAGCACCGGCCACTCCACCGCCTGACCGAAGGCGGTAAGCCTTCCCCGACCCGCGCTTTTGGCAGCCTTTTCCGCCCGTTGAACCAGATCGGAAAAGACCGGAACCGGCGTATGGGGCTTTACCAGGACGAACCCTCCGGAGAGCGTGAGCTCCGAATGATGTGCTGTGTACCTGTGATAAAGCGCATTCAGGTCCAGGGCGTAGTGAAGCAGCGCATCCCAGGGCCCGACCAGGAAAACGTCGTCGCCCCCGGCGTAAACACCGTAGATCAGGGGGTAGCGCTCGGCGATCTTCTTCCACGCGGCGTCCCGGCCGAGAAGATCCAGGTAGGGAGCGGGGTCCCTTATCAGGTCGACCGCGATGAATCCGAAGAAAAGCTCGAATAGGCGGGATAGCGCGCCGATGCGGCCCGGGGTCTGGAGCTTTTTCGGAAGCCCACGGATGAAGACCTCACCCATGCGGTCGGCGTCGAGCATGAGCACCCCGAGGTAGGGCGCGCCCGTGGAAAAATGGGCGATCTCCTCGAAGGTCAGGGGGCGGCCGGTGTCTTCTCCAAGCTCCTCAAATACCTTTTCCAGTTGCTTTTCCCTTAACCACTCGCGGTAACGGCCTTCCTCACCCAGCACCTTCTTGGCTTCTTCCACCGTGGGCACGTGGCCGGTGAGGGGTCGGACCTCGAAAGCCACGGGGTCCGGCTCAAAGCTGAATCGGGAACGATACAGATAGTCACCCCCCGAATCCAACGCGAAAGCCACCCCGGGGAAGCGGAAGGCCGGGCCCGAAGAGCGGTCACTTTGATACAGCCAAAGGGCGGTTTCCTTGGGCAAACGCGCGCCCACCTCCTCTTCGGTGGTGCACACCGTGCAGGGGGTCCAGCTTCCGTCACGTTCCTGGGCAGGTAATGCGTCGCATACCGGGCAAGGCCGTAGGCTGGCGCTGCCGCCCGCCCAAGTAGGTGCAAGCTGCTTCGCGTTTCCGAACGGGCGGAGCTTGGCTTCCGCTAGCGCTTCCGCAGAAGCTTTAAGCAGATTCCCAAAGGACTGCGCTTTGAGCTCGGTTGGGGAAAAGGCGATCCAGGCCAGGGAAGGAATCAACGTAGCGCCGCCGTCGAGCGCCCATTGCTCCCAACGTTCCTGGAATGTTTCTAGAACCGAGCGACTTTCCGCGGTGTTTTGCACGAGCAGGGTGAAGCGCCCACCCGCCGAGAGGATCCGGTTGGCAGGGGGAAGGCCGAGCGCTTCGAGCAGCTCATGGGCCATCGCCTCGGTGGCCAGCGCCACCTCGAGGCTGCGTGCTCGGAGGCGTTTGGCGATCTTGCCGGTTCCCGTCGCGGCCTCGCGGATTCTGTAGATGTGATTTTGGATCCCACCAAGATCCCCCTGAACCAGGAGAAACTTCGGGGGCTCTTCGTCGCGCAGGGGTTCCGGGCGCACCGTGCCGTCTTCGTGTTCGTGATAACGCCAAAGAGCGGCGGCGAAGGCGGAGGTTAAGCGCAAATGGTCGTAAAGCGAAACGTCGGGCTCGCACTGGGTATCCGACGGAACCGCCCACGCCACCTCCAAAAGCAGGGCTTGGAGGTTGGCGAACCAGACCGAAAATTCGCGGGGGCGAAGCTTTTCAAGCGACTGCAGGCGGGTTTGCAGCCGCTTGACGAGCTCGAGGTAGTCCAGTTTAAGCCTGCTCTTAGCTTGCGGAAAGACCGCCAGAGGGGAAAGCGGTGCCAGCGCGTATCCCAGATCTCGCTCAGACCCGGAGGCGCCTCCAAGCTGCAGCCGGGTGAATACCGTCTCGAGGGGTACGTCGGGCGGTTTTCCCTCCGTTTGCTCTTCGCACTCCCGCTCCCGGCTCGCGTAGTTGTCGGCAAGGGTTACCGTCCAGGAGAGAGCCTCGTCGGGCTGCCATCCTTCGGGTTTTCGCTCGTGGTGGTGGCTCGCCCCGTGGGCGATCGCTTCCGCATCGGGCAACCCGATCTCGGCCAGGCCACGTACGAATGCCTCGGTCCAGGCCGTATGCGGCTTGCGCTCGAGCCCCCAGTAGGCCCTTTGATAAAGCTTCCCTATATCGTGTAGTAAGCCGGCCCAAGCCGCGTGGTATGCCGTGGTACCCATGGTCCTTTACCTAAAGGATATAGGGTTAACCAGGCGGTCTCGGGTAATTTGACCGGCGTTAAGGCGTTAAGGGGAAAACGCCCAGCGGCCCCCTTTCAAAAGGGCGGTCTCGCGCCCTTCCGCATCCAGGCCGTACACGTCCACCTCCCCGGAGCCGATCATCCAGTCCTGGTGGACGAGGCTCTCGTTCATGCCCCGCTTCTTTCGCTCCTCTGGCCCAAGGCGATCGGCGTCCTTTAGGTTTTCGCTGTAGGCCTGTCCGAAGGCGATGTGGCTGGCGGCGTTCTCGTCGAAGAGGGTGTTCAAAAAGAGCACCCCCGCCCTTCGCACGCCCGAGTCGGCGGGCACGAGCGCCACCTCCCCGAGGCGCCGCGCCCCCTCGTCGGTGGAAAGGAGCGCTTCCACCGCCTCCTGCCCGGCCTCGGCCCGTACCTCGACCGCGACCCCCTTCTCGAACCGGACCGCGAGGCCCCTCACCAGCACCCCGTTCAAGCTGAAGGGCATCGTCGCCCGCACCACCCCAAAGACCCGTTCGCGGTGGGGCATGGTGAAGACCTCCTCGGTGGGGATGTTGGGGAGCACGCGAAGGCCGTTTTTCGCTTCACCCCACCCCCCCTTCCAGACGTGCCCCTCGGCCAGGCCGACGGTGAGGTCGGTGCCGGGGCCGAGAAAGCGGAGGGCGGCGAAGTTTCGTTCCGTCAGCCAGGCCGCCCGGGCCGAGAGCTCATCCGCCCGCCGGCGCCATTCGGCGAGGGGATCCTCGGCGTCGAGCCGGGTGGCGACGCGGATCGCTTCCTTGAGCTGGGAGAGGGCCTCGCTTTCGGGCAGCTCGGGGAAGACCGCCCGCGCCCAGGCCGAAACGGGATACCCGACGATCGTCCAGTTGGTGGCAAAACGCGAGATGGGCTCGAGCACCGCCCGATACGCCCGGGCCTGGGCCCGCATCGCCCGGGCCAGCCGGTCGGAGGGAACGCCGGCAAAAAGCCGGGGGTCCTCCCCCACGAGCGCGAGCCGGGCCATCTCGCCGCTTTCAAGCCGCTCGCCGATCGCCCGGTAGAGCCAGTCCGGCGCATAGTCGAGGGCCTCCTCGGGGGCAAGGAGCAAACGCACCCGGGCGAGCTCGTCGTCGGCGAAAAAGGGAATCAGCGCCACGCCCCCGGCCCGGTAGACCTCCCGGGCGATCGCCCGCACCAGGGGGAGCTGTTCCACGTGGGCGGTGAGGAAGACCTCCTGCCCCGCCTGCAGGTTGAGCCCCACCCGAACCGCAAGCCGTGCGAGGGTCTCCTCGAAGCTCATAGGTGCTCCCTCCACCAATCGAGGTAAGCCTTAAGCCTCGCCACCCGCCGGTCGGGCCGTCCCGAGCGGGAGAGCTCGTGCCCCTCCCCCGGCACCCGGAAAAACCGGGTCTTGACCCCGCGGTCCAAGAGCGCCGTGTACCAGGTCTCCCCCTGGTCGATGGGGCAGCGGTGGTCCTCCTCGGCGTGGACTACCAGAGTCGGCGCCTTCACCCGGTGGGCGTATTTAAGCGGGCTCTTTTCCCAAAGCCGCTCGGGGTCCTTCCAGGGGTCCGCGAAAAGCTGCATCCGGGCAAAGGGCGGGCCGATGTCGGAAGCGCCGAAGAAGGAGAGCCAGTTCGAAATCGAGCGGTCGGTGACCGCCGCCCGGAAACGCTCCGGGTGCCGGCCGGTGAGCCAGTTGGTCATGTAGCCGCCGTAGCTCCCCCCAGCGACGCCCACCCGCTCGGGGTCGAGGGGAAACCGATCGAGGGCTTCGTCCAAAAGCCCAAGGAGGTCGGCCTCGTCGACCTCCCCCCAGCGCCCCCGGAGCCGGGCGTAGTCCTCGCCGTAGCCGGTCGAACCCCGGGGGTTCCCGAAGACCACCGCGTAGCCGGCGGCGGCGAAAAGCTGGAGCTCGAACATCAAGGCCTCGCCGAAGGCGGTGTGGGGCCCGCCGTGGATGTAGAGCATCACCGGATGGGGCCCCTCGCCGTCGGGCAAAAGCACCCAACCCGGGACCTCGTGCCCCTCGGGCGCGCGGTAGGAAAAGGCCTCGGGCCTCCTGAAGGAGCGCTTCAGGCGGGCGTTGGGGTCGTAGACCTCGCGGCCTCTCCAGACGAGCCTCGGCCCGTGGTCGAAATCCTCCACGAGCAGCGCCTCACCCCCGTGAGCAAAGGCGACGACCGATTTTCCGGTCGCTACGCGTTCGGGCTCCCTCCCCACTTCCGCGCGGTAGAGCACCCCCCGGCCGGCCTCGGTGGCCAGGAAGTAGACCTGGCCGTCCTCGCCAAAGACCGGCCCCTGGCGGTAAGCGCCATAGCGCACGTCGGAGTTCACCGAGTTGCCGAGATGGCCCCTAAAAAGGGTACGGGGGGCGCCCCCGTAGGGTAGGTAGACGAGCTCGGCGAAAAGCCCGCCTTCCTCCACCGGGAAGCGAACGAGGGCCAGGCCCTCGGGCCCGGCCGCGAGCCCGTGGAGCATCCCGCCCGGGGTGTAGACCTCTTTTAGCTCGCCGCCTTCGTATCTCCAAAGGGTTCCCTGCCAGCGGGCCCGGGCGCGGGCATCCCTGGCGGCGAGGAAGTAGATCGCGCCGTCCTCGCCGAAGACCGCCTCCTCGACCGGAGGAAAGCGGGAAAAGAGCTTTTGCTTCCCAAGGTAGACCTCGACCGGGCTCTCGTCCAATAGCCCCCGGCCGTCGAACTTAAACGGCCAGGCCTCGTAGACCCGGGGAAGGTCGGGCTTCGGGCGTTTTTCCGGGGTCCAGTAGAGCACCCGGCCCCGTCCGCCTACGGCGAAGCCCAAAACGCCGTTTTTCGCCTCGGTGACCGGCTCGGGCTCGCCGCCGGAAAGCGGCAGGCGGAAGACCTGGGAGACTTCCCCTTCCTTTCGCAAAAAGTAGATGAAGCTTCCCTTCCAAACGGGGTTTCTTGCCTCCCCCCGGGTCAGGTACCGCACCCGGCCGCCCTCATACGCTGCGAGGCGCGTCTCGTAGCGGGGTGGGTTCCCCTCCACGATCCGGGTGACGAGGAAGAGGGGGCCCCGGGGTCCCTCGGTA
>Ga0256833_1002329_pt1 | contig 13461 bp, 16 predicted proteins | sample 356284metaG_FD_190535 | JGI IMG/M metagenome (GOLD analysis project Ga0256833, IMG submission 190535) | Hydrothermal vent microbial communities from Mid Atlantic Ridge, Atlantic Ocean - 356-284 | ecosystem: Environmental > Aquatic > Marine > Hydrothermal vents | place: Atlantic Ocean: Mid...
GCGGCGATCTTCGTCCTGCCTCGTGAAATCGCCCTGGGCAAGCCCGGAGCGCATTACGTCAAAGGCTGGGACAAACAAGATCAGCAGCGCGTCTCCCAACGCGTCGGCAAAGATGTGACGACCCACGATACCCGCAGTTCCAAAAAGCCCCAGGATTATCTCAACGGGGGATTGGACGAGGTGCTGCAATGAAATGGAGCAACGTCAAATATCTGATCCTGCGCCGGATCGTGCAGATCGGACTGCTCTTTCTCTATTTCGCCGGCAACTACTGGGGATGGCAGCTTCTGCGAGGCGACATCTCCACCTCGATCATCGCGGGCAAGATCCCCATGAGCGATCCCCTGGCGACCCTGGAGATCTTCGCGACGGGAGCGCTGGTCGGCACCAATGTGCTCATCGGGGCGGCGGTCGTGACGCTCTTTTACGGCATCATCGGAGGACGGGCGTTTTGCAGCTGGGTCTGCCCGGTCAACATGGTCACCGACCTGGCGGCCTGGCTTCGTAGAAAGCTGCTCATCGACCGGATCGAGCGCAAAGTCTGGATCAGCCGCAACCTTCGCTACTACATGATCGTCATCGTCTTGATCGTCTCGGCGATCACGGGCTTGGCGGCATTTGAGATCGTCAGCCCCATCACGATCCTCAACCGCGCCTTTATCTTCGGAGCCGGTGCGGGCTTGGGGTTGATCGCGGCGATTTTTATCTTCGACCTCTTCGTGGTCAAAAACGGCTGGTGCGGGCATCTTTGCCCCCTGGGCGGCGTGCATTCGATCATCGGAAAGTATTCCCTGATCCGCGTGCGCCACAACAGCGAAAACTGCACGCTCTGCATGAAGTGCAAAGAGGTCTGCCCCGAAGTGGAAGTCCTGGGGATGATCGGCAAACGCAGTGAATTCGTCTCCAAAGGCGAATGCACCAATTGCGGTCGCTGCGTCGATGTCTGCGACGACGAGGCGTTGGGATTCGAGTTGAGAAATTTTCTGAAATAACGAAAGGAGAAGTAGATGAAAAGATTTATGAAACTGGCGGTGGCCGGAGCCGTGGCTTGCGCCGCGCTCTACGGAGCCGACGTGGTCAATATCAATGCGGGGGTGGACAATCCCGCGTTGATCAAACGTGACGATCTGGGAAATAAAAAGATCGTCACCGAAGATGAACTTGGACTGAGAAGAAGCGGTCTTCATGGAGTGATGGCACCTCCCCCGGTGAAGTACGATCGGCCCGCACCCGGAGCGGCGAAACGTTTCGAGCGCTCCTACGTCAACGCACCCCCGCTCATTCCCCACAGCGTCAAGGGACTGCTGCCGATCACGGCGAAAAACAATGCCTGTCTGGGATGCCATATGCCCAACGTGGCCAAAAGCATGGGGGCGACGCCGATCCCCGAATCGCATTTCGTCGATTTCCGCCCGACGACAGTCATGAAAAACGGTCAAGTGATCAAGGATGGAAAAGTGCTCGGTAAAGATATCGCCAATACGACCGATATCAAAATTGCCAAGTTCAAAAAGCTCAAAAAGCTCAACCCCGCACGCTACAACTGTACTCAGTGCCACGTGCCCCAGGCCAACGTCAAGCCACTGGTGGGCAATACGTTCAAACCCGATTTCATGAGCAAGGAGCAGATGGAGCACTCCAACCTCATCCAAGTCATCGATCAGGGAGTCAAATAAGGTGGCCGATCGGCGGGAGTTTTTCCGTACGCTTTTGCGACCGCTTGACAAAGCGGGGGAGGGTCGTGGCGCCTCGAAAGCGAAACCCACCCTCTCGATCCGCCCTCCCTATGCCTTATCGGAGTCGCTTTTTCAGAGTCGTTGTCCCGAGTGTGTCGATCACGCTTGCGTCGGCGCCTGTGAAGAGTCGATTCTCCTGATCGCGGCGGACGGCACGCCGATTCTCAATCCGACGCAGAGAGGATGTACCTTTTGTGAAGCCTGCGCCGAAGCCTGCCAAGAGGGGGTTTTGGATCTGCGAAAGGGTGCGCAGCGCATCAATGCGCAATTTTTCATCGAAGCTGATCGATGCCTTTCGCATCACGGCACGATCTGCTTTGCCTGCAAAGAGCCCTGCATCGATGACGCAATCCTTTTCGAGGGAATGTTCCGCCCCGTGATCGATGCGCAGTGCTGTACGGGGTGCGGCTTTTGTATGGGGCGCTGTCCGACGGGTGCGATCGGCTACGAGACGCTCCCTATCCCGGGCGAAAGCAAAGAGCCGGACGAAATGTAGAACGCATCGTCAAAGATGCTACAATCACTCTAGAGGTCTATGAGCATGCCGAAAGGAAAAAGCCCATGAGAGAGAAAACGCTGCAAGAGCGATGCCCTTCGTTGCTGGAGTTGATCGACGAAGAGATCGACGAAGCTTATCAGCTCGCGGTGGTCGATCCCAATATCGAGGAGGAGGCGGACGAAGCCGACGTCTTCGACCCGACGGAGTACAACTGGATGATCTATCTGCCCGAGCGCGTGGCCGAAGCGCTGGGCGAAGAGCTCTTTGCACGAGTTCCCGAAGAGTTGGAAAAGGTCGAAACTTTCGAAGAGATCTACGATGCGGAGGGAGATCTCCTCGCGCTGCGCAGCGAATTGTCGGAGGAGGAGATTTTGCAGATCGTCCTGGAAAAGCTCGAAGCGCTTGCCCGTCGCAAGATCGAGGAGGGTGAAGATGGGTAATCGAATGTTGAAGCGTATCGCGCTTTTGCTGCTGTGCATGAGTGCCTGGGTGGCGGCGGCAAATCTCGTCAAGCCGTCGAAGAGTTTCGAAGCCTCCGGAATCGTGGAGGATATGACCCTTGCCGAGGGGAAACTGCTCGTCGGGACGGATACGGGGAAGTTGCAAATCTTCTCCTTGAACGATTTTCAAAAGATCGACGAGGTGCAATTGCCGAAAATCAAGGATTTCATGGGCGACGTGATCGATACCAAGGTCTTCAGCGTCGACGGAAGCGGAGGACGGGAGTTGCTCCTCAGCGATAGCGGGGAGGGGGGCTACTCCGCGCTGTGGCTCTACGAAAAGGGCAAGCTTCGCAAAATCTTCGGTGCCGAGGCACAAAAGACGGTCATCAAGGCCCGCTTCGTCGATGACGATCACATTCTCCTGGGATATCTCAGCGACGAAGTGGGGCTCTACGATCTGCGCAGTCGAAAAGAGCTCTATCATCGTCAACTCGAGCCTTCCAAGTTTTCCGATTTTGCCCTGGACGAGGGGAAAAAACGAGCGGTCTTCGGATGCGAGAGCGGCAAACTGACCCTCATCGACGTAGCCACGGGCAAAACTCTGGCGAGCAAAGAGCGTCTGCATCTGGACAATGTGCTTAGCGTCGCATTCCGTCACGGTTGGGCCGTGGCGGGGTCACAGGACCGCCGCGGAAGCTATTGGCACGTGGACGGGACGGAATCAGGGTATTTCGAAGGGAGCTTCCCCGTCTATGCCGTGGGACTGAGCCCTTCGGCCAAGATCGCGGCGTACACGATGGACGAAAACCGCGATATCCGGCTCTACGATTTGGCAAGCCAAAGTCTCGTCGCCCGTTTGCAGGGGCTTCCCAGCCGTCCCGAAAAAATTCTCTTTCTTGATGGGCATCGTATCCTCGGAGCGAGTCAGGACAACCGTATCTTGCTCTGGAACCTCAAAAAATAGGAGTGGTCATGAACATTTCGAGTATCGTCATTCAGTGTCATCCCGGAAATTACGACGACGTGAAAAAGTGGTGTGAAGAGAGCGGCATTTGCGAATATCACTTCGGAGACAAAGAGAAAGGCAAAATCATCGTCACCATCGAAGGGGCCGACGTCAACGAAGAGGTGGCCAAACTGATGAAGATCCAAAGTGCGCCATACGTCATCGTCGCGGATATGGCCATGACCTATCAGGAGGATCTCGACGCAGCGATCAAAGAGCTCGAATCTGCCGAGGAGGTTCCCGACCTGCTGACGAGGGAAGATGTCGATCCCGATACGGTCGTCTATCACGGCGATTTGAAAAAGAAACTCTAAGAGCACGTTCGACGGCGTATGGAATGACGAGAAAAAGCAAAGGGGCTTCGTCGGTGCTTCTCGGACGAAGAGCGATGCTCAAATATGCGGCACTGGGGACGGCCGCTCTCTGCTTGGACGGATGTGCTCCCAGGCCCTCCCAACCGGGAGGAGGAGGGCGCTACAGCGTCTATCTGACAAGTGACGACGGGCCGCTAAAGGGCAGTCCCAATCTCGATGCGGCGATCCGGGAGACCAAGGTGCCGTTGGCGGCCTTCGTGGTAGGCAAACATGCACACCCTTCTCTCTATCGCTCCTATCTCGAAGGGTATCGGAATAACCCCTACATCACCCTTGCCAATCACAGCTACACCCATGCCAACGGCCACTATATCGACTACTATCGTCATCCCATGCAGGTTTTGGCCGATTTCGAAAAGAACCGTGTCGTGCTGGGGCTCGGCGACAGACGGGGCCGTCTCCCGGGCCGAGATAGCTGGCGTCTGGGAGGGCGGGCCTACGATGCGGATCGTAGTGCAACGGCTGCCGCAGATCTCCTAGCATCCCACGGCTACACTCTCTACGGCTGGGATTTGGAGTGGACCCATACCCACAGCGGCCGCCCCATTGGAACGGCCGAGGAGCTCTACCGCCGGATCAAATTCCAGTTGTACCGGGGGCATACTTACACGCCGGGGCATCTGATGCTTTTGATGCATGATCAGATGTTCGGTACTCTCTCGGCCAAAATGGAGCTCAAACGATTGATTATGCTCCTCAAAAACGATCCCGAAGTTCGTCTGCGTTCCCTTGATGTCTATCCCCGCTCGGCCCCGCGGCACAAAGTCGCTACGCTCCAAACGCCTCGACTGATGCCGGCGAAGCCGACGGGGATCGGAGAGACGACTCCCGTCGATCCACTGCGCTACGCCCATTGAGAGGAGGATTTCGATGAGTTATTTCCCCGCCTTTTTGCAGATGGAGGGCAAGCGGATCCTCCTTGTCGGCGGCGGTGCCATCGCTGCCGAGAAACTGGAGAAGCTGCTGGATTTTAGCAATGAGATCACCATTGTCGCCAAGGAGGCCGGCCAAGCGGTGCGGCAGATGGCTTCGGATCACTGCTTGAGTCTGCTGATTCGTCCCTACCGTTCCCGGGAGGCCTTGGAGTACGACTTCGTCGTCGTTGCAACTGATACGGTAGAGTTGCATCGACAGATCTTCCAAGAGACCCGCTCTAGCCGTGTCCTGGTCAACAGCGTGGACGATACCCGCTATTGTGACTTCATCTTCCCCTCCTACGTCAAGCAGGGGGACCTCACCGTCGCATTCTCCACCTCCGGCGCCTCCCCCGCTTTTGCCAAACAGATACGCCGCTGGTTTCAAGAGGTCCTGCCCGACGGAGTCGATGCCTTTTTGGAGGAGATGAAAGCTCTGCGCAAGACCTTGCCCAAAGGCAAAGAGCGGATGAAGAAGTTTGACGAAATGGCCCGGGAATTTGTTGAAAAACACCTCCGCTCATAACGATTCTGACGAACAAATAGATAAAAATCTATTAAAATTCGTCCAAAACTTGATTTGGATCAACTCTTTTCAACCCCACCGACTCTATAATGACTCCATCTTTTAAATAGGAGTAAATATGTCCGATATTACCAAAGAGCCGATTGAAGTTCCCGGAGCTACGGTTCCCTTTTTTACCTATACAATTGGTGAGACTCAGTATTACGAGTTTGATACCTCCAAGTGCGGTCCTCCGGAGCCGATGGTCAATGCTATGGCCGGTCTCAAGCTGATCGATGCTCCCAGCAAAAGACTGGTGATGATCAATCACAAAAAGCCCATGGGTCTACTGGAAAAAATCGGCGAGAACTTCGCCCTGCTGGAGGAGGAGACGCTCCCCGACGGCCGGGTGAAACTGGTCTTTGGCTACAAGCCCGGCGCCAGCGAGCAGGCCGATCTTGACGACGCCAGCTGCGCAGGATAGGGCCGGATGTTTGCCATTTCAAAGGACTATGCCCCTCCCTTTTCGATGATCGCTCCCTTTTTCGCGATCGGGACGATCTTCTTCTTTTTGGGGAGCGTTGCTTTGCTCTTTCTCGATCCCTCTTTGGGGCACTTCGACCCGGGCATCGCCGGCTGGGCCCACTGGTATCTCCTGGGCTTCGTGATGATGATCATCTTCGGCGCCATGGCCCAGCTCATTCCCGTGGTGGTGGAGGTGGGGCATCATTCGGTAGATCTTTACTATGTGATCTGGCCTCTGTTACTGGTGGGAACCCTTTTGATGGTCCTGGGCTTTTGGCTCTGGCCGGGGGTCCTACCCTACGGTGGCTTATTGGTACTTACGGCGATGCTGATCTACCTCTACGATACGCTCATGACCCTCAAAAAGGTCTCGAACGTCACCCTGACGGTCAAGACCGCCGTCGCTGCCAATCTTTTTCTTACTACCGGGATCGTCGTAGGCTTTCTAATGACCCTGGCCATCGGCGCCGGGCTTAGGATTGACGTAGGCTGGTGGCTGGGGACTCATGCGGTTTTGGTGCTGGGAGGCTATGTCGTTCTGACGATCATGGGGCTTTCATTAATTTTGCTGCCGATGTTCGGTCTGGCTCACGGTTTTGACGAAAAGCCCATCAACCGGGCCTTCAATCTCATGGTCGGCGGAGTACTGCTTCACCTCTTTTCGACTCTGATCGGCTTTAGTTTCGGGCGTTTTGCCGCAATCTTTGTGATGCTTTTTGCCGTGGGACTCTACCTATGGCAGATCGTGCTGATCTACCGGGTTCGTGCCCGGAAGGAAAACGATATCTGGGCCCGATCCATGTTTTTCGGCTATGGATCGCTGCTTGCGGCGGCATTGCTGGCGGTTGTGGCGGAGATCTTTAGTGCGGAGCGTCTGATCCTGGCTTCAGCATGGTTTTTGATCATGGGCTTTGTCACCTTTTTGATTACGGGACACCTCTACAAGATCATCCCTTTTCTAGTCTGGTTCGAGCGTTATAGCCCTCTGGTGGGCAAAGAGAGGGTACCGATGCTTCATGAGATGTACCCCAAGAAGATGGGCGAGTGGGAATTTTACTTTACCGCCGCCGGAGTCGTCGTGGCCGGGATCGGTATCCTGGCAGGTTGGAACGATCTTTATACCGGTGGAGTGGCATTGTTTATCGTGGGAGCGGGCTTTATGCTTGCCAGTGTGAAGTGGATGCTCTCTTACGGTCGGAAATAGGGAATATTTTTGGATGGCGTTGCTGTGCAACGCTACTATTGAGAAAATAACGAAGGACAAAGCGATGTGTGAGATTACCAAAGAGCAGGTTTTTGATGCGATACGAAACGTCATCGACCCGGAGGTGGGCTTCAATCTGGTGGAGATGGGGCTGATCTACGATGTACTGATCGATGAAGAGTGCAACGTGAAGGTGGTCATGACCCTCTCGACCCGGGGTTGTCCTCTGCATCAGATGCTGACTCAGTGGGTCAAGGATGCGGTGGAGATGCGTGTCCCCGGGGCCAAAAACGTAGAGGTCGAAGTGGTTTGGGAGCCTGAATGGAATATTTCCATGGCCGACGATAACGTCAAAAAGGCATTGGGGGCACTCTAATCAAAAAGCGAAGATCTAGGGCTTCCTTAGAGCCGACTGGATATAATAGCCAATGACTCTCCTTCAGGATTTGGAAGCCTATGAAAAAGATTTTAATCATCCTAGTGTTGATCGTCGGTAGTGTTGCCGGCATACTTTTTACGGGGATCGGACAGGAGAAGATCCTGCTGCCTCTGGTCAATTTCTATCTCTCTCATAAAGTACCGGGTCATCGCGTCGTCCTCACTCAACTGGAGCCGGGATTCGCCTCCCTGAAGCTTGCGGGAAAGCTAGACGGGACGATTCGGTTTCGGGCTGAGGGGCCGGTGCGATGGATCGGTCCTCGTTTTGACCTGCTTACCCGGATCGATGGCAAGGAGGTGCTCCTAGACGGCAAGCGCTACCCTCTGGAGCTGGCCTTGAAGGGAAGTGTCAAAGGGAACCCCTCCCGTCTGAAGATCCAGGGAGGCGGCCAAGCTTTCGGCGCGCGATTGGACTATCGCTTCACACTTATGGAGGCGGGGCTTCGGGGGATACAAGTTCGCGCCGAAGGTGCCAAAGTCGATCAGCTTCTGGCTCTGGCCGGGATGCCGCCTTATGCGACGGGGGCCCTTGATCTGAGTGTCGATATGCCTCGGCTCGACGCCGAGCATCCCGAAGGCTCGGCGCGCCTGAGCGTCCGGGAAGGCCGGCTTGATCCCAGCGCACTGAAGCGGGAGTTTGGCATAGAGCTTCCCAAAGTCGAGCGTTACCGCCTTGACGGAGCGTTTCGTATTGTCAAGGGGTTGATTCGAGGAGAGGCAAAGCTTCACACTCCACTGGCGGATCTGGAGCTTGAAGGCTTTCGCAGTGACAGTCTGCTGCAAATATTCAAAAGCCGCTACCGCCTCTCGATCCCCGAGCTTTCTCAGCTTAAAAGTTTGACTCCGATCCCCCTCTACGGCCCCTGGAAAATGGATGGAGCGCTTTATATCAACCGGCCCAAACGTGTCGTGCAGATCCAGGGAGAGAGTCCTAGTCTGGAGGGAAGAAGCGCCTTTTTCTACGACAGCGGACGACTGACGCTGGACTTCGAGAAGGCAGGGATTCCTCAGCTCCTTGCCTTGACGGGGCAAGCACCCTTGGTCGCTACGGGACACTTCAGTGCCAAAGCCCGACTGAAAGATCTCGGCAAAAAGGTTTCCGGCAGCTATCGCTTGAAGGGAGCGGGAGCCTGGGATCGTGTCGAATTGGCTAAACTGACCGGCAGTGATCCCGGGAAACTCCTGGATTTCAGCTTCCAAAGCGAAGGTTTGCTGAAGAAGGGGCGGCTTAGTGCCACGGCCGATTATAGAAATCGTCTCCTCAATTTGCGTCTACCGGAGATTCGCTATGCCCTGGCAAACGGGGCACTGGAAGCGAAATATCTCCTAAAGATTCCCGAGCTCTCCAGGATTGCAGCTTTGGGGAAGGCCGGGGCGAAAGGAGAGATCGAAGTAAGCGGTGCGGCTCACTACCTGCCCCTTAAAAAGTATCTCAAGATCGAAGGAGAGAGCCTCTCTTTCGGCGGGAAGAGCTCTTTTGTCTATGGGGGTAATCGGCTTAAGGTGACTCTGGAGAAGGTTAACGGTGCGCGGCTCCTGCGAATGGCAGGGCAGCCGCCTCTGCTGAAGGCTTCCCGGGTCGACGGAGTCTTGATGCTTTCGGACCTGCAGCAACGCATCGGAATGTTCTCCCTGACCGCCTCGGGATTGCTCGATCGTCAGGTCTTGAAAAAAAGCTTTAAGATCGACCCGGGAGCGAAACTTCGTCTTCAGCTGAAAGGCAAGGGCGAAATCCGCGGAGAGCGGGTCGATGCCCGGTGGCATCTGGAGACTCCGATGGCACAACTGGCTGTGGAGCACTGCCGGATTCGTCTCGACCGGGGCAGCTGTGAAGGAGACTACCGGCTGAGGATCCCGGAGCTGGCACGGCTCAAGTCTTTGACCGGACGCACTTATCACGGTCCTCTGGCCTTAGCGGGCAAAATAGGCTGGGACGGACGCCTTCACCTGGCCGGTGGAGGCAACGAGTGGGGAGGTCGGATCGACTATCGCCTGGAGGGATCTCTCCTGAGGGTAAAGACGGTCCAACTCCAAGCCGAATCGCTTCTGAAAATGTTGGGTTATCCAGCGTTGATCAAAGGGACGGCTGCCAGCGATCTACGAATGAACCTCGCAACCCAAAAGGGGACGCTGGCTGCCGAGCTAAGTCGAGCCCGTCTGCTGCCCGGCCCTTTGACGACGGTTGCATCTCGAATGTTGCGCTACGACCTAAGCAAGGAGATCTTCGACAAGGCACTCTTTAGCTCGGTGATCGACGGACCGAAGGTGCTTTTCGATTTCGATGCCCGCTCTCAGCGCTTGCGGCTGAGTGTCAAAAAAGGAAAAATCGATCGGATCAAAGGGACGATCGACGCGACGGTCTCCATTGAAGATCGGGGCAAACTCTATCGTCTTCAGCTTCGCGGTCCCTTGGCCCGTCCCCGGGTGATTCCCTTGTTGACAAAGGATCTTGTCAAAAAAGCGGAAAAGCTTCTCAAAAAGAAGGGGTTGGATAAAAAGATCCAAAAAGCAATTCCAAAAGAGTTGCGCGAATCAGGCAATCCCCTAGGCGATTTCGTCAAAAAACTTTTCTAAGGTAGCATCAATGCAAAAACTATGGCGAGAGATTTACGGGGCGGGGATCCTCTTTTTCTACTATTTCAAATGGCCGATGATTTTGGGTTATCCGGCACTGGTATACGGGCTGGATTATCCCCGTTACTGGGTCTTGGATCTGTTATGGATCTATTGCGGTATCCTCATCGTCAAAGATTTTGTCTGGAAATTTATCCTCAAACGCAGCTACTGCGAGGAGGGAAGCTGCAGTCGCGGCAATTCTGGAAGAGGCGATATGGTAGAGGATAGAGACCGTTTCAAGGAGTAGGCTTGCGCCCGGCTTAATGGGCTTTTGGCTACAATCTAACTACGAAGAATTACCGGAAAAGGAGAAGCAATGGCCCTGTTCAATCTCTTTGGCGGTGAAGAGGAGAGCCGGGAGGCGAAGATCCTCTTCGGCTCCACGGAAGAGTCCCGAGAAACGCTAATCGAGCGAAAAAATCCCTACAACGGGGAGGTGGTGAGCAAGGCGCCGGTCTGCTCGGCCGAGGATGCCAAAAAAGCGCTGGAGATCGCAAAGATCGCGGCCAAAGCGGCGGCCAAGGCTCCGTTGCATCAGCGCATTGCCTGGCTGGAGGATGTGGCGGCCAAGATCCGAAAAAACCAAGAGGAGTTCGCCCGGCTTATTGTCGACGAGATCGCCAAGCCGATTCACTTCGCCCGGATCGAGGTGCAGCGCTGTGCCGAGACTCTGGAACTGACGGCCAAAGAGCTGGTGAGCTTCGGCGGGGAGACGATCCCTACCGACGCGGCCCCCAGCGGTCGGGATGCCATGGCATACTGGCGCCGGATTCCCGTGGGCGTGGCGGTCTGTATCACCCCCTTCAACTTCCCCCTCAATCTCATCGCCCACAAGATCGGTCCGGCTTTGGGGGCCGGCAACGCCGTGGTGCTTAAGCCTACCCCCGAAGCCCCTCTGACAGCCTACAAGTTGGCCAAGCTCTTCATCGAGTCTGAGCATGCTGTCCCCGATGCCCTCAGTGTCGTCTACGGCGATGCGGAGGTGGGCTCGGCCCTGGTCAAAAGTCCCATCCCCAGGGTAATCAGCTTTACCGGCTCCGTTCCCGTGGGCAAGATCATCACATCTGAAGCTGGGATCAAGAAGGTCTCTCTGGAGCTGGGAGGCAATGCGGCGACCTATGTGGATAAAGATGCCGATCTGGCCGATGCGGCGGCCAAGTGTGCCTTCGGCTCCTTCTATAACAGCGGACAGGTCTGCATCTCTTTGCAGCGGATCTACGTCCACGAGGCGGTCTACGAGGAGTTTGCCGAATTGATGGCCAAGGAGACGAAGGCACTCAAGGTCGGCTCTCCCTACGAGGATGAGACTTTCATGGGACCGCTGATCGACGACGACGCCCGTCACCGGGCCAAGAGCTGGGTCGCCAGCGCCCGCAACGAAGGGGCGACGATCCTGGTTGGCGGCGAAGAGGTCGACGGGATATTCCCTCCCACCATCGTCACCGACGTTACCGATGAGATGAAGATCGTCTGCGAAGAGGTCTTCGCCCCCGTGGTCTCTTTGGTCAGCGTCCCCGATATGCAGACGGCTCTGGAGAAGATCAACGCCTCTCCCTACGGTCTGCAGTATTCGATCTTTACCGACTCCCTCAAGACCGCCAGAGAATTCATCGACGCTTCCGAGTCCGGCGGCGTGGTGGTCAACGACATCCCCACGGTGCGCTTCGACGTCCAGCCCTACGGCGGCGTCAAGCTCTCGGGCGTGGGGCGGGAGGGGCCCCGCTTCGCCCTGGAAGAGTTTACGGAGATCCAGTCGATCGTGATCTTCTCCTAAGAGGAGGTGAAGATGGAGTATATGTTTGCCCCCGGTTTTTTGGGAACGAGGGCTCCCTTTTTTATGGATCTGGTGACGCTGATCGTCGCCCTGTTGCCGCTACTGCTCTATCTGGGAATTTTGGCTGCCAGAAAAGGCTACTACGGATTCCATCGTATCTATCAATGGTTGCTGTTTTTGATCTCCTTCGCCGTAGTTGCTTGGTTTGAGTACGGGGTGCGGGCCGGTGGAGGTTTCTCGAGCTATGTGGCCGAGAGTCGGCTGCCCCACCGACTGCTTCTGGGGATTTTGATCGTGCATATCCTCATTGCGCTCTTTACGACGATCTGGTGGGCGTGGACGATTATTCAAGCCCAGCGCCACTGGCGGAGGAGAGATCTCCCCGGCGGGTACTCTCTGCGGCATATCCGCAGTGCACGGGTGGCCGCCTGGGGGATCTTCCTCACTGCGTTGACGGGGATCTGGGTCTATCTGACGCTCTTCGTCTTCTAAATTTAACCAAAGGAGTCAACCATGGATTTCAACGACCTACTCCGGCTCGGTGCCGAAATGATTCAAAACAACAGCGACGATGCGACGACCAATCTGGATCCCGATGCAATCTCCGGGGCCCTGAGCAATCTTTTGGGCAGTGAAGAGGGATCCATCGATCTCTCCTCCCTGGTGGAGCGTTTTGCCGGTAGTGGGCTGGGAGATCTGGTCCAGAGCTGGCTGGGAGAGGGGGAGAACGCTCCCGTCGATCCCGATACGGTCGAGTCGGTTTTGGGGAGTGAGAAGATCTCCGCCTTTGCCGAAGAGCTCGGGATCGATTTCGATAGTGCCAAACAGGCCCTTTCCGATGCGATTCCCACAGTGGTGGACAAGGCGACGCCGGCGGGCAGCGACATGCTCTCAGGCCTGTTGGAGCAGGTCGGAGGCGTCGAAGGGGCCCTGGGAATGCTGGGCAAGATGTTCGGTCGCGGCTGATGGCCCGTCCCCAAGCCGCTATCAGCGCCTGTCTACTGGGAAAGCGGTGCCGCTACGACGGTAGCGACAACCGTGACGTCAAACTCCTGGGTAAGCTGGAGGGCTACGAGCTGATCCCTTTCTGTCCCGAGGATCACTGCTTCGGCACGCCCCGTCCGACGATGGATCTGGTGGAGACGAAGCAGGGTGTCCGGGCCCTTTCCAATCTCACCGGAGCCGACCTCTCGCCCCCGGTGGAGCGTTACGCGGCAGATTTCTTCGACGCCCATCCCGAGATCGATCTCTTTATCGGCAAAGACCGCAGCCCCAGCTGCGGCGTCTGCAGCGCCCGGCTTTATGATCGGGAAAAACAGCTGCTTCGTTCCGATGCCTCGGGCCTGATGGCCGCCGAAGCGAAGCGCCGCGGGATCGAGTGTTGGGATGCGGAGGATTTTGTCGCCGCCCACCCCGCGCCGCCGATT
>Ga0256833_1002330_pt1 | contig 13460 bp, 18 predicted proteins | sample 356284metaG_FD_190535 | JGI IMG/M metagenome (GOLD analysis project Ga0256833, IMG submission 190535) | Hydrothermal vent microbial communities from Mid Atlantic Ridge, Atlantic Ocean - 356-284 | ecosystem: Environmental > Aquatic > Marine > Hydrothermal vents | place: Atlantic Ocean: Mid...
AATGTATTTAAAAACATATTATACTCACTAAATGGTGCAAAGTGGGTTTTAAAGAGTGAAACATCATTTAAAATACAACTATTTGTGATTTTAACTATTGGTTTAGTGCTAATATTTATTAATATTAGCACTATATCTAAATTAATTCTATTCTTTTCAACTTGGCTTATTTTAATTGCAGAAGCTTTTAATAGTGCAATTGAAAGAGTTGTAGACTTAGTAACAAAAGATTATCATCAATTGGCAAAAGAGGCAAAAGATATTGGCTCATTTGGTGTTTTATTAACATTTATATTTATAGCATCTATTTGGGGGATTACTATATATTTAGAGCTTAAAAAAGCCATTTAATTTAATAATTAAAGGAATAAATTGTAAATACTCCTCTTGCTAATGTAAATATAAATTATCTAAAGTTTAAAATTCTGATACAATCATAAATAGTAATCAGTTTTAAGTATTATCTCTTTTTTGAATTAGGAATTATTTTATGAAACAGGAAAAATTAAATAGTAGTTTAAAAAAGTTATCTAAGATAGAAAAATTAAAAGAGATTTTTCCTGAATGTTTTGATAAAAATGGAAACTTTTTAATTGATAGATTTACTCAAGAGATAAAAAATAATGTAGATATTTCAAAAGAGACCTATTCTATAGAGTAGCTTGGAAAAAGTTATGCAAAACTACTAACTACAGATCCTATAAGAACTCTTTTAAAAGAGAATAAAGAGTGGAATAAAAAGGATGAAAATAAAGAGTCAGAAAATATTTTAATAAAGGGAGATAATTTAGAAGTATTAAAACATTTAGTTAATGCTTATGAAAATAAAATAAAAACTATTTATATAGATCCTCCATATAATACCGGTAAAGATGGATTTGTATATAACGATAAAAGAAGATTTACTCCACAAAAATTATCTCAATTAGCATCTATTGATATAGATAGAGCCAAAAGAGTCTTAAAATTTCTTGATAGTAAAAGCAACACTCATAGTGCATGGCTAACATTTATGTATCCAAGATTATATATTGCAAGAAGAGTTTTAAAAGATAATGGAGTAATTTTTGTTAGTATAGATGATAACGAGATGGCTCAACTTAAAATTTTAATGGATGAGATTTTTGGCGAAGATAATTTTGTAGGTACATTAATATGGAATTGTGCAACTGCTGGAGGGATAAAACCATACTTTTTTAGCAAAACGCATGAATATATTTTCGTATATGCAAAAAATATTGATAAATTAGAGAGTCCAACATCTCCATTATCCAATGATGCTTTAAAACAGTATAAACTAAAAGATAGCAAAGGTCTATATAGAGAAAAAGATTTTGTATTTAAAAATAGCTCTAATAATCCAAAACAAAAAAATCCTATTAAGTGTCCAGATGGTGAAATAGTTAAACCTAAAGATGGCTATATATATAGATTTATTGAAGAAACATTTAATAAATATAAAGAGGATGGATTTGTTGTTTTTAAACCATCAAATAGATCTCCATTAGTAACTTTAGATAACAAACCTGCAAAATGGAATATATATATCAAAAAATATTTAACACAAAATAATGCTGTTGCAACATTAATTCCTAAAGAGTTTACAAAAATATATAATTCTGGCACTCAACGAGTTCAAAATCTCTTTAAAGGAAAAAGAGTTTTTGAAAATGCAAAACCTACTGAATTAATTTCATATTTACTTAATTTATTTAATACTAAAGATGAAATAGTTTTAGATTTTTTTGCTGGTAGTGGAACAACTGCTGATGCTGTAATGCAATTAAATGCAAAAGATGGTGGAAATAGAAAATTTATTTTAATTCAACTACCTGAACCATTAGATCCTAAAAAGAGTAGAGTTGCTTATAATTTTTTAAAAGATGAGCTAAATATAGAAAATCCAACAATATATGATATAACAAAAGCAAGAGTAATCTACTCTGCTAATAATATTAAAAAAGAAGAGATTGATGATAAAATAGACTATATAGATTTTGGCTTTAAAGAGTTTGAGACTATAGATATACCAGAAGAGAATTTAACAGATATTGAAGAGTTAAAAGAGGTAGATTTATTTAAAGAGATAACAGATAAAAACGCGCTATATTGACTACTTGGAAAGTATTTGATAGAATTAAATTACATAAAAATCTTTTAGAAGTAGATTTAAAGGGATATAAAGGTTACTATTTAGAAAATAGACTATATTTAGTTGATAGAGGTTTTTCACTTGATAATTTAGCTTTTTTATTAGAGAAAATCGATAGAGATATAGATTTTACTCCTTCAAAAATTGTAATTAATGGATACACATTTGATAGTAAAACACAAAGAGAACTTTATGAAGGTATAAATAGTTATAATCAAAAAGAGTTGGATAAAATTGAGTTGATAATAAGGTATTAAAATGAAATTTATATTTGAAAAGAATTTACCTCATCAAGAAAAAGCTGTTAATTCAATAATAGAAGTTTTAAAAGATTTAGAAATTTCATATAATAATAACCATTTAAAAGATTTTATAAATCCTAAAATAGATTTGAACTCTTTATTGTATCTTGAAAATATACAATCTGTAATGAATCTAAATAATATTAATTTAAAAGCAAGTAGAAGCAATATAATTGATATTTTAATGGAAACTGGAACAGGTAAAACCTTTACATATACAAAAGCTATATTTGAGATTAATAGATTTTATGGAATCAATAAATTTATAATAATTGTTCCTAGTTTATCAATTAAAGCTGGTGTTATAAACTTTTTAACAAATGAAGGTGCAATAGAGCTATTTAAAGATGAATATAATAAAAGAGTTAATTTATATATTTTAGAGAGTAAAAAGAGTAATAAAAAAAGTAAAAAAAGTTTTATGCCAAATGCTATTAAATCATTTGTAGAATCGTATAAAAGTAAAGATAGTATAGAGGTTTTATTAATTAATCAGGGTATGTTAAACTCTGATACTCTTTCTAAAAATTATGATATTACACTTTTTGATAGATTTACTCTAATCCTTTTGAAGCACTTTCATCGATAAATCCAGTTGTTATAATTGATGAACCCCATAGATTTAAGCAAGATAATAAGAGTTGGCAAAATATAAAAAGATTACATCCTCAATTAATTTTGAGATTTGGAGCAACTTTTGAAGAGGATAAAAGAGGGAATAAAAGATTTGAAAATCTAATTTATACACTAACAGCTGCAGAAGCATTTAACAAAAATTTAGTTAAAGGAGTTATAGCACATATCGAAAAAAATGATAGTGGAAAAAATGCTTTATTAGAGTTAATAGAGATAGAAGGGAGTAGAGGTGCATTAGAGGCTAAATTTATTTTAAAAAAGAGTGGTAAAAAGAGTAGCTATAAATTAAAAATTAAAGATAGCTTAGGAAAAATACATTCACAAATCTCTAATCTTTTTATAGAAAAAATAAATAAGAAAGAGAGATAAATTAAACCCATATTCATATAGTCAAACTTTAGAAGAGATAATGATTAAAAAAGCTATTTGTAACCATTTTAAGATAGAAAAGGAGTTAATTGAAAATAGAAATCTTAAAGGAAAACCAAAAATAAAACCATTAACACTATTTTTTATTGATAATATTGATGAGTATAGAAATAGAGATGGCAAAATTAAACAAATTGTAGAAGAGAGCATTAAAAATTGTATTGAAAATAACCTTAAAGAGACTAAAGATGAGTTTTATAAAGAGTATTTAAAAAGATCTTTAAAAGAGCTATCTAAAACTCATGGTGGCTATTTTTCAAAAGATAATAGTGTTAAAGATGAAGAGATTGAAGAAGAGATTAATTAAATTTTACATGATAAAAATAGGCTGCTTGATCTTAATAATCCAAGGAGGTTTATCTTTTCAAAATGGACCCTAAAAGAGGGATGGGATAATCCAAATATTTTTCAAATTTGTAAATTAAGAGGTAGCGGAAGTGAAATATCTAAACTTCAAGAGGTAAGGCGAGGATTGAGATTACCTGTAAATGAATATGGAGTTAGAGTTAAAGATGAATTTTTTCTTCACTATTTTGTAGATTTTACCGAAGAGGATTTTGTAGATAGATTGATAAATGAAATAAATAACAAATCTAATCTATTTTATAATTATAAAAACTTAAAAGTTTTAAGCGATGAATTAATTGAAAATATAGTAAAAATATATAAAGAAGATAGAAAAAAGTTAATTGAAAAATTAATTTTAGAGAATATTATTGATAGGAATAAAAGATTGATTTCAAATGGAATAGAGAGATTAAAAGCAAAATATCCATTAGCCTTTATTAAAAAAGAGCTTAGAAAAGATAAAATTAAAAGATCAGATAAACAGATAAAAAATAGAATTAAAGTAAGGGTTGATAGATATCTTTATTTAAAAGATTTATGGGAAAAAATAAATCAAAAAGCTATATTAAATATAAAAATCAAAAATGAAAAAGAGTTTGAAGAGTTGTTTTATAACTTTTTTATAGAAAATTTAAATAAAGATAATTTTATAAAAAATAGCATCTATTTCGAGAGTAAAAGAGTTAAATTTAATAAGGAGAGTATATCTATAGATAATTTAGCAAGAGAGAGTAAAAATATAAATATCAATAATATGAGTTATAAAGAGTTTGTTTTGCAATTAAGTAAAATATCTAAAATTCATATTCAAACAGTTCATAATGTATTTTTAAGATTAAAAAAAGAGAATATTTTAGATATTTCAAACTATTTAAACTACTCTACATTAAGAGTTATAAAAGACTCATTCGATACATATTTACTATTAAACTCCTTAGACAAAAAAGATATAGATTACAAACTTATTAAAACCAATATCCATCCTACAAAATTAACCGATAAAAATGGAGAACCTTTAACAGAGATAGTTGCATCTGATATAGGTATTAAATTTTCAAATGAAAAGGTTGCAGAGAGTTACTACTTTGAAGAGTTATTTTATGAGTCAAATATAGAGAAAGAGAATATAAAATATAATGACACTAATATAGAAGTTTTTACAAAAATACCAAAAAATTCTATAAAAATACCTATTATAAGCGGTAAAAGTTACTCTCCTGACTTTGCTTATGTTATTAGGAAAAGAGATAATGGGAAAAAAATATATTTTGTAATCGATTCAAAAGATGAAAAAGATTTGAGTATTGAAGATAAAGTAAAAATAAGAATAGCTGAAAAGTTTTTTAATGAAAAGATAAAAATACTCTTTAAAAAGCAATTAGCAGGAGAAGATATAAAGAGTATAATTAAACAGCTTTTAGATAGAACTCTTTAGTTAAACTCTTTATAGGAAAACCTTTTTTTAAGTTTACTGCCCAGTATAATGCTCTTTCAGATTTTCTAAATTTTTCCATCTTTTTTAATTGCATATTGTTAAAAAATGTATATTTATTTATATACCTTATGATAAAACCTTTTTTTGATTATCATCCATATAAACTCTTATATAGATATCAGACATATTACTTAATTCCTCTTTTAAATCGTAATTACTATTTTTCATTTTACAATATGAATAATATTTCTCTTTTGTAGTGATATCTTCACTATTTCTTAAATATTTTGGATATGTTAAAAAATCATCCATTAAAATTTTTTCAAATACTATATCCCCTCTATAATTTTTATGCCTTTGAGTAACTCTTGTTGATTTTATTTCTACAATTTTTATTCCTAAATCACTGATCATTTTTTTTGTATTGAAAGATATTTTACCATAAGAATTTAAGTCAATGTCTCTATTTATATAGTAAATAACCTTTTTTAACAACTCTTTTGAAATAGAATCTTTTTTATATAATAGACCATCAAAAGGAGCATGTTTTTTAAAATTGTCACTTCTAAATCTATCATAACTTATATATCTAAGCTCTTTTATATTTTTTATATAATATAGTTTTCTAATATATTTTCTGCCTCTTTACCTATCTTTGTATCTTTAAACTTTTCATTAATTTTTCTATCATTTTGCCAAGTATTCTCTGTATTATTAACAATTTTATATAAATTATCATATCTCTCTTCTGTTAAATAGTTACACTCTATTATATCTTACTCATTATTATAACACGCAATTTTAATAACTATTAAATTTATTGCTCATAGGAAAGAGGAGGAATTAATACTCCACCTCTTCAACTTGAGGCTCTTTAGTTTGATCCAAAAGTGTATCTACTTTTTCTTCAATAGTAGAAGTAGGAGTATTTTGTTTTAGTTTTAATTGTCTTATTTGATATTCTGCAAGTAGTCTACTATTATACTCTGCTCTAAGAGTTCCTTCATTTGGTAAAATCTGCTTACACTTAGAACGTCCTAACATCCATCCATCAAAATAGTCTTTTGAGGTTGAAGATAGAGAATAATCTTTTGTAAATGTCCCTTCTCCGGTTCTGCATCCATCTTTTACACCTTGTCTAAACTCTGGACCTCTATCTTTGCCATAATTTACACCTTTATAGCAAAAAAGCCCCTCTTTTTTACACTGCTGTGGAGTTAAAATTATATTATTGCTACCACAGCTATTTATTAAAAAAAGATAAATTGATAATAATGCAAATTTGCTTAAATGTTTCATTTAAGGCCTTTTCAAAAAAAAAATTTTAAAAAATTTAATTTATTTTACCATACTATATTTAATATTGATATAATAACTTAAAAAAAAGGTTTTTAAGGTGAGAAAAATCGTTGTATTTATCTTAACAACAATAACTATTTTCTCATCACCTTTAAATATAATTAATAATTTAAGAAAAAAATCAGGGGCAGGCACTTTAAAATATAGTAAAATTTTATCTATTGCAGCAAAAAAACATGCAATTTATCTATATAAAAATAATTCTTTTTCTCATTACGAACAAAAAGGATTTAGTGGATATTATGCTTCAACCCCTTGGTATAGAATAGCAAAAGCTGGCTATCCTACAAAAGCAGTTAGTGAAGATATAAGTTTTTATGAAAGTAATTTTAAAGAATCTATAAAAAAATTGATGGGAACAGTATATCATAGATTGTCTCTTTTAGATTTACGATTTGATATAATTGGATATGCAAACTATAAAAATATATATGTTTATGAACTATCTAATAGTAAACTTGCAAAATTGTGTTTAAAAAAATATAAAAAAGAGCAAACAGATTATTTAACTAATATATGCTCAAGTGGAGATAAATATGTATCTTCTCATGAGTTAAATAGAGCAACTATTTTAGTTAAAAAACGCTCAAAATTACTTGTTAAATATCCATATAATAATCAAACTAATGTTCCACTAAAATTAGTTGAAGAGAATCCTATATTTTTAAGTGGTAACTATGGATATGCTATTACTGCAATTTTTAATGATTACTATTTTAGGAAAATTAAACTAAATAGTTTTATTTTAAAAAATAAAAATGGTGTAGTTGATGCAGAGATTATTACAAGTGCAAATGATATAAATGGTAAAATTATGAAAGGAACTTATGTTTTAGTTCCTATAAGACCGTTAAAAAGGGCAACAAAATATAATGTCTATATTAAAGTCACAATTGATGGGAAAGAAAAAAGTTTTAGTTGGAGCTTTACTACTCAACCTTAACTAAATCTTTTGGAAGTTGATCCTCTTGACCTGGGAAGATGCTTTCAACTACAATTTCTGGATGTATTAACTCTCTTAATCTTTTTTGAACAACCATTTTTGTTGTCATTGTACTCATAGAACATCCATTACAAGCGCCAGCTAAATAGATATAAATTACACCATCTTTTACACCTATAGGCTCCATAGTTCCCCCATGTGATTTTACATATGCTTCAATTTGTGGTAGATAGTTTTTTGCCGCAATATATAAATCTTCATCCGAAAATGGCATCATTTTAGTTACCTTTATGTTTAGTTTTGGCAAAATATATCACAATAAGATTAAAAAAATATTAATTTGGAGTAATATGCGCTGTTTTACTTGCAATAAACTATCATTAGAAGCAATTTGCAAAGATTGTCAAAGAGAGTATTTAAAACTTAATATAACAAAAAGAGAAGTTGGAAATTTAGAAGTTATTAGCTTTTTTGATTATGATGAGATAATAGAGATTGCAAGGAGTAAATACTCTCAGGCAGGACGCAGAATATATAAATTTTTAGCTAAAAAATATTTTAAACCATTTATAGAAGAGTATGTAAAAAATTTAGATATAGATGAAATTTATTTAATCGCAGTTGATGAAAATGTTACAAGAGGTTACTCTAATGTAGCAATTTTAACAGAATTTGCAAGCAACAAAAAAAATATTAAAGCACTGCATGGAAAGCTAAAAGCTCGCAATAGAGTTAAATATGCAGGCAAGAGCTTGGAATTTAGATTAAATAATAGAAGAGATTTTGTATATAACGGTCCTAAAAATATTGATGCAATTTTAATTGATGATATAATTACAACAGGAACAACAATTCAAGAAGCATATCTTGTTTTAAAGCAAAATAGTGTTAATATACATTTTGCCCTCACTTTAGCTTCTGTTAAAGAGGGAATTGATGATTAAAGGCTTTATGTTATAATTAGATTTAAATAAAATAAGGAATAGAAGATGAATCTATTTAACGATGATGATTATATGAATACAACTCCAGCAAAAAACTTTATATCTATAATTAGAACAGCAAATGAAAATATTGTAGAGCAAGAGCTTGAGAAGATGTTTGCAAGATTAGCACTTGCTGAAAAAATTTTAGAAGAGAATGGTTTAGAAGAGCAATATGAAAAAGAGTTGCCATCTTTTCCATACAGTAACCCAAAAGAGTATGAAGAGAGATTAACATCACTTTATCTTGAAACTGTGGGTAATATTGTAACACAGTGTGAATAAGGAAAGTTTGTGTTAGAAGCAGTAGAGAGAAAAATAGAGCAGTATATTGCTGATTTAAATGAAAAGGATATCAGTAATATTATTGCTCAAATTCCAGCTGGTAAGAGACTGAGAGCAAGATTAATGTTTGAGATTGCAGGTAACAGCCTTGAAGTAATCAAGGCTGCTGCAATTGTTGAGATGATACATGCTGCAAGTTTACTACATGATGATGTAATAGATAATGCAAATATAAGAAGAGGAAAAAGTTCAATAAATGCAGTATATGGTAATAAAAGCGCAATTATGATTGGTGATATTTTATACTCAAAAGCATTTTATGAACTTTTAGATTTATATAAACCTATAGCTAAAGTAATTTCAAATGCAGTAACTCAACTTAGCATAGGTGAGCGAAAAGATGTATATTTATCTGAAAAATTTAATGCTAATGAAGATCTATATAAAGATATGATATATCAAAAGACTGCAGTCTTAATAGAAGCAGCCAGTGAAGCTGCAGCTATAATTGCTAAAAAGCCAAGAGAAATCTATAAGCAATATGGAAAAAACTTAGGATTAGCATTTCAAATGATTGATGATATTTTAGATATAATTTCAGATGAAAAGACTCTTGGAAAGCCAGCATTAAGTGATTTTAAAGAGGGTAAAACTACTTTGCCGTATATCTATTTGTATCAAGTATTAAATGATAAAGATAGGCAAAAACTTGTTTCTATGCATAAAAAAGAGCTAAAAGAGAGCGAACAAAAGTGGATTTTAGATAAATTTAATGAGTATAATATTATACAAAAAGCAAAAGATGAAGCACTATCATTAGTAAAAGAGGCAATAAAACTAATGCAAGATGCTGGTGAAAAAGGTTTAGAAGAGATTGCTATGAAAATGGTTGATAGGAGTTTTTAATTGCATTATCATATAGTAAGCTTTAATCATAAAAGTTGTGCTCTAAAAACAAGAGAGTCTATTGCATTTAATGATGAGAATGATATTGTTAATTTTTTAAAATTACTATTAGAGTTTGATTTTATAATTGAGGCTTTTGTAATTAATACATGCAATAGAGTTGAAATTGTAACTGTAACAAAAGATAATTTTGCAACATACCATACTATTTTAGGAATATTAAGTAAATATAAAAATGCAAACTTTTATGAATTAGAAAGTAGTGCACAAAGATTTGATGATAAAGATGCCATTGAGCACTTTTTTAGAGTTGTTTCATCTTTAGATTCATTAGTAATTGGCGATGCACAAATCCCTGGACAAGTTAAAGATGCATTTAGAATTGCTTTTAAACATGGATTTGTAGGCAAAGAGTTAAATAAATTATTAAATTATGCAAGTAAATGTGCTGCAGAGGTTAGAACTAATACAGATATCTCAAATAGACCTATCTCTATAGCTTCAGTTGCTGTTGCACAAGCTCAAGAGTTGCTTGGTTCTTTATCTGGAATGGTAGGTGTAGTAATAGGCACAGGTGAAATGGGAATAATTGCTACAAAGCAACTATTAAGAAATGGAGCAGATGTTTTATTAGTTTCAAGAAATAAAGAGAAAACAAAAAAAATAGCACAAGAGTTAGGAGAAAATGTTAAAGTTGGAGATATTAATAACTTAAAAAAATATATAAATAAATATAGATTACTATTTAGTGCTACCTCTTCTCCAACACCTATAATTACTAAAAATATGGTAGAAGATGTTAAAATTGATAGAACTTGGTTTGATATGGCAATACCAAGAGATATTGATGAAAATATAAAAAATGAAAATATTAAAATATACTATATTGATGATTTAAAAGAGATTTCAAAACAAAATTATGCACTTAGACAAGAGCAAGCATTTTTGGCTGAAGAGATAGTTAAAAAGTATAAAGAAGAGTTTCTTTTATGGCTTCAACAACTATCAGTTGAACCTGTAATTAAAGATATAAGATTGCAAATTAAAGATATTGTTGAGTATGAAGTTAATAGGGCAATAAAAAAGGGATTTATCCCAAAAGAGTATAAAGATAATATAAAATATTTAGTAAATCAATCTTTTGATAAGTTTTTGCATAATCCAACAAAGATCTTAAGAGATATATCAAAAGAGAATAAAGCATATGAAAAGATTGAGGCAATAAAAGAGATCTTTAGTGTAAATACAGATAATATAGATCAATCTAAATATAAAGGATAGAAAGTGAGATTTTCAAAAGCTTTTATTTTTACAAGCAAAGAGACACCAAGTGATGCAACTCTTCCAAGTCATATCTATCTTTTAAGAGGTGGTTTTATACAAAGTGTTGGGGCAGGGCTTTATAACTTTTTGCCACTTGGAAAAAGAGTTTTAGATAAAATCAGAGCTATTGCAAAAGAGGAGCTTGATAAAGCAGGGTGTTTAGAGGTTGATTTAAGCTTTGTAACACCAAGTGAGCTTTGGATTGAGAGTGGAAGATATGAAAAGTATGGAAAAGAGCTTTTAAGATTTAAAGATAGGAAAGATGCAGAGTTTGTTTTAGGGCCAACACATGAAGAGATGATGGTAAATTTAGTTAAAAGTTATGTAAAGAGTTATAAACAATTACCTATTAACCTATATCAAATTAAAACAAAATTTAGAGATGAAGTTAGACCAAGATTTGGGTTATTGCGCGGTAGAGAGTTTTTGATGAAGGATGGATACAGCTTCCACAAAGACAGAGAAGATATGTTAAGAGAATTTTATAATATGGAAGCAACATATAGCAAGATATTTAAAAGATTGGGACTTGATTTTAGAATAGTAGAAGCAGATAGTGGGGCAATTGGCGGAAGTGGTTCTAAAGAGTTTATGGTTTTAGCTGATAGTGGAGAAGATACAATTGTAATATGCGATAGTTGCGATTATGGTGCAAATATTGAAGCGGCAAAAAGAGTTAAACCAAAAGAGCCAGAAGGTAGAGTTGAATTTGAATTTGAAAAGGTTCACACGCCAGATATTAAAACAATTGAAGATTTATCTAAATTCTTTAATATAGATAGTTATTTTACTCTAAAAATCGTTGCTAAAAAAGCTCTTTATGATGGTGGTATTGAAAAGATTGCACTATTTGGTATTAGAGGTTGTGATGAGTTAGAAGAGACAAAAGCAGGTAATGCAGTTGATGCAAATGAATTAATTGATATAGATGAAGATGAATTAATAAATGCCGGATTAGTGCCAGGATTTATTGGTATAAAAGATTTACCGCAAGATGTGCTTTTGGTAATGGATGAAGATTTAAAGGGCGAAAAATCTATAATTATGGGTGCTAATGAGAAAGATTACCACTATACTGGTATAAATTTAGAAGATTTTAATTTAAAATATAAAGATATTGCTCAAGTAAAAGAGGGTGATATTTGCCCAAAATGTAAAAAAGGGAAGCTTAACTTTACAAAAGGAATTGAGGTTGGACATATTTTCCAACTTGGAGATAGATACTCAAAACCTCTAAAAGCAGAATTTTTAGATGAGAATGGCAAAAGTAAACCTTTTGAGATGGGAACTTATGGTATAGGGATATCAAGATTAATTGCTGCAGTAGTAGAGCAACACCATGATGATAAAGGAATTAAGTGGACAAAAGCAACTGCACCATATATGGTTGATATTATAATTTCAAATATCAAAAAAGAGCAAGAGGTTAATGTTGCTGAAGAGATTTATAATAAATTAAATGAACTTGGTATTGAAACTTTACTTGATGATAGAAAAGAGAGATTTGGATTTAAAATTAGCGATTTCGAATTGCTTGGATTCCCTTATGCTATAATTGTTGGTAAAAAGATTAATGATGGTATTGTAGAGATTGTTGATAGAGAGACTCTTCAAAAAGAAGAGGTTAAAATTGATGAAGTAGTAGATAAAATTAAAGAGTTGGTTGAATAATGTTATTAATTGTTGGATATTTTATTATTGAACTTTTAGCTTCAATAAAGTTTGGAATTGAAATTGGATTTGGTTGGAGTGTAGTGTGGGTAATATCTACATCATTACTTGGTGTTATTCTATTAAAAATGTCGCCATATGCCATATCTTCTACATTTAATAATATTGCTTTTAAAAAATTTAATCCATTTGATGCACAAAATGCTGCTCTTTCATATATTTTGGGATCAATACTTCTTATAATCCCTGGAATTTTTAGTGATATTTTGGGAATTTTACTTATTTTATACACACTATATTTAAATTTTTTCGCTAAAATGCCAAAGAGTCAAAATATAGACAATGAATTTGAATATAAAGAAGGAGACAATGATGTCATTGATGTCGAAATTATCGATTCTAACAGTAGCAGCAACAATAAGTGCAATAGCAAATTTTGATGTAGTAAATTATGTAAAAAATGATTTAATAAAAAATCCAAAAATAAAAGTTAATAGTGTTAAACTTATAGAGAAACAACCTTTAAAAGAGTATGGGGATTGGAATGCATATTTAATTTTAATGAATTTAAATATTGGTGGGAAAAATGATAATTATCCAGAAACTATTTTAGTAAATGAAAAAGATGGATTAGTAGCTGTGGGAAATAAATCTTTATATGATTATAAAAAACATAAATTTATAGCAC
>Ga0256833_1002331_pt1 | contig 13458 bp, 13 predicted proteins | sample 356284metaG_FD_190535 | JGI IMG/M metagenome (GOLD analysis project Ga0256833, IMG submission 190535) | Hydrothermal vent microbial communities from Mid Atlantic Ridge, Atlantic Ocean - 356-284 | ecosystem: Environmental > Aquatic > Marine > Hydrothermal vents | place: Atlantic Ocean: Mid...
TATCACCCTCACCTCCCTAGCGAGGGGGAGCCTCTCCTCGAGATCCCTCACCATCTTATCGGTGTCAATGGATCCTATGGTCTTTATCTTCCTCCACAGCTCAAGCTCTGGGGGAGGGTACGCCCAGGCCTCGCCGAGGGTATAGAGGCCCCTGTTGGGGTCATACCCGTAGAGGCGCAGAGCCAGCACGAAGAGGGGCGGGGTCTCCACTATCGTTACGGGCACGAAGATCTCCTTGCCGGCAGTGGGGCTCCCGGGCCTATCATCTATCATGAATACGTGAGTCATCCCAACCTTATACCCGAGGAAGCCTAGTAGCGCGGGCTTGCCGAGGTCTATGTCAGGCCAGCTCCTAACCCTGGGCACTAGTCTTGAGGCCCTCTTTCTGGGTGAGAACCCCAGGCTTCCCCGTCTTGGCGCGTGTTTCTTACGTGCTCCCATCTCCCAGCACCCTCTGACTCGCCCAGTATAGCCGCCTATAGCTGAAGGGCCCACAGCCCGGGGTTATAAGGAGTCCTCACACCAATCGACTTCCCTCACCGCATTTAGCAGGGCTAGTAGCGAGTGTAGGGCCTCCTCGGTTCTAACAGTCTTCACCCCCTGGAAGGGGACTGTGTTAACGATGTAATCAAACCCGGCTCTACCGTAGAGCGTTCCATGAGGACCTCCAAAGGCGAGTAGCACTCCTCCCCTGGATCGGGCCTCCCTTAAGATCCTGCAGGCGAGCCCCCTATCGAGGCACTGGCCGAGACGGCTCGCGGCGACCGTTACATAACCCCTCCCACGGGCCCATCTGATCACGGAATCCAGCGAAGGCATGAGCGTGGAGCTATAGCCTGGGTAGATTCCATCCCAGGAGGCCTCCACCACCTCCTTCGAGTTCACGTCGACTATCTTAACGGTTACAACGGTTCCCGCGGGCTTACCGCACCCCCTCAGCCTCCAATACCCGAGTCTACCCAGGTAGACTCGGCAACCCCTAGAGTCCCTCCCAACTATTACCCCGTCGACCACCGCTCCAGGCGATGGTTCTAGGGGTGCGTCGTGGGGAAACGTGCGTAGCGGAGGTAGCAGCCCCGCGTAGCGCAGCTCCGGTCGCAGGGGGTAGAGCCTCCTGCGCAGGTGGGGGGGCGTAGCCTCGTAGTCTAGGAGGAGCTTGAGTAGCTCCGCGTCGCCCTGCCTAGTCTCTTCATCTCTATAGATTATGGCGAGGTCCACCCTGTAAATCGCTAGGGCTCTAGCTATGAACCCTGCTTTCACAGTCTTCATCCTTAGATCGGGCTCGACAGAGAGCACGCTACCGGGTAGAGCTACCACGGTCTCATAGCCCGCCCGGGGCGGCGGCCATTCGCTACAGTGCCCTTTCTCTGGCGGGTCTCTTCCCTGCGTCACCTCTTTCTACCCTTAGCCCGACCCTTGGTCTTCTCTTCTTCCTCCTTCTTCTCCTTCTCCATGAATAGAGTCGTCCTCTGCCTGCCTCCCACTTCCATCACCACCTTAACGGGGCCTCTTCGAGGGATTATTATTGCTCAAGCATGGGGTAGCCACTTGGTGTACCGGATATGGCATTCCTATACCGTGAACCCCTAGAGGATCCGGGCGCGCGGCTAAGGGAACTTATGAGGGAACGCGACATAATAGTGGCGCCAGGCTCCTTCAACCCCCTCGTAGCCCTACTCGTGGAGAAGATGGGCTTCGAGGCAACATATCTTTCAGGGGCCGCACTCACCGGGAGCCTAGCCATGCCTGACCTCGGGATCATAACCCTGAGCGAACTAGCAACTATGACTAGGTACATGTCTAGGGTCGTGAGGATACCCATTATAGTAGACGCAGACACTGGCTTCGGGGAAGCGATAAACGTCATGAGAACAGTTAGGGACCTAGAGGAGGCTGGCGCAGCTGCCATCCAAATAGAGGATCAAGTCCTCCCCAAGAAGTGCGGCCATCTATCGGGTAAAATGCTTATACCAGCTGAGGAGATGGTTAAGAAGATAATTGCAGCAACAGAGGCTCGACGCAAGGAGACAGTCATAATAGCGCGAACCGATGCAAGGGGTGTTGAGGGGCTTGAGGCTGCTATAGAGAGGGCTCAAATGTACGTCGAGGCAGGCGCCGACGTTATCTTCCCCGAGGCGCTTACAAGCCTCGAGGAGTTCAAGGAGTTCGCCAGGAGGGTGAAGGCACCACTACTAGCCAACATGACAGAGTTCGGTAAGACACCCTACCTAACCGTAGACCAGTTCCGCGAGGCCGGCTATAAGATAGTCATATTCCCAGTGACTACACTCCGAATAGCGCTAGGAGCCATCAGAGAAGCCCTGGAGGTGCTAAAACGCGAGGGCACCCAAAAACCCCTCCTAGACAAGATGATGACCAGACAGGAATTCTACGAGCTAATAGGATACTACGACTACGAGAAAAAGGATAGCGAGATCGCCAAAAAGGCAGAGGAGCTAGTCAAGCAAAAACACTAAACCCGCCCCCTGTTTATGTCTATCCCTATCCAAAGCGTTTCCCCGCACTCATAACTTTGGGGGTGGGGTTGGCGCCTCGGCCCCCGCTCACGGGTGTCGCGGGGGCTTCATGGGCCCCGTCCGTGGGGAGCGCCACGCCCCACACACCCGGGCTCACCCGGGCATCACCGCACAGCGGGCCATCTAACCCCGAACATCATGTAGAAGGCACTACAAGCCATTAGAAGTCACGCCAAACCGAAACAGCCTCAGCTAAATGAGTGCGGTGGGGGAGGACTAGCATAGCCTGTTTTTTGAGGGGGCTTCTAGAAGGCTCTAATCGCCGAGACGTGAATTCCGGGGATCCCCCACTCACCCGCACTAAGGCGGCTTCTCTCTAACGGGTGCGAGCTTGGGTGATATAATTACGCTGATACAGAGCATTACAAATAAGATAACTGCCATAGCGTGGTCGCTATTCATACTGACTTGGAGCATAGGTTGGACGCTGCGAGGGGCTCCCATACCATTCAGCAAGGTTAAGAGGGTGGGAAGCAGCTTCATCGAGGACTCCATCTGGGCCGCGTTCTGGCTTGCAATAGGGAGCTCGCTCTTCGCCTTCATAACCTACATAGTGCAACACGCCATCGGTGGAGGCTAGAGACCGCGACAGCAACGTCTACCTCAAGCGGGAAGCGCTTGGCGAGGGAAGACCGGCATGGCCTCGATAGGCTATATAATGCTGGTAGCCTACAACCTGATATTGATGACATTCACTCTAGGCGTCCTCATACTCGCCCTACCCATACCCCTACGCGGCCTCAAGGCGTGGAGTGGGAAGCTCATAGCAGACAGTATCATGGCGTTCGTGTTGATGAGTTTATACTGGACGCTCATCCAGTTCTCCGATAAGTTCCCACTACTCTTTGGGTGGACCTGGGCCGCCTTCGCCGACTGGTATTTCCACGCGCTCACCCTGGTAGTAGGGATCAAGGCGGCCATTGCAGCGCTGCTCGCCGCATCAAGGCCGGTGTACCTCTCCAGGGCCCTGGGAAGCCTACTGTCCCCCCTGAACACGGTCTTGAACATAGTGCTTCTAACATTCGCCACAATAGGAGCCCTGATGATAGTAATTAGGAAAGCCTATCTATACCTAGCAGCCTTGGGTATAGCGCTCTACTCGCTACCCTTCAGGCTGGGTAGGAGTGCTGGCGCTTCGCTCCTAGCATTCGCTATAGTCTTCAATGCGGGCCTACCGCTCCTACCCGCCTTTCTGATGAATATGACGGGGGCTCAGCCCCCGGAGATGAACCTCCTCGGAGTAGCCTTCGCCCATGTCAGTGTACAAGACTGGGGAGGACTCCCTATAAGATCTGGTCTCGTCCGCGTATACTCCTACGTTAACGGTAGTTATAAGGAAATAGCGAGATACCACGTGGGGCCAGACGGTGATCTAGTTGGGAAGTATGGCTCTAACATAGTGTCCCTGCCCAGTAAAGCGCCCTCCTACTGGTACCTGGAGTTAGATGGCGTAACCTTCCCGTTATACCCGAGCCCCCTTAGCCCGGGATCCCTAAACACGACTGAAGACTACGTATACAAGGTCAAACTAGAGGCGCCCCACATACTTTATCAGCACGAATACCTTGTCGTATTCACCTCCAACCCCCCAAGCCAAGGCAATACCAACATAGAGTATGGCGAGAACACGTTAAGAGTGGGTATATACATGAGCAGCGGGGAATACCTGGAGGTAGACGCCCCTAAGGGCTGTAGGGTCGAGTTCAACTATACGGGTCCCGCGACACCCGATAAGGGCTCATGGTACTGGCTAGGTGTTGAGGGCTACTACCTTAGGCTCACCGCGTCGCAGGCGGGGTACTTTAATGTAACTATATCTTTCTCCGGGTCCTGCAATGCAAACCCGGAACTGCCTCCCGTAAAAGACTATGCCTTCGACTACCTAGGATTAACGAACTACTCGAGGAGCCTTACACCAAAGCTATTAATGGGCTTCGTCGTGCTACCCGCGCTCTACCTCTTCATCCTATCCAGCGTGACATTCGCCCTAGCAAGACTGCTGGGTGGTAGGGAGAGGCTGATACCGAGACTCTGAGGTGTCCCCTAATGGCTGACCCCTTCATAGTCGTAATAGGTGCTATGAGCCTTGTAAGTCTAGTCCTAATATTGAGGAACACGTTATCCGAGAGGGTGCCGCGGCCCCGAATATATTATGAGGGAGATGGGCTCACCGTAAACATTGAGGACTCAAGGCTTCAGGGCATAGCGTTTGTATCGGAAGAGCTGCCCCCTCACGACAGGGATCCCGGCCGGAGAGTTCTCAGACTAGCCAGAGACGCTGGCGTAAGCGTGTCTATAGTATCGGGCCTCTATAGGGTGCAAAAGGATAGGATTCTGCGGAGGATCGAGGAGGTTCTCGGGAGACTCGAGGCCGCCTACTCGATCTCTAGGTCTGCTAGGATTAAATCGATGCTTGAAACCGTTACCTCCATATATAACGAGGTCGCAATAACCTCCCAGCCATACTGGGGGGCCCTCGCAGTCGTTGTGTGGGTACCACCAGGGCCTGAGGGCCTGGCCCGGGCTGAGGCGTTTAAGACCCTCCTCGAAGCCGAGCTCGGGGTGAACCTGGAGAGAATAAGAGAGCCGTCCTGCCAGGATATCCTAGCCCCACAGCCCAGTGCCAGGCCTATCTCGGATAATACAATAGTCTTACCGCCTAGACAATACGATGTAAGGGGGTACCCCGTAGTCGTCGGTTGGAGGCTCGACTTAGAATCGGCCGTCTACGCTCTTGACTATCCCTCGGATTTCTCCACCCATATAGCAGTAGTCGGACCCACCGGCAAGGGTAAGACCGTGCTACTCGCCGGCATAGCCTCCCAACTAGCGGCCCTCTCGGAGTCTACGGGGGATCCCAGCCTCCTCTTGGTAATAGATCCTAAGGGCGATCTAAAGGCTCTCCTAGGCGGAGGCGGGGGGCAACTAAAAATCGTGGGGCCCGAGGTTGGAGTTGAGGCGGCCCTGGAGGAGCTTTCAGGCCTCTGGGCTAGGAGGGAGTCTACCTTCGGGAGGGTAGTTGTAATAGTCGATGAGGCGTGGCGCTTCATGAGGGGGTCCCCCGAAGTATTTGAAGCCATAGCCAGGGAGGGGAGATCCCTTGGGTTCCATATAGTTTACGCCGTCCAGGAACCCTCCGACATACCCAAGCCCATAGCCGACAACACAGGCACCTTCATAGTCTTCGGGGGTAAAACGTTCTCCTACGCTGAGCTGGCCTCGAGACTCGGCCTAGAGGGGATGACATCCGAGCTACTCGAGCTACCCGTAGGGGAGGCCATTATAGCTAAGAGGGACTCGAAGCCTGTGCCAGTGAGGGTCATGAACTTCACTAAACTTCTTAAAACCTCCGAACCCTCCCGGGCCACTCAGTGGACGCTGGGGGAGGGTAGGATTGGGGAAGAGGCTAAGACAACAGCGGATGGGGAAGGGCTCACCCACCTTCAGGAGCCCAGGCCACATACACCCGGGACCAGCAAAGTATCCGCCCCCGACGAGCGAGGCCCTTAGAGGGAGGGTGGTAGAGCTTATACACGACCCGGGCCGCTATGTGCCTCTGGCCAGAGTGGTCATGGAGAACGGCGAGGAGTTCCTTATGCCCGCCGCCGAGGGCATGTACGTCGGCCAGATAATAGAGATCGGGCCTGGGGCCAAGCCCGAGCCGGGCAACATATTACCCCTGGGCGAGATCCCCGAAGGCTCGATGGTGTATAACATAGAGCTCCTCCCCGGCGACGGGGGTAAGCTTGCAAGACAGGCCGGCAGCTACGCTATAATACTCGGCAAGTCCGGCGATAGGGTGAGGGTAAAGCTACCCAGCGGCAAGGAGAAGGACATCCCAGCCAACGCTAGGGCAACCATAGGAATACCCGCAGGGGCGGGCAGGATAGAGAAGCCTCTCATGAAGGCTGGCAACGCCTATCACAAGTGGAAGGTTAAGGCTAGGAAGTGGCCTAGGGTGAGGGGCGTCGCAATGAATGCCGCGAGCCACCCATTCGGAGGAGGTAGCCACCAGAGAAAGAGCCACCCAAGCACTGTTGCCAGGGAGACCCCGCCCGGGAGGAAGGTGGGCCACATAGCCGCTAGGAGAACCGGGAGGAGGAAGAGGTAGCAAGGCAACAGCGGAACCCATCCTCTCCTCTCTAGCTACCACTACCGGAGGCACGGGCTCGGCAGCCCCTTAATGGCCCTAGACCCCCCTAGAGGTTTACCATCTCCTCATAGGCCCTGACTAGCCTGCAAGCGACGCTCCATGCAGGGAGGGGCTCACCCCCGGCTATGCTGTAGTATTCCCTGGCCTTCCTAAGCGTTGACCTCTCAAAGTCCCCGCGTGGAAATGCACCTATACCTAGTAGCCCGTTTACTGCCAGTGCCCTCGCAACAACCTCCTCCTCAGAGGATCTTACCCCCCGCTCCCAGAGCAGGATTAGAGGGCCCTCCTCCTTGACGAAGTCTGAGAGCCTATCTGCTACCTTGTAAATCAGCGCCTCACCCTCGGGGGGCACCCTGCCGTCGCGGAGGAGGTGAGCCATAAGTCCCTTGAAGCGCTCATAGTTCTTAGGGATCCTCTCCCAAGGGCTGAAGGCGTAGACCTCACCGTTTACCGTGTGCATGTAGACCTCGACTAACCCTCTCCTCCCAGCCCTCGATTCGAGTAGTACTAGAAGTGTTAGATGCACTATATCGGGTCTCCCCCTCTTCCACTTCCTAGGCAGGCTAGCCATAGCATTGTAGTGGAGGCTCTTGTCCAAAAGCAGCATACCCGGCTCGACACCGTAGCGCTCGGAGGTCTTCCTGACCTGGGGGTGATCCCACAACTCGCGGGGCACAGTCTCAACGCCGCTCTCCAGTAGTATCACTCTAAGTCTCGGTATACTCCGGGGGAGTCCACTCGCCACGCCAGAGCTCCCTCCTATAGGCCTCGAGGAGCCGTAGGGGGACTCCCTCGAACTCTGCTGCCGATACCACGTCCACCCCCGCAGGGGCTCCCGCCCTAATGTCGGATACTATCTCCCCGTACTTCTTATCCCTCGCTAAGTGGTGGTCGACTACAACCCTCCGCGGCCTTAGAGTCCTTAAAACCTCCCTAAGCCCCCTGAAGCCTGCCTCTACAGCCTCTACAGGCACCTTATAGCCAGCAAAATAGGTGGGAGGACCGTCTATCACTAGTACGTCAATACGTCCCTGAGAGCTAAGCCACTTAACGGCCTCTTCGTCTACGGGGCCCTGGACATCGCTGCCGAAGATTACCCTACCCTCGTCGCACTCTATAAGGGCCATTATGACCTTGCCAACCTTCGTGCCGGGCTCACCGTGCCAGACGGGGGGTGAGAAGGTGAAGCGGACGCCCTCGAATACATGCGAGCCTCCATCAGCATAGACTACATCAGCCTTCTCCTCGACACCACCTTTCACTAGGAACCTATGGGCCCTGATCCTCTGGCTCGTGTTTATGTCCGACTTGGGGTGTTTGACGAAAATCTTCTTTCCGAAGTAGAGCTCTGGCTCGTTCGCTATGTAGTGATCGTAGTGGTAGTGTGTTATAATAGCTACATGCGAGTCCATCAGTAACTCCCTAATCCTCTCAAGGCTCCTCTCCAATTCCTCTATTTCAACTTCGTGAGGCGGTAGCCCATAGCGGCGGGGCGCGAGACTGGCTCCTAGATCGACAGCTATGGAGAGGCCACACATTTCAATGTAGGTAGCGAGGCTCCTCACACCCATGCTATCAGCTGCCACCACCCGAACCCTCACCGCCTACCACCTCGGCCTTGGCTTTACGCGCAGCCTCGAGGAAGTCCTCCCAGCTAATTGGAAGCCATTCCCTGAGTTCATCGAACTTCTCGGCCCTAATCACCCTCCTACCACCCCTGGACTCGGATGCCCGCATCACCTCGACGAAGAGCCTTCTAGAGACGTCCCTCTTACTCATCGATGATACTATGGCTCTTTCGATATCCCCCCTATAGAGGAACCTGGCCTTGAGGAGGATCTCGACGATCCTGTTAATCCTGTCTGGTACACCTATTATTGAGCCCCTTAGAGTTATCCTCCTAGGCTTACCCCAAGGCACCATGCGGTCTAGGACTCTGCTGATGCCGCGCCGCGGGATTAGGTCTACTATTCCCCCTATAAGGAAGGCTTGAGCCTTCATCACGTCTTCGGGCGTGAGATCCTCAGGGGCGTCGGGCCTCAGTATTATTATCTCCTCGGCCCCGACACTCCAGAGTAGCTCGTTAGGTCTAGCGCTGGTTATCAACGCCTTATTTCTCCCCATGAGGGTCTGCAGGCTCTCTTTTATATCCCCAGTGGCGCTCGTAAGGGCTAGATGGCGATCCCAGAGATACTCTCTTACGACCGAAAGACTCATCGCAACCTGAATTCTGAGCTTGGCTATTTCCTCCTCGGAGTGGAGCCTCCAAAGGCCTAGATCTACCGCTATGAGGGGGAATGGGGGGTCGGGCAACCGGGCTTCTAAATCCCTCCAACTAATCTCGCCATCGCCAGAGACTACCTCGGCCTCATAGCGCTCAAGGCCTTTCCCCCCATGTATTGTTAGTACCCTGCCTTCGAATACTTCCTTCCAGATGACCCCCGCTAGACCCTTTGATTCCCTTATAGAGTACTCATTAACAAGCATCTCCACAGCGAGTCTCTGAAAGCCTAATCTCGCCAGTTTCTGTGAAGAGATCCACACGCGCGGTCTTACGCCGTAGTAGGCATAATCAACTAGGAGCTCCTTTAGAGCGTGACCCGGTGTTGGCGATATACCCCCCTCCATCGTCAATCCTATCGTGTACCTCCCCCGAGACAATCGGTGGGGAGGCCTAATTTACACGCGACATCAATCCCGCTTCATCCATTTATCCAAACCCACACCTCTAGAAGCATTCGAGGCCTCTCCTGTAACCTTTCCTCCAAACCCGTACCTCCTAAGCGTTGACCACGAATATCTCACTATCGGGGGCCGCGAACCCGCCTCTAGCTGCTTCCTAACCCACTCAACAGTCCTCGGGTCGGAGGGGTAGCCGCTGCCGGAGACGCCATAAAGGCTGGCCAGCACCCTTATCCTGGTATCGCGTAGGTGCTTAGCCACTATGCTGGCAGCGGCTACATGGGGGTAACGTCTGTCGGCCTTCTCCTCAATGACTAGGAGTCCCCTAAACCCCATTCTCTCCAGCTCCGAGGGTAGGATGCGGGGCTTCCCATACCTATCAATCTCGATAGCAGCTATCCACTCGATACCTCCCAGCCTCTCCGAGAGATTCCTGATAATCCTCAGTATAGCCCTCTCCGTCAAGACGGTCAAGTTCTCCCTGTCTATGGCCTCGGGAGGCACTGTAACCACGGAGATCATGCCGAGCCTGCAGATCCTCCTATAGAGCCTCGACCTACTATCGGGTGATAGGAGCTTGCTATCCTTTACGCCGATCTCCACTAGCCTCTCGGCAACCTCGGGCGGCGCGGCGAAGCCTGCGACGAACATCTCTCCCACTAGGCTACCACGGCCGGCCTCGTCTACACCTACGACTACCTTCGGCCTTCCCTCCACAGCCTCCTGCCTCCTTCATCATACGCGACACAAGCCGGAGTAATAATCCCCTCAGCGTTTGCACATGGATGGGGGGCTAGGGGATCGAGGCTATGCGCTCTAAGGCGCTAAACAGGTTTGAAGAGAGGTTAAGGAGTATAAGGGAGAAGCTGATATCTATAGATGTCCAAACCCTTGGGGATCATGTAGGCATGCTCGTGCTCGAGACCTTAAAGAAGATTAAGGCTAAAGACAGAGAATCGCTCTCATCATCATTGAGAATGATGTCCTCTACCATTAGAGAGTATGTGCCCTTCAGCTTTTCTGCGCTCCTGATCGGCGACATTCTAGATATAACCGCGTCTAAGCTAGATCAGAACTCCCTCGATCCCAGCGAGGCATTGGAGAGTGCTGAGGCTGCGTTAAAGAGGCTACTAACATACTCCACATCAAGCCTGAAAAAACTCGCAATAAACCTTGCAAGACACATAGATACTGAGTCGAAGGTGCTCGTGCTAGGCTATACCAATGCGCTCTTCAAGATACTCTCATTAACCTCGTCTAAGATAGAGACGATATACACCCTCTCATTCTGGCCACTAATGAGTGGGAGGGGGTTTGCGGTAGAGTTGAGGAGTAGGGGGCTCAACGCGATACCATGGCCCGACTCAGCCGTTTCCCAGGCAGTATCGGAGTCAGACTACGTAATCATATCTACTGTGGGGGTCTCCGCCGAGGGAGTATTCATAGCCGAATCCGGATCCTACGGTGCTACCCTGCTAGCGAGTAACGAGGGGAAAGACGTGATAGTACTTACAAGGGCGTGGAACTTTAGGTCTTCGACACCGGATAATATAGGAGAGATAACATCGGAGATCCCGCACCCACTAAAGAAAAATATATTAATGAAAATTAAAGTTTTCGACATAATACCCTTAGCAAAGGCGAGAACCATAGTAACAGATCTTAACGTCCTGCCAATCGATAATATCGATAGCCACACAATAAATGATTATTATACAAAAATTTTAGATAATATTTTATTAATTTAAAACTATCATTAATGCTCCTAGATCCACGAGTTACATTCATAGGAGGGAGAAGCGTGGCCTGCAATTCCGGAAGCCGACGACCCGGGGCGTCACGTCCCCGGTACTGGGGTCGCTGCCGAGAGCTAAAAATCAGTGGGTGTGCATGGAAGGCTCGGCGGGTGGCTAGTGCTTGGGTAAACTCTTTGGAACCGATGGTGTTAGAGGAGTTGTAGGCGAGAGCCTTACACCCGAGCTCGCTTTAAGGCTTGGAAGGGCGATAGGGGCGTACTTCGGCAAGGGGGCGCGGGTGCTAGTTGGCCGGGATGTCAGAGCGGGAGGGGCTATGATAGAATGCGCCCTAACCGCCGGCTTGCTAGCCGAGGGGGTGCGTGTATATAGCGCCGGCCTCCTGCCCACCCCCGCTCTCCAGTATGGGGTGAAGTCACTCGGATTCGATGGAGGAGTAATGATAACCGCAAGCCATAACCCCCCAGAGTATAATGGCGTAAAAGTGATAGCAGCTGATGGCATAGAGATACCCCGTGAGGACGAGAAGATAATCGAGGATTACTATTTTAGAGGCGTTTCGAGTAGCCTGCCCTGGAGGGAGTACGCCTACAATCCACAGGTTAGAGCCGACGTTCTCGAGACTTATATCAACGCAATAGTTGACATGGTCGACTCCGACCTCATTAGGAGAGCGGGACTGAAGGTTGTCGTAGACTGCGCTAACAGTGTGGGCTCCCTCGCCACACCTGAGGTTCTCAGGAGACTGGGGGTCAAGGCTCTCACGCTAAACTGTAATTTGAACCCCGAGTTTCCGGGCCGCGAGCCGGAGCCGACGGTCGAATCCCTCCGGGTGGCCGCTGAAACCGTGAAGATATATGGTGCCGATTTTGGGGTGGGCCATGACGGTGACGCGGATAGAGCCATAGTAATAACTGATGAAGGGGAGGTTATTTGGGGTGATAGGAGTGGCACGCTGCTAACAGAGTTCTCCGCCGAGGAGTGGAGGGAACTTCCTCGCCGCACGTACACGGGTGTTTCGAGTAGCATACTGGTAGAGCAGTACCTGAACCCGCTGGGGATTAAAGTCGTGTGGACTCCCGTGGGCTCTGTAGTGATATCACGCATGATCCAGAGGGATGGCGGAGCCATATCCGGCTTCGAGGAAAACGGTGGATACATGCACGTGCCACACCATATAGTGAGAGACGGCGCCATGACGACTGCACTCATGGCCTACATGCTCGCCAAGGAGAGAGGCAGTCTCTCTGAGAAAGTCAAGAAACTCCCGAGGTACTACCCCATAAAGACTAAGATCCCCATGAACAGGGAGAGGGCGTTATGCGCAGTCGAGGCCGTTAAGAAGTACTACAGCGGCTACAGGCAGGTCACCATAGACGGGGTAAAGGTGATAGGAGACGACTTCTGGGTCTTAGTGAGACCTAGTGGCACAGAGCCGGTGTTGAGGATCATGCTCGAGGCCAGAAGTAAGGAGAAAGCCGAAAAGCTCCTAGAAGAAGTCAAGAGAGCCATAGACGAGAGCTGTGGACCGCGGAGGTGAAGAATGTGAGGTACTACTTCCTAGAGCTACTCGCATGCCCCGTGTGTAAGCATCACCCACTCCTACTCTACCCCATAGAAGTCGAGGACAGGCCCATTAACGAGGAGACGTTGGCGAAGGTGAGGTGTAGGAATTACTGCGGGTACCTGAGGAGGCCTGCCAGTGAAGTCGACATGAATACATGTAGAAGGTGCTCTAGGATTTATATAAAGACGGGTGTGCTTATCTGCGAGCGCTGTGGTAGATGGTATCCTATACTAGACGGTATCCCGAGGATGCTCGACGACAAGTATAGGAGGAGGATGGACGACATCCGCTTCCTTAGGAATTATTACGACAAGATACCCGAGGAAATTAGAAAGCTAATGAAGAACCCTGATCCATCGCAGCTCCTAGAAGAGCAGGGTGCCTAAGCTTGGAAGGGCTACTCGGATGCCGTGCCCGCTGGAGCGCCTTTAATGAGCCCTTAGGTCTACCGGTTTCAGTCGAGTGCACAGTCAACAGCCGCATAGAGAGTTTCCACGATGCAGTCTCCCTAGCTGGGGATGCATCCAGTTTTATAGGGGATCTTTTAGGCGTTGAAATCCGCATCGACGCCAAGCCGTCCTGGGAATTCGTGGGGTCGTCATTTAACCTCTACAGCTTCAGAGCATACTGCCCCCAGTCCACGCACGGCGTCCTCAGGGTGGTAGAGTATGGCGGGTATGCACTTAACATATCAGGCGCCCTGCCGGGGGCTTGCGCTGAGAGAAGCCTCCCACGCGAGCGGGGCTTTAACCTGGAGGATGTACG
>Ga0256833_1002332_pt1 | contig 13448 bp, 14 predicted proteins | sample 356284metaG_FD_190535 | JGI IMG/M metagenome (GOLD analysis project Ga0256833, IMG submission 190535) | Hydrothermal vent microbial communities from Mid Atlantic Ridge, Atlantic Ocean - 356-284 | ecosystem: Environmental > Aquatic > Marine > Hydrothermal vents | place: Atlantic Ocean: Mid...
TTTGAGTGGATTGAGGATTTTCAAGACCCCGGATTTACATTAAACAAAACATCAAACAGCGATACAACATTAAATAGAGTTATAGATGAAACAAACGGAGCTAATCGCTTAGGCGAGATAGTTCTGGAAAATACTCACCCACAGTTTGAGTATATATCAAAAAACACTTTTACTTTGCAAGCCGGACAAACATATTTGGAGTTAGACTATAAAAATAATCAAGTTTTTACTATAGGTCTAATAATAAATAATACATCAAGTCAAGAAAATATAAGTTTAATAATGATTAATCCTAAAAATTATTTAAATAAAATATATATTGATTTATCGTATGTTTTATCGCAAAATTTGGGAGCAATTGACTATGGTATATTTTTTAGAGCAGTAAAACAAGACGATGTGGATACGGCAAAAATTTATATCGATAATATTAAATTAGTTCACTTTTAGGTAAATGAATAAAAAAATACAAACATTAAAATATTTAATATCAGATTTATTTAGCTCGGCAATATCGTGGACTTTATTTTATATTTTCAGAAAAGTCTATATCGAAACAGCAAAATATGGGATAAAAGTTCCTGTTGAATTTACAAAAAATTATTTTTATGCCGTTATTTTTATACCTTTGTTTTGGGCTTTTATTTATTATTTAAGCGGATATTATAAAAATCCGTATAAAAAATCGCGATTACAAGAGTTAGGTTTAACATTTGTTTTAACATTAACCGGTTCAATAATACTTTTTTTTGTTTTAATTCTCGACGACCAAATATCTACATATAAAAACTATTATTTATCGTTTCTTATATTATTTATTTTACAATTTATATTAATATACATTCCTCGATTAATTTTAACAACAAATACAAATCATCGAATACAAAATCGTAAAATAGGCTTTAATACAATAATAATAGGAAGCAACAAAAAAGCAAAAAAACTATATCGTAAATTAGAAAATCAAAAAAAATCGGCAGGATATAAATTTATAGGATTTTTAAATGTTGCCGATAAAGATAATTTTAAATTAGAACATTATTTGCCAAGATTAGGTTCGTTACAAGATTTAAAAAAAGTAATTAGCGATAATAAAATAGAGGAGATAATACTTGCAATAGAGTCTCACGAACACAAACAGATACAAAAAATTTTAGAGCAATTAGGCAGTTATAATGTTTCGGTAAAAGTAATACCCGATATGTATGATGTTTTACTTGGAAAAGTAAAAATGTCATCGCTTTTTGGTGAACCCTTAATTCAAATATCACACGAATTAATGCCACCGTGGCAGGCTCATACAAAACGCTTTATTGATGTTGGACTATCAATTATTGCAATAATTTTATTTTTACCATTATATATTTTTTTAATGATAGGAGTAAAATTATCGTCTAAAGGACCGGTGTTCTATTCGCATCAACGTATTGGACGTTATGGAAAACCGTTTAATATATATAAATTTAGGTCGATGTATGTAGATTCCGAAAAACACGGACCGGCATTATCAAGTAAAAACGATAGTAGAATAACAAAATTTGGTAAATTTATGCGTAAATCACGTTTAGACGAGTTGCCTCAGTTTTTTAATGTTATAATTGGCGATATGTCATTGGTAGGTCCTCGCCCCGAACGTCAGTATTTTATAGACCAAATTTATAAAAAAGCACCTTATGTTTTACATTTGCAAAAAGTGCGTCCTGGAATTACATCGTGGGGACAAGTAAAGTTCGGCTATGCCGAAAATGTTGAAGAAATGATAGAACGTTTAAAATACGATATTGTTTATATCGAGAATATGTCGCTTTACGTAGATTTAAAAATAATGATTTATACAATTAAAATTATTCTGCAAATACAAGGTAAATAAATTCTTAATTCTTAATCTTTAATCTTTAATTCTTAATTCTTAATTCTTAATTCTTAATTCTTAATTCTTAATCTTTAATTAAACCCTCTTTCTTTTTTAATTTTTTCGTATGCCTCGTTTAGTTTTTGAAATTTTACTTTTGCAGCTTCTTGCATATCTTTGCCAAGATAAGCAACTTTGTCGGGGTGATATTTTATAGCAAGTTTTTTGTATTGTTTTTTTATTTCGTCTATTGTTGCATTTTTGTTTATTTCGAGAATTTTATATGCCGAGTCGGTATCGTCAATAAACATAAATTTTATGGAGTTTATATCTTTTTTTGACAGCCCCATTTCTATGCCTATTGTTTCTAACAGATTAATTTCTGTTTTGTCGATAAAACCGTCGGATTGTGCTATTGCATACAAAAAGTGATATAATTGTAATTTCGACGAATTATCGAGATGTGTTCGTATTTGGCGACATACATCAATAACAGGAATATCTTTTTGTAATATGTCTTTAAGCATTAACAGAGCGTCTTTTGTTTGCTCTTTACCGAATAGTTTAATAAAATTTTGTTTTACAAAATTTAGTTCCGACTTTAAAATTTTACCGTCGGCTTTCATTACGGCAGCAACCAAAACAATTAAACTAACGTTAAAATCGCCGCGAGTAGTATTACTTTTGCCTATATTTTGTGGCGAATCTAATAAACTTGCGGCAACAAAACCTATTAACCCGCCTATTGGTCCAAACAAAGCCCAGCCGAGACCTCCGGCTAACCATCTTCCTAATCCCATAATTAATGTTTTTTTAAGGTTTTATAAATAAAATTTATTTGTTTGTCTAAATTATTAATTTTATCGTTATAAATAACAAAATCTGATTTTTTTATTTTCTCTATATCGCTAATTTGAGTATTTATTTTTTTTATAATATCTTGTTCATTTAATTTATCTCTTTCTTTTATTCGTTTTATTCTTAAATCTATAGGCGAGATTACTGTTATTATTTTATCTAAATTTTTGTAAGAACCACTCTCGAAAAGTATTGCAGCTTCTTTTAAAATAAATTTTTCCGATTTGTATTTATTACACCATTCGTTAAAATCGTTGTTAACAACAGGGTGTATAATCGAGTTTATAATATTTAGTTTTTTACTGTTGTTAAATATTATTTGTGCAAGTTTAACTTTATCTATTTTGTTGTTTATATAAATATTGTTTCCAAAATTTGATATTAACTTCGATTTTATATATTTATTGTTATTTGTAAGAAATTTTGCTCTTTCGTCGGCGTAATAAATTTTTACACCTAATTTCTCGAATTTTTTACAAATGTATGTTTTTCCACTACCAATTCCTCCTGTTATACCTACTTTAATCATTTTTATAAATAATGTATTTTACTTGTTGTGGCGATAATTCTATATTTTTTATAAAACTTGGATATTTTACAAGTTTAATACTCGAAAATTTTTTAGATTCAGATGTTTTTGAGTAATCAAAAATAATTTTAAAATCTTTAGCCTTAATTTTTTTAAAATCGTTTAACGATACATTATACGAAACTGTTACTGTCGATGGTATAAGCATTATTGAACTTGTATCGGGAATGTTAATTATTTTAACTGGGATTTTAATTTTTGCTTGTGTAAATTTTTCTACAATAAGTTTTATATCTACACGGTTTTTATCAAAATTTACATTATTAATTTTTGATAGTTTAATGTTTCGTTTTATCGATTTGTCAATTATGCCTATATCAAGTTTCTCGGTTTTAATGTTTTTTAAAGTATCTAAAATTATTTTTGCACCGGTAACATTTATCGAGTCGGGATTTAGCATTATCTGTTTTAGTAAAAATTGTTGTTTTAATTTAAAATGTATGTTTGGAACAATTTTAACTTTTTTGTTAATGGTTTTTGTATATTCTGCAAAAATAGTGTCAGGATTAATGTTGTAAATTAATATATTATTGTTTTCTAATTTTTTATTAATTATACTTTTTGTTGCATTGGTTGCAAAATATAATTTGTTTTTATTTTTTAGATATTTAAAATTTTTATCTATATTAATTATAATAGGAATTGTGTTAAACGATAAATTGTTTTTTAATATTGTATAGCCATCGGTTTTTACTGTTAAGTTTAATGATTTTGGAAATTTACTTATTAAAATTAATTTTTTATTATTATTAATAAATTTAACAGGGTAAGATATTTCGGCTATATAATCTTTATTTAGAGCATTAATAAACCATAAAAATGTAGCTATAATAATAAAGAACAAAAGAGTAAGATATTCTTTATTAATCTTATTCTTTTCTGTAATAATAAATGTTACTAATTTGTTCTTTGTTTTATTCTGCCTCAATATTTTTATTTTTTTTAAAGATATTAAAAATATGTATAAAAAAAAGAAGTGTTAAAATTAATTAACACTTCTTAGACTAAAAAATAATATTATTATTTTTTAGTCTCTAAGTCCGATGAGTCTTTAACAACCGAGTTTTTATCGACTTTAATTCTAACATTGTTATCAATCTCAATAATTAGAGCATTTTCTTTTACGTCTGTAATTTTGCCGTATATTCCTCCTGTGGTTATAACTTTATCACCTTTTGTTAAACTTTCTCTAAATTTTCGTAATTCTTTTTGTCGTTTTACTTGGGGTCTTATCATAAAAAAGTAAAATACTACAATAATAAGAATTAATGGTAAAAACGACATTAAAGGGTTTCCTTGGCTACCGTCTTTTGGCTGAGCCATAAGTAAAATAAATAATAATTGATTCATAGTTTATAATTTTAGTTAATTTTGATTTTTTTCGGGGTTAACAACCTCGGCGGTAAAAGATAATTCAATTTCGCTTGGTTGTGAGTTTGCCATAATTGTAACGGTTTTATGTTGCATTCCGTTACGTCCGGAGCTATCGAAAATAACTTCTATCTCGCCATCTTCTCCCGGAGCAATAGGTTTTTTTGTATATTTTGGTATTGTGCAACCGCAGCTTGCGTGAGCCGAACTTATTATTAAATTGCTTCCGCCAACATTTTTAAATTTATAAGTGTAAGAAACTTTTTCGCCTTGAATAATAATTCCAAAATCGTGGTCGGTATTTTTAAATTTAAAAACAGGCAACGAACTTGTGTCGTCATTATCCTTGGTTATAGGATTGTTAACGATATCGGTGCTGATTTTATCGGAATTATTATTTGAATTATTACAAGAGAATAAAATCGTAGAAAATAATAACAATATAAATAACTTTTCCATACTTTTGTTTATTTAGATTTCTTTATGCAAAGATTAATTTTTTTTTATATAAAACTATAAGATTTATATATTTTTAAGAAAATTTAATTTTATTCGCCAATTAATCCACTGCCTTTTTTTATTATAATTTTTTCTTTTTTTAGATTAATAAATGTTTTATCAAGTATTCCGTTAATAAATACACTGCTTTTTTTTGAGCTAAATAATTTAGCAAGTTCTATATATTCGTTTAAACTTACTTTTGTAGGAATTTCAGGCATTTCAATAGCTTCTGTTATAGCCATTTCCATTAACAACATATCAACAAAAGCAATTCTGTCTAATTCCCAATTTTTAGTATTTGCATCTATTATTTTTTTATTTTTATCGTGGTTTGCAATTGTTTTAATAAAAAGTTTATCAACAAAATTTTTATCGTCAATATTTTTAAATTTATCCATTAATATAAATTCTGTATTATTTTCGGTATCTTTTTTTATAGATTTAATTAGCATATTTAAAACATACTCCACATCGTCACCCCAGTAAATACTCATTTCGTCTAAAATATCATAAAAATATTTCGATGTTGTAAACTCATTTTCTATAATTTTTTTAATAAAAAGTTTATCGTTATTATAATCGTTTACAGATTTTGTCATATAGGCATTATAATAATCCGATTTAACTATACTATTATATATTTTCTTTGTTAACTCGGGATAATTTGCCCACGAAAATTTATTATTGTTTTTATAAGAAATAATATCCTTTGTTTCTCGTATTTTTTTTATAAGTCTATTGTTAACAAGACGTAAATTAGGGTTTAAATCTTCCTTACTCGGTAAATTTTTATTTTTTCGTATTTCTATAATTTTTTCGGCATAATCAAAAACATCAATTATCAATAATAAAATGTTAAAATAAAGTTCGTATGTTTTATTTATACAAAAATGTAATTCTTTCCTGGAGTTATTTAATGAGTTGTTACCTGATTTAAAATAAGCATATAGTATCTGAAAAGCTTTTATTCTTAGTATTCGTCTATTTATCATAAATTTATTTTATAAAATTTTTTATGATGCAAAAATAAATATTATATTTAATTATACACTAAATTTAAAAATTAAAGATTAATAATTAGGTTAAAATTAAGAATTAAACTTTTTATGTATATTTGCAAAAAATATTAAATATGGCTTACAATTTATTAAAAGGGAAAAAAGGAATTATTTTTGGAGCCTTAAATCCAAAATCCATAGCATGGCAAGTTGCCGAAAAAGCACATGAAGAGGGAGCAGAGTTTATCCTTACAAATACACCTGTAGCTTTGCGATTTGGAGAATTAGACGAATTAGCAAAAAAAACAAACTCAAAAGTTATTCCTGCAGATGCAACAAATCTTAAAGATTTAGAAAAAGTTTTTACCGAGGCAATGAACGAATTTGGTGGTAAAATAGATTTTATACTACATTCTATAGCAATGTCGTTAAATGTTCGCAAAGGCTTAAAATATGACGAGCTTAACTACGATTATTTTCAAAAAACAATTGATATCTCGGCATTATCTTTTCACAAAGTATTACAAACAGCACGTAAATTAGATGCAATAAACGAATGGGGTTCTGTAGTAGCATTATCGTATGTTGCGGCCCAAAGAACATTATTCCGTTACAACGATATGGCCGATGCAAAAGCTGTTTTAGAATCTATAGCCCGTAGTTTCGGTTATATTTACGGACGCGATAAAAAAATAAGAGTAAATACCGTATCACAGTCGCCAACACCAACAACAGCAGGTAGCGGAGTAAAAGGTTTCGACGGTTTAATGGATTTTACCGAAAGAATGTCGCCTTTAGGAAATGCAACAGCCGAAGAATGTGCAAACTATTGCATTACACTATTTTCTGATCTAACAAAAAAAGTAACAATGCAAAATCTATATCACGATGGCGGATTCTCTAATATGGGAATGAGTTTTAGAGCCATGCAAATGTATAATAAAAGTCTCGAAAGCTCAAACCTTGGAATAAAAATAGATAACGACGAAGATTAAAACTAAGACAATGACAACCCCCGATAATATTCATCCTGTATTTGATAAAATAATAGACCGAAAAACAAAACAAGATTTTTTAAATCAAAAATCAAAAGTTTTATGGTTTACCGGCTTGTCGGGGTCGGGAAAATCAACAATTGCAATAGGAGTCGAAAAAATGCTATTCGACAAAAGTTTTCTTACCCAGATTATTGACGGCGATAACATACGAACCGGAATCAATAACAATTTAGGATTTTCTATTGACGATAGATACGAAAACATTCGCCGAGTTGCCGAAATATCAAAACTATTTTTAAATTGCGGAATAATAACAATTAATAGCTTTGTTAGTCCAACAATTAAAATCAGAAACATAGCAAAAAATATTATAGGCGATAACGACTTTATCGAGATATACGTAAAAGCATCATTAGAAGAGTGCGAACGTCGAGACGTTAAAGGATTATATAAAAAGGCAAGAAACGGCGAATTAAAAAATTTTACCGGAATACATCAAAAATTCGAAGAGCCAAAAAAACCATTTTTAGTTATAGATACCGAAAAACTATCAAAACAAGAAGCAATAAATATTGTATTTAAAAAAATTTTACCATTAATAACAAACAATAAAAATGAATAAATTTAATATAACACACTTACGAGAGTTAGAAGCAGAATCGATTTTTGTTATTAGAGAAGTAGCTGCTCAGTTCGAAAACCCCGTAATGCTATTCTCGGGAGGAAAAGATTCAATAGTAATGTTCTACTTGGCACGCAAAGCATTTTGGCCTGCAAAAGTGCCATTCCCTTTAATGCACATCGATACAGGACATAATTTTCAAGAAACATTAGATTTTAGAGATAATCTAATGCAAGAAACAGGAACAAATTTAATAGTAAAATATGTTCAAGACTCAATAGACCAAGGCAAAGTAGCAGAAGAAACAGGACCAAATGCAAGTCGAAACAAAGCACAAACAGTAACATTATTAGACGGACTCGAAGAGGGAAAATTCGATTGTGCAATGGGAGGAGGACGTAGAGACGAAGAAAAAGCCCGTGCAAAAGAACGATTTTTCTCGCATCGAGACGAATTTGGACAATGGGATCCAAAGAATCAACGTCCCGAACTTTGGAATATTTTTAACGGAAGAAAAAATATAGGCGAACATTTTAGAGTATTCCCAATAAGTAACTGGACAGAAATGGACATTTGGCAATACATATTATTAGAAAACATACCACTTCCTAGCTTATATTTTACACACGAACGATATGTTGTAGAACGCGATGGAACATTATTGGCAAAATCGCCATACATAAAACTAAAAGACGGCGAAAAATGGCAAAAACAAATTGTGCGTTTCAGAACAATTGGAGATATGACATGCACCGGAGCCGTAAACTCAAAAGCAAATACATTAGAAGATATAATAAACGAAGTAGCATCAACAAGAATTACAGAACGAGGCGGAAGAGCCGACGATAAACGTTCCGAAGCAGCAATGGAAGACCGTAAAAAAGAAGGATATTTTTAAATAATAATCATTATAAAAACTTAATTTTTAATATAATGTCAGAAGAAAAATTTTCAACAAAAGGATATTTAGATATGGAACTTTTACGTTTTACTACGGCAGGTAGTGTCGACGACGGTAAAAGTACATTAATAGGTAGATTATTATACGATAGCAAAGCAATTTTCGAAGATCAACTCGAGGCAATCGAAGCAACAAGTAAAAAAGCAGGAAAAGACCAAGTAGATTTAGCACTGTTAACCGACGGATTAAGAGCCGAACGAGAACAAGGAATAACAATAGACGTTGCATACAGATACTTTGCAACACCAAAACGAAAATTTATAATAGCCGATACCCCCGGACACGTGCAATACACAAGAAATATGGTTACGGGAGCATCAACTGCAAACCTTGCAATTATACTTGTAGATGCCAGACACGGAGTAATAGAACAAACAATACGACATGCATTTATAGCATCGCTGTTACAAATTCCACACATTGTAATTTGTGTTAATAAAATGGACCTTGTCGATTATAGCGAGGAAGTATTTGAAAACATAAAAAAACAATTTATGAACTTCTCGGCAAAATTAGACCTGCCCGATGTCCGTTTTGTGCCAATATCAGCATTAAAAGGCGATAATGTAGTAAACGAATCAAAAAATATGAGCTGGTATCAAGGAACAACACTCATGTATATACTCGAAAATATATATATAAGCTCAGATGTTAACTTAATCGATACACGATTTCCGGTTCAATATGTAATACGTCCTCAAAATAAAGAATTTCCCGATTTTAGAGGATTTGCAGGAAGATTAGCATCAGGAACATTAAAAGTTGGTGACGAAATAAAAGTGCTACCATCAGGATTTACATCTACAATAAAATCAATACATCTGTTTAAAGAAGAACTAACAAAAGCTTATGCCCCACAATCAATAACAATTACACTAAACGACGAAATTGATATTAGCAGGGGAGATATGATTGTTAGAACAAACAATACACCAAAAATCAGTCAAGATATAGATATAATGATATGCTGGTTAGGAAACGAACCAATGCAATTAAACGGCAAATATGCTCTTAAACATACATCAAACGATGTTAGATGCCTAATAAAAGAAATAGTATATAAGGTAGATATTAATACACTCGAAAGAACAAATGATAAATCATTTAAAATGAACGATATAGGCAGAATAAAAATAAGAACAACAAAACCGTTATTCTTCGACTCATATCGCAAAAACAGAATAACAGGAAGCGTAATATTAATAGACGAAGCTACTAACAATACAGTTTGTGCAGGAATGATAATATAGTTAAATTATTAAATATAAAAACTTATATTTATTTGTTAAAAAATAGTTAATAATAAAAACAAAATAGATTTACATAAAATATATTTTTTCTAATTTTGCAATAAAAAAACACAATGCAACAAAATAATCATCACGAATCGCCAATAAAATTTTTCTCAGGAAAAGCATCTCGCTATTTAGCCGAAAAAATTACAAAAGCTTACGGAGCCGAGTTGGGAAAATCAACATTAACAAAATTTAGCGATGGCGAATTTCAACCCTCATTTGACGAAACAGTAAGAGGAACAACAGTATTTATAATACAATCTACATTTCAACCAACCGAAAATTTAATGGAACTGTTGTTGATGATTGATGCAGCAAAACGAGCATCAGCATATAAAGTTGTTGCAGTTATACCTTATTTTGGATTTGCACGTCAAGACAGAAAAGATAAACCAAGAGTCGCAATAGGAGCAAAACTTATTGCCGATTTGCTACACGCAAGTGGAGTTAGCAGAGTTATGACAATGGATTTACATGCCGACCAAATTCAAGGATTTTTTAATGTTCCTGTTGACCATATATACGCATCATCTATTTTTGTTCCATACATAAAAAATATGAACATTGACAATTTAGTAATAGCATCGCCCGATATGGGAGGAACAAAACGAGCCAATGCATATTCAAAATTCTTAAAAACACCAATGGTAATTTGTCATAAATCGCGCGAAAAAGCAAATGTAATAGGTGAGATGACAGTTATAGGAAACGTTAAAGATAAAAACGTAATTATTCTCGACGATATGGTTGATACTGCAGGAACAGTTACAAAAGCAGCAGATATGATGATAGACAAAGGAGCAAAAAGCGTTAGAGTAATAGCAACACACCCGGTATTATCAGGACCTGCATACGAACGAATCGAAAAATCATCAATAACAGAACTAATAGTTAGCGACTCTATACCCGTAAATCCCGATTGCAAAAAAATAACAGTAATTTCGGTAGCAGATATATTTGCACAAACAATAAAAAAAGTATATAATTACGAAAGTATAAGTTCAACCTTTATAGTTTAAAAAAAAATAATTATATTTGCAAACTTTTTTAGAATATTAACGTGTGATGAGAAACTAAGAAAATCTTGGTTTTAAGTAGCACATAAAAATAAATAACAATGAGAGTTTTTGAAATTAACGGAACAATTAGAGAAAAAGTCGGTAAAACCGAAACAAAAAAATTAAGAAAACAAGACTTAGTTCCTTGCGAAATTTACGGAGGTAACGAAAATGTTCATTTCTATGCCCACGAAAACGATTTTCGTAAATTAATTTATACACACGAATTATTTACGGTAAAAATTAATTTAGCAGACAAATCATACGAAGGAGTGATGAAAGATATACAATTTCACCCTGTTACCGACAAGATATTACATATAGACTTTCTCCAAATTTTTGACGATAAACCATTTAAATATAAAATTCCTATCGAGTTAGACGGATTTGCAAAAGGAGTTCAAGCAGGAGGAAAATTATACAAAGAAATGCGTTACCTAAGAATAAAAGGACTTTTAAAAGATATGCCCGAAGTTCTTAAAGTAGATGTAACAAACCTCGAGATAGGAAAAACAATTAAAGTAAGAGACTTAAAAATTGATAAATTAGAAATATTAGAACCTGCATCTAATTTAGTGGCATCGGTTAAAGTAACAAGAGCAGCTAAATCGATAGAAGCAACAGAAGAAGTTGAAGGCGAAGAACAAACCGAAGAAAAAGTTGCAGAATAATATCAATTGTGAAATATCTCATAGTTGGATTAGGAAATATAGGTCAGGAATATAATAAAACCAGACATAACTTAGGATTTATGATATTGGACTCTTTAGCCAAAGAGTCCAATATCTCTTTTATAGACAAAAGATACGGAGCAATTGCCGAGTTTAAATACAAATCAAGAATATTTAAATTATTAAAACCATCGACATTTGTAAACCTAAGCGGAAATGCAGTTAGATACTGGATGCAAAAAGAAAAAATAAACAACAACAAAATTCTAATAATTGCCGACGATATATCATTGCCATTCGGAACAATAAGAATTAGACAAAAAGGTGGCGATGGAGGACATAACGGACTTAAATCAATAATAGATATAATAGGAAAAGACTTTGCCAGATTGCGGTTTGGCATAGGAAACAATTTTGGACAAGGACAACAAGTAAATTATGTGCTTGGAAAATTAACCGACAACGAAATAAAAATATTACAAACAAAATGCAAAACCCTGCACGAAGCAATTAAAAGCTTTGGGACAATAGGAATAGAACGCACAATGAATTATTTTAATAACAAATAATTTTAAAATGATTGAATTAAACGATAAAATAAACTTAGATATTTTCGAAAAAATTATTTTTGATGATAAAAAAATCGAAATATCAGAAAATGTAAAAAACAACGTAAAACAAAGCTTTGAGTTCTTAAAAACATTCTCTAAAAATAAAATAATATACGGAGTAAATACAGGCTTTGGGCCAATGGCACAATACAAAATCAGTAGCAAAGACCAAAAAAAATTACAACTAAATTTAATTCGTTCACACTCGGCAGGAACAGGTAACATAATCGACAAAAAATATATAAAAGCAGCAGTCTTAGCACGGTTAAATACATTATCGCAAGGATACTCCGGAATAAATTATCAAGCAATAGAAATGCTTAAACAATTTATTAATAACGATATTAATCCGGTTATTTACGAACATGGAGGAGTAGGTGCAAGTGGAGATTTAGTTCAATTATCACATTTAGCACTATCATTAATAGGCGAGGGCGAAGTAATATACAAAAACAAAATAAAAAAAACAAAAGATGTTCTTACCGAACTAAAAATAAAACCATTAAAAATACACATACGCGAAGGACTGTCACTTATTAACGGAACATCAGTAATGACAGGTATAGGCTTGGTTAACATTATCTATGCTAAGCGTTTAGTCGACTGGTCAATTATAGCATCTGCCATAATTAACGACATTGTAGGCTCATATAGCGACCCATTTTCTTACAACCTTAACAAAGTAAAACTACATAAAGGACAAAAAACAATAGCCGATAAATTAAATAACTTTTTAATCGATAGCAAACGAATAAAAGACAGAAACAAAGAACTATACAAAAAAGAAATTAATAAAAACTTTTTAAAAGAAAAAGTTCAAGAATATTATTCATTACGCTGTGTTCCGCAGATTATAGGACCAATTATCGAAACAATAGAAAATGCCGAAAAAATATTAATAAACGAAATTAACTCGGTAAACGACAATCCTATTATCGATGCCGAAAATAAAAATGTTTACCATGGAGGCAACTTCCACGGCGATTACGTATCCTTAGAGATGGATAAACTAAAAATAGCAATAACAAAATTATCAATGCTTGCCGAACGGCAAATAAACTAT
>Ga0256833_1002333_pt1 | contig 13438 bp, 12 predicted proteins | sample 356284metaG_FD_190535 | JGI IMG/M metagenome (GOLD analysis project Ga0256833, IMG submission 190535) | Hydrothermal vent microbial communities from Mid Atlantic Ridge, Atlantic Ocean - 356-284 | ecosystem: Environmental > Aquatic > Marine > Hydrothermal vents | place: Atlantic Ocean: Mid...
TGTCATCGATCAATTCACTTTTAATATCGAAAAGATTGATCGAGCCATGAGGATCATGGCATACGGTGCATCTCAGTTGGAAGTCAGCGCCGGCGCGATGGGCAAAATCCCGGTTTCCATGCGTAGAGACAGGGGCTGAAAGAGACGATCCCGTGCCATTATGGCAGGTGTAGCAAAACTGGTTGGTGGCCGGAATCTGATAGGAGACGTCCAGTTGCTGGGCGCCGCCCCCCATGCCGCCGCCCATGATCAACAAGTTGCTCCTATCGGCTGTGTGGGCGCGATGGCATTGGGCGCAGGCGTCGGTGTAGGCGGTGTATCCTTTGTGCGGGCCGCCGCCCCCGCCGCCGCCGCCCTGCCTGGGGGGAGCGGCCCAGATATCCGGTGAAACCAGCAGCAAAGCTCCCAGAAAAGCAGCAAAAAAAAGCAAAGCCAATCCGCCCCCGGCGACTGGCCGCCGCGGATTCATTTTATCCGGGAACTTGCGGAAATGTATCATTATTTGTCGTGACAGAGCTCGCATGTACCGCGATTATCCACGCGCAGGAGGGCGCTGCGGGCATTGCCGCCGGGCGATGTGGCGCCATTGGGCCAGGGGACGCTGCCGGAATAATCCGACATAGTGGCGGATGTGCCATGAGCGACATGGCAGGTGAGACAGGAAAGCGGGTTGTGGCGATAGGCGGGGTTGCCGGTGGGCGGCGGGCCGCCGTGCATATCGTGACAACCGCAGCCGCTTCCTACTGAAATGTGTCGATATGCAAAAATCGGATCGCCCGAGTCGGTGTGGCCGCTGCCGGAAAGCGCCAGATAACGATCATGGCATTGAGCGCACCACGATGCGATATTGTTGAATAGCTGATCGTCGTAGTCCTGCCCGAAGTATTTGCCGGAAGCATCGTCGATGGTGTAGTTTTTCGGGTTTTCGTCAGCCAAGACTGTGACGCCACCGCCAGAGCCGATGGGGGTCACACGCAGGATGCGATAGGTGGCGCTATTCATGCCGCCAGCGCCGCCATGAGGATCATGACACGAAATACAGGTGAGAGCCATGCCCGCGCCCGGGCCAGAGCCGATGTCGCCGCTGCCCCAAACAATGCCGCTGCTGTTATCCCAGAGGTGGGAGGAGGTGACGGCGGCTGATCCGGCGCTGCCGGTCCAGCTTGTATCCATGCGGGCGTTGACAAATCCGCCTCCCTTGAGGCCGCGGTTGACAACGCCCTCGGCGGGCGACTCCGCCTCATCATCTCGTTGCAAATACACGCCATCCATCACGTCGGCGTCTGCGCCATTGCCGGCGGGGCCATGACAGGTCAGACACAAATCATAACTTGTCCCGGCCAGAAGCAGATCATCGCCCAGGGCGGTGTGGGCGCGATGACAGCCTGCGCAAGCGTCGGTGGTGGCGGAATAATTCCCGTGCGGGCCATTGTCGGCTTTTGCAGGGACGGCTACCATTTCAATGACAATCAGGAGGGCGATAACGTGCAGTAGCCTGATTTTCATAACATTTCTGGTCCTCGGGCTCCTCCCCCAACCCGCGACGGTTGGAAGAGGAGCCTTTTTGAGAGTGAGAGCACGCGAGATGACTCGCGTTTTCGCGAACTGCTATTTCTGATGACAGGCCTGGCAGACGCCGCGGTTGTCTTTGCGCAGCAAAGCGCTGTCGCCGGCAGGGCCAGCGCCAGCAGCATAACCGGTCATAGACGCCGAGGTGCCGTGAGGGAAGTGGCAGGTCTGACAGACGATGTAGCCGCTGGCCAGATCCACCGACACGGTGTCGCCATTGCCGTCGGTGAAGGTGGTGCTGCCGCCGTAAGTCACATCCACCGCATGGGTGAAGGTGCCGGTGGTGGTGTCAGCCGTCGCATGCTGGTAAGGATTGTGGCAGGCGCCGCAGACGTTGCTTTGCTGAGCCGACCAGCTCACGACGCCGTAGTTCTTGCTGGCGCCCTCATCGCTCTGGGCCACGCTGACGCTTACGCCGTTGATCTCTTCTTTGATGATGCGATAGTTGGGAGATCCGTGCGGGTCATGACAGGAGGCGCAGTCGAGGTTTTCGCTGATGGCTGCGAGCACGCCGCGCTCGTTGCCAGCGCCCCAGGCCATGTTATCAACGCCGGTGGGATCATGCGTCGATGAGACAGCCGCACCGCCGTAATTGACGAAACCGCCGCCCAACAGCGCTGCGCCATCCGCCGTGCTGGTGCCTTCATCGCCGCCGCGGCCAGAAACGAATACGCCGTCGTCGACGTTGGTGTTGGCGCCCGTTGCGGAGCCGCCGTGGCAGGAGACGCACAGATCATAGGTGCTGTCAGCCATCAACAGATTATCTGAAGATGCGGTGTGGGCCCGGTGGCATCCGGCGCAGGCGTCGGTGGTGGCTGTATAGTCACCGTGGGGACCGCCATTGGCCGAAGCGACGCCGCCAACAAACAGCATCATCGCCAGGACCAAAAGCGAAACTAAGAGTAACTTTTTCATGCTTTTTCTCTCCTTTCCTTAATCCTGAGCTTCGTCAGGAGCGTGAAAAACAGGTGCAACATAGATGAAAAGCTATGCTGTTGAACAAATCGATTTTTCCTACATAGGCGTCCTCCTTTTTATTGTGTGAGATGTTCACCGCGGGCGAGGTAAGGAGAGATCCCGGATGAACATCCCGCCGAATGGGTCAATAGGACCAGACCTGGATGCGGTTGTTTTCTCGATCGGTAACATAAAGACGGCCGCTGTCATCCAGTGCAATATCGTTGGGATAATTGAACTGGGCATCGCGCACGCCCATGGAACCGAATGCAAACAGGAAGGCCGGTTCGGGGCCGGAAAAATCGTAGACTTTGATATTCTGGCCCACCGCATCCACAACATGAAGGCGATCTCTGCCGTCGATGGCTTCGCCGCGCGGCAAGCTCAGCGCGCCGTCGCCGCTGCCAGAGCCGAAATGAAACAGGAAAGCGCCCTGATCATCCCAGACGGAAAGTCGCCCGTTGTTGCCATCAGTCACGATCACTCTGCCCTGGGCGTCGTCTACTGCGGAGTTGGGAAACAGGAATTGCCCATCACCTTGCCCCGAAGCGCCAAATTGCATGGCGGAGAGATCGAAATCCAGCCAATCCGGACTCATCACCACATCAGACGGGACCACACGAACAGAATGTGCATCTTCGGTTACGTCGGTCAATAACATCCGATCGTGGGAATCGAAACGAATGCCGAGGGGGGCCCAGAGGGCGTAGTCGGGACGAGGAAGCGTCAGATCGCCCCCCTCGGCGTCTTTACAATCAACTTCCTCCTCAAAAATATCATAGCTGAATGACCCCGGGGTCGGAGCGGTTTTCGTATGCTTGGCGACGTATTCACTGAGCGTGAGGGTGGGGCTGAGAATGGTGTCGAGATAATTTCCATCCCGGTCATAGACGAAGATGGCGTGTTGTAGCCGATCGGTCACATAGACGCGGCCACGCGAATCGGTGGCAATATAGACGGGGGAGCGCTCTCCCTGGGTGGTGCGCGGCGGTGAAAAGGAGTCCAGAAAGACGCCTTCTTTGTCGAATATTTTGATCAACCGCTCCCCGCGCATTTCGGTGACGTAAATGCGGTCTCCTTCGGGAGAAACGGCTACGCCGATAGGGCCGTCCACGTCGTAGATGGAAAGCAGATAATGGGGCGGATAGTTGACTTCCACCGGCACGGGCAGAAGCTCGGGCAGGGGTTCGGGTTGATTGAGATAGCGAGCAAAGAGAAAGAGGACAAAAAGCAGGAGCGCCGATAAACCGGCCAGCACCATCAGAAGCAAGCGTCGGCGGCGCTTTTCGGCGGAATTGAGGTCAGGGGGCGGTGTAGACTGTGTTGTGAGGCTCATTGTTCTGACTTCTCCTGTGATTTCAATACGTCCAGACTGGATTGAACCCGTCCCAGGGCCTGCCGGACGGCAAGATCGTGGGGATCGCGCATCATCGCCTGTTTCAGAACTTCCTGAGCGGCGTTAAAATCCCCAAGTTTTTCGTATGTCAGGCCCAAACCCAGCAGGGCGGGAACGTAGTCAGGCAGGTTTTGAACAGCGTCCATGAGCAAGGTTTTTGCTGCGCTATAATCTTTTTTTCCAAAGGCCTGCATGCCCTGGGCGTACTTGACCAATCCGGGCTTATTCTGGGCGGCGTAACAATCGGCCATCGCCTGATAAGCCTCTGTAAAGTCAGGGACCAAACGGACGGCTTTCTGATAATTTTCCAGCGCTTCATCGCACTGTCCTAGCGCCTGATGCGCCAGGCCCAACTGATAAAGGGCGTCGGCGTCGGTGGGCGTGATCTGCAACGCAGCCTGCAATGGCGGAATGGCTTGGGCGTGTTGGCCAAGTTTGACGTAACTTTCTCCCACGAAGTAATAAGCCAATTCCAGCAGCATGTCGGATCTGGCTACGGCGCTGTTTTTGCGCAAGTCGATGAAGCGCTCCAGCAGCGGAATGGCGTCAGCCGGTTGCGAGAGCCGGATATTCGACAATCCGGCGATGAGCAACGCGTTCTCACTGTCGGGCGCAACGCTGAGCACTTGCTTGGCGTGATCGAGCGCCTCGGGATACATCCGGTTTTCGTAGTAGATGCGAGACAGGGCAAGACGAAGTTCGGGGTCTTGCGGGTTTTCCCGCACGGCCTGCTCAGCCTCCTGAATGGCGCTTTCGACGGGCGATTGCTCGCCACGGGGCCAAAACCGATCCCAGTAATAATAGGCGCTGAAAGCTGCGATAACGATAAGCAGCAAGACGCCCACGATGATGATCGCCCGACGGATATTTCGGGTGCTCAGGGTTTCTTTTTTCGAGAGTGGATGATTGGTAGAGGCCATTGGAGGAACTCCCGTTTGGGTTAGGGGTTGGTGATGACGCCGCCGGGATGACAGCGGCTGCAAAGGATGTTTTGATGACAGGTGTAGCAAACCTGGCCGCCCTGTTTTTTGTATTCTGCGGCGTGGGAATAGAGCATGTCGGGAGGATGTGAGAGATTGTGGCAGGCGCCGTTGTTGCAAAACCGCTGACCATGGCAGCCGTAGCATCCTTCGGCCTGGGCGTCTTTGACAGAACGATGTTCGATGGTCCAACTGAAGTCGCTGTGAGATTCCGGCACCCGCCCGACGATGACCGGCGCTTCGATCAGCATGTCGTCGCCTCTGCCAACGATGGGCACGGTGTGGCACAGGTTGCATTTGACGCTGATGGTTTCCACTTCATTGCCGCGCGCATCCAACGAGACGTGCTTATCATCATGACACCGAAAACAGCCGGGAAAGGGATTATGGCGGGCGTTGTTGGGATTGGTCTTCCAGTCCAGATCCATCGACGGAAAATGCGTTATCGAATACAGGCGCCGGATCTCCTGCATACTGGATTCAACCCGGGCGTCATAGTCATTGACAGCGTTGGAGACGCCGAGATAGTCTGACAGTTCTGCGGCCGCCGGACGCTGACCCCGCAGATAATAGTCTGTCAGGGAGTCGATAGCGGCATTGGCTTCTTCGTCCGTAGCAAAATCCTGACTCAGCAACGCCACGGCTTTGAGTCGAATAAAGGGGAGGCTGCGATCGATGCGGCCGGCATCGATGCTCTTATCCACCAGCCTCTCAGGAGAGGGAATAAGGTGGGCGGTGCGGTTGTGGCAGTCGATGCAGTCCATTCTCCGCATCTTGCCCTCTTTCCGGGCCTCTTCGACAAAAGAGCTCCATGACATGTTAAGCATATCGCGGGCGTAGAACTCCTTCATCGAGCCATCTTCCTGCTCCAGGCCCACCCACAGAATCACCTGGCGCTGTTCGTCGGCGGGGATGTAGTAGACAGGGTTGGAGATGTGCCAGTGGATGCCCTGATTGACGCCGTCTCCCCCTTCCCAGCCTCCCATCTTCAGGATGAAGGTGGATTGCAGCGGCGTGTTGACTTCGTCATTATCGTAATGCCTGACGATTTTGATGATGTTGTCTTTGAACATGGCGGGGGAGTGGCATTCTTCGCAGGTTTCTCGAGCGGGCCGCAGATCATGCACCGGGCTGGTAATGGGGCGGCTGTATGAATCGGTGAGGACGGCGTACACTTGTCTCAGACCATCGATTTTGGATTTGATAAAGAAGGAAGCGCCGGGACCGATATGGCACTGGGCGCACTCGACATTGGCGTGAGGCGATTCTTCAAAGCGCACGAATTGGGGCTGCATGACATGACAGGTCTGACCGCAAAACTCGGCGCTTTCGGTGAATTGGTAGGTCTTGACGCCGCTGACGACGATGATGACGCCTAAAAGCAGTAAGCCCATCAGGCTGAGGGCAAGCATACGACGGTGTGATGGCCGGTTCAGATCGATCTGCACCATGGGCAGACGTCGGCGGCGCGATGGCTCCGCCGCCCGGGATTTGGATTCATCGTCCTTTCTGCGTTTGCGACGGAATGAGAATCGGCTCATGGCGGGTTATTGTGAAACAGTCAGCGACGGCGTGGACGCGGTTTCTGCATCGCCGCCGGAAGGAGACGCGAGGGGGGTGACGCCGGCAACCTTGTCCGCCTGCACGCGCTGCAGGAATTCATGGGCGGCGATGATGCGGCGGTATTCCAGCGGGTGTTCGTGGATCATCTCTTCCTCGCTCATGAAACCGGTAAAGATACTGGTGTTGCGGGTCTTGATCTGGGTGTGATACATGTGCCAGATGAGGATGGAGAGAACAGCGAGGATGGCTTCCCAGCGATGCAGGGTGCGGGCGATGGGAATGGCGTCACCGGGTAAAATTTTGGTAACGAAAAGGGGAAACCACATGATGACGCCGGTGGCGATCATCACGATCTGCCCCCATATCAGCGCCCAGTATTCGATCTTTTCGTCAAAACTGAAGCGGTCAAAGGCGGGAGGATGGGGACGTCGATCCAGGTTGTAGAGGATCATGTGCACGAAATCATGAAAATCCTTGACCCGCGGCCACATGCCGCCCCGCTCGCGCCTGACAAACCAGGTCTCCAGAATCTGCCAGGCGTGATAGATGGTGACCGCAATCAGGGCGATGGCGGCGAGGCGATGGACCGTGCGCAGGTCATCCACGCCGCCAAGAAAGTTGATGACGGCGGCGACAGGCGCGTGGGCGCTGTATGTCTGCAACAGACCAGTGAAGGCCAGGAGGGTGAATGAGGTCAGAAGTGTGAGATGCTGATAGCTTTGCGAGAGATCGAAGCGGCGGATGAGCCGTCGGCCATTCAGCATGGTGATGATGCGGAGCGCCAATTTGCGGGCTTCGCGGATGCGTTTGTTCAGCAGTTCTTGCTTGATGCGTTGCAGATCAGCCTCGTCTTCCTGGTGGACGGGCGTCAACCGGGAGCGATTAATCTTCTTGATAGAAGTCTTGATCATCACCCAACTCCTCTTTGAGCTCTTCTTCGGCAATGGCGACAGCGCGACGTTTTTTCCTGCGTTTATCGCTCCAGCGTTTGCGCGTATCCAGGCCAATATAAACCAGAAAACCGCCGACTACGCCGGGGATCAGCAGAAACTGGTAGATGGCATTGATGAAATAGAGGAGAGGCGTCTCCTCTCTGGTGGGGATGTAGTGGCTCAGCCAGGCGGCAGGAAAGCGGATGTTGGCGTCTTCATGGCATTGTTGGCAGGTGCTTTGCAGGTTGGAGGGATAGATGCTGGAACGGGGATCGTCGGGGGGGAGGATGTTGTGGATGCCGTGACAGTCGAAGCAAGTGGCCTCGCTGGCCTGCCGCTGCGATCCAGACAGTCGGTAGAGATTGACGGAGCGGCCATGAAAATCGCTGAGATAGGTCTGGAAAACGTCAGTGGAAATGCCATATTTGCTCATTAGTTTCTTGTCGGCGTGGCAGCCGCCGCAAATGGCGATGCTGTCATCGCGGAAAGAGGGGTTGCGCGGGCCTCGCACCTGGTGAGCGCCGTGGCAATCCACGCAGGTGGGGGCATCCGAGTCGGAGCCTTCTTCCAATGCTGAGCCGTGGACGCTGAAACGGTAGGTGGTGTAAACCGAACGGTGGCATTCTCCGCAACTGCGAGAGATCTTGGCCCGAGGTTGATCTGGCGGCGTGGTGTCGTGGCTGCCATGACAATCCACGCACACAGGGGCGTAGATGTTGCCAGCTTTCATCACCTTTACATGGGCGCTATCGGTGGCGGCTTTGAATTCTTCTTTGTGACAACTGCGGCAGGCGTCGTTGATGGCGAGGGTCATGTCACGGGCGTCTTCATAGGGCAGGTTGGTGATCAGCGCCTCGCCAGGCTTTTCCGGCTTGCCTCCTTCTTCGGGATGGCACACCACGCAATCGATCTGTTTGCCTCCGGCCTCGTGGGGATAGCTGGTTGTCTGAGGATGACAGGCGATGCACTCCAGGCCCGCCTCGCCATGCACCGAATTGTCGAAGCGCCCGCTATCCACATACAGGTCGATGATATCCCCGTTCCTGAAACGCCCGCGAAAGTTGTGATCGGTATGGCACATTCGACAGTTGGCGTCGGCGCTGACTTCTCCCAGCGGGGTGGGCGTGGGAATAGGCAATGGGGTGGGATCAGCCTCAGCCTGCACAGTGCTTGCAGCCATCAGCATTAGCAGGGCAATCAGGATGCAAGACAGGACCGCGAGCGCCTGTCGCGGGCCCGGACGCCATGCCCTCCCCCTGGCGTCATCCTGTGACGAGCGTTCTCCTTTCGCTATCATAGCGCCTCCTGGACGACATGATGAATCATATCACGGTAAGCGTCCACCAGGGCGTGACTTGCCATGGGACAAAGATAAAAGTCGCCACGTCCTAATGTGCGCACCGCATCGATCAATTCAGCGGAATCCCGCCATTCGCAGATGCACCCTCTGAGTCCCCAAGAGGCCAGATTGATAAAATAAGTGCGGACATGTTCCGGTGAGCACTCCAGGGCCAGGGTGGTCAGGGTTGAATGAATCTCTCGCAGACGAAAAAGCATATCCATTTGAGGCTTTCCGCAACTGGCGGTATGAAAAACCAGAACGTCGGGTTTGAATTTCTCCGTCAGTCGAAGGACGTCGGCATTCGCGCCCACAGCGCCCACCACATGTATCGCATCGCACGCCGAAAGTTGTTCTTCGATCTCGGCGCGAGCGGCAGGAGAACTGCTGGCAATCAATACCGTAATATCAGACATCTTATGACAAGTTACACAATACTCGTAGACGCGGCTTTTCGGGCTCAAACTTAAATTAAAGACCACATCTGGGTTGAAGCTGCCGTGCGTGAAAATCACGACACAGCCTGTGTGAATATCGTAACACTTTCACACAGGCAACTGAATAAGGTGTTCACCTTACACTAATGGAATTAATCCCCTATTCATCTAACCACTGTAATTCCCCGGTTTTTTTCTCCATTTTCGGCCCGTTTCAACAGTGTTCAGTAGCGGCGATACATTGCATTTGAGTAAGGCGCTTTAGCGTCTTTCAGCTATGAGCCTGGGCCTATCAGCCCCAGGCGGAGGCGGCAGACGTTAACCTCCAACTGAAATAGGACGCACCCAAATCAATATGCCCGTCTCATTTTGAATGCGCCCTTTTGAATGGCCTCCCCTTTTTCAACCGGCGTCAAGCGCAGGTCACACGCCGACCATCAATCGCTATAAGGATCGATCAGACGTCGCCGCACCGCGTAATGAACTATTTCCGCGACATTGTGTATGTCAAGTTTGTTCATCATGCGCGTACGGTGAACATCCACTGTTTTGGGACTGATGAAAAGGATGTCGGCAATCTCACTATTTGTATAGCCCTGGGCCACCAAAACAAGCACTTCCCGCTCGCGAGGCGTCAGCAGACGATCAGGATCTGAAGCCTCCTCGCCAGCCATCAGAGCATCCAGCACCAGTTTGGCAATTGGCGGATATAGATAGGAATTTCCTTCATAAACTGCATGAATGCCTTTGACGAAATCGGTATCGGCTGCCTGTTTGAGGACATAACCCCGGGCGCCGGCCTCCAACAATGGCAACACATACTCTTTGTGGCCATATTGCGTCAGCATGAGAATCCTCGCATCGGGATATTCTTCCATAATGTAACGGGTTGCAATCAACCCATTCATGCCGGGCATCTGCACATCCATGACAATGACATCAGGAGCCAATTCCCTCACCATGCGTATGGCTTCCTCGCCATCAGACGCTTCTCCCACTACTTCGATATCATCATATGTTGCCAACAATGACCGGAGCCCCGCCCGCAGGATAGCATGGTCATCCACAAGCAGCACACTAATTTTTTTCGCCATTTTGCCTCACAGAATTCAAACTGTAGGGAATCTCAACCACCAACCGCGCGCCCTCGCCCGGAGCCGACTGGACATACAACGCGCCATTCAACAGCGAAACGCGCTCCCTCATCCCCAACAATCCGTAATGCTCGGTAGCCTCAGCAAAGGCCGTTTGCACATCAAACCCACGCCCATCATCCTGGATCACAATCCGCAATTGTTCTTCCTGCCAGTGGATTTGAATCAACGCCTTGCTGGCCTGAGCATGTTGAAGGATGTTATTGATAGCCTCTTGAATGACACGATAGATGCTGGCCTGGGCATAGGAGGATAATTCGCGCGGCGTCCCCGTCACCTTTATCCGCACCGAAACGCCATGAGGCGCCAATCGCGCGTCGGCATACCATTCCACTGCGGGCACCAACCCATACGCATCCAGCAACCCCGGGCGCAGATCCATCACGATGCGATTGACGCCCTCTAGCGTGTCGACGGCGTGGGTGCGCAGCAACTGCAACTGCGCCAGTATATCCTCATCATCCACCAATCGGGTAAGCGCTCCCAGGCGCACAATGAGATTCGCCAAACCCTGGCTTGTCTCGTCGTGCAATTCACGCGAAACGCGCCGCCTCTCCTCTTCCTGCGACGAAATAAGCTGAGCAAGAAGATGCTCTCGCGCCCGGCATACATCATCCAGCGCCCGAGAGGTCTCCTGCACACGCGATTCAAGATCCTTGCTGAGAGAACGCTCGCGTTCCAACAAATCTTTGATGCGCGAGCGCATCATTTCGAAACCGATGCCCAATTCATAGACCTCGGCGACCCCTGACGGTTCAAGCGGTTCATCCAACTCGCCTGCAGCAATTCGTTGCGTCGAACGAACCAAAGATTGCAGCGGACGAAATATCTCGACAATATGAAATTGGACCAAAAGCAGAACTAACCCAATGATAATGACGCCAAATACTGCCCCCCAGCGTATGGTTTGCCAAAGCGTGGCGTCGACAATATCGGCGTCCTTGACTAAGACGATGGCGTAAGCATTTGCGTGCGTTGTCGCCAGCGGCGCCGCCAGCAAGCGATAGCTCGAATCATCAGAACGTATTGTGAACGGGCGTAAGCCGTCGTCGGTCTCACCCGCAATAGCCCGTTTGAGCGAAGCGGAAAGGATATTGGGCGTCTCACCGGAATGAGATGCGGCCTGGACATCACCATCCGTCAGGATCACCATTGCATTCAGACCACTGGCCAATTGCTCAAGAAAAGCTGCATCCACATCTCGTACAATGAGAAAAACCGCATCGATTCCGCCATCCGGCTTGATATGCGGCGCCACGGACATCAACCATATTTTCCCATCGAGCGTCACCAGCTCGGCTACAGACTGACCGTTAAACCCCATCTTCACCAAATCCAGCCCCCAGACCGTTTGATCGTCCAGGGGAGGCGCTGCAGACGAAGTAAAGGTTTTTGATGATTCTGTGAGCAAATAAACGCCATCGGCATCATGCGTGCTCTGATAAAGCGTCATCAGGCGACGCAGTTGGACATCGTCATGTGAGGACAACATATCCTCGAAGGCGTCGAACTCGGCCAGCAATTTCGCTTCGTCGCGCAGATAATATCCCTCTTCCACAAACCAACTGCGGAACGCCAACGTCTGATGATAAAGTTCGCCATCCAGGTAATGCTGCACTCGCTGCATGGACATGATGCTGAGCGGAACAAGAAAAAGTATCAGCAACAGAACCAACAGCAGCAAAATAAGCAACTGTTTGATGGGCGTGCTCAGGCGCCGCCAGAAAGAAATCGACACGCTAAAATTATCTCCGTAACAAAATGCCTTCGCCATATTAGCGAGCATTTGTACAAGAAGAAGATGGTATACTCTGATCTTCGGTTAAAGATAAGGGAATTCATCTTACAGAATAAGTTAATTATACCATTCACCACTTCAATCGACCAGTTGCCAGGTGAAGTCAACGCAAGCAAAGGACAGTCTAGCAGATTATCATATAATGAATATATTACTTTCTAATGCACTTATCATTAAAGTATCATAGAATTTTTGCCGAATTAGAAGTAATTTAGTGTATCATATAGACCAGCCATCGCAATCCACACACTCATGTAACCTTATTCGACTGGAGGCGGTATGAACATCCGAGACCGGGAGATTTATCAGATCCACGCAGAAATATGTCAGGCGCTGACCCATGCAACGCGTCTCGAGATCATCGATCATCTGCGGGCGCATGAAAAAACAGTCGGCGCACTGGCGCTTGAAATGGCAATGCCATCATCCACTATTTCACGTCACCTTCGTCTGATGCGGGAAAAAGGCGTGGTGCAGGCCAGGCGCGACGGGCCTAACGTGTATTATCAGTTGAATAATGAAAAGATTGTCCAAGCCTATGATCTCATCCATCAGTTTGTCTTAGAACAGTATAGCACTCAATCGAACCAGTTCTCGACAAGTTAGAAAAATGAACGAGCCCCAGTCGCACACTCAAAGAGGTGACTTATGTCGAAAAGATATAAAAAGAAACGCACTGCCAACCAGGGCAGACGCATCGCCGTTCTGGCCATCATCGGCGGCCTGGTGTTGCTATTGATTGCTGGCGGCATCGCAATGTATAGCGGCAATCGCCCGCCCGCGCCATCCACCCCTATCGTCAGCCAGAGCTTCGATGCGCCCAATGAGCAGGACATTCCCTATCCTGACGTCCTGCGCATTAGTCTCACAGAAGCCAAGGAAAAGTATGATGCCGGCACAGCCATTTTTGTAGATGTGCGCAGTCTGGAAGAATATCAGGCCCGCCACATTCCCAATGCCATTTCACTGCCGGCCGAAGAGCTGGCCGCCCGCCATAGTGAATTGCCCCGGGAAGCAGAGATCATCACCTATTGCACCTGACCGAATGAAGAATCAAGCGCCCGTGCGGCGCAAATCCTGTTGGATCTCGGTTATATAAATGTCAAAGCCCTGCTAGGCGGCCTTATCGCCTGGTCAGATGCAGGCTTTCCTTACATCAACAGTTGAAGCGGCCGACGGAGAATTCACGTCTGACTCGCGCAGCGCAAGACGTGAAGCGAGAGGTCTTTTCGCTTCACGTCTTCACGTTTCACAGGCTCGGCTGTCCGCAGCGATAGGCTCGGCCCTTTCCGCCCTCGCTGACAGACCACCCC
>Ga0256833_1002334_pt1 | contig 13425 bp, 15 predicted proteins | sample 356284metaG_FD_190535 | JGI IMG/M metagenome (GOLD analysis project Ga0256833, IMG submission 190535) | Hydrothermal vent microbial communities from Mid Atlantic Ridge, Atlantic Ocean - 356-284 | ecosystem: Environmental > Aquatic > Marine > Hydrothermal vents | place: Atlantic Ocean: Mid...
CTTGATTATCACTCAAATGATGTAATTAATGCATACATTAGTGAAAGCAACTTAACCGGAACATCACTTACTATCTATAATGGACTTAACACGAGTGCAAGTATCGTTCTAGACAGTTCTTATATTGATACTATTATTTATAGTAATATAAATAACTCTAACGTTACATTAACTCAGAGTAGAAACTCTAAAGTAAACTACATATATTTTAAAGGAAATAGAAGTAGTATTATATTGGACTCATATAGCATTACCCCTGTCAATGAAATAGATTTAGGTGGAACTAGAAACAGTCTTATATTGAATGCAAGCAATACTTTCGATAGAATAATTATTACTGGAGAAGAAAACAGCGCTATATTAAAGGCTGTTATTAATTACTTGTCGATAAGTGGAGAAGAAAATAGCATTATATTAAATTCTATTGTAGGTAAGATAGATTTAGGTGGAGAAGAAAACAACCTTATATCGAACTTTCCTATAGGTGACATAAGTTTAATAGAAGGATTTGATAACACTGTTATATTGAACTGTACTGTCAATCGAATAGATTTAGGTGGAACTAACAATATTGTTAGAGTAGTTAAACCACAAACTCAATGTTTATCTGTATATATACATAATCCGGTTACAAGTTACGTTTACGTGTATAATAGTTACGTAGACTTGATTAATAGTTCAAATGAACAAAATATAACAGACCTAGATGTAGCAAAGAGCTACATACCTTCTCTTCCAGATAACGATTACATGTGTAATGGAACTCCTTGGAACACTAGCATAAACATGACAATCATTAACAGTTCAGGAACCTACAACGTTAGTAGTAACAGTTTAGTGGTGATTAACACTAGTTCAGTAACATTAGTAGGAAAGAACGGATACATCAATAACACCAGAATAATAGTAATTAAACCTAACTCATTAGTAAAAGTAGAGAATTCTAAACTTAGAAATGTTAGCATATACGACAGAACACTTTCATCCAGCATAATGTTATCTAACGTTTCCGGTAGCATAATGTTATATAATGTTTCCGGAAACATATCAAGTTCCAGAGCAAGCATTCATCTATACTCATCAAGAATAATTATACAGAACAGTACTGTATCTATAGAAGAGACGGTTAACAGTACATTAATAATTAATAATAGCAAAGTTGTTAAGTTTGTACTAGGAAATAGCTCTGGAGCAGAAATATACAACTCTGTAATTAATACTAGCAACGTTAACGTTCACAACAATAGCAAGTACATATGGATTCAGAACTGTACTGACGAGCAAGGAAATAAGTACGAACCATGGGATCATATACGTATTCGTGGATTAGATCAAATAAGAGCAAGGTGTTACATATCTAACCTATATCTAAATAAGGAAATAAGGTTCTACACACACGGTAAGTTAACAGATATAAAGTTCTACTCTCCGTACGTACTAGTTTGTCAGGTTGGAAGAACAGTATATATGTTAATGATAAACAAGACAATGATAAACAACGTGACATACTTACCATTAAATCTATCATATATAACAATAAACAACGCATTACCACATGGATACATAGAAGTATGCATAAGAAACGGTACAGTAAACTATAACAACAACACTGTAGTAAACGGTTCAGGATGCTATAAGATACCGTTCATAGATGTGAACAAGACATACACGTTTCACTACTCTATGTTCGATAACCTAACACCTGTAGTAATTTACGGAGTATATCCACCTGGAACATATTTAAGAGAATATCGTATTAGTTATAACAACAACACAGTAAACGTAACTGTTTATAACCCATCACTTCAGGTAGTTGTAACTATATATCCTATAACAAAGAAAGGTCATTGCTTGTTAGTTATTACTAACAGTAACTATACAATAACTGTTAACAACAACACTGTAACAGTTCATAGACCATACGAGTGTGTACCTCTTCATAACGGAACAAACAAGATTTACTTCCCTAGACAGGAAGGAGATTCCATATACTTTGGAATATATTACTGGAACGGCATTAAGTACTTCCCTGGTAACGGTCTAATAGTGTATGACACCAACGAAACAATAAAAGTTGACAACAAAACACCAGAAGTTGCTGGAGTAGCATTCATATCTAATCCTGTTGTGGTATCTGAAATACCGATTGGAGTAATAATGAACAATTATACAGCATATAATCTAATTACTCCCAAAGGACACAAAGAAAAGATATGGTCCAAGAGATTTGTAGAAGTACCTGATGAATATAACTTTAGCTTTAAATCATTAGTTAATCCTATAATTAATCAGTACATTTGCTGGCATCCATTAATAGAACCAAGAGCAAAATACTGTGGTATTTCACAGTTCTTTGGATACTACATTAACAACACGCTAAAGTATTACTTGTCTCCTAATTTATCGTGGATGCTGATTAAGAAGTACTATCCTTGGTACTACAAACCATCTAGAGGAAAGATAGTGTCGAATCCTATATTTATGACATCCGATGTACCTGTAGAATACGATGTTGGTGTAAGAACAAGGATTAATGTTAGTGCTAACATTACTTATTATATATCATATATAGGATACTATAATAGAAGAGTATGTTTGTACTTGTACGCGTACATATACAATATAACAATAAGTAGAATACCATTGATATATGGAGTGTTTGTTGTTCATTGCTTTAATATAAACATTAACAACACTTTAATCTTCATTGGATTTGACTTTAGTCCTCTTCTAGAATCTAAACGTGAAATAATAGCAAATATATGGTATCAAAAGTTCAATACATTAAATACTTCATATCGCAGAGTAGTAATACCTCTAGTATCTTACTCAATGATAGTATCAGATACCAAGGAAACTAATGATGCATCAACAATATATAGTGCAGATAAGAATTACGAACTATCTATGGTAGGACTAAAGATTCCTAGAAGATATTTGTTACGAATGTTCTATCACTTTAACGTTACTAGAGGAGACTATATCAAGCAAATGAAAGAGTTCAATGTAACGATACCTGTTCCTGTATCTAATAGACACGATTCCGTCTACCAGCTAATACTCACACCTGATATGCTATTAAATAAAACAATACTACAACTCAATGTTAGTAACTTTAAGTTGATACTTGATAAGGAAGATCCGTTATCGAGAACACTTAAGGTATCACTAACATATCATTATCCAGACGGTAGTGTAATAAATGATGTACTTCCTGAATTTTCAATAATAAATAGATCGTTCATTAAGTTTAACAACTCCAGACCTACAGTAATAAACATTGCATACTTTAAACCTGTACAACGCGTTATTCCTGAACTAGATATCGATGCATGGATACTAACAACCGATGGTAAGATTCAAGAATACAGATGTGTTCTTCGTAACGTTAACCTAACTAAAGGATCGAGAACAGTTGTCCTAGACAAGGACTGTTCGAAGGTTGCTGAGTACACCAATCCTGCATACGTAACAAACCTAACTTCACTACTATTTGGTATAGTTAAAGTAGTTCTCAAGACAAAGTCAGGTAAACTACTATCTGGATACGTACAACTTAATGGATTAAAGAATTTTGTTAACGGTATTCTATCATTACCAGTATTTGGAAATGTAACAGTAACTCTACCTAATAGAATAAGTGGATACAAACTAACAAAGATAGTTGTCAACAAGATAGATCCTAACTCGGTAAAGCTAAGTGTAACTAACGGTGTTTACGAAGTTATTGGATACTACTCATCATCAGCAAAGAAAGGATTGGTTACTAAGGTACAGATAATAAAATTAACAAGTACGTATGAATTACTAAAGATCATAGGTAGTATATTATTACTAATAGGTATATTACTACTAGTTACAGGAACTATCATGGAAAGATACGGTGTTAGGCATTAAACTCTCTAAACTTATTCTTCTTTCAATACTTTACATACTAATACTAGATATAGTTGTAGTAGTACACGAGTTTCTACATGCAGTAGCATCGTACATCGTAGGTGGAAATGTTGTGAAGATATACCTAGTTGATCACTATATCGTACTAACTGAAGGACTTACAGTATCAAGTAACATAAACAACATGTATTCCTTAGCTATAGTATTGATCTTTCCTAGTATAGTAATAACAACGATCATGTACTTGCTACTTAACAAGTATCCAGATATTAGTCTATTCATATTATTATCAGAACTAAATCTTCTGTTACCTAAGGTAGGAGACATTTACAATGCGTTGGTAATTTCTCTATACCATCACATGCTATTCATGTTTTTAGTATCGTTTAACATAGCAATGTTCATTCTACTAGGTATAGCATTATCTACAGTAAAGCTACTCGAGAAGTATCCAGATAGATTTATGGCTATTGGAATATCGTCAGCAATAATATTATTATTATTACTAGTTCCTCCAATAGTAATAATTATAGAATAAGAATAAAAGTTTAAAGAAGAAGTAAGTAACCAGAAAGTATTAGTAAAACTGCTAACCACATGAAAGGTACTTGAAATAGTAGTGATAGCATTCCTAAGAATAGTCCAGACATTGATAGCATCTTTATGAATTCTCTATTTTTTATATTGTACTCAGATAGGAACATACTAGGTAGTGATAGTAACATTATGGAATATACTGGATTTACTAGAGTTGCTAGTAAAGATATACCGATAACCGAAACTATTTCCTTCTTTTCGTACTTTAACGCATAGTATATTGCTACGATTAGTAGAGCAACTGAAGATATACCTACAAGTATTCCGATTGGAGAATTAACAGGTATTCCTAGTAGTATCATTAGAGATAGTAGAGCAACTGTACCTATCAACGGTATTGCTATATCTCTTACTATCCTCATAATTTCACCTCCCTCCCAGAATAATTATATACATACATAATAAAAATTATAACTATGAACGATAAGTTACTACTAATAGTTGGAGGAATATTATTATCAATTATAGGAATATGGTTAGTTCTATTTCCACCAAAGATAAGTATTAAAGGTAAAGTTGTTAAGAACATATATGTATCATCGATTCCATACAAAACATACGTTAGTTTACAGAAAGGACAGGTAGTACTTATTAGTATATCTAAGGAATACATCAATCACATAATAAAGGTAAACGCAACTAATTCTAACGTATATCTAGTTAAGATAGTAAAGAGCAAGAACAATATAATAGAAGCAAACATAATCAAGAGTTCTTCTATTACTGGAAGTTTAGTATTTAGATATACTAATACATCTTACAAAGTAGTAATAGTACCACTAAAGAACGGTACTGTAAAAATCAGTGTTGAGCTATACTAGAATCTTATCAGTGAACCGTTGACACTAACGTTGTATACTCTTCCTCCGTTCATTTTTTGTATTACATCTGGTAGAGTACTTAAACCCTGAAAGTTGTTAGTAGTGATAGCAAATATCAGTATCCATAGTGAAATGAACATTATGTATAGCAAGTATCTTGTTATTCCTACACCTAGATGTTTAACTATGTCTAGAGTTAGTGATATGAATGTTAGCATTATCAGTATTTCTAGCATTATAGATATCGAATATCCGTAGAATCTACCCTTAACGTTGCCCTGATCTATGTTGTTCTTTACACAATAAGTAGACGTATAGTTATTATAGCATGGTAGTATGTAGTACTTTGCTTGCGTGTAAGAGTAGTTATCTAGTTTCGATAGACTGAAGAGTAGTCCCTTTGCTAAGAACAAGAACCCGTTTTGAAAATCCCCATTTCTCATTTCTGTAAATGCTTTAAGTATGTAGTTTACACCCAGAACAGTACTACTTAGTATTAGCAATAGTAGTATTTTCTTTGCCATCATTGTATCACAAACTATAAAAATTTATATCGATTATTTATTTTTTGATGATATGAAACTATTAACTCACATATCGATAGGTGTTTTATCTCTAATATATCTCTATTTACTAAATATACTCGTACCAACTAGCATAATGAGTATGATAGTTGCTCTAATACTAGTTTCTTTTGGTTCAATATTCCCAGACATAGATATCTACTTAGATAATGCATTTCCAAAATACAAGATATTCAAGAATGAAGAAACAGGTGAAATAGAGAAAATAAGAATTTTTAGATTTCACAGGAAGTTACTACATAATTTTGTACTTATACTGATTCTTCTCTTTGTAACTGGTATGTCGTTTCTAAACATCATACTACCTTCATGGATGTTTCCATACATACTTATATTTAGTATAGGTGTAATACTACATATTCTATCTGATGCAACTACTCCGTTGGGTGTTGTCGTTATCAAGAATAAGAGAATAAAAGGTAAGATGAGATCCCCGAATGCTGATCTAGTTGTACTTACTATACTTATAATATTATTATATGTATTAATAGTAATATTGAGATCATGAACAAACTAGAAACACTTCTTGGAATCAATGTCGATTTTATAATAGCTATACTTAGCATATACTCTACACTATTTCTTGGATATAGATTACATCCAGATACAATTACGTGGTTCATGTTAGCATACTTTGGATCAATTACAGCAAGAATAAACGTAATAAAAAAGATAATATATAAAGAAGTTAGGAACGAGTACCTAGCTCTACTAATTAGCTATCCAATAGCATTCTTAACTACGATGTTATCTGGTATAGCTCTTCAGATGTACTTTCAGGTATTTTCTATGGACATGTTACTACATAATCTAGTAATTAGTGTAGTTATGGTAACTGTTATGTACTTTATATCGATTATATCCAACTACATAGAGAAAAGTACTGGTAACATGAGATTTCTAGTGTATCCAGTTTTAATATTATTTATAAGTACTATACTAGTATTCATCGATATATGGTTAGAATAAGTCCTATTGTTAACGAAGTTTTTCCGATAAAACTGAGAATTCTAATATATCTTTATATCCACGGAAAACTCAAGTACAAGGATCTAGAATCTCTGGTTGGTACTAACTACAACAGTGTGAAGAAGCTAGTCAACGTTCTTCAGTCAGAAAAAATGGTAAGAATAGAAAAAGTTAACGGTATTAGCATAGTTGAACTTACACCTCAGGGTAAGAAGTATGTCAAGAGAATAATAAAGTATGTAATTACACCCATATCTCTCAAAGAGTTAATTACATCGTTGATATTTTCGTTTCTTCTTTTAATATTTTTTGTTAATTTAATGCTATATTACATTTCATTTATGAATAATCTATTATATGTAATAGATATTTCGAACATTATCGTGTTCATTGTAATATTGTATGTTGTGGTGAAACAGTTCACAACAAAAACAATTTAAACAATCATAACAATACTATAGTGGCAAGACAGAGTAACGGTGAAATAATGGATGAAACGTTAGCATTGGTGTTTGTACTATTAGTGTTGCTAGGTGGAATGTTTGTATACTGGTGGTGGTACATAAAGCCAAAAGCAGCATCTGTAGTTACTCCAGCAAAGACCACGTCTACAGGACTACCAACATTCGGTAACGCAAAAATTGTATTGTCTACAAATGTAACTGAACTAGATTATAATACTAAGACTGGAGTACTATCTCACACTATAATGGTAAAAGTATCTAACAAAGGATCAGATGAAGCAGATAATGTAGTAGTAGGAATTATTGTTCCTGATGTATTGAAGTACTACGTTAATACCGATCAATCTGGATGGACAAAGGAAAACTTCACAGGTATACTTGGAGGAAAAGGACTATACATATACAAGGACGTACTTCCTAGCTCTCAGTATGCAGATGCAGAATACACACTAGCATTATTCCCACAAGTACCAAATGGTACATACACAATATACTTCGTTGAATTTACCCTAAATGGAGCAACAGAAGACAGCATGGTGAAGTTAGTTCCAGTGAAAGTTGTTGTATCTAACCAATAAAATCCTTTAACTTTTTATTTTTCTTTTATATTCTATTTCTTATGAACAGAGAATTCAGAAATTATGTAGAAAGTACACTACTTGGTTTAACGATAGTAATACTATTATCTCTAGTTTTCTTAACATGGATAGCAACAATACCACAGTACTCAAGATTTAGTTACTATTACTTATTCTTCTTTTTGTCTTCAATTTCATTACCTTTCATAATTACGTATTTCATCTACAAGTCTTATAATATTCCAATACAAGTTGCAGATATACTAGACATAGATCTAGAAGATAAGGGAATAAAATGGGCAATAATAGGTTCAATAACAGGTTTCTTGTTTGGACTAGTAGCAAGGTTCGGTACATACGGATTAAGGATTGCTCCAAAGTTCATATATGGAATAACCTCACAGTCTGTTTTTCAAGCAATGATAGCATTTAATATAGGACTAAACGAAGAATTGTTCTTCAGAGGATTGCTATTTGGTGTTTTGTACTGGGTTATATTACTTCCTAGCATAAAGAAAGGTAAAGTTAGCAAAAATCTAAAAGTTATAGCATTCTTGTTTGCTTCTATAGTTAATAGTATTCTATTCGCATTTTATCATGCATACGTTTATGGAATGAACAGTAGTTTAGTATTTCTATTTATATTTGGAATGATAATGAGTATCATAAGATATTATGGAGATATCTGGGGTTCAATAATGTTTCATGCAATGTATGATTTAGTGTTCTTCTTGGTGATATAATGAAGATGTGGATGTTGTATCTAGCTTCACTATTCATTATAATATTTATTATTAGTAATACATATGCTAATGCTAAAATAATAGTAGTACCTACAGGAAGAGCTAGTGATTGTATAGCATCTATCGTTGCTAATGTAACAACTCACGTAACACCTGGTAGCAAGGTAAGTGTTCCTATTCAAGTAAATCTAATAGGAAATCAAGAGTGTAGAAACAAGATATTTGTAATTAGCTTTTGTATATGGTCTGCATCCAATCCATTACCAGCATCCATTTCTCCGTTCTATATATTCACAAGAACATATAATATTCCAATTCCAGGATACGATACACCTAACTGTGGTTACATATACATAGTACATCCAGGTGTAACAACACAATATAGAGATGTAATTACTGTTATTTCACCACACCCTAATCAGAAAGTCACTATAGACGGCAAAGTAATAACTAACTGGAATCCTTCTGGTGTTGCTAGAGGTGTGTTTACAATATCTAACGGATTCTATTATAACGGAACAGCATATAATATTAATGGAAATCCTGTTGGTAAGTATACAGTATACTCATCATATTACGTAAATATTTACATAAATCCTGTAGTTTCGTTCTTCGTTAGTAATCCAATTCTATGGATACTGGTAATAATCATCGGATTATTAATCTATTATAAGTTTAGAAGAGAGTTTGAAGGAGCTACAATAACAACCTTTGGAGTACTAATGTTGCTATATCCATACTTATCTAATGCTATTAATGGAATTGTATCTAGCATTGCTAATGTTGCATCTACCGTACAACCATCGTTTTATAGTACTAAAGTTGTAGCAAATATAATTGATCAAAATACGTTAGATAACTTCTACATAGATAATACCAATGCATATCGATCATACATTAGTCCACTAGACTATTCTTGGTTTTGTAAAAATAACCTGTTACTAGAAACATCTGGAGATAAGTACTGGACATCTATAACGTCTAATGGAATATTTGCATTCTGGACAATAAAGAGAGTTGCGTATCACTATGGAAGTAATGGGTTCTTTGGACTAGGATCTTGGCACTGTGGTGTAACAAAAATACGTGATATAGTATCTGTTATAACACTACCATCAGGAAGTAACATTTATCCTGTTCATTGTATGGTTTTCGAGGTTGCTATTCCTATTAACTTGTATCAACTAATATCTAATGTTAAATCAACATCAGAACTAGAGAAAATATTAGACAGATACATAGTAGATAAAGGTAGCTTAAAACCAAGTTTCAACAAGTATACTAACTCGTGGTACATAAAAGGAATAGAAAACGAATTTTCAGTAGAAAATGTTCCAGAAGAATGTACTTACAATCTAAACGGGCATAAGGTTCTATCAGATAGTTGTAAGTATTACACTATAGTAGCTTGCGACTACAAGAAAGTAATACCTTACACCAACACAACTCCAGAGTATTTATATACTAAGGAATTAAGTAACGCAACGTACGGAAAAATAGTTTCTATCTCGCAGAAAGATTATAGTAACGCAACAGCATCACAACATAGTACAAACTATCTCTTGTTTGCTGTTACTACATCATTAATATTGGGATCTATACTTACTACTAAGAGGAGGTTGAAAGCATGAGAAGCCAGATATTTTCAGCATCTATGTTACTTTTGCTTGCATTGCTGTCTGGTATTAGTATATTTACATTTAGATCTGCATCATCGTTTACAGAAAAGTTAGAAGCTATAATACCACCAATTGCTGTTTTAACTCTTTCTATACTTTACATGAACTTTGCCGAAGACTTACTAAGAAGTAATACATCTACAAGATTGTTTGGATTAGCATTACTTATATTGTTTATTTATTTGTTCTGGAATAGTGGATTAATAAACTTGATATCAGGAAAGCCAATGGTTATTGTTGGTGTGGATGGAATAAAGTTGTACGAACCATATTCTACAGTATTTAAACCTGGAGTTATAAGATCTGTTTACACTAACGCAGGATATACAGTAGCCGATATTGATGTAGTAGTAAGTAAGTTTCTACCTATTGAACATGATAAGTACACATACGGAAGATTTCTTATCGTTGAAGATGCAAGGTTAGTTAACTCTTCGTTAGCATCTCCGTTATTTAGTGTACAGGTAAGTGTTCTTGCAAATAATACAGTTATATATAAATGTAGAGAACTGGTTGCCGTACTATACGGTTCCTACGCATACTCCAAAGGTAATTGCTCTATTAAAGTACTAGGATATAGATACATTGATGGAGTACATGATCTTCACATACTCGTTACAATACCATTAACATTACCTAAAGAAATACGCAAATGTAATGTAATAGGAACACCATATCTTAGAGACAACTACGTATACGTTAAGCTATCGTGTCCACTCAATTATAACTATAGATTTATGGTAGATCACAGTTCTATTGCTAGCAAAATATATGCAACTGGAGTTAATAGTGTGTACTACATACTATACATTCCTAGGAGTGTTGCGTTAGAGTACGAGAGACTTGATATATACAGTAACGGTAATCTAGTACAATCAATAAGACTTCCAATAGTATATACTGGTTCTCCATCAAAAGATTTCTACGTATACAAGAATCAGTTACAACAGACATATAAAGAGTATCAGTACACATATAATAGGTATGTGAAAGCAACATCTACTAACAATACAAAAGAAGTAGAACAACTAAAACAACAACTTGATAAGTTACAGAAAGAAATAGATTATCTAACTGAAAAGATATCTAACACAAACGGATACACTACTTATCAAGAGCAAAGATTCATTGATAACAGGCTAATCGAGTATGTACTACTAATAATAGTTGTATTGCTATTGCTGATTGACTTGTTCAGAAAGAGATAAGCTATTTTCTTTTAATTTTTTCTGGTTATCTTCTTTAGTTATTCTTGGAAATATATTACTTATAGATAAAGTTACATTATTGTCAGAAAGTAGTATATCCATGGAATAAATCTTGTTATCGATCTTAACTATACAAGTTGCAAACTTAAACTTTCCTAGCTTTGCTGTGTCACATATATAATCTTCTATTTCTAGCTTTACTGGATACATAAATTTATTAGTACATTATGTATATTTAATACGTTATGACAAAACACGTATACGTACTTAAATATAATATGTACAAGAGTGCTGGAGGGACATGGGCATTAAAGTTCAATCAAGTTCTCAGAAAAAACGAAGATGCTATAGAGAAGATAGGAAGATCTACATACATGTTTTTTGATCCGAATGCATTAGTTGATGTTGTTGATGTTCTTTCAGAATATAAACATATAATAGGATTAGATTTTGTATTCAAAGTAGATCTTCATTCGCAGATGTCTGATCCATACATTAGATATGCAGTAGATAACTTGACAAGATCTTCATATAATCAGCAAACAAAGAAGCTAAGTAGGTACATACAAATACTTACAAGATACTTGATTGGAAAAGAAAGTAAAAAGAGAGCTATTTCTGTTGCTTATCCATCTGTCGTTGCAAAGAACGTTCTAATGGGATATATCAGAATGGCTGATCCAAAAGTAATAGATAAGTACAAAAAGCTAGCTCTCATAGTACAGAAAAAAACAGGTATTCAAAATACAAATGTACTTGATGAGTTACAAAAAGAAATAGAAAAGCTAGAAAACGAAAGAAAAATTGCATTAGAAGAACTAAAGAAAATAACTAAAAAGGTGAACAACGAATGATAGATGTTGCCTTTAGTACGGTTATTAGTAACTACACGTTATCTGTTGTAGGAAATAATCTATTACTTCATCCACTATACTTTAAGTTTAATAGAATGATAAAACCAGTAGATCCATTAACACTGTATGACATGTCAAAAAAGCTAGAAGTAGTTGTTGACAAGAAAAAACCAAGAGTGATCAATGTGTTCTTTGGAGACTATCTGTATGATATATCGAAACAATATAGAGATATAGCTAGTGATATATTATCTACATATTCGCAGAAAAAGGTTCTAACAACATTTCCATTGTTCAGTCCATCGAAAATAAAATCAATTAACGATGTGTTTGACTCGTTGATAAATTCCGCAACACTAAACATTATAGAGAACGATGTGTTCTTCGATGAATTCGATATGATAAACTTTGTTTACTTTCCAAGCAAAGGTAATATTCACTACATATATACTCTTGCAAATGCTATTATATTCGCATCAACACACGAAATAGCTATTAGTAGAGTTGCTTCTAAAAATGATTTTAGCAACGTTAAGAAAGAATTTGACATGATCAACGAACTAGTTACTTGTACTATGAACATAATACCGTCTGATATAGAAAGCTACTATTATTACAAAATAAAGTCCATGAAATATAAATGGTTTGTAGAACCAAACAAAAGAATTAGTGTGTTTCCGTTTCCAAAAAATAATTTTATATATTCATATCAACTTCTTGCATAAAAATATATAAACTACATTATTTCATGATATAATTGATGAAAATATCAAAAGTTATGTACTTACTAATTATTTTATATAAGAATAACGGAGTTGCAGAATACTCTTTCTTGTTGAAAAAATTTAGTGAAAACGATTTAGGAAAACCTAGGTACACAATAAAATATGCATTAAAGAAAAGATACATTGAAAAAATAATTAAAAATGGATCAGCAATATATAAACTTACAGATACCGGAAAAGAAAAATTGCTAAATTTCTTAAATAGTATAGATATACTCCGTGGTAGCAATGAATGATGCATGGATT
>Ga0256833_1002335_pt1 | contig 13424 bp, 11 predicted proteins | sample 356284metaG_FD_190535 | JGI IMG/M metagenome (GOLD analysis project Ga0256833, IMG submission 190535) | Hydrothermal vent microbial communities from Mid Atlantic Ridge, Atlantic Ocean - 356-284 | ecosystem: Environmental > Aquatic > Marine > Hydrothermal vents | place: Atlantic Ocean: Mid...
TATGCTTAGGAGCTGCATGCCGAGGCATATGGCTAGGACTGGCTTACCGCTAGTCGCTACCTGGGCGGCTGTCTCTGCCTGGTCTCTTAGCAGCACGGGGTTGCCGGGCCCGTTGCTCAGCACCACGCCGTCATAGTTGTCGAGCAGCTCATCGGCCCTCGCTGTGCAGGGGTACCTTGTGACGAGTGCTCCTCGCTCTAGGAGTCTTCGAAGAATACCGTACTTTACCCCGCAGTCGAGCATAGCTATTCTCGCCCTTATCTTGCCGAGGGGTTTATGGGTTATGGGCTTCCTCGGGGAAACCTCTAGCGCGAAAACCCTCTCATCATAGCTCTTGCTCTCACTGAGCAGCTCTACTAGCTCCCCCCACTCGACTGGCTCGTTGCAAGGGAACACCGCCAGAGCCGCCATGAGGACGCCGTGTTCGCGGAGAATCCTCACCAAGAGCCTAGTATCGACGCGGTAGATGCCTGGCACGCCCTCCTCCCGGAGCCACTCGTCAAGACTCATGACCGAGGCGTAGTGGCTTGGCCTCGGAAGCTCTGCTACAACGAATCCCTCCACCTGTATAGAGTCGGACTCGTAGTCCAGCGGTACCCCCGCGTAGCTACGTGAGCGGGTAGGCACGCCATAGTTGCCCATCATGGGGTGAGTCTCTACCAGTATCTGGCCACGGTAGCTCGGATCGGTGAGGCTCTCCGGGTACCCCGTCATAGCCGTGGTGAAGACCGCCTCACCCACGACGCGGCCCGCTGCGCCGAACCCGCAGCCCTCGAAACCTATACCGTTGGCGAGGAGGAGTCTCGCGCAAAGACCATGAGGGCAGCGGAGGAATGGGTACCGGTGGATCGTCTTTAGGCCCTCTGGCAAGACTCCCAGGCCTCCTCTAGGAACTCGATAATCCTTTTCCTCGACGATACTAGTCTCTCCTCGATCTCAGAGACCTTTCTCTCGTCAAGCGCTATCCTGGCCTCAACCCTCCCAAGGTTCATGTGGCGCGTGCACCCCGTTTTGCGCAGCTCTAATACCTTGTCAACCCAGCCGGGTCCCAGGAGGCTCTCAGCAAGCCTAGCTAGGGGCTCCTTTCTAAGAAGCTCTGCAACCTCCCTATACGCCTCTCTAAAAGCCTTACCTTCCCGGAGAGCACTAATCTCCGCCAGCTCTACGCTCACGGGGGCGTACCGCTCTACCAGGGCGCGTGATCTCTTCTCGTCTATCCCCATTTTCTCAAAGATGTCGCTAAGTATCATGGAGGCCTCGACGGCGTCGCTTAGAGCGGTGTAGAGAAGCGGGTTCGCCTCCTGTAGATCAAGGTTATAGATATAGGGCAGGCCGTGCATAATGGCGAGCACTCCCAGCGCGTAGCCAGCCACCCTAGCGGCTCTGGCCCTAAGAACCTCGAGCGTGACAGGGTTCCTCTTATGAGGCATAGCACTACTAGTCGCCACGTGCTCGTCCGGGATAACTATGACTCCTAGGTACGGCGACGAGTAGGTTATCAGGTCGCTCGCTATCCTCGAGGCCTCAGCCATAAACATAGCCGAGACCATGACTGCTAGGGCCACGTCGAGTCGGCTCCCAGAAGCATAGGTGCTTGAAAGCACTGATTCGAAGCCAAGCAGCTCCGCAAGCCTCTCCGGGTCAATCGGAGCAATGGTGCCAGCCCCAGCACTAGCCCCTAGGGGCGAGCGGGCAAGGAGCTTGGTCGCGAAAAGCGCTAGCTGTGTAACAGAGCTCAGTGCCTCCTCCCAGCCGAGCACGAGGCAGGCAATGTTGCCCACCTGGCTGGGTTGTTGATGCGTATGTAGGAGTACTGGTACATTACCCCACCTGGTCGCAACCCCTAATAGTGCTCGTCTAGCCCGTGTAAGCCCCTTAGCAAGCTCTACTAGCTTCTCCACCGCGTAGAGGCGAAGAGCGGCGGAGACGTGGTCGTTCCTGCTCCTACCCAGCCAGAGATAGTTCGCCGCGCTCCCAGCTCTCTCCTCTAAATACGCCTCAGCGGCCTCGAAGACGTCCTCGTAGCCCTCTCTGATATAGTTTCCTTCTCTAAGCATGCTGAGCAGGACTGGTGCTAGTGCGCAGAAAGCCTCACGCGGTATGAGGTCTTTCTCGAAGAGATGGGTGAGATGAGTAGCAAGTACATATGCCACGTGCTTCTCGATGGCATGGTCATGCCCTATGCTAGAGGTGTACTGGTATACCAGCTCCCCGCCTATGCCCGCTAGCTCCCGGTATCTGGGCATCGCTCGCACCACGTCGCGGGGCAATTGTCATGCTCTGTTAGCCTCCTAGAGGTTTCTCGACCTAGTGGCGACGAGGCTGTGCATCCCCCATATCTTGATGAAGCCCTCTGCCTCCTCGGCTGAGGGGTACCAGCCCTTATCATAGTCTATTAGGTCCTTGCTGTACCCGCTATACTCGCTACTCCTAGCGATGACGGTGAGTAATCCCTTATAGACCTTGACGACGACCTCTCCGCTAACCCACTTGTTCAGCTCATCAACGGCCTTCTCTATCACGAGTCTTAGGGGCTCTATCCACAGCCCCTGGTACACGAGATCGCTCCACTCCTGGTCAAGGATCTTCTTGAACCTCAGCTCCCTAGGCGTGTAGACGAGCTTCTCGAGATCCCTATGAGCCTCTATAAGCGTTAGAGCCGCGGGGGCCTCATACACCTCGCGGCTCTTGAGCCCCACAACCCTGTTCTCTATATGGTCTATCCTGCCATAGCCGTGTAGCCCTACTAGCCGGTTGAGCAGCCTCACTATCTTCTCTAGATCCATTTTCTCGTTATTGATGCTTATAGGCACCCCTTTGCTGAACCCGATTTTGAGGACAAGGGGCTCGTCTGGAGCCTTCTCCGGTGGCACAGTCCACGCGAAAACCTCCTCTGGAGGAGGGGTAGCGGGGTCGTCAAGTACTCCTCCCTCGATGCTCCGGGACCACAGGTTCTCATCAACACTATACTTCTTGTGCACACCCGGTGGCTCGAAGCCGTGTCGCTGCAGTATATTAGCCGAGGCGGCTCTTGTTAACCCGAGCTCCCTGACCGGGGCGATTATCTTGACATCGTCTCCTAGGTGGTATCTCAGCACGAGGTCGAACCGTACCTGGTCATTCCCCTTAGAGGTGCAGCCATGGGCTACGGCGTCGGCCCCCTCCTTCTTAGCTATCTCCGCTATCTTCTCCGCTATCAGTGGCCTCGCCAAGGCTGTTCCAAGGGGGTACTTGTCCTCGTAGAGCGCGTTGGCCTTAATAGCCTTGCTGATGTACTTCTCGGCGAACTCTCTCGTAGCGTTAATGGTGTAGTGCTTCGATGCTCCAAGCTTATAGGCTCTCTCCTCCACTCCTGCCAGGTCATCCTCTTGGCCGACATCGACGGTGACAGTGATTACCTCGTAGCCTTTCTCTTTGAGGAGGAGGAGTATAGCTGATGTATCGAGCCCACCGGAGTACGCGAGTACAACTCTCATTATATTGCCCTAGCCGGGGCGGCGCTAACACGAGGTGTTAAAACAAGCGCCCCAATTGTCTCTCCAGGTAGGAATAAGTAGTTATGTATGAATCTGGTTGCACTAGGCGGGTCAGAGGGGTGGTGTCGTGGAGCAGCGCCTCTCAGCTATAGTGAGGAGAATAGTAGATACAGACCCTATATTACAGGAGTGTCTTGCACGCGGGATAGCTAACTACTCTGAGACCGCTAGGCGCATAAAACCCTTGGTCGAGAAAGAGGCGGGTACAACAGCCTCCCTAGAGGCTATAAAGACGGCCCTCATACGCTATGCTCATCGTCTTCGGGGACAGGGTACTGTTTTATCAACACTGCCCCAGGGGATACTTGCTAGAAGCTCCCTAGAGCTGCGCATGGGCGTGACGGTGATAGTTGCTAAGCATAGCGCGCTGGAGAAGGTTATCCGCCTACTCTCAGAGCTCTTGGGCAAAGCCCGCCTCCTCTTCGTCATGCAGAGCGTTGCTGGCATCGTGGTTATTGTTAGCAAGGAGTACGCTGACTACGTGCTCGCCAGCCTCGGGGGCGACGTGCTAGAGGTTGCGAAGGATCGCTCAGTCATAGTGATAGCTAGCCCCCGGGAGGTGATAACGACTCCGGGGTTCCTAGCCTACATAACAGGCTTGTTCGCGCGCAACAATATAAACATAGAGCAGATAGAATCAGTGTTCACCGACACGATAATAGTGCTATCGCCCTCCGATGCTATGAGGGCGTTCCAGCTATTGAACACGGCTATCGAGGAGGCCAGGCTCATACAGAGCGGGGTAAAAACATAGAGCTAGACTAGGCCGCTCAGCCTATAGTAAAGCTCAGCTATCAGCACCCCGGTGCCAGCAGCTCCACGGATAGTGTTATGGCCTAGCACGAGGTATTGTAGAACTCGCCTCCTTAACCGTATCCTCCCAACGGTGACGCTCATCCCGCGCCCGTTGAGCCTATCAAGCCGGGGCTGGGGCCTATCCTGCTCCCTCCTAACTATTACTGGCTTCTCCGGGGCTGTGGGTAGGCCTAGCTCCTGCGGCCTCGGCCTCCACGACTCAAACGCCTCCTCTACCTCGTTCTCGCTACTAGGCTCCCTCTCCAGCACCACGTGGACTGATTCGAGATGCCCATCGAGCACTGGGACCCTAGTAGTGGTTGCGTAGATCTCTACGCCTAGGTAGTCTATAGCACCGTCTCTGAGAGAGCCGAGTATCTTCCTAGTCTCGTTTATTATCTTCTCCTCCTCGTTCCTAATGAACGGTATAATGTTGTCAACGATTGCGTAGCCGGGTACTCCTCTCAGCCCAGCGCCGCTGATTGCCTGCATAGTGGTTACGTGGATCTCTCTCAGCCCGAAACGGTCTAGTAACGGTTTTAGGCTCAGGGTTAGCACTGCTGTGCTACAATTAGGCACCTTGAGTATAGCGCCGCTCCATCCTCTCCTCTTTCTCTGCTCCTCCACGAGCCCCATGTGGCCCCAGTTGACCTCCGGGTTGAGGAGCGGTATATCCGGCTCCATCCTATAGTTACTAGCGTTGGAGACCACTATCTTGCCGCGACGCGCTAGCTCGGGCTCAATCTCCATAGCAGCCTCCTTCGGCAACGCGACGAATACTACCTCGGCTCCCTCTACGCTCTCCGGCCTCGTTTCTAGAAGCTCTAAGCCAGCAACGCTGCTAGGCATAGGTGTCTCTAGGAGCCATTGCACAGCCTCACCGTATTTGCGCCCAGCTCTCTCACTACTAGCTGTGATAGCTACCAGCTCGAACCAGGGGTGACTAGCTAGCAGGGATACGAATCGCTGGCCTACGAGACCCGTGGCGCCGAGTACTGCTGCCCTTATCTTATCCACCACTTTGAGATCACCTCCTCGTGGAGCCTCGAGGCTATGTGCCAGGTCTTAGAGGGCTCGACTATTATGGATAGGATGGGGCTCCCCGGGCTCCACACGGTCCCCATGACGCCGGAGAGCCTAGAGGCTGTGGAGAGGAGCGACGCGCTGATCTCCGGCTCCTTTACCCCGTACCCGACGATGTTTATTGTAGCCACGTCCCTCCTATCAACGCTCACCGCTAGCTTGCTGAGCTCAGTGCTAAGAGCCCTTGCTAACCGGTCAGCATCCTTTCTCGAAACGAGGAGAGTAATCCTCGTCTCCGTCGGGGGCTGTGCGAGAGCCTTAATGTTTACACCCAGCTTTGCGGCTATCGATGCTATGTACGCCGCGGCCCCCACTCTCTCGACGAGGCCTCCCCCGCTAACAGTTATCGCTGATAGGTTGCTGAGCACAGCTACGCCTTTCACGGGCGGGGGCTCCTCTCCCCGCTTGACTATGGTTGCCCGCCTAGCAGCTGGCTTGGTTATCGCAACCTGGATACCCGTACCCTGTACGGGCTCGAAGGTCCGTGGGTGGAGCTTCTTGGCACCGAGGAGGGCCAGCTCCATCGCCTCCTCGTGGCTCAGCCTCGGTATATGCCTAGCCTCCTTAACATAGCGTGGATCCGCGCTATACACTCCATCAACATCGGTGTAGAGTCTTACCTCCCTCGCGCCCAGGAACCTGGCTAGGAGTGTAGCAGTATAGTCGCTCCCCCCTCTCCCGAGGAGCACTAACCTGTCTTCGCGGTTTCGCGCAGTAAACCCCATCACCACGGGCACGACACCGTCTTCGAGGAGCGGTGGGAGCGATGATTTGACACGCTTACTCGATTCAGCATAGTCTATGACTGCGTCGAAGTAGTCCTCGCCCCTAGACACTAGGCCAGCCTCGCCACCGCTAAGCCAGGTTGATTCTATCCCCTTGTCGCGGAGCACAGCCGAGGCCAGCGCAGCTGATAGCCTCTCCCCAAAGGCTATAATGGATGCCTTCGCGTGGGGCGTCGCCTCCCCGATAACCTTTACAGCCCATACGAGCTTGAACAGCTCGTCAAACAGCCTGGTAAGCTCGCCAAGGGTTTGTGAGAGAAGGGTCGGGTCGTTTATGGCCCCCCTTGCAGCTGAGAGGTAGAGCGACATCACGTGTTTCAGCTTCTGCTCCCAGCCCCAGTCGGCATCAACAACCTCTATGAGGGTGTCAGTAACCCCTTTCATAGCGGAGACCACGACCACGACGCGTAGCCCGCTCCTAGTCAGCGACTCCACCTCCTCGGCTAGCGATAAGTAGCCAGCACTATTCCTTAGCAACGAGCCACCGAACTTGGCGACAACCACGTCACTCATACTATTCGCCCCCTAGCTCCCTGATAGCTAGCAGTAGGTCGCTGAACAGGGTAGAGGCCGTGGCACGGGGCCCGGCCCCGGGCCCGTAGATAGCTATGGGCTCGGCCTCCTCGGTAACGATTACAGCCGCGTTCACAACCCCCACGCTACCCCATAGAGGATCCTCGGCCCCGATCTCGGCTAGCCGCACCACGGGCTTAGCCTCTGCACAGACCTCGGCTACGTAGCGTAGTCTCTTCCCCTCCCCCTGGAGCCTCTTCACACGCGCCTCTATCCCCGGCTCTATGCGATCCTCTACCCGGACGTCGTGGAGCCTCACCGCGTTGCCTATCGTACAGGATAGTATAGCGGCCTTAGCTGCTAGATCGAAGCCGCGTAGATCGATGCTGGCATCGGGCTCCGCGTAGCCTTTTTCCCGGGCATCCTCCAAGGCCTTCTCGAGGGGCAGGCCCTTCTCTACGAGTGTTAGGACATAGTTGCTCGTACCGTTAAGGGCTCCCCGAATCCTCTTAACCACGCGCCCCCTTAGCCCGTAGCGCAACAGGTCTATGAGAGGCGTGCCAGCCATTACTGTGGCCTTGTAGAAGACTCTATCGGCCCAGCTAGGGACTAGTAGCTGGGAACAATTCATCGCCAGAGGAGCCTTATCGGCTGTAACCACTGCTCCTCCGCTCCCTAGTACGCGGCGGAACCACTTGAGCTGCGGAGGCTCCTCGACATAGAGGCTGGGAGTTATATCCACCAATATGTCCACCTTGTCGAGCAGCTCGTCGACGCCTAGCCCCTCGTGGCCTAGGCCCTGGTACCTCCCCAGACCGCCGCGGGGCAGGCTCAGCGCGTCGAGCAGGGTCTTCTTAGACAACCCGTTCTCATTGATTATCACTCCCTTGCTATCGGCTAGGAACACTATCTTCGCCTTATTCCATACAGCGTACTTGTCGCCGCGCTCGAGGAGGATTCTGACGAACTCGCGCCCCACGTTACCGAACCCGGCGACCCCTATGGAGAGTACCCGGGCCAATGCCCTCTACACCCCGTTAATCATGTGGCTTCGGGGCTCCTAGTCTTGTTACTATTTTCGCAGCCTCCTCGGGATCCCTGGCTATAAGTCTTATAGTCTCAGCCATCATCATCGCGTCGGGGTCTTTTAGCCCGTGCCCTGTTAGGACTATTACCGCGCTCTCTCCTCGCTCAATGAGCCCGCTCCTAGCTAGTCTCAGTAGGCCCGCGAGGCTTGCCGCGCTAGCGGGCTCGACGGCTATTCCCTCTCTCCTGGCTAGGAGTCTCTGCGCGTACAGTATCTCGTCGTCACTGACGTCTATGAATAACCCGTTACTCTCCTCGACGGCCCTCATGGCCTTTGGCCAGTTTATAGGCCTCCCTATACGGATAGCCGTGGCCACTGTCTCCGGGTTGTCGAATGGGACGAGGACGCGTAGTCCCTTCTTCCACGCAGTTGCTAGGGGGGAGGCTCCACTAGCCTGTACTCCTACAAGGCGTGGCAACTTGTCTATGAGGCCGTGGCTGCGTAGCTCCTTGAAGCCCTTCCATATAGCTGATATGTTGCCAGCGTTGCCGACGGGCACTACTACCCAGTCGGGGACGTCGCCGAGCTGCTCAACTATCTCGAACGCTATAGTCTTCTGGCCCTCCAGTCTCCACGGGTTAAAGCTGTTGAGCGGGTAGAGCCACTTGTTGACCCGGGTAGCCTCCATCACTGCTTCGAGGGCTTTGTCGAAGCTCCCCTCAATCTCCACTATTGCTGCGCCGTAGAGTATGCTCTGAGCAAGCTTTCCTAGAGCGATCTTGCCCCGTGGAACAACGATTATAGACCTCATCCCGGCACGGGCAGCGTACGCGGCTGCGCTAGAGGCGGTGTTCCCAGTACTCGCTACCACGACGGCTCTTGCACCAAGCATCGAGGCCAGGGTCACCGCGACCGTCATTCCCCTATCCTTAAAGCTCCCAGTAGGGTTCATTCCCTCGTTCTTCGCGAAGACATGGAGCCCTCTCAGCTCATCAATCCTTGTTAGGGGTGTGAGAGGAGTAGCGCCCTCGCCCAGGCTAACTGGTTGAACGTTATCGGGTACTGGTAGCAGCTCTCGGTACCGCCACACGCCGGGCTCTCTAGCTCTCCAAGCGCTCCAGGAGGGCGGGGAGCTGGGCTCCACTATTACCTCGAGAAGGCCTCCACAACGAGGACATAGGAGGAGCCTAGGGGAGGCGTCGTAGACTCTCCCGCACCTTACGCATCTGAGCTTAACATTCTTGTCCCCAAACAATGGTTCTCGTCTCAGCTCATACTCGTATCCAAGCAGTTCACCTGGCGAAACGCTTGCGAGGTAATGGAGTATTTAAGGGTTTTCCTACCCCGGGCTCCCTAGGACACGTGAGAGCTCGCTGCGCAGGTACTCAAAGTCCTCTAGGCCAACGCTCAGCCTTATAAGGCCCGGAGTTATCCCGAGCTCCTTCTTCTCCTCGTCGCTTAGCCAGCGATGACTACTAGTGTACGGGTACGAGGCGAGAGAATCCACTGCCCCGAGACTAGGGCTGGGGAGTATGGAGCCTAGCCTTCGGAGAACAGTCTTAGCCCTCTCCTTGCTCCCTACGTCGAAAGAGACGACGCCTCCATAGAGCCCATTAAACAGCCTAGCAGCGTTATGGTGGTCGGGGTGGCTCCTAAGCCCCGGGTAATAGACGCGCTCTACTAAGCCGCTCTCCTCAAGCCAGGCGGCGAGCCGCATAGCTGTCTCGGATACGCGTCTAACCCTTATCTCAAGGGTTCTCAGACCCCTATAGGCGAGATAAGCGTCGATAGGCTGAATGATGCCTCCCAGGAGCCTCCTCCAATCCCATAGCTTTCTCCAATAGTCCTCTTCGAGGACACCTACGTACCCGCCTAGTACGTCGTTGTGGCCAGCCATGTACTTAGTCATGCTCTCGACAACCACTGCCCCTACGCGGCTAGGCTTATAGATAACCGGGGTCGCGAAAGTATTGTCCACGACAAGCCTACAAGCCGTTGATGAGCACTCCTTGGCTAGCTCGTCTAGAGGTGGTACAAGGAGAGTAGGATTAGCCATCGTCTCCACAATAACCATGTCCACCTTATCGATTACGGCTAATAGCTCGCCCCAAGGCGGCCCAGCGAGAACAAGCCTATCCCCTAGCAGCCTACTGGCTAGCTGCCTCGTCGAGCCATAGACTAGCCTGGGTAGTGCTACTCGTAGCCTATTAGAGGCGGCCTCGTGGAGAATAGCGGAGAGCGCCGCCATACCAGTATTAAATGCTAGGCCGTACTGGCTCTCCTCGATGCAGGAGAGCACACGTTCTAGAAGCATCACCGTGGGGTTGTTCTCGCGCCCGTACTTGACCTCCTTCAATGGGTCACCTGGCTCGCCGAGATAGCGGTAAACTACTGACAGGTGTAGGGGAGGTACGCCCTCCTCTCCGCGCGGGAAACAGTGCTCAAACACTACTACCAGCTCACCTCACCGCGTCTCGGCTAGCTCGATGGCGCCGGGGGCTAGTGTCGCAACCCGTGGCTCGGCCTCAGCGCCGCACTCCTCATACGCCTTAGCCATGGCCCTGGCTATCATCTCTGCCCTGGTCTCGCTCCACGCCAACGCTATCATGCTTGGCCCCGCCCCGCTTAGGCTCACGCCGAGCGCGCCCATAGATAGGGCGGCGTCACGTACCGCCCAGTAACAGTTCACATGCTTCGCCCGCGCCTGTTCAACTATCTCGTCGCTCATCATAAGCTCTCCGAAAAGCTCTAGATCGCCGGTGAGGAGGGCGAGGATCATTAAGCCCGTCTTGCCGCCGAAGTTTCTTGCAGCAGCCGAGAGCTCAACGCTCCGCGGGAGAACGGAGCGCATGAACCGTGTCTTGTGCTGCCGGGGCGCATCTCTTGGGACGAGTATGGCGAAGAACAACGGTTTTGCTGGCTCGATTCTCCTAGCCAGTACCCGGCCCCTGAGAAGCGTGACGAGGACGAAACCACCCAGGATGCTAGCAGCCACGTTATCGTAGTGAGGCGTGCCAGCAGCCTCTTTCTCCCCCAGCCCGGCCGCGTAGACGAGATCGCTGATAGTTGTCCTCTGCTCCACTAGCTTAGCGAGAGCAGCCACCGCCGCGGCTGCTGATGCCCCGCTGCTACCCAGCCCCCTTCCCGGCGGTATACCCTTAAAGACGGTGAGCTCAACCACTCCCCCGAGTCCAAGGCGTGCTAGTAGCTCCTCCGCGGCCCTCCTAGCTGATGCAGCGTTCCCGCTACCCTCCGCGAACGGTCCATTAACACTGGATACTCTTACCAGTCTCTCCCTCGAGTCCCGGTAGCAGGCAACTACTTCATCGTAGTAACCAGTATGGGCTACGGCTAGGACGTCGAAGCCTGGGCCCAGGTTCGCGCTACTAGAGTAAGCACGAGCAGATGCACAGACCTCTGGCAACTCCCGGGGGCCTCGCTATAGCTAAGGGGGGCGCCGTGTAAGGGGTCTTCACTTCACTTACCCCCTATACGGCTTTATAGTATCTTTTCCCCGGTCCTCTACTAGTGCCTGGTTCATCGCCGCGACGCGTTCATGGCTTCCTGCCAATGCTTGGTAACGTGTCCTGGCTCTCTGATCATCGGCCGCAGGGCTTGTAAATGGAGTAGATAGAGGATGGAGCTAGGCTGTTTCGGTGCGGCGCAACACGTTTTAGGCTTAAACTTCCCCATTATCTCCATGGATGCATTAGTTGGGGTGCATGTGTCGTAATGGGTGAAGAACACAAGACCCTTGACTGGTACGAGTTCGCTCGCCGCCTCCACAAGTTCTACGAGGGCAAGATAGAGGTCCTCCCCAAGGTCCCCATAGGCAAGATGGACTATTACTCCATCTGGTATACGCCGGGCGTAGCTGGCCCAGCCAAGGATGACGCCGAGAACCCCGAGGAGACATTCCATAACACGTGGAGATGGAACGCCATAGCCGTTGTGAGCGACGGTACACGCGTCCTCGGCCTCGGAAAGATAGGGCCCGAGGGAGCCCTCCCAGTCATGGAGGGCAAGGCCCTCCTCTTCAAAGGCTTGGGCGGAGTAGACGCTGTCCCCCTCGTCCACAGGGCACGGGACCCGGAGAAGTTCCTAGAGCTACTCGAGCTCATAGAGCCCAGCTTCGGCGGCATAAACCTAGAGGATATTGAGAGCCCGAAGTGCTTCTACATACTCGATGAGGCTAGGAAGAGACTCAATATACCCGTATGGCACGACGACCAGCAAGGAACAGCCACGGTTACTCTCGCGGGGCTAATAAACGCCGCTAAGCTGACTGGCAGGGATCTCAGGAAGTCGAAGATAGTCCTAGTAGGCGCAGGCGCCGCCAACATCGCTCTCTACAGGTTGCTAAAAGCCTACGGAGTACCGCCAAAGAACATAGTAGTCCTTGACTCGAAGGGCATCCTTCACGCAAACCGTCCAGACATAGAGAAGCTAAAGAAGGAGCACCCATGGAAGTACCAGATAGCCACCGAGACAAACGGTGGCTGGAAAGGCCCAGTAAACGGAGGCATAGCGGAGGCCCTGGAAGGCGCAGAGATAGTAGTAGCAGCCTCTAGGCCCGGCCCCGGCGTCATAAAGAAGGAGTGGGTAGCGAGAATGGAGAAGGACGGCATACTCTTCGCCGAAGCAAACCCGGTTCCAGAGATATGGCCCTGGGAGGCGAAAGAAGCCGGGGTCAGAGTAGTAGGGACGGGGCGCAGCGACTTCCCCAACCAGGTGAACAACAGCCTAGCGTTCCCACCCATATTCCGAGGAGTCCTAGACGTGAGGGCACGCACAATAACAGACGAGATGGCCATAGCAGCGGCGGAGGCCTTAGCAAAACACGCTGAGGAGAAAGGCCTACACGAGGACTACATATTACCAACAATGGAGGAGTTCGAGGTCTTCCCCAAGGTAGCTGCCGCCACAGCAGCAAAAGCCGTGGAACAGGGAGTAGCGAGGCTCAAAAGAAGCTACGAAGAAGAGCTAGAAATAGCCGAGAAGATAATCAAGACAACCCTTGAGAAATACGAGGCACTCTTCAGAGCAGGCCTCATAAAAGCCCTCCCAGAAGACATAGAGAGAGCCATTGAAGGACTACGCAAACAGAGAAAATAGGCATCCTCAGTACTCTTTTTCAGCACGTTCTTAACAAGTTTTCTTTATTTTCTCTCAACGCCCCATAGTCCCTCAACCATTATATGCCTTGTCTCTAGCCACGTTGGCTGCAGCTTCTTAGCAAAAGCCTCGACACCCCTAGTGCAGAGGTCTTGATCAAAAATTATAGGACTCAAGCAACTAGTCAGCAATAACACCATAAAGAGGCAAACCTGTGGCAAGGCGCTTAAGGAAGCAGCCCAATAACACTCAGCTCATGAAAACTAATAGGAGAACAATAGATCAAGACCCCTATATGGGCTCCCCCGGGCCCCGCCCCGCTGACGGGGCCGTGTCGCAGCGGCCTCTCAGATGGGATGAGGCGGGGCCCAGGACGAAGCGTTTGTTGCCTTGTTGCGTTTGTTATCGGGGCTTTGCTGGTGAAGAGGCATCTCCAAACGGCAGAGCCCTTAAAGGCTATGATGATAGGGCAAGGTGCGGATGTCTCTGTTCTCGGTGCTCATAGGAGGGTATAGTGCTCTGAGACTATTACGCCTCTGCTTCTTAGTTTCTGGGCGCAGCTATTGCAAT
>Ga0256833_1002336_pt1 | contig 13422 bp, 12 predicted proteins | sample 356284metaG_FD_190535 | JGI IMG/M metagenome (GOLD analysis project Ga0256833, IMG submission 190535) | Hydrothermal vent microbial communities from Mid Atlantic Ridge, Atlantic Ocean - 356-284 | ecosystem: Environmental > Aquatic > Marine > Hydrothermal vents | place: Atlantic Ocean: Mid...
GGTTTTATTGTAGCCCAGAGAGGCAGAAAATGCAACTATCTTTGCATGTGCAAGAGGTGTGCCAGGGCGCGCGTATCATACTTTCTCGCTTTCGTTTTTCTCTTCTTGGGGGGAGACTTCGTCGAGAGGGAACGTTGCACCGCACGCGGTGCATTGCGCCGATGATTTGTTGGCGACGACCAGCAGCCCTCCGCATTGGGGGCATGGGGTGGACAAGGGACGTTTCCACGAGGTGAAGTCACATTCGGGATAGTTGGCGCAGCCGTAGAAAATGCGCCCCCGCCGGGTGCGTCGTTCAACGATCTCGCCGCCGCATTTGGGGCATTTGACCCCGATTTTTTCCAACCACGGCTCGGTATAGCGGCATTTGGGGAAGTTGGCGCAACCGATGAATTTGCCATAGCGCCCCCATCGGATGACCAGTTCCCCCCCACATTGAGGGCACTTGCGCCCGATGGGTTCGGGTTCTTGTTTGATTTCGGGGATGGCTTTTTCGGCTTTTTCAACGGCTCTCGAGAAGGGTAAATAGAATTCTCGCACCACTTCGACCCACGGCGTTTTGCCTGCTGCTACTTTGTCCAGGTCTTCCTCCATTTTAGCGGTGAAGCCGGTGTTGATCACGTCGGGGAAGTGCTCCACCAGGAGGTCGTTGACCAGTTTGCCCGTCTGTGTGGGCACGAGGCGTTTGTTTTCGCGTTTGACGTAGCCGCGCTGCTGTAAGGTGCTCAGGATGGGCGCGTATGTGGAGGGGCGGCCAATGCCGTTTTCTTCCAGGGCGCGCACCAAGGTAGCCTCGGTGTAGCGCGGCGGCGGCTGGGTGAAGTGTTGTTCGGGGGTGATTTTGACCAGCCGCAATGCTTGTCCTTCGGTAATGTCTTGCGGGATGGCCACGTTGCTTTCTTCTTGCTTGTCCTCGTCGCGGGCCTCTTCGTAGAGCACCAGAAAGCCGGGAAAACGGACGGAGGAGCCCGAGGCCCGCAAGCGGTAGGTGTGTTTTTCTCCTTGGCCTGCGACCTGCACCGAGATGGTGTCGTACACGGCGGCTGCCATCTGCGAGGCCACGAACCGTTGCCAGATCAGGCGGTAGAGGCGGTATTGGTCCCGGCTGAGGTACGGTTTGACCTTTTCGGGGGTGCGCTCTACCGAAGTGGGGCGGATGGCTTCGTGGGCTTCTTGGGCGCGTTGGGCGCGGGTGCGGTAGAAGGGCGGCTTGGGGGGCACAAAGGTCTCACCAAAGCGCGCGGCAATGTAGGCGCGGGCCTCGTTTTGCGCCAGGGGCGAGACGTTGGTGGAGTCGGTGCGCATGTAGGTGATCAGGCCGGTGCGTCCCCCGTTGCCGACGTCGATGCCTTCGTAAAGTTGCTGGGCGAGGGCCATCGTGCGGCGGGCGGTGAAACCCAGCCGGCGGGAGGCCTCTTGCTGGAGCGTGCTGGTGGTAAACGGCGCTGCCGGGCGGCGTTTGCGTTGGCCGCGTTTGACCTTTGCAACGGTGTAAGTTGCGTGTTGCATGTCGGCGACCACGGCCTGCGTTTCGCTCTCGTTGGGTAAGGCGGGGTCCTTCCCGTCGATTTTGGTCAGCCGGGCGGAAAAGGTTTTCTTCAACCCTTCGGGTAGGAATTCGGCGTCGATCGTCCAGTATTCCTCCGGCGTGAAGTTTTCGATTTCACGCTCCCGCTCTACCACCATGCGCAGCGCCACCGATTGTACGCGCCCGGCTGAGAGTCGGCTGCGCACTTTGCGCCACAAGATGGGGCTGAGGGTGTAGCCGACCAGCCGGTCGAGCACGCGGCGGGCTTGTTGGGCGTTCACCAGGTCCATGTTCAACCCGCGCGGGTGGGCAAAGGCTTCCTCGATGGCGGGCTTGGTGATTTCGTGGAATACCACCCGCTTGGTCCGCTCCGGTTCCATGCCGGTGGCCTCCATCAGGTGCCACGCAATGGCCTCGCCTTCGCGGTCGGGATCGGTGGCGAGGTAGATTTCCTCGGCTTTTTCGGCCAGCGTCTGGAGTTCTTTGACGACTTTGCGCTTTTCGTTGGGCACACGGTATTTGGGGCGGAAATCGTGCTCCACGTCAACCGAGAGTTGCGAACGCAACAGGTCGCGGACGTGCCCCACCGAGGCTTTGACCGTGTAGCCTTTCCCCAAGAAGCGCCCCACGGTGCGGGCTTTGGCCGGCGATTCCACGATGACAAGTTTGCCTTTGCGGCGGGTGGGGGCTTTGGTTTTCTTTTTGCGCTTGCGTTCGCTGGGAGGAGGGGGTTCCAGCCCTTCATGGGCGGGGGTGCGCCCCATGCGAAACATTTTGGTGCCGCAGACGGGGCAAACGCCCTCGGTTGCCGGTGTGCCGCTGGCCGTGAATACCGGCTTGGGGTCTTTCATTTCTCGTTTGGTCTTGCATTTGACGCAGTAGGCTTCCAAGATGGCCTCCGTAAAAAGGCGTTGTACTGGTTTGCAGCCCAGCACTCTGCCCCGTGATGGCTTTAGGGCGCTTCTTTTTCCCAGGTGGCCAGAAAATGGCGCGGTGTCAAAATCTGCACGCCTCGAAAAGGGTGTAATGCCAGTAAGTCCTTGTCACCGCTGATAATGCAGGCTGCTTCGCCACTGAGCGCCAACGCCAGGAATTTGTCGTCTCTGGGATCTCGGCAAACTGCCACACGATGGGTTACCTTGATCAATCGTCCGGCCTGGACAAAAGCCGTGAGGAACGCCGCCCGTTCTTTTTCGGTGACGTACTTTTGGAATTTTTCGCGCCGCAGCACGTCGTAAAGTTCGCTGATGGTCTCTGGAGAAATCAGGATTTCCCCAATGGCGTACGCGTGATCGAAGGCTCGCCGGGCGAGAGACTGCTTGAGCAGCAAAGCACTGATCACCACGTTGGTGTCGAGCACAAAACGCGGTTTAGCCTTCATCCAAAAGTGACTCCAGAAGTTCGGGCGTCAACCCACGTTCCTGTGCGCGCCGGGAGATTTCGTCCATGATTTCAGGCAACGGTTGCGAAGACAAGAGGATTTCTCTCGCTTGCAGGCTCAACAACAACTGGATTTTTCGCCGAATCTCTGGAGAAGCCTGGGCGTACAACTCTGCGATCTCGGTATCGACCGGCACGGTGATCGTGGCAGGCATTTCACACCTCCGCCATTTCATTATACTCAATTACAAGTAGGCTTCTCGGCCTTCGTCCTGCAACCGTTTCACGATTTCCTTCACCCGCTGCGCCTGGTCGCGTGAGCATACCAGCAGCGCGTCCTCGGTGTCCACGACCACCACGTTTTCCACGCCTAAAACGGCCACCAGTTTTTGCAGCCGCCCGTTTTGCACGAACACCAGGTTGTCGCGCGCGTCGATGCTGATATGCTGCCCGCCGCGCAGGATGTTGCCGTCCTCATCCGTTGGCAAGACGTCGAACAACGCCTCCCAACTCCCGACGTCGCTCCATCCCAAGCCCTGGGCGGGGATGACGGCCACTTTTTCTGCGCCTTCCATCACGCCGTAGTCCACGGTTTCCGTCTGCAACCCAGGCCATACCTCCTCGATCACGGCCTGGCGTTGCGGCGTGTCCCAGGCGGCATCGATGCGTTCCAGCGCGGCGTGCAGGTCGGGCATCTGGCGGCGGATTTCGGCCAAAATGACGTCCACCCGCCAGACGAACATCCCCGAGTTCCACGAATGCCCACCCGCGGCCAGCATCTTTCGGGCGGTCACCGGGTCGGGCTTTTCTTTGAAACGCCGCACATGGTAAGCCTTCATGTCAGCATACACCCCCAAAGGCTCTCCGCGCTGGATATAGCCGTAGCCGGTCGCGGGGTAGGTGGGTTTGATGCCCAGCGTGACCAAAAAGCCTTCCTGAGCCACCAGATAGGCCGCCTCGAGCAGGCGGTGAAAGAGGCGCGTATGCCGGATGAAATGGTCAGAGGGCAATACCGCCATCACCGCGTGAGGGTCGCGGTGTTTCAGGGCAATGGCGGCCAGCCCTACTACCGAGGCGGTGCCGCGCGGCGCGGGTTCGGGCAGGTAGTTCTCTGCCGGAATGGCAGGCGCTTGTTGCTTGATTTGCCGGACTTGCTCTTCGACCGTCACCACCCAGACACGTGCTGTGGGAAACATGCCTTGCAGTCGCGCCACCGTGCTTTGGAACAGGGTGGACGACTCCAGCAAAGCGAGCAGATGTTTGGGGTGTCGACGGCGGGAAAGCGGCCACAAGCGGGTGCCGCTACCGCCTGCCATGATGACAGCGTGGTAATGGGGAAACATGCCTGCACTCCCTTTTCCCCGCCAGTTGGGGGGGGAAGTTTGGTGTTTTTTGCTCGGCCAGAGAGGGCTTTCAGCAAAATCCGCCCGCTATTGTACCAGCACCTTCCATCTTAAAAGCGCCCCAATTATAGCACGCCAACAAAAAAGCCCCGCGTGGGGCTTTTTCGAGAGCCACCGACGGGACTTGAACCCGTGACCGTCCGCTTACGAGGCGGATGCTCTTCCGACTGAGCTACGGTGGCTTGCGGCGCAGATTATACCAGATTCCCGGCCTTTTTCGTGAGAAAATCGGCGCTATTTTGCGCTTGACGCCTTTTTTACCGCTGTGGTATGCTGACTGCATCACCGGTGGGACGGCAACCTTGGGGAGCAGTATCGTATGGAATTGGAAGAACGCCTGGCGTGGGTGGGGTTGAGCATGGTCAAGGGCATTGGGCCGGCGCGCTTTCGCCGCTTGGTGGCGCACTTTGGCAGCGCGCAGGCGGCCTGGCAGGCTTCGCGCGGGGCGCTCTTGGCGGCCAGATTGCCGGAAGGTGTGGCCGATGCTCTGCTGGGCCTGCGCTCTCGCTTGAATTTGCGCCTTTTGTGGGAGCAATGGCAGCAACAGGGCATTGCGGTGTTGACCTGGGAAGATGGGGAGTATCCCCAGCGCCTGAAGCGCATCGATAGCCCGCCGCCGGTGCTGTACGTGCGCGGTAGGCTCCAGGATGGTGACGATTGGGCGGTGGCGGTGGTGGGCACGCGTAAGATGAGCGCCTATGGACGGCGGGTGGCGGAAGACGTGGCTGCTGTGTTGGCGCGGCATGGCGTAACGGTGGTCAGTGGCTTGGCGCGAGGGGTAGATGCAACCGCGCACCGGGCGGCTTTGCGAGGCGGTGGGCGCACGCTGGCGGTGTTGGGCAGTGGTGTGGATGTCATCTACCCGCCAGAACATCGCCGCCTGGCTGCCGAAATTGCCAACCAGGGGGCGTTGTTGAGCGAATTCCCGCCGGGCAGCAAACCCGAGGCGGGAAATTTTCCCCAGCGGAACCGCATCATCGCCGGGCTGAGCCTGGCCGTGGTGGTGGTGGAGGCGGGGCGAAAAAGCGGCGCACTCATCACTGCTTCGTTTGCTGCCGATCAGGGCCGGGATGTTTTCGCCGTGCCGGGCAATATCTATGCCGGGGGCTGTGAAGGCACCAATTGGTTGCTGAGCCAGGGGGCTGCGCCTCTGACCCGGCCAGAAGATGTTTTGGATGCCTTGGACGTCACCCTTTTGACGCGCCAGCGCGAAGCCCGCCGCACCCTCCCCGCGGACGCCACCGAGCGCCGTTTGCTCGACCTGCTGGGCGAAGAGCCGCTCCATCTCGACGAAATCAGCGCCCGCAGCGGCCTGCCGGTGGCCCAGGTGACGGCGACTTTGACCTTGATGGAACTCAAGGGCTTGGTGCGGCAGGTGGGGGGGATGCAGTACGTTGTCGCCAAATGAGCGTCGCAGGCGCGGGCGCGGTATAATCGCCTCATCACGTCGTGCATTTTTGCTTTAGGAGGATTTCTTCAATGACTGCTTTGGAAAACTTGTTGGCTGGTTTGGATGGGGCTTTGCGTGTCGAAGGGGGCACGGTGCGGGTGGAGGATGAGCAGGCGCTCAAACGTCATTTGCCTCGCCTCTCTGAAATAGCCGCGGTTGGAGCGCAGCCAGATCGGGCGCTGGTGCATTTCCTTATCCGCGGCGCGGCGCTCGACCTGGGCATTGTGCCCTCTTCGATCAACGACCTTTACCTGGCGCGTGGGCGCGGCGAAGTGGCGCCGACGTTTACCGTGCCTGCGATGAACCTCCGGGTGCTGCCCTTCCTTGCCGCCCGGGCTGTGTTCAAAAATGCGCTGGCCATCGACGCGGGGGCGTTCATCTTCGAAATTGCCCGCTCGGAGATCGGCTACACCGATCAGCGCCCGGCGGAGTACATGGCGCAGATCCTGGCTGCTGCCATTGCCGAGGGTTTCCGGGGGCCGGTGTTCGTCCAGGGCGACCATTTTCAGATTTCGCCCTCGCGTTTTGCCGAAAACCCCGACGCCGAAGTGCAGGCGGTGCGCGACCTGAGCCTCGAGGCCGTGCGCGCCGGGTTTTACAACATTGACGTCGATACTTCCACCCTGGTCGATCTCTCCAAGCCCACCATTCCCGAGCAACAGGAGCTGAATTACAAACTTTCGGCGGAACTGACGGCTTATCTTCGTCAGATTCAGCCTGAGGGCATCACCATCTCGGTGGGAGGCGAAATCGGCGAAGTAGGAGGGCACAACTCCACCGAGCCAGAACTACGAGCGTACATGGATGGTTACAATGCCCACCTGGCCGAAATCGCCCCTGGCGCAGTGGGGCTGAGCAAGATCAGCATCCAGACTGGTACCTCGCACGGCGGCGTGGTGCTGCCGGATGGCACGATAGCCAAGGTGAAGGTGGACTTCGAGACCCTCAAACACCTTAGCCGGGTGGCGCGCGAAGTGTATGGGATGGCCGGCGCGGTGCAGCACGGCGCTTCCACCTTGCCGGAGGATGCGTTCAGCAAGTTCCCCGAGGCCGAGGCGTGTGAGATCCACTTGGCCACCAACTTTATGAACATCCTGTATAACCACATGCCCACCGATTTGCTGGAAGCGGTGTACGCCTACTTGCGGGAGCACCACGCCCACGAGCGTAAGCCCGGTATGACCGACGAGCAGTTCTACTACAAGACCCGCAAGCGGGCGCTCAAGCCGTTCAAGAAGCAGATTTGGGCGCTTCCTGACGAGGTCAAAGAGGCAGTGTTCCACGATTGGGACGCGCAGTTCCGGCGCTTGTTCCGCCAGTTGAACATCGGGGGAACGAAAGCGGTTGTTGAGCGCACGATCACACGGGTAAGCGTTCAACCGCGGTTGGAAGATTATCTTGCAGCCGAAGGTGTGGCCGAAGACGTGGCCGACCTGGCTGATTGAAAGATGGCCACGGGGTGCGCACCTGACGTGCCCCGTGGCTTTTCCCGAGGCGTGTATGCGGTATGGCCGTTGGCTGGTGATTTGGGTAGTCTGCTTGGGGTGGTGGCTGGGCGCGCCGCGCGTGGAGGCGATGACACCGACTCCCGCGCCTGTCATGTTGACCGCGCCGGTTCCGCACCAGGTGGTGCGTGGGTTGGTGCGTGTGCTGGGGGCGACTGAAGTGCCGGGCTTTCGGCAAGCCGATTTGTATTTTGGCTACGCGGACGACCCTACCCAGACGTGGTTTCTCATTGATGAGAAACACATCCCTACCCATGGGGGCTTGATCGCTCGTTGGGATACCACCGTGTTGACGGATGGCGACTATGTTCTGCGGTTGGTGGTCACCACGGCCAGCGGCAGCCGTTTCGAAGTGCGGGCACCGGTGCGGGTGCGCAATTACACACCGGTGGAGACCCCAACGCCGGGGTTGCTGGCTGGGGGAACGCTTCTGCCGACACCAACGGCCACGCTGACGCCCACCGCCACGCCCCGCTGGCCCACACCTACCCCCTTGCCGCCTAACCCGGTGGTGTTGACCGATGCTACGCTGGTGAGGGCGATGGGATGGGGGGTGGCCGCGGTGGTGGTGTTGTTGGCGTTTTTTGGCCTCTTGCGGCGCTTTGGTTGAGCGATTATCCCCCGCTGAGAACTTTTTTTGGCGTGCGGCGACTTGTGGCCGCTTTGGGAAGCGGCACCGGGGTGCCGTACGCCAAAAGCAGAACGCAGACGACGCAGATAGCGCAGATTTTCTTGGCGCACTTTGCGTCTCTCTTGGAGCCCTTGGCGTCTCCCTTTGCGCCTCGGCGCTCCTCCGTGCCTCTGCGTTTCCCCTTTTGGCGTCTTCTTCTCCCCATTTCCCCGGCGCACAATTCGTGCCCCTTTGCTGGGGGCGCGCCGACGGCGGCGTGCTATAATGGCAACATGGCGTTGTCTTTCTCACTGGAGCTTTTGCCCCAGATAACCTTTTCCTTATACTGGAGGTTGTGCGATGGGCCGTTTTGCTTTCGAGCACATTTTGACCGACGAGCACCGCATGATTCAGCAAGCGGCGCGCGAGTTCGCTGAGCAGGAAATCGCCCCGGTGGCTGCGGAGTACGACGAAAGCGGCGAATTCCCAATGGAAACCATCCGCAAGATGGGCGAGATGGGCTTCATGGGTATCGAAGTGCCGGAAGAGTACGGCGGTGCGGGCATGGATACCCTGGCTTATGTGCTGGCGGAAGCCGAGATCAGCAAGGTGGATGCCGCCCACGGCACCATTATGTCGGTCAACAACTCGCTCTTCTGCCATGGCATTCTCCACTACGGCACAGAAGAGCAGAAGCAAAAGTATGTGGTGCCGGTGGCGTCGGGTCAAGCCATCGGCGCCTATGCGTTAACGGAACCTTCCTCTGGTTCCGATGCCGCCAACATGCGCACCCGCGCCGTGCGGGAGGGCGACTATTACATTCTCAACGGGCGCAAGAACTGGATTACCAGCGGCCCGGTGGCCGATTATTTCGTCGTGTTTGCCATGACCGACCCCTCCAAGGGGCACAAGGGCATCACGGCGTTCATCGTGGAAGGCAACACACCGGGGCTGGTGCGCGGTCGCAAGGAGCCTAAACTGGGCATCCGCGCCTCGGCCACCAGCGAAATCGGCTTTGAGAATGTCAAAGTGCCGGTCGAGAACCGCATTGGCGAGGAGGGACAAGGTTTCAAGATTGCCATGGCGGTGCTCGACGCCGGCCGCATTGGCATTGCGGCGCAGGCGTTGGGCATTGCCGAGGGTGCTTACGAGGCCGCCCGCCAGTATGTGCAGGAACGCGAAGCGTTTGGCCACCCCATTGGCGAGTTCCAGGGCACGGGCTTCAAGATTGCGGATATGAAAACCCGCATCGAGGCAGCCCGTGCTTTGACTTATAACGCGGCCCTGGCCAAGGAGAAGGCCAAGGAAACCGGCGCGCGCTACACCCTGGAAGCCTCGATGGCCAAACTCTTTGCCGCTGAAACCGCGATGTACTGCGCCTGGGCTGCGGTGCAGATCCACGGCGGCATGGGCTATTCCAAAGAATTGCCCGTGGAGCGCTTCTTCCGCGACGCCAAGATTACCGAGATTTACGAAGGCACCAGCGAAATCCAGCGCCTGGTCATCGCCCGCCTGGAAACCGGCCTGCGGGTGTGAAAAATTGCGAATTGCGAGGTTGCGAATTGCGGGGGCATTCCCGCAATTCGCAATTCCTCATTCGCCATTGAACGCGGAGCGTCACACATGAAAGCCGTATTCTTTCACGAACACGGTGGCCTTGAGGTGTTGCAGTATGGCGACCTGCCCACGCCTGAGCCCGGCGCAGGCGAGGTGCTGGTGCGGCTGCGGGCGGCGGCGCTCAACCGCCTGGATTTGTGGGTGCGGGAGGGCTGGCCGGGCATCCGCTTGACCTACCCGCACATCCTCGGCGCGGATGGCGCGGGCGAGGTGGCCGCGGTGGGCGCGGGCGTCACCCGGTGGCAGGTGGGCGCTCGGGTGGTCATCAACCCCAACATCGGCTGCGGCAAGTGCGAGTTTTGCCTCGCTGGGCAGGATAACCTCTGCGAGCACTGGCAACTGCTGGGCGAAACCCGCGCCGGCACCTACGCCGAGTATGTGGTTGTGCCGGAGGCCAATCTGATGGCGCTGCCCGAGGGCTTTGGCTATCGGGAAGCCGCGGCCGCGGCGTTGGTGTTCCAGACCGCCTGGCATTCGCTCATCACCCGCGGCGGCCTGCGTCCGGGCGAGTGGGTACTGGTAGTCGGCGCTTCCGGCGGCGTGAATACCGCCAGCATCCAGATTGCCAAACTCGCGGGGTGCCGCGTTGTCGTGGTGGGTTCCAATGCCAAAAAACTGGCGCTGGCCGAGTCGCTGGGCGCGGATTTCCTCATCGACCGCTCGCAAACCGACAACTGGGCGAAGGAGGTCTATCGCCTGACCGGCAAGCGCGGCGTGGATGTGGTGGTGGACAACGTCGGCACCACCTTCCCGCTGAGTTTCAAGGCCGCGCGCAAGGGCGGGCGCATCCTCACCGTGGGCAACACCGGCGGGCCGAAGTTCCAGATCGACAATCGCTACATTTTCGGCAAGCACCTCAGCGTGGTCGGCTCGACCATGTCGCCGCAGAAGGACTTTCGGGAAGTGATGCGCCTGGTGTTTGCGGGCAAACTCAAGCCGGTGCTCGACAAAACCTTCCCGCTGGCCGAAGCGCGGGCAGCCCAGGAGCGGCTGGCGCGCGGCGAGCAGTTGGGTAAAATCACGCTGGAAATCCCATGAAGGCGCGTGGCGCAGGGGCCAGAGCGGTTTCGTTTCTCGCCGCGACTTTTCTCCAGGCTGTGGTGTTGTTCATAACGGCTTGGGGCGGCTTCCGCCTTTGGGCCGCGTGGCACGGGGCGGCGTGGCTCCGCACTTTGCCGCTGGAGGTGCCGTGGCTGTATCTGGTCGTGAGCGGCGCGGCCTGGTTGGTGGCGGGGCTCACGACCTGGCTGATGTTGTTGACCGGTCATCGCTGGGCTGCGGCAGCGACGGCGGCCACGGTCACGTTGTTTGGTGCTTTCTGGTGGCTTGATCGCTTTGCGCTGACACGCAACGCCGTTTTTCGCTACGATGAGCGCTTTGCCGTGGCTTTGACGGCCACGGTTGTGCTCGCGGTGTTGGCATTGACCACCCCGCCAATCTGGAATTCCCTTTTTGGAGCAAACGATGAGTGAACAGCCCGACCCCAAAATCGAACGCCTGCGAAAGATGAAAACCCAGGCGCGCCTGGGCGGCGGTCCCAAGCGCATCGAAGCCCGCCACAAACGGGGCAAACTGACCGCCCGTGAACGCCTGGAGTTGCTGCTCGATCGCGGTTCCTTCCGGGAAATAGACATGTTCGTCACCCACCGGGCGACCGAATTTGGCATGGAAGAAAAGCGTTTCCTGGGTGATGGCGTGGTGACCGGCTGGGGTACCATCGAAGGGCGCTTGGTGTATGTCTTTTCGCAGGATTTCACCGTGATGGGCGGCAGCCTGGGCGAAGCCCATGCCCGCAAAATCATCAAGATCATGGACATGGCTTTGAAGAACGGCGCGCCGGTCATCGGCCTGAACGATTCGGGCGGGGCGCGCATCCAGGAAGGGGTGGATTCCTTGGGCGGCTACGCGGAGATTTTCCTGCGCAACACCCTGGCCTCGGGCGTGATTCCGCAAATCAGCGTCATTATGGGCCCCGCGGCGGGCGGCGCGGTGTATTCCCCTGCGATTACCGATTTCATTTTCATGGTGCGCGGCTCGTCGTACATGTTCGTCACCGGCCCCGATGTGGTCAAAGCCGTCACGCACGAGGAAGTCACTTTCGAAGACCTGGGCGGGGCGGAGGTTCACGCCAGCAAGTCGGGCGTGGCGCACGTCGTGCATGATTCCGAGGCCGAGACCCTGATGGCCGTGCGGCGGTTGCTTTCCTTCCTGCCGCAGAACAACATGGAAGACCCGCCACTGGTCGAAACCGGCGACGACCCGCTGCGGATGGAGGAAGCCCTCGACACCATCGTCCCCGACGACCCCAGCAAGCCTTACGACATCAAAGAGGTCATCCGCCTGGTGGTGGACAACGGCGACTTTTACGAAATTCACGAGCACTTTGCGCCCAACATCGTGGTGGGCTTTGCCCGCCTGGCGGGGCGCACCGTGGGCATCATCGCCAACCAGCCGGCAGTGCTGGCGGGCGTGCTGGATATCAACGCCTCGGTCAAAGGGGCGCGGTTCATCCGCTTCTGCGATGCCTTCAACATTCCGCTGCTCACCTTTGTGGATGTGCCCGGTTTCATGCCCGGCACGGTGCAGGAATACGGCGGCATCATCCGCTCCGGCGCGAAACTGCTCTACGCCTACGCCGAGGCTACGGTGCCCAAACTGACCGTGGTGACCCGCAAGGCTTACGGCGGCGCGTACGACGTCATGAGCAGCAAGCACCTGCGTGGCGATTTCAACGTCGCCTGGCCCTCGGCGGAACTGGCCGTGATGGGCCCGGATGGCGCGGTGAACATCATCTTCCGGCGGGAACTCGCCGAAGCCGAGGACCCGGTGGCGCGCAAGGCCGAACTGGTGGCCGAATATCGGCGCAAGTTTGCCAATCCCTACATTGCCGCCGCACGCGGCTATTTGGACGACGTCATCGAGCCGCGCGAAACCCGCCCGCGCCTGATCAACGCCCTGGAAATGCTGCAAAACAAGCGCGATTCCAACCCGCCGAAGAAACACGGTAACATCCCGTTGTAACGGTGGCTCTGCACCTTGCAACCGGCAACTCGCTTCTTGCCCTTGTGCCTTCTCCTGCCATGCACCGCCTGGCCTACACCTTCCACGGCCCTCCCGAGGGCTTCCCGGTGGTGCTTTTGCACCACGGCCTGGGGAGCAGCAGCGCGTGGCGCGCCCAGGTGCCCGCATTGGTGGCAGCGGGCTTCCGGGTGCTGACCTACGACCGCTGGGGCTACGGCGCTTCCGAGCCGCGGGCGCGACTGCACACCCCCTGGTTCGAGCCGGATGTGGACGACCTGCACGCCCTGCTCGACGCCTTGGGGCTGGAACGGGTGGCGCTGGTGGGGCACAGCGACGGCGGCACCATTGCCCTCTATTTTGCCGCCCGTTACCCTGCCCGCGTGCGCGCCCTGGTGACGGTGGCCGCGCATGTGTACGTCGACCCTACCATGCAGCCCGGCATGGAAGCCCTGCGGCGCACTTACGAAACCTCGGAAGCCTTCCGCCAGGCGCTGGATCGCACCCACGGCGGGCGCGGCGCGGCGGTGTTCGAGATGTGGTACCACGGCTGGCACCGCCCCGGCGTGCTGGGGTGGGATGCCCGCCCCCTGCTGCGGCAGGTGGAGGCCCCGGCGCTGGTGGTGCAGGGCACGGCGGACGAATACGCCCCGCCCAGCCATGCCGAAGCCATCGCCGCGGCGCTGCCCGCCGCCCGCCTGGCCCTGGTGCCCGATGCGCCCCACATGCTCCCCCAGGAGCGCCCGGAAGCGTTCAACCCTTTGTTGCTCGACTTCCTTGGCCACCCGACTATTTGACTAAACGACCATTTGACTCACCGACTACCTGCCCCCCCGGAGGTTTCGATGGAAAAAGCCCTGCTCAGCGGTAACGAAGCCATTGCCCGCGGCGCGTGGGAGGCGGGCGTGGAA
>Ga0256833_1002337_pt1 | contig 13421 bp, 8 predicted proteins | sample 356284metaG_FD_190535 | JGI IMG/M metagenome (GOLD analysis project Ga0256833, IMG submission 190535) | Hydrothermal vent microbial communities from Mid Atlantic Ridge, Atlantic Ocean - 356-284 | ecosystem: Environmental > Aquatic > Marine > Hydrothermal vents | place: Atlantic Ocean: Mid...
GACTAATTCAGCAGTTGCAGGTCGTGGTCGCCCCCCGCGCGGGGGCGTGGATTGAAACCATACGGCGATACTGGAGCCGGACAGGTTCGCGGGTCGCCCCCCGCGCGGGGGCGTGGATTGAAACCAATTAACCCTGGGCAGGCTATTGCATCTATAACGTCGCCCCCCGCGCGGGGGCGTGGATTGAAACATACGATTCCATGACAATGGCGACAATCCATGGGGTCGCCCCCCGCGCGGGGGCGTGGATTGAAACCATCTGCCCCCAGATCCAGACGGCTGGCGACCTGGGTCGCCCCCCGCGCGGGGGCGTGGATTGAAACAATGTACGCTCGCACATCTCCAGCCGACGCTTCACGTCGCCCCCCGCGCGGGGGCGTGGATTGAAACATCTGGAACATCATCGGTGTCTTACCCGATCTGCGTCGCCCCCCGCGCGGGGGCGTGGATTGAAACGCAAGATGGCCGTATCGCTCAGGGTGCTGCTTGAGTCGCCCCCCGCGCGGGGGCGTGGATTGAAACCAATGACGAGTAAGCAATACCGCGAGGCCCGTCGTCGCCCCCCGCGCGGGGGCGTGGATTGAAACTGGTATACGGACATCCCAGGCTATAACGACATTGGTCGCCCCCCGCGCGGGGGCGTGGATTGAAACTGGGGATGAGTCAGTTGATACCTCCACCGGCGAGGTCGCCCCCCGCGCGGGGGCGTGGATTGAAACCCCAACCGTACCGCCACCAGCCAACCCGGACCCGGTCGCCCCCCGCGCGGGGGCGTGGATTGAAACTTTACCTCCGTGATTCCAAGGTGTACATGACGGGGTCGCCCCCCGCGCGGGGGCGTGGATTGAAACGCGTCACTGAGGGTGTTGCTGGAATCAGAGATTCGTCGCCCCCCGCGCGGGGGCGTGGATTGAAACGGTGCTCCTGCGGAACGGAGGGGGCCTGTGCCTGGTCGCCCCCCGCGCGGGGGCGTGGATTGAAACTGGATGAGCAACCACCCCATTAACATGGACCAGCGGTCGCCCCCCGCGCGGGGGCGTGGATTGAAACAGCCTACCCTGAAAGGGCGGATGCTTTCTGCCGCGTCGCCCCCCGCGCGGGGGCGTGGATTGAAACTGCTCCACCAGCGTGTGCCTGAGCTTGCCAGTTGCGTCGCCCCCCGCGCGGGGGCGTGGATTGAAACGGTGCCCGGATAGTTATCGCAGCGCTGCCACAAAGTCGCCCCCCGCGCGGGGGCGTGGATTGAAACAATATCCACGACGGTGTTAACCCCTTAACCACCCGTCGCCCCCCGCGCGGGGGCGTGGATTGAAACTAATCTGCTGAGCCGCCTGCTGCGTCAACAGAAAGTCGCCCCCCGCGCGGGGGCGTGGATTGAAACGATGGTCGGCCGTGATGGCCAGACCGGCCTGATGAGTCGCCCCCCGCGCGGGGGCGTGGATTGAAACTTGCGTAGGGAAGATTGGTTGTTTTGCGTAGGGAGTCGCCCCCCGCGCGGGGGCGTGGATGGGACTTGGCGCAATATTTGAGGATGTAATAGGGGATCACGTCGTCCCCTTCGCGCGACGCAGGTTGAAACTCATAGCCGGTGGGGGGCATGGTATGTCCTTGGTATTATCGTTGTCCCTCTGCCAGGTACTTGCGGACCGTGCGGCGGTCCAGGCCGGTGCGGCGGGCCACTTCCTGGTAGGTGCCGTACCGGTCGTAGAGCAGACGACAGTAGGTCGCGGTCAGCTCTCTGGCACTCGGGGTGCGGCTGGCGAGGAGGCCGGCCAGGTCGGCGGGGGCGCCGGATATTCTCTCCGCATGGTCAGGCCGGTATTCGCCATGCAGCAGGATGCGGCGGATGGCCTGCTCCAGCTCGCGGACGTTGCCGGGCCAAGGGTGCTGTTCCAGCGGGCTCCCGTGCAGGGCCTCCAGAACCCGCTCCTGCAGTCGCGCTGACTGCCGGCCTGCGATCCGGGCCAGGAGGTGGGCGGCCAGCAGGTCGAGTTCCTCCGGGCACTGGCTGAGCCGTTTTCTCAGGGGCGGAATGGTGACCACATCCGAGCTGAGCCGGTAGAAGAAGTCCTCTCTGAATTTTCCGCTTGCGCGCAGTTGCCGCATATCCCGGTTGGTGGCGGCGATGACCCGGCCGGCGAACCGCTGCTGGCGGTCGCTGCCCACCGGGGTGAAGGTCCGTTCCTGGAGGACCCGCAGCAGTTTGACCTGGACCGGGATCGAGACCTCGCCGATCTCGTCGAGGAAGACAGCGCCGTGGGGGCTCGAGCGGGCAAAGATGCCGTGGCGGGCCTGGACTGCGCCGGTAAAGGCGCCGCGGGCATGGCCGAACAGCTCCGACTCGATGAGCTGCTCAGGATACTGGGAGAGGTTGAGGGCCAGGAACGCCTCGGTGAAGCTTACCTGGAACCGCTTTGCATGCCGCTCATAGGGGATGAAGCCCGAGCGGCCGATGGCAGCGGCCACCAGTCCCTTGCCGGTGCCTGTCTCGCCGAGCAGCAGGGTGGAGAAGTCCTCGAGCCGGTCCCAGAGGAGGTCGGCGTAGATGCCGATGTCGTGACTGAAGATGGTGTTCCACAGGCGGGCCCGTAACTGCTGCATGCAGGGGCTGATGCCGATGAGGGTGGTGCTGATGAAGAAAAAGGCCCGCCGCATCTGGAAGAACAGGGCCAGGTAGCGGTCAGCCTCTGCGGGCGTGAAGCCGTGGCCCTCCAGATCGCGGAGGATGTCGTCGCCGCAGGCGGGAGTGCAGGGCGTGGCCGTCTTGTTCTGCTCCCTGATGTGGCGGTCCATGTCGTCCAGGTGGCGATGGAAGACATCGAAGACAAAGAGATTGGCTGCGCGCCGCCGGTCAGGCCCGGCAAAGGAGGTGACCCTGTCGTGGCCGCCATGCCGTAAGCGGGTCACCTCCTGCCGCGCCTGCTCCATGACCGCGGCCAGGAGCAGGGCAGGGTCGGTGTCGGCATCAAGGCCGGTGATCCGGCTGTCGGCCTGACGACGCGCGCTGGTGAAGGGATTGGCGAAGATCGAATCGGTCACCCGGTCGAGCAGGCGCCGTTGGTCGGCTGTGAGGGCAGGTGTCATGTGGAGTAATGTACACCATGTGTACATAAAATGCCATGGGAGGGTGCCGGCGGGTGATCTCCGGTATGGGAAGTGATGGATAACCGGCCGTTTTTCAGGTGGTTGTCTGTTTTTTTGTTTCTGGCACGCTGTTTGGTATATGATGGGTGTAACCGGCCTGCATGGGAGTCAGGCCGGACAGCCCGACGGGAGCGGCCATGGACAGACAGGAGGAGATCCGCAGTGCCAGGAAAAAATTCATCGCCATGGCGGTGACCTATTTCCTGGGCGTGTTCAACGACAATTTTTTCAAGCAGGCCGTGCTGCTCCTTGCCGTGTCCGCCGGCATGAGCGGCCTGCAGGGGCGGGCCACGGAGCTGTTCTCCCTGCCGTTCATCCTGTTTTCCGCCTGGGGCGGCTGGCTGGCCGACCGGTTTGCCAAGAAGCATGTGGTCATCGGGGTCAAGTTTCTGGAACTGGCGGCCATGCTCATCGGCGCCTGGGGCATCATCACCCTCAACTGGACATGCGTCCTGACCATGGTCTTTCTGATGGCGCTCCAGTCCACCCTGTTCGGTCCTGCGCTCAACGGCTCCATTCCCGAACTCTACCCGGCCGACTACGTGACCACGGCCAACTCCATCCTCAAGCTGGTGACCACCCTGGCCATCCTCCTGGGCATGGCCCTGGCCGGTTTTGTCCTGGATCTGCACCTGCTGCCCACGCGGGTTCCCTTTGGGCAGCTCCTGGTGGCCGGGATCGTCATCGTGGTGGCCCTGGGCGGGGTGGCGGCCTCCTTTGGCGTCCCCCACCGGCCGGCCAGCGGCGGCAGGATCCCTTTTCCCTGGACCGGGCCGCTGCGCTCGATCCGTGACCTGATGGACCTGCGCGGAGACCGGTTGCTCCTGCTCACCATCTTCTGTGACGGTTTTTTCTACTTCATCAGCCTGCTGGCGGTCCTGGTTATCAACACCCTCGGCCTGAGTGAGCTTGGCCTCTCCAAGTCGGCCACCAGCATCCTTTCGGTCAGCCTGATGATCGGCGTCTGCCTGGGCGCCTTTGTCGCCTCGCGTCTCACCGACGATTCCCGCTGGAGCCATGTCCTGGTTCCGGGCGCCGCCGGTATGGGGCTGTGCATGGCCGGCGCCGGTCTCCTCGTGACGGTCTCGGCAGAGCCTTCCTTTGCTCTCCTTCTCCTGCTGCTTACCGGCGCTGGCGGATTCGGCGGCCTGTTCCTGATCCCGGTCACCTCCTTTATCCAGATCCGGCCCGCTGCCGATTCCAAGGGGCGGATCATTGCTGCGTCCAATTTTTTCTCCTTTGCCGCCATGTGGGGTTCGGGCCGCCTGTTCACCATCATGGACCGGGCCCTGGCGCCGTCCGCCTCCATGATGGTCCTGGGCGGGACCTGCGTGGCGGCCGCCGCCGTGATCGGCCTGCAGCTGCACCGGATCGTCAAGGGACAGCAGGTCTGAGAGGTCCGGCTGCCATTTTTTCTGTCAATATAAGAAATACCAGTATTTCAATCTGTTGCGATAGTATTGAGCTGTTGCCGGACGACAGTATGGAACCACATATTTTCGGAGAATATCATGAAGACGATCATTAACTGGATTATCGGCCTGCTCCTTGCCCTGCGCTACCGCATCCGGCTCCATGGGCTCGACAGCCTGGCTGACGGGGACGGCCCGATCCTGTTTCTGCCCAATCACCCGGCCCTCATCGACCCGGTCATCGTCATGCAGGGACTCTACCGCCGCTTCCGGCCCCGGCCCCTGGTGGATGAAAACCAGGTGCGCGGTCCCCTGGCCCGGTCCCTGATGCGGATCCTGCGCGCGGTCATCATTCCTGATCTCCGTGACGGCGACCGGCGGGGCAGGGAGCGGGTCCTGGCCGGTATCGACGAGATAGCAGCCAGCCTGCAGAGGGGCGACAATGTCCTGCTCTATCCGGCCGGCCGGCTCATGCGCTCCTGCCGTGAGGAGGTGGGCGCCAACTCGGCGGTGCATGCCATCTGCCGGCAGGTGGAGAATGTCCGCATCGTTCTGGTGCGTACATCCGGTCTCTGGGGCTCAAGCTTCAGCCGTGCCGACGGTATCCCCTCCATGGCGGCCAACCTGCGGCGCCAGTCCCTCCGTCTGGCAGCCAACCTGCTGTTCTTCATGCCGCGGCGCAGGGTGACGCTTGAGTTTGTCGAGCCAGGGGATTTTCCGCGCCAGGCCGGCCGCCTGCAGATAAACCGCTACCTGGAGGAATTTTACAACACACCTCTGCAGCAGCGTATCCGGGTTCCCTACTTTTTCTGGCAGGGCAGCCGCCACCAGGTCCTGGCCGAGCCGCCTTCGCAGCGGCAGGAGCGTGATACCACGGAGATTCCCGAGGCCACCCGCCAACTGGTCCTGGCAAAGCTCCGGCAACTCTCGGGCGTAGAGGAGATCGGAGAGAGCGATCGTCTGGCCGCCGACCTGGCCATGGACAGCCTGGTCCTGGTGGAGTTCGCCGCCTGGCTGGGCAGCGAGTTCGGGATCGCGGCCGAGCATCTGGAAGGACTGCAGACCGTGGCTGACTGTATCCTGGCTGCCGGCGGGATCCTGCCCGATACCGGTGCACCGCCACTCAAGCCCGTGCCATCGGCCTGGTTCCGCTCTCCCGGCCGTGGCCGGCTGCACTTTCCCGAAGGTGCCACCGTGGCCGAACTGTTCCTTGCCCGGGCCCGCCGTTCCCCGGACCGGGTGGTGGTGGCCGACCAGGTCAGCGGCAGCCGGACCTGCCGGCAGCTCATCCTGGCCATCCACGTCCTGCTGCCGGAGATAGGGAAGATCGAAGCGGACCGGGTCGGCATCATGCTGCCTGCCTCGGTCAGCGCCGTGGTGGCCTACCTGGCGGTGCTGTTTTCAGGCAAGGTGCCGGTCATGGTCAACTGGACCGCGGGCACGGGCCAGGCGGGGTACTGCCTGGAGCAGTGCGGGGTCTCCCATGTCATCAGCGCCCGGGCCTTTACCGGCCGTCTGCAGGGCCAGGGATTCGATGCCGATGAACTGGGGGTCTCCTGGCTCCATCTCGATGAACTGGCCGGCCGGATCGGCCGGGGCCGCAAGCTTGCGGCCTGGCTGCGCAGCCGTTTTTCCTGGCGTGCCCTGCGGCGGGCCACCATTGCCGATACTGCGGCCATCCTCTTTACATCGGGCTCTGAGGCCCATCCCAAGAGCGTACCGCTTTCCCATGCCAACTTCCTGGCCAACGGCCGCGACTTCTGCCGTATGCTGGCCCTGGCCGCCGACGACCGGCTCCTGGGCATCCTGCCGGTCTTCCACTCCCTGGGCCTGGCCGGCACGGTCATCCTGCCGCTCTGCACCGGCCTGCAGACGGTCTACTGGCCCAATCCCACCGAGGGGGCACGTCTGGCCGCCATGGTGGACGTCTACGGCGTGACTACCCTGATCGCCACGCCCACCTTTCTGCAGACCATGCTGCGGGCCGCCGACGCCCGGCAGCTCCGTACCCTGCGCCTGGTCTTCACCGGCGCCGAACGGTGCCCGGAACACGTCTACGAACGGTTCGCGGCCATGGTCCCGGACGGAGTCCTCTGCGAGGGATACGGCGTCACCGAATGCTCGCCGGTGATCAGCGTCAACACGCCGGACGATCCGCGGCCCGGCACCATCGGCCGGCTGCTGCCCTCCATGGAGATGCTGCTCCTGGATGCCGAGACCGGAGGCGAGGCACAGGAGGGTGACGTCGGCCGTCTCCTGGTCCGAGGCCCCAATGTCTTTGCCGGCTATCTTGGTGATGTAAAGTCGCCCTTTGTCGAGCACGGCGGACGGGCCTGGTATGATACCGGTGACCTGGTGCGCCTGGACCCTGACGGGGTACTTCATTTTGCCGGCCGACTGAAGCGGTTTGTCAAGCTGGGCGGCGAAATGATCTCTCTGCCCGCCATCGAGGGAGTCCTGGAGGCAGCCTTTGCTGACAGCGACGATCCGGAACTGGCCGTGCTCGCCACGCCGGACGAGGAGCACCCGGAGCTGGTTCTGCTCACCACCCGCGAGCTTGACCGGCAGCAGGTCAATATCCGGATCCGGGCGGCCGGCCTCTCGCCCCTGCATAATATCCGGCGGGTGATCCGGGTGGAGGAGATCCCCCTGCTGGGCAGCGGCAAGATCGATTACCGGCGCCTGGCCGGGATGATGCGGCAGGAGGCCGTGATCTGATATCGGGCTGGAAAGGACAGGTGCCAGGGGACAGGTGCCAGGTGCCAGGGGACAGGATTCTTGGTGCCGCCTGCGGCGGGAAGATGAGGAGCAGTCTGCACGGATCCCGGCGATGAAGCTGGGTAATAAGTTCACCGCTAAGGGCAACCACCTGAAAATGCCGATGCTTTTGGCAAAAGTTCAGTTGTGCGTCAGCGGTGCCGGTTGAGCAGAAGCCGGAAATTTTTTGACGAGGTGAAACAGTGGCAAGCATCTATGATCTCAAACCACGATTTCAGAATCTGTTGCGTCCCCTGGTCGTCCGTCTCGCCGGTCGCGGGGTGACGGCCAACCAGGTCACTGTCGGCGCCCTGGTGCTCTCGGTAGCTGCGGGTGCCTGTGTCCTCCTGGGCAGGGGCGCGGCATGGAGTCTGTGGCTGCTGCCGCCGGCCCTGCTGGTGCGCATGGGGCTCAACGCCATCGACGGCATGCTGGCCCGGGAACATGCCATGAAAAGCGATCTCGGTGCCATACTCAACGAGATGGGCGATGTGATCTCGGACAGCGTGATGTACCTGCCCCTGGCCCTGGTACCGGGTGTTCCCCCGGCCTGGGTGGTGCTGTTTGTCCTTGTCGGCATTCTGTCGGAGATGGCGGGTGTGCTCGCGGCCCTGGTGGGTGGTGAACGGAGGTATGACGGTCCCATGGGCAAGAGTGACCGTGCCCTGCTGGTGGGCACGCTTGCCCTGCTGCTGGCACTGGGCCTGCGGCCGGGCGTCTGGCCCGATATCCTGCTGGCCGCAGGGACGCTTCTTGGTCTGGTCGCCATCTGGCGGCGTTTACGGGGAGGGCTTGCGTGATGACTGTTGTCCATGATCTTTTCGGTGGCAGGGTGGGGCCGGTCATCCTGTCCATACTGGTGATCCTCTCCGCAGTCACGGTGGCTGTTTTTTTCGTGGCACGCAACCACTGTTCCCTGGAACTCAGACAGCGGGTGCGTTCCTGGTGGATCATTGTCGGGCTCTTTCTGATCGGCGCCATGCTGAATGCCACCGTGGCGATGATCTTTTTCGGGTTGATCAGTTACCTGGCCCTCAAGGAGTACTTTACCCTCATCCCCACCCGCAGGACCGACCGGCGCATCATCTTCTACGCCTACCTGTCCATTGTTTTCCAGTACTGGTTTGCCGGCATGCGATGGTATGGCATGTTCATTATCTGGATCCCGGTATACCTCTTCCTGCTGTTGCCGTTTCGCCAGGTGCTCATCGGCGAGACCAGGGGATTTTTGGAAAATACCGCCCGGGTGCAGTGGGGTCTGATGATGTTTGTCTTCAGCCTGAGCCACCTGGCCTACATGATTACCCTGGGACCCGTGGCAGGCTCAGGGGTGGGCGGCCGGGAACTGGTCCTCTACCTGGTACTGCTCACCGAACTCAACGATGTCCTGCAGTACGTGTGGGGCAAGACCCTGGGCAGGCACAGGATTGTACCGCGGGTCAGCCCCAACAAGACCGTGGAGGGATTTCTGGGAGCCTTTTTCTCCATAAGTCTCCTGGCGGTTCTTCTTGCCTTCCTGACGCCGTTTACATGGTACGAGGCACTCTTTGCCGGCATGTTCATCAGCGCCTCGGGGTTCATCGGCGACGTGGTGGTTTCGATGGTCAAACGTGATATCGGGGTCAAGGACAGCGGCAACCTGCTGCCCGGACACGGCGGTATCCTGGACCGGATCGACAGCCTGATCTATACCGCGCCGCTCTTTTTTCACTACGTATATTATCTCTACTATTGATGGACTCGTAAAAAGTCCATCACACGCTAAAGATGGCTAAGCATAAAAGTTCGATATACAGGTAAGCGAACGGAGTGAGACTCCGAGGCGGAGCGGTGTCGGCCAGGCGGAGGCGTACATGGAGTACGTCGAGCATTGGCCGTACCCGCTACAACGCAGTAGATCGGACTTTTTGCGACGCCATCACTATTGAGTGGTGGCGAGATGTTGAAGACGTTATTCTTTCTCTTGCTGGTCCGGCCCCTGGTACTCCTGGTCTGCGGCATCAATGTCCGGGGGCGCCGCTACCTTCCGGACAGGGGACCGTGTATCATTGCGGCCAACCATAACTCCCACCTGGACACCCTGGTGCTGATGAGCCTGTTTCCGGTGACAAAGGTTTGTCGGGTCCGGCCGGTGGCCGCGGCCGATTACTTTCTGAAAAACCGGCTGCTGGCCTGGTTCGCCCTGGAACTCATCGGCATCATTCCCATCAGCCGGCGGCCGACCAGAAAGGATGGCCATCCCCTGGCCATGGTACATGAAGCCCTGCAGCAGGAGCAGATCGTCATCATCTTTCCCGAGGGCAGCCGCGGCGAACCCGAACGGCTGGCACCCTTCAAGAAGGGGGTGGCCCACCTGGTCAGGACGTTGCCGGAGGTCGATGTCGTTCCGGTCTATCTTCACGGAGCCGGCAGGAGTCTGCCCCGGGGTGAGGCACTGCTGGTCCCTTTCATCATCGACGTGCGTATCGGGCCACCCCTGCGATATGCGGGCCAGGGGCACGCACGCTTTGTCGCCGAACTCCATGATGCCATCTGCAGGCTCGAACAGTCAATCCGCGGAGGAACAACCGATGACCAGGGAACAGGTCACGATATTTGATGATTCCAGTTCCGGGAACAGGAGAAACGTAACTGATCACAGGGTACACAACGTCACGATTTTTCAACCTCGTTTTTGTAAGCGGTCTCAGGTGCCGCAGGTTCGTGCAGTCGCTCCTGGCCGCTATAGCCTACTATGCGGACAGGAGCGACCGTGCGAAGATGCGGTACCTGTGACCGCTTACGGAGAAACCGGTATGAAGATTTCCAGAACACAGCTTGAGCGGGCCGTGGAGGCGAAGATTCTCAGTCAGGAGCAGGTGGAGGAGCTGGTCCGCTTCGTGCGGAAGCAGCCTGATGCCGGCGCGCGTTTCGACTTTACCCATGTGCTCTACTATCTGGGCGGTCTGCTCGCCATCGGCGCCATGAGCCTGTTCATGAACCTGGGGTGGGAGGCCTTCGGCGGCTGGGGTATCGTGGTGATCTGCGGCAGCTATGGCGCAGTCGGTCTCTGGCTGACCCGGACGTTCCGACGACGGAACCTGCACGTGCCGGCCGGTATCTGCGCCACCTTCGTGGTCGCTCTCACCCCGCTTGCCGTCTATGGCCTGCAGCAGGCCATGGGCTGGTGGCCCGACGCCAGTGTCTTTCGCGACTATCATCGGTATATCCGCTACCACTGGATTTTCATGGAACTGGCCACCCTGGCCGTGGGCAGTATCATGGCCTGGCGCTACCGCTATCCCTTCCTGGTCATGCCGATTGCCGCCACCCTCTGGTACCTGTCCATGGACCTGGCCCCCTTCCTGCTCGGCGACCGGCTCGATTTCCATGGCCGGGCCGTGGTCTCGGTCTGCGTCGGCCTTCTCACCCTGGTCTTTGCCCTGGTGGTCGATCTCCGGTCCCGGGGGGCCGGGCATGCCTTCTGGCTCTATCTTTTCGGAACAATGAGTTTCTGGGGTGGCCTGACCAGCATGGATTCGGACAGTGAACTGTCCCGGTTTTTCTATCTGCTGGTCAACCTGGGGCTGATCGGGATGGGCGTGGTCCTGGTGCGGCGGGTGTTCGTGGTCTTCGGCGCCATGGGCTGCACCATCTACTTCGGTCATCTGGCGGCCACGGTCTTCAGGGATTCATGGCTCTTTCCCTTTGTCCTCACGGGGCTGGGCCTGGTCGTGATCTGGCTGGGCGTGCTCTGGCAGCGCCACGAAGCGGCATTCACCAGGCGGTTGCGTGATCTGCTCCCCGGGAGCGTGGCCCGGTTTCTGGAACGACGTATCGACTGAGCTGTTACTGGCGGGGATCAGCTCTTTTCGCCCTTGCGCAGGACCCGCTTGTCGCCGATGCGGATGGTGAGTTTGATCTTGTCGAAGTATTCGAGCAGGGGGATGGAGAACTTGCGGGTCAGGCCGGTGAGCTCCTTGAAGCGGGGCGCGTCGATCTCGCCCTCGCTGAGGATGAATTCCCGGACCCGTTCGGTAAGTTCGGCCAGGACCCGGGGATGGAAGTAGAGAGCTTCGTTGATCTTGACCAGCCGGTTCTCCTGCAGCAGCAGGTTGATCACCTGGCGGATCTGTTGCTCAGGGAACTCGGCAAAGGTGGCCAGCACGTCCTTGAAGTTGGGTGGCGTCAGGCCGGCATCCAGGTAGAGACGCTCGATTTTGTCCTGCATCTCCTGCTCGTCCACCTGCAGGGTGACCTGGTGACCGGCCAGCCGCACCTCGGCCCCCTCCTGGACGATCTTCTTTTTCCTGGTCAGGAGCGACAGTGCATAGTGGAGGAGTCTCTGGTCGATCTCGGGCCGGAGGCGGGAGCGCAGTTCCTCCTTGGCCAGGCCGGTCCTGAGCGGGTTGTCCCGGTGGTAGGCGGCCAGGAAGTCGAGGATGGTGGCGGTGAGCTGTTCCATGGTCGAGCCGGCGATCAGGCGCTGGGTCTCGGACTCGACCACCTGTATCAGTCCCTTTGAGACGGGCTGCTGGAGCAGTTTTTTCAGTTTTTTGCCGAACACGCCCAGGCGGGTGGCCAACTGGTCGGCGGTGATGCCGGTCAGGCCGCTCTCCTCGAGGAAGAGCAGCATCCGTTCCTCGTCGCTGCCGTCGGTGTAGATGGCAAAGATCTCCCGGTTGCGCTGCCGGTCACGCTCCAGGGTCCGCTTGCGCTTGCGGGGCGCGTTGTTGAGGATGGTGCCGCCGCCGATGGTGGTGATGGGCGAGTAGCTGCGGATTACGAACCGGTCACCGGGCCAGACCGCGGCCGGATCCTGGAGGATAAGCTGGACATTGGCGTCGCTGCCCGGCCGGATGGTATCGGCCTCCATCAGCACCACCCGGCCGACGATTTCGCGGGTGCCCACGTGGACCCGGACCTGGGTCCGGTTCTTCAGTTCCCTGCTGTTGGATTCCAGATAGTGGAGGCGGGCATCCAGCAGGGTGGAGGGGGTCAGGCTGCCCGGCGTGGCGGCCAGGTCGCCGCGGCTGATTTCCTCCTTTTCGATGCCCTGCAGGTTGATGGCCGTCCGGTGGCCGGCCTCCACCACTTCCACGTCCCGGCCATGCACCTGGATGCCGCGGATCTTTGCCTTCAGGCCGCCGGGATAGAACATCAGGTCATCACCGACGCCGATCCGGCCGGACAGCGAGGTGCCGGTGATAACGGTGCCGAATCCCTTCATGGAAAAGACCCGGTCCACGGCGAGCCGGAAGGGGCCGAACTCCTCGCGGAAGTCCATGGCCCGGACCTTGTCATCCAGGATCTCCGTGATCCGCTCGATGCCCTCGCCCGTGACCGAGGAGACCGCCACCAGGGGCGCGTCCTCGAGAAAGGACCCCCGGAAGAACTCGCGCACCTCCTCCTCCACCATCTCCAGCCATTCCGCTTCCACCATGTCCTTCTTGGTGAGCACGATCAGGCCGTCGCGCACGCCGAGCAGCCGGCAGATATCGAAGTGTTCCACGGTCTGGGGCATGATGCCCTCGTCGGCGGCGATGATGAAGGCCACCATGTCCATGCCGGCGGCGCCGGCCACCATGTTGCGGATGAATTTTTCATGGCCCGGCACGTCGACGATACCCAGCCGGTGGCCACAGGGCAGGTCCAGGTAGGCGAATCCCAGTTCGATGGTGATCCCGCGTTTCTTTTCCTCCTTGAGGCGGTCGGTTTCGATACCGGTCAGGGCGCGGATGAGGCTGGTCTTGCCATGGTCGACATGGCCGGCGGTGCCGAGGATGATCTCACGCATGGCGGCAAGGGAAAATGGTCAGGAGATGGATCATTCAGACGAGAAAGGGATTGCCGTGCGCCTCTTCACCGATGGTGGACCTGGAACCGCCATAGCCGTGGCCAGGCCAGACCACGGTCTCGGGCGGCAGGGTCAGCAGACGGGTGCGGATGGAACGGCTCAGCTCCTCTGCCGAGCCGCCGGGGAAATCGGTACGGCCGACGCCGCCCACGAACAGGGTGTCGCCGGTGAAACAGTCCGGGGCGCTGTAGAGGCAGATGCCGCCGGGGGTGTGGCCCGGAGTGTGGATCACCTGCAGGAACTGGTTGCCGAAGGTGATGGTGTCGCCGTCC